>Ga0335082_10007160_pt1 | contig 12140 bp, 11 predicted proteins | sample Lox_Sample_41_FD_206718 | JGI IMG/M metagenome (GOLD analysis project Ga0335082, IMG submission 206718) | Soil microbial communities from Loxahatchee National Wildlife Refuge, Florida, United States - Lox_Sample_4.1 | ecosystem: Environmental > Terrestrial > Soil > Wetlands | place: USA...
GCAGCGCCTGCCGTGGTGGCTGAACCTGATCGCGTCGATCCTGCTGGCCTGGCGCATCTATCTCGGCTGGGCCGAGCGGCCGCTGCCGAAGAAATGGCTGCTGACGCTGGTGGTCATCGGCGGTTTGATCGGCGTCTACCTGACCTACCGCACCATTTTCGGACGCGATTCCGGTGTCGCCCTGCTGGTGCTGTTCATGTCGCTCAAGCTGCTCGAGATGGATCGCACGCGCGATGCCATCGTGCTCGTGCTGCTGAGCTATTTTCTCGCGATCACCAATTTCTTCTATTCGCAAACGCTGCCCACCGCAGGCCTGATGCTGGTGTCGACCCTGGTCAACACGGCCAGCCTGGTGAATTTCGCCGCGCCGGGACGCGCATTGCAAGCGAACCTGAAGACCGCGGGCGTGATGCTGGCGCAGGCCGGGCCGGTCATGCTGGTCCTGTTCTTGCTGTTTCCGCGCGTGCAGGGACCGTTGTGGGGGCTGCCGCAGGACGCCTACAGCGGCATTACCGGCTTGTCCGACTCGATGTCCCCCGGCGCGATCAGCCGGCTGTCGCAATCCGACGCGATTGCGTTTCGCGTCAAATTCGACAAGGATCCGCCGCCTCGCACCCAGCTGTACTGGCGCGGGCCGGTATTCTGGAATTTCGACGGCCGCACCTGGCGTCCGGGCGACGTCCGGCCTTTCGCCAAGGTCAGGTTCGAGGCAAGCGACAAGCCGTACGACTACGAAGTTACGCTCGAGCCGCACAATCACAACTGGCTGTTCGCGCTGGAGCTGGCGGCGCGCGTGCCGCCCAACGCGTCCGTCTCCACCGACTACGTGCTGCTCGCGCGCACGCCGGTGCGCAGCCGGGTGCGCTACGACATGCGCTCCTATACCAGCTTCCTCGAGGGCGGCACGAACGATGCCGACGAACTGCGGCCGGGGCTGCAGCTGCCAGCGGGGTTCAACCCGCGCGCGCGCCGCCTGGCGCAGCAATGGGCGGCGGGCGGGGCGAGCGGCGCGGCCATCGCGCAGGCGGCCCTGAACTATTTCCGCGAGCAGGGCTTCGTGTATACGCTGGAGCCGCCGCTGCTCGGCCGCGATTCCGTGGACGAATTCCTGTTCGGCAGCAAGCGCGGCTTTTGCGAGCATTATGCTTCGAGCTTCGTGTTCCTCATGCGCGCCGCCGGCGTGCCCGCCCGCGTCGTCACCGGCTATCAGGGCGGTGAAATGAATCCGGTCGACCAGTACATGATCGTGCGCCAGTCGGACGCCCACGCCTGGGCCGAAGTGTGGCTCGCCGGCCGCGGCTGGGTGCGCTACGACCCCACCGCCGCGGTATCGCCGGTACGAGTCGAATCCGGCGTCGCGGCGGCGGTGCCTGCGACCGATCCGCTGCCGCTGATGGCGCGCACCACGCTCACCTGGCTGCGCGACCTGCGCTACAACTGGGACGCGCTCGCCAACAAGTGGAACCAGCTGGTGCTCGGCTACAACCCGGAGCGCCAGCGTGAATTCCTGAGCAGAATGGGCATGAGCGAACCCAGCTGGGAAAACATGGCGCTGACGCTGTTCTGGGGCGTGGGCGGGCTGCTGCTGCTGCTCACCGCCTGGCTGTTGCGGCGCATGCGCACCGCCGACCCGGTGCAGCGCGCATGGCTCAAGTTCTGCGCCAAGCTCGGGAAGAAGGGCTGCGCGCGCGCGGCGCACGAAGGCCCCGCCGATTTCGTCGAGCGCACTGCCGCGCGCTATCCCGCCGCGGCCGAGCGCGTGCGCGCCATCGGCGAACGTTACATCGCGCTGCGCTACGGCGAGCGCGCCGATGCGCGCCTGCTGGCCGAGCTGCGCCTGCTGGTGCGGGAGTTCCGCGTTTGACCCGCTGCTCGCGCCTGCTGGCGTGCGTGCTGCTCGCCTCGGCGCTGGCGTCCCCGGCCGCCGCCGCGGCCCGGGCGAACACGGACTACGCCGCGCGCAAGGACGTGCGCCAGTTCATCGCCGAGATGGTGGACCGGCACGGCTTCGCCGCCAAAGAACTGCGCACGCTGTTCAGCCGCGCGCGCTTCCAGCCCGCCATCATCGCGGCGATTACGCCTCCCATCGAACCGAAAGCCAAATCCTGGCAGGACTATCGCGCGCTGTTCCTCACACCCGAGCGCATCGAGGCGGGCGTGGCATTTCGCGAGCGCCAGCGCGCGGCGCTCGCGCGCGCCGCCGAGCTCTACGGCGTCCCCGAGGAAATCATTGTCGCCATCATCGGCGTGGAGACGGTATATGGCCGCAATACCGGCAGCTACCGCGTCATCGACGCGCTCACCACGCTCGCCTTCGACTATCCGCCGCGCGCGGAATTCTTCCGCGCCGAACTCGAGAGCTACCTGCTGTTTGCGCGTGACACCGGCCTCGACACGCTGGCGGTGAAGGGATCGTATGCCGGCGCGATCGGCATTCCCCAGTTCATGCCCGGCAGCTACCGCCGCTACGCGGTGGATCTGGACGGCGACGGCAAACAGGATCTCTCCGGCAGTTTCGCCGACGCCATCGGCAGCGTCGCCAACTTTCTCAAGGCGCACGGCTGGGAAACCGGCCGGCCGGTGGCCTATCCCGCGCAGGTGCAGGGCGAGCAGTACCGCAGCCTCGTCGGCGCCGGCATCAAGCCGATCTACCGCTTCGGCGAGTTGCCGCTCTACGGCGTCAGCGCGCAGGGCGAGGCGGGCGCGGACGCGCCCTGCGCCCTGATCGAACTTGCCACGCCGGGCGCGGCGAGCGCGTACCTCGTCGGCTTCACCAACTTCTACGTCCTCACCCGCTACAATCGCTCCGGCATGTACGCCGCCGCCGTACTGGAACTGGCACAGGCGGTAAAATCCGCCTCCGAGCCCAAATGAAGATCCCCGATCCCCTTTCGATACGCCAAGCGACACGCGCGGACGTGCCGCTGGTGCTGACCTTCATCAAGGATCTGGCCGAATACGAGAAGCTCGAGCACCTCGTCGTCGCCACCGAAGCGATCATCGCGGAAGAGCTGTTCGGCGCGCACAGCCGCACCGAAGTGCTGCTCGGCTACAGCGGCGCCGAGCCCGTCGCCTTCGCCGTGTATTTCCACAACTTCTCCACGTTTCTCGGCAGGAAGGGCCTGTATCTCGAGGACCTGTACGTGCGCCCCGCCTGGCGCCGCCGCGGTTTCGGCCGCGCCATGCTGCTGCACGTGGCCCGCATCGCCGCCGCGCGCAACTGCGGGCGCTTCGAATGGTCGGTGCTCGACTGGAACGAACCGGCGATCTTCTTTTACGAGACGCTCGGCGCAACCATCATGCACGAATGGAAGTTGGTGCGCGTCACCGGCAGCGCGCTGGAAAAGCTGGCGAAGATGAAATAGCCCGCGATCGGCCCGGGGGCGCGCCTCCTGCGCCCAACGGTCTCGATCCCCCCATGAGGGGAAAGTCCCCACCGCGTCGGTTTGTCCCGACCTCTGGTCTCCCGTCTAGGAGGACAATTGCGCCAAAGCGCGCTTGATCTCCTCCACCGCCTCCGGCTTGAGCGCTTCCTGCGGCGCGATCGCGTCGCCGACATCGAATCCCTGCAGCTGCAGCGCGGACTTGACGCAAGCCGCGAGCGCGTACTTGGTGAATACTTCGTTGATGGCCCATTGCCGGCGCTGTTCGGCCATCGCCTCGTCCCATCTTCCTGCCTGGGCCAGATCGTACAGCCGCACGCATTCGCGCGGCATGACGCATCCGGGCCCGGCCATCCAGCCCACTCCGCCCAGCCGCAGAACGAGCAGCGGAATGTGCGCCGAGGCGCTGAACACCTTGATGCGCGCGCCCATGCGGTTGAGAATGGTGAGAATGCGCCCGGTATTGCCCGAGGCATCCTTGACGTATTCGATATTGGGAATGTGCGACAGCGTGTCGAGCACATCCATCGGGATGTCGCCGCCGAGGAGCCCTGGATTGGTATAGAGCGTGATCGAGGTGCGCGGCATTGCTTTGGCGACGGCGCTGAAATAGCGCTCGATGCCGCGCGGCGGAACCGGGAACATCTGTTGCAGGATCAGGATCAGCCCGTCCGCGCCGAGCCTGGCGTGCGTCTCGGCCTGGCGCAGGGCGTCGCCGGTCGCGAACGCGGCGACCCCGGCCAGCACCGGCACGCGCCCGGCGGCGGCGTCGACCACGATGCGCACGATTTCCGTGCGCTGCTCGAACGACAGATAGGCGAACTCGCCGGTGCTGCCGAGCGGCGAGAGGCCGTGCACGCCGCAGGCGATCAGGTGTTCGACGAGGTCGCGCAGCACGCGCTCGCGCACGCGCCCCGTCGCTTCGTCGATCGGGGAAACGAGGTAGGGAAAGATTCCGTGGAATTCGGTCATGTCGGCGCGGCTCTCGGTTTGGATGGATATGCGGGCGCTATGATAGCGCCGATCGGGCTGCGCCGGCCGCGCGCGCCGGCGCTTGCACGTTGCCCGGCACGACGTGACAATGCGCACTTTGCACGAGAGAGCATCGCAGCATGAACAGCAGCAAGGCACGACGGTTCGGACCGCGCATCGTCGTGCGCCGCTCCGGCATACACGGGCGCGGCGTGTTCGCGCGCCGCCTGATTCGCGAGGACGAGACCGTATGCGAATACAAGGGCGAGATCATCAGCGAGGCCGAGGTCGCGCGCCGCTATCCGGAAGACATGCACGGCCTCAACCACACGTTCATTTTCGGCGTCGCGCACGACCACAACATCGATGGCGGCTCGAGGGGGAACATCGCGCGCTGGATCAACCATTCCTGCGCGCCGAACTGCGATACCTACGAGAAGGACAAACGCATGTTCATCCGCGCCATCCGCGACATCCGGCCGGGCGAAGAACTGTCCTACGACTACTGCATCGAGGCCGGCGAGCGCATCACCAAGGCGGTGAAGGCGCGCTGGCCCTGCTGGTGCGGGGCGAAGAAATGCCGCGGCACCGTCCTGGTTCCCACGCCGAAACCGAGGAAGAAGGCGAAGCGCCCGGCGCGTTGAACGGGAAAGGGTCGGCCCGCCCGTTCAAGGCGCGAGCCGGCCGCGGCCGCGGACAGGGCGCGCGCAAATTGACCGCCGCCGCATGGACAGGTTCTAATAACGCACCGCCAGCGGCCCAGGTTGCGCATGAAACGAGCCTCCCAACAGCAGCATCAGTACCGCTATTACGACCTGGTGATGGCCGCCTTCGTCGTGGTGCTGATCTGCTCCAACCTGATCGGGCCGGCGAAGATTGCGCAGGTGACGCTGCCGTTCCTCGGCGTGGTCACCTTCGGCGCGGGCGTGCTGTTCTTCCCCATCTCGTACGTGTTCGGCGACATCCTCACGGAGGTCTATGGCTACGCGCGCGCGCGCAAGGTGATCTGGGCCGGCTTCACCGGCCTCGGCTTTGCCTCGTTCATGGCGGCGGTGGTGGTGGCGCTGCCGCCGGCGCCGTTCTGGCACAACCAGCCGGCCTACGAGATCGCCTTCGGCTCGACCTGGCGCGTGGTCCTGGCCTCGATGTGCGCGTATTTTTGCGGCGAGTTCGTCAATTCCTACGTGCTGGCGAAGATGAAAATCCTCACCGCCGGCAGATGGCTGTGGACCCGCACCATAGGCTCGACCATCTTCGGCGAGGCGGTGGATTCGGCGCTGTTCTACCCACTTGCATTCTATGGCAGCGGCATCATCCCCAACGACAAGCTGCCGCAGGTGATGCTGACGCAGTTCGTGATCAAGGTCGCCGTCGAAGTCGTGTTCACCCCGTTCACGTACAAGGTGGTCAACGCGCTCAAGCGCGCCGAACACGAGGATTACTACGACCGCGATACCGACTTCAATCCGTTTTCCCTCACAACCTAGCGAAGATTGCGTTCTAACAGGCTGAAACGACTTGACAATCGACGGCGGCGCCAGGAATGTAAAAGATTGTCAGATCGCGCGCGGGGTGGCGATGCCCCTGCAAAACGCGGCATAATTGCCGCCGACATCAGAACAAAAAGCGCCGAACTCGTAAGCAATGCGTCGGCCTAATCATTGTGGAGAATGGGAGAGAGCAATGATTCATCGCGGCAACGATTACGACGTCAGCGCCCAGTTCAACACCACCGACCCCCAGGTGGTCAACGACGAAGTCGACCGCATCTACCTCGAGCTCTATCCGTCTGCGCCAACCACGCTGCTCGACCATGCGTTCCGCGACCTGACCCGGCTCTACCGCGGCGAATATCCCGGATACCATCCCTGCGACACCGCCTATCACGACGTGCAGCACGTGCTCGACGTGACGCTCGCGATGGCGCGCCTGATCGACGGCTACGAACGCTCGCGCATCGGCACCGAGCCCTTCGGCGACGCGCTGTTCCGTCTGGGCGTGATCACCGCCCTGTTCCACGACATGGGCTACGTGCGCGAACTCAAGGACAGGGAGCACCGGAACGGCGCCGAATTCACGCTCACGCACGTCTCGCGCGGCTCGGTCTTTCTCAGGGACTACCTGCCGAAGATCGGGATGGCCGAGATGGCCGAGATCGCCGCCGAGTTGATCCACTTCACCGGGTACGAGACGCCCGTGGGGAAGATCAACGTGCCGTCGCCGATCTACAAGCTGCTCGGCAGCATGCTCGGCTCGGCCGACATCATCGCGCAGATGGCAGACCGCTGCTACCTGGAGAAATGCCGCGACCGCCTGTATCCCGAGTTCGTCGCCGGCGGCCTCGCGACCAGGCGCAGTGCCGAAGGGGCGGAGCAGGTGGTGTTCGCCTCGGGCGAGGATCTGGTCATCAAGACCCCGGCGTTCTTCCAGGGCGCAAGCAAGAGGCTCGAATTCGATTTGGGCGGCTGCCACGTCTATGCACAGCGGCATTTCGGCGGGCAGAACCTGTACCTCGAGGAAGTCAACAAGAATATTCAATTCGCGCAGGAGATCGGCGCGGAAGGCGACCCGTCGATACTGAAGCGCATACCGCCGGAGACGCTGAAGCTGGATGCCTGAGCCGGACCAGGCGGGCACTGGCCGTGGCGCCGGAATCCGCGGACCGGCGCCGATGGCGCGGGCGGATGCGTCGCGCGCCGGTCACGTCGCTAGAGCAGCACGTCCTTGGATAGCCCGCGCCGGCGCAGAATGCGGCGCAGCTGCACCAGCGCCTCGAGCTGAATCTGCCTCACGCGCTCGCGCGTCAGTCCGAGAAGCTCCGCGAGTTCCTCCAGCGTGCAGACCTCCTGATTGTTCAGGCCAAAGCGCCTTTCGATCACGGTGCGCTGTTTGGCGTTGAGCTGCTCCAGCCATTGCCGCACCAGCGATTCGATCTCCTGGCTCTGCAATCCTGCCTCCGGACCGGCGCTCTGATCGTCGGATATGGCTTCGCCGATCGACAGCATCGGATCGATATCCAGCGGCGCATCCAGCGACGCCATGTGCTCGTTGTGCCCAAGCACGCTGCGCACGTCTTCCACCGGCTTTCCCAGCAGGTGCGCGATGTCGTCCGCGCTCGCCTCGCGCTCGCCGTGCGTCTCCAGGTGGCGCTTGGCGCGCAGCACGAGGTTGAGTTCCTTGATCACGTGCACCGGCAGCCGTATGGTGCGCGACTGGTTCATGATGGCGCGCTCGATGTTCTGGCGTATCCACCAGGTGGCGTAGGTGGAGAAGCGGAAGCCGCGCTCGGGGTCGAATTTGTCCAGCGCGTGCATCAGCCCGAGATTGCCCTCCTCCACCAGATCCAGCAGCGGCACGCTGCGGTTGAGATAGTGCTTGGCGATGTTGACCACCAGGCGCAGGTTGCGCTCGATCATTTTCTGCCGCGCCGCGAACTCGCCCTGCGCGGCGCGGCGCGCATAGTGCAACTCTTCCTCGGGCGACAGCAGCGGATTGAGCCCGATCTCATGCAGGTAGATCTGCGTGACGTCGGAGAGGAATTCGGTCTCGGCCTCGGCTTCGGCCGCTTCGGGCTGCGCCGTGCCGGGCGATTCGGCCGGCGCCTCCCCTTCGAATTCCTCGTCCGGGGATGAGTGCTGAGCGCTCACGAGGGCGGCAGGTATTTGGCCGGGTCGACCGGTTTGCCGAGCTTGCGGATCTCGAAATGCAGCTTGGGCGAGTCGGTGTCCGTGCTGCCGACTTCGGCGATTTTCTGGCCTTTGACCACGCTCTGCCCCTCCTTCACCAGGATTTCCTTGTTGTGCGCGTAGGCCGACAGATAGGTCTTGTTGTGCTTGATGATGACGAGCTTGCCGTAGCCGCGCAATCCGCTGCCGCTGTAGACCACGCGCCCCGGGGCGGAGGCGAGCACCGGATCGCCCAGCTTGGCGGCGATGTCCAGGCCTTTGTTGGTCGCTTCGGAAAACCCGGCGACGACCTTGCCCTGGACCGGCCACCCCCAATCCACCTTGTCCTCGTCTTCGGCCGCGGCGTCGGGTTTGACGGCCGGCTCGGGCACAGGCGCCGCCGCGGGAGCGGGGACAATCGCCGGCGCGGGAGCAGGCGGCGGCGCGTCGCCGCGTTGCAGCAGGGCTACGTTCTCCGGCGAGTAAGGCAGCTTGCGCGCCAACGGCCCCGATTTGATTGCCCCTTCGGATATCGCGGGTGCCCCAGCGGCGGCCGTCCCGAGCGCTTCCGGCGGACGCGCCACCGGCGCGCCACTCGCTCCAGGCTGCGCGCCCAGGGGATGGGCCTCGACGCGTCCGGCGGTAGTGATCGGTCGCACTGTCACCGGCGCTTCCTGCGCCGCGGCGGGCGGCTTGATCCGCAGCTGTTGGCCCTGGCGTATCAGGTTCGGATTGACGACGTTGTTCCAGGCCGCCAGTTCCTTGTAATCGAGTCCATGGTCCAGCGCGATGCTGAACATCGTGTCGCCGCGTCGAACGGTGTAAAGATCGGGCGACGCTTCGGCCTGCGGCCGCGCTGCGGGCGCGGCCGCGGCCGCCGGCGCGCGCTCCAGCACCGGCGCCTGCACCGGCCGGCTGGCGCAGCCGACGACGGCCAGCACCGCGCAAGCGATGGCGATCGGTCCGATCAGTTCGTGCTTCATGCCACCCCCGCCTGCATCGGAACGAAACGCACGGCATCGAGCGTGGTCTCGCTGAAACCGCCGCGTGTGCGCTCGACCAGCCGCAACACCTGTTCGGAACTGCCGAACGGAAATATCATCCTGCCGCCCGGCGCGAGCTGCCGCGACAGCGCCTGAGGCAGCTGGCGCGTGGCTGCGGCAAGAATGATCGAGTCGAACGGCGCGGCCTCGGGCAGCCCGAGCGAACCGTCGGCGTGCTTGAGGCGCAGATTGGTGAGGCGCAGCCCGCGCAGATTGGCGCGCGCCTTCGCCAGCAGCGGCGCAATGCGCTCGATCGAATATACCTCGGTCGCGAGATGCGCCAGCACCGCAGCCTGGTAGCCGCAGCCGGTGCCGATTTCCAGCACCTTCCCCAGCTCGCGCCCGGCGCGCAGCGTCTGGATCATGCGCGCGACGACGTAGGGCTGGGAGATGGTCTGGGAAAATCCAATCGGCAGCGCATCGTCGTCGTACGCGCGGCTTGCCAAAGCCTCCTCCACGAACAAGTGGCGCGGCACCGAGCCCAGTGCCTCCAATACGGATTCGTCGGTGATCCCTTCCTTGCGCAGCCGCTCGACCATGCGCGCGCGCGTGCGCTGCGACGTCATGCCTATGCCTTGCGCCTGCGGCAGCACGCGGCGATTCATTGGTTCAACCAGTCGCGCAGCAGCGCGATCTGGCTCATGTGCGTAAGGTCGACCTGCAACGGCGTCACCGACACGCGCTGCGCCGCGACCGCGTAGAAATCGGTGCCCTCGCCCGCATCCTGCGCGCCGCCGGCCGGGCCGACCCAGTAAACGGTCTCCTTGCGCGGACTGAGTTCCTTGACCACCGGTTCGGCCTTGTGGCGTTTGCCCAGCCGCGTGACCTCGAGCCCGCGCAGGCTGTCGTAGGGCACATCGGGAATATTGAGGTTGAGCAGCACCGGACCGGACACGGGCACGCGCCGCAGGCGCTCGACCATTTCCAGCGCGACGCGCGCGGCAGTGTCGAAATGCCTGCCGGACTTGCTCGTCAGCGATACCGCCAGAGAGGGGATACCGAGAAGATAGCCCTCGGTCGCCGCGGCGACCGTGCCGGAATAAATGGTGTCGTCGCCCATGTTGGCGCCGAGATTGATGCCCGACACCACCATGTCGGGAAGGACATCGAGCAGGCCCGTCACCGCCAGGTGCACGCAATCGGTGGGCGTGCCGTTGACGAACAGGAAACCGTTGGCCGCACGCTTGACCGTGAGCGGCCGGTCCAGCGTGAGTGAGTTGGACGCGCCGCTGCGGTCGCGCTCGGGCGCCACCACGGTGATTTCGGCGACGCCGGCGAGGACTTCGGCAAGACGGGTGATTCCGGGGGAAAAGTAGCCGTCATCGTTGCTGAGTAGAATGCGCATGTGCCGGGGATTATAAAGGACGGCGCCCGATCTTGTACGGCGCGCGCGGGGACAGGCATGCGCTGCCGCAGGCGCCGATCAGGGCCGCGCCGGCGCGCGCCGCGCGGCGGCACAATCGCGTCTCAATAGCTCCCGGGCACGAGTATCGCGCTATCCACCTTGCGCACGTCGCGCAGGCCGCAGAACGCCATGGTGAGGTCGAGCTCCTTGCGGATGATTTCCAGGCAACTGCTTACCCCCGCCTCGCCCAGCGCACCCAGCCCGTAGACGAAGGCGCGGCCGATGAACACGCCCCTGGCGCCCAGTGCGAGCGCCTTGATCACGTCCTGCCCTGAGCGAATGCCGCCGTCCATCAGCACCTCGATCTTGTCGCCGACCGCGCGCGCGATCGGCGGCAGCGCCGCGATCGACGACGGCGCGCCGTCGAGCTGGCGGCCGCCGTGGTTGGAAACGATAAGCGCGTCCGCGCCCGAGCGCACAGCGAGCTCGGCGTCTTCGGCATCCATGATGCCTTTCAAGATCAGCTTGCCGCCCCAGCGTTCCTTGATCCATTTGACGTCGTCCCAGTTCAGCGTGGGGTCGAGCTGGCTGGCGCTCCATTCGGAGAGCGAAGTCATGTCGTCGACGCCGCTTGCGTGGCCCACCACATTGCGGAACGTGCGGCGCGCGGTGCCGAGCATCCCCAGGCCCCAGCGCGCTTTGGTGCTCATGTTGAGCATGTTGCGCAGCGTGATCTTGGGCGGTGCAGACAGACCGTTCCTGATGTCCTTGTGCCGCTGCCCCATGATCTGCAGGTCGAGCGTGAGCACCAGCGCCGAGCACCCGGCCGCCTTGGCGCGGTCGATCAGGCGCTTGATGAATTCGCGGTCGCGCATGACATAGAGCTGAAACCAGAACGGTTTTTCGACGTTCTCGGCGACGTCTTCAATGGAACAGATGCTCATGGTCGAGAGCGTGAACGGGACGCCGAATTTCTCGGCGGCGCGCGCGGCGAGGATTTCCCCGTCCGCATGCTGCATTCCGACCAGCCCGACGGGCGCAAGTCCGACCGGCATCGCTACATCCTGGCCGACCATGGCGCTCTTCAGGCTGCGGTGCTCCATGTTGACCGCGACGCGCTGGCGCAACTTGATCCTCGCGAAATCGCTTTCGTTGGCGCGGTACGTGCCCTCGGTCCACGAACCTCCATCGGCGTAATCGTAAAACATCCGCGGCACGCGCTTTTTCGCCAGCAGGCGCAAATCGTCGACGCAGGTAATCACGGGGGCCATGGTGTCTCCGCACGCGGATGAAGAATTGCCTGCATCCTAAGGCAAAGCGCGCAGGATTGCCAGACGACCGGGCCCGCTCCTCCTGAATCTGCGCCGTCGCGCGGGATCCGCGCGATTTCGGGATCCCGCGGCCGGGATCAGCGCGACCAGGTCGCGCGCAGCAGGTTTTCTTCCTTGTTGTAATGGAACTCGAGCTTGCCCTTGTAGGCCTTGTGCAGCGCCTGCGCCAGATCGCGCGCGAGGTGCGTGTCCGTGGTGGTGACCGTCACGCCGTCGGCGCTGTCGGCGATCGCCATGATGCGCTGCAGCGGGTGTTCCGCCTTTTCCTTCGCCTCGTGATGCCGCATCAATTGCAGTATCTCGTCGCGGTGCTCGCCGAGAAATGCGCCGTGAAGCGCCACGAATCCGGCGGGAAACCTGTCGTGGATGCGGTGGCATGCCGGACAGCGCTCTTCGTGCGC
>Ga0335082_10007161_pt1 | contig 12138 bp, 12 predicted proteins | sample Lox_Sample_41_FD_206718 | JGI IMG/M metagenome (GOLD analysis project Ga0335082, IMG submission 206718) | Soil microbial communities from Loxahatchee National Wildlife Refuge, Florida, United States - Lox_Sample_4.1 | ecosystem: Environmental > Terrestrial > Soil > Wetlands | place: USA...
TGCGGCGAAGCTGCTCGCGGCTGAGCGTCCCCGCCGACAGCTTGAGGCGCTGGAGGTACCGCTGGAACGTGACCGGCTCGACGACGCGGACGTCGTCCACCGTCGCGTTGCCGACGTCCTGGGGCGTGCACCCGGGACGGAAGAGGAAGACGAGCCCGATGATCGTGGCGGCGATCGTGACGATCCCCCCGATCTGGGGCAGGTAGTCGAACGGGTTTCGGCTCGCGCGACGACGCTCGCCGCCCGAGGTCTCCTTCGAGGCGGTGCTCATTGCGCAGGCGGCAGGAGGATGCCCCGGGTAAAGGCGCGCGCACCGCCGCCGTCGGGATCGACGAGCGTGATCCTGAGCATGCAGGGACCACGCGGGACCTGCCTCGGGACGGTCAGGCGGAGCGCGTTCGTTCCCGGCTTGACCGCAAACCGTCCGCTCGCGACGACGCGGCCCGCGGAGGCGAGCGTGAGCTTCGCCGTCGTCACCCTGTTGACTCGCAGCTGCGCGGTCACGATCCGTATCCCACCCGTCCTCTTCACCGCTGCCCCCGCGAGGCGCGCCGCGAGCGGACAGGGCTTCGTCTGCGCCGTGATCGTGGCCTTCGGCGAGCGGTTGCCGACGGCGTCGACAGCGTCCACGGCGAGAGCGTAGCTGTGGCCGCAGACGAGGTCGGCGAACGCATACGTCGTCTGCGTGGGGTTCCCCGCGGCGGCGTCGTCGAGGTAGACGCGGTAGCCGGCCACGCCGACGTTGTCGGTCGACGCCGTCCAGGCGATCGAGACGCTCGTCCGCGTGGCCTCGGTCACCTTGAGGCCGCCCGGCGCGCTCGGGGGCGTCGAGTCTCGCGCGAACAGCACCTTGAGCGAGGTGATCGGGCCGACTGCGAACGTGCACTTCGCCTGCGTCTTCGAGCAGACGCCGTTCCAGCCGTCGAACGTCGATCCCTGGTCGGGAGCCGCGGTCAGCGTGACCGACTTGCCGAAGCCGTACTGGGCCGTGCAGGTCGGGCCGCAGTCGAGCTTCGACGCGGTGACGCGGCCGCTGCCGTTGCCCCCCTTTGTGAGTCGGAACTGCACGTCGATCGTGGTCGCCAGCTGCGGCAGCGACTCGTTGTTCCACGCGACGCCGGCCCAGGTCTTCTGGTCGTCGACCGTGATCGTGCACGTGTTCGCGCCCGTCTTCTCGCAGTTCGGGGAGAACGTCCTGAACGTGTTGGGGGAGGTCGGGGTCGCCGTCAGCTTGACCTGGGTGTGCGGCGGGAACACGGCCTGGCACTTGTCGTCGTCCTCGGATCTGCAGTCGATCCCGGCGGGGTCGCTCGTCACCCGCCCCTCGTCGTCTCGCGAGAGCCTGATCCCGAGCGTGAGCGGGCTGAAGGTGGCGACGATCGTCGTCACGTCCTGGTCGAGCGTGACCGTGCACGCGCCCGTGCCGGGGCAGTCCGGGGTGCTCCAGCCGGAGAAGCTCTTGCCCCCCGGGGCGACGGCGGCCGTCAGCCTGACGCTCTTGCCGCGGTCGTAGCTCCAGGTGCAGGAGTTCTGACCCTGGTTCTCGTCGCAGGGATTGGAGTCGTCTCCCGTGCCGACGGGAGAGACCGAGACCGTGCCGGGGCCGCGGGGCGCGACCTGGAGCGTCACCGACGCCGCCGCCTGGCGCCCGGCGCCCGAAGCGAGCCCAGCCAGGAGGAGGCCGGCAGCCGCCGAGCCAACAAGCGCCGCAGCAACGATCGTTGGCGCAACGCGCACAGATCCCCCCTCGTTGCTACGCAGACGGTTGCACCGGTCGCGCGGAATGTCAAAGCCGGATGGGCGGTCCGGCTTCCTCCAGTACCTGCTCCGGGTGACCGCCTATCGCGCTGGAGTACCGGCGCCGACGGTCAGGCGCGGAGCTCGCGGAGCCGCTGTAACAGCAGGAACCCGGCGAGCCCGACGAGGAGCGCGACGAAGACGAACTTCCAGTACTGGACGAAGAGAACGAAGACGGCGACGAGGGCCAGGATCACCGCGACCCGGTTCACGGTGCGGATGAACGTGCCGCGCAGGATCGACTCGCCGACGATGAACACGATCACGAGCACGATCACCGCCGACCAGACGTTCCGGGGCGCGGCGAGAATCAGCACCGCGAGGCCGATCAGGAGCGCGCTGATCGAGAACGCCGCCCAGAGCTCCGCCGCGCGGTCGAAACGCATCTTCGACACCGGCACGGGCTCGGCGGCATGCCGGATGTGCGCCCGGGGATCGTCGGGCGCGCCGGTGCGCAGGTGCTCGATCCGCCGCCGGATTCCCTCGAGGACGGCCTCGTTCTCGGCTCGCTCCTTGCGCAGGCCCGTGAGCCTCGCGGCCTGCTCGGCGGCCTCTGCCTCGAGCTTCGCCGACTCGGTGGCGAGATGAGGGCTGCCGTGCATGCTGCGCAGGCGCACTCCGAGCTCCTGGAGCATGGAGGTCTCCTCGGGAATGACCCGGTCGAGCTCGCTCTGGCGGGCCTCGAGCCGCGCGCATTCGCCTTCCAGGACCTCGAGCTCGCGCGGCGGCGGCGGGACCCGGTCGAGCCCGGCGAACCCGAGTGGGTTGAACCAGGAGGGGCGCGGCGAGCCGTCCCGGTCGTACATCGGTCCCGCCGGGGCGTTCTCACCGGCGATCGGGTCCTGGGCGTAGAGGCCCCAGAGGCCGCGGTACCTGCTCGCCCACGGTGTCGTCTCGTCGATCACGTTGGGCGTCCACTCCTGGGGCTGCCCCGGTCCGATCGCCAGCCCGTCGCCGCGGGCGAAGTCGATGAAGGGGATGCGGAGCGGGCTGCTCGCCTCGCCGCCCTGGCCCAGCCTCTCCCGCCAGAAGTCGCCCATCGCCTCGACGACCCGCTTGACACGCTGGGGAGCCGGGATCGGCACCTCGGCCTGGTACTCGCCGCGCCTGAAGTAGGAGGCGTGGGACCCCGCCCCCGCGTACACGACCGGGTGGTCGCCCTCCAGCTCGAGGTCGACCCGGTCGTCCCAGCGGCGGCGCAGGTCGGCGCCGTGGAAGTCGTGTGATGCGTATGCGACCCACTCCGGGACCAGCTCTCCTGACTCCTCGTAGAGGTAGACCGAGACCATCTCCCAGTCGGACTCGTGGTCGTTGACCCCGTGGAAACCGGAGCGCCAGGGGTTGTAGGCGAAGAAGAACCAGTACTGGCAGATCGTCCAGCCGCTCTGGCGCGCGACCCGGCCCTGGTAGACGTACGTCTCGTCCGCTTCCCGCATCTCCGCGTACTTGAGAGCCGCAGCGGCCGCGGTCGCCCCCGGCACCTTGCCGCGGAGGAGGAGCGACAGCGAGAAGAGACCGTCGCCGAGCCGCGGGAGGAGGCCTCCGCGGGCGAGCCGGCCGACGCCCGCGTGGAACTCGCTCTGCTGCCTCTTTGCCAGCTGGCGCTGACCGACGAGCACCTGCGCGCTCTCCTGGAGATCCAGCGCGCCGATGAAACGCAGGTAGAAGAAGGAGCCGAACGGCGCCTCGCGCTGCTCCACCAAGACGTCCGTCGTCAGCGCTCCCTCGGGGACGAGCTCCTCGTCCGTGCCGTCCGGGATGTACAGCCACAGGCTGCTCGCGAGCACGTAGCGCTCGACGTCCATCGGGAAGAACTTCTCGCCCTGGGTGTACCGGACGATCGGCTCGAACGCCCGCAGGATCTCGACGTCAGTTGCGGTGGCTGCGACTCGGGACGGCATGGACGAGACGGGCATTCCGTGGTGGACGAACGCCGAACGCGGCCTGGACGTCGAGCGGTGTCAGCGCGAGCACCGCCACCGTGTTCAACGCCATCGCCACGTAGTTCGGATGGTCGTAGAAGAAGTGCCGGAGGAGCTGCTGCGTCAGGCCGACCACTGCCCAGGTCATGAAGGCGACCCAGGCCCACCGGCGCATCCGCAACACGCCCGCGCCGATCCCGATCACGAGCACCCCGAGGGCCAGCTCGAACGCTCCTCCCGCGAGCTTGCTCGTGTCGCCCCCGCTCACGATCACGAGCACGCCGTCGACGATGTAATACACGCCGGCGCCGAGCCCCAGGATGCCGACGAGGGTCACGGCCAGCGGCCGCTTGGCGGCGGACCGCGAAACGACCGTTGCGCCGGGCTGGTTCTCCTGCAGTTCCAAGCTGCCGAAGCCTAGACCAATCGGGCGGTGCGAGCCCTACCGTCGAGCGGGGCGCCCGCGGCCGCCTGCGACGCGGACTGCGGCAAAGACGGCGAGCGCGACCCAGACGGCGTACATCGGCCGGACGATGGTCGTGAAGTTCTCCCGGAAGATGCTCATCGTGCCGGTGTCCAGGTAGCCGACGGACACGCCCTGCGACGCGAGCAGGGGACCGATGGCCGCCCTGAGCTCGTGCACGAAGATCACGTACTTGCCGACCATGATCCCGGCGGCGGCCAGGGCCCCGGCGACGACCCGTTGCCCCGTCCCGACCGGACCGCCTGCGACGCGAACGATCGCCGCGCCGGTCGCCGCGCCCACGAGCCAGGCGAGGATGCCGACGTCCCACTGCGACACGATCACGACACCCGCCCAGACCAGGCCGCCGAGCAGAGCCGCCCCGGCCCCGGCGAGGAGGGCGATCAGTCCGGCGCCGCGTCCGGCGTCGCGAGCGACCGCCGCCGACGCGTCGGTGGCAACGGGCGCGGTCGGCGCTCCGACCGGCTCGCTCGCGGCGCCGGCGGCCGGCTGCACGGTGAACAGGTCCGGCGGTACCGGCGGATCGCCGAATGCGGACGGGGAGTCGCTCACCTGCTCTACATCGGTTGGGCACCGGGTTGTCCTTAGAAGCTCTAACTGAATGACCACGCGCCGACGGGGTGCGATGGGTGCGTGCGATGCAAGGACGCAGGGAGCGGCGATAGCAGCGCTATCGCCGCGACTGAGGACGCGGCAGCGTGCGTGCACAGCGCGGCCCGGTGGCCCGTGCTCGTTCTGTTGGAGGTTCTTAGTCCTTGCCCCTGGGCCACTGCCGCCTCCGGCAGAGGGGAAGAAGCCGCGACGGTCGCCCGTCCTGATTGGCGCAAACGGACCGTAAAGGAGGCACGGTGAACAAGGCTCAGACATTCGTGACGGTGCTGCTGGCGACTCTGGTTGCGGCGGTTGGCTCGACGCTCGGAGCCGGGCCTGCGAACGCCGCCCACTACAGCGTCTCGCCGTCGTACACCCCCTCGCTGGGGCCCTCGGACGACGGCGAGCCCGTCGCGTCGACATCCGATCCGCTGGAGACCGGCGAAACCGTCCAGATCTTCATCCGTGGTCTCGGCACCGTCCAGGGGACCGGCTTCAACTGTCCGCGGACGTGCTCGCGTTCGTTCAACAAAGGCACGAGGATCGTGATCACGGCGCAGGAGGCGTCCGGCTACCGGTTCTCGGGCTGGCAAGGCGCCTGCGGCGCTGCTCCACAGTCTCGTACGTGTGGGTTCAAGGCCGGAGACGCCCATCGCGTGTACGCCGTGTTCGTGCCGCTGATCTCGGTGAGCGCGCCCTTGGTCACCCCGAAGGTCGGCGTCAAGGACAACCGCAACATGCGAAAGATCGAGGTGCAGTTCGACGTCGGCGCGACGTCTGTGGTCACCTACGAGCTGCGGCAGAACGGAACCGTGTTGCAGACGTGGACGAGCAGTCCGTTCACCGGTCGCAGCACGCGGACCATCTGGATCGACGATCGCTTCCCGTCGGGCACCTACGAGCTGGGCCTTCGCATCGTGACCGGCACCCAGGTCAGGTCGTTCCACGCCATCGTGGTGCTGCCACCTCCCCAGCCGTGACCGCGTCCCGGATCGAGATGGGGAACGGATCGGCCCGGCAGAGCCGGCGGACACCGGCGCGGGCGCTGTCTCTCCTCGAGTCGGCGATCACCAAGGTCGGCATCCTCGCCACCTCTCTGTCCGCCGCGGCAGGAATCGGCTGGGCGGTCTGGCACTACGCGTCGCCGGCGCCGCCCCCGCAGCTCGATGCGCACCTCACCGAGAGCAAGGGCGCCTTCGAGCCGGACATCTCCCTTCGGCAGTTCTTCGCGCTCGATCGAGCCACCACCGCGAGGCAGGACAGCTCGGCCTACTCCGCGGAGCAGCTGAGCTGTCGATATGCATATCTGCAGGCTCGGGTCACCGTCGACGGCTACAGCGGGCACCAGGTCTGGCTGCGCTGGGTGCTCATGGACGACAGAGGACGACAGATCGGCCGCACCCTGAAGGAGGTGGTCCAGCCGCTGACCGTGCAGAGCGCGCACGACAGCGACATGGTGTCGAACCACCTCCTGCTGCCGGCCCGGCCGGAAATGCGCCTGCGGGTGCAGCTCTTCCGCAAGCACGACAGTCGGCTCCTTCCGTTCTCCGAGCCGTACACGACACCGAGCTTCAAGGGACCCAAGGCTCCGCAGAGCTCCAACTGTCCCGTGTGAGGCGAGGGTCGCGCGCTGCGACGGTGGCCTCGTAGACTCCCTCGACGAGGGATGAGATGGAGTTCGGTGTACACCTTCCGCTGATCTCGTTCGCAGGCGAGCAACGCTCGCTCGACGAGCTGCTCCGGTTCACGGAGACTGCACGCGATCTCGGCTACACGCACCTCTGCGTGAACGACCATCTCGTGTTCTCGCGCGCGTGGCTCGACGGGCCGACGGCGCTGGCGGCCGTGCTCGCGCGCAGCGGTCAGATGACGCTCGCGACGACCGTCGCCGTGCCGGTGCTCCGTGGACCGGCGGCGACCGCGAAGATCCTCGCGGCGCTCGACCTGCTGTCGGGCGGCCGTCTGCTGGTCGGGCTCGGTCCCGGTTCCTCCGCCCGCGACTACGAGCTCGTCGGCGTGCGGTTCGAGGAGCGCTGGAAGCGGCTGGACGAGGCCGTGCAGGCGCTGCGCGCGCACTGGCGAGCCGACGACGTCGCGTTCGAGGGCGAGTTCTACTCGACTGCCGGCTTCACGCTGTCCCCGACGCCGGCGCAGCGCCCCGGTCCGCCGATCTGGATCGGAAGCTGGGGATCGGCGGCAGGGCTGCGGCGCGTGGCGCGCCTCGCCGACGGCTGGCTCGCCTCCGGCTACAACACGACCCCGGAGCTGTTCGCCCAGGCCTGGTTGGACGTCCAGGCAGAGGTGGCGGCACGCGGGCGCGACGTTGCGGGGTTCCCGAACGGCATCGCGACGATGTGGTGCTACGTCACCGAGGACCGGGCACGCGCGGACGCCGTGCTCGCGGACGTGCTGGCGCCGATGCTCAATCGTCCGGCGGACCAGCTCCGCCCGATCCTGCCGATCGGTCCGGCGGAGGAGTGCGCGGAGAAGCTGACGGCCTACGCCCGTGCGGGCGCACAACGCGTCTTCCTCTGGCCGCTCGCCGACGAACACGCCCAGCTCGGGGTGTTCCGCGAGCGAGTCGTGCCACTGCTGGAAGGTGAGTAACGGAGCCCGGCGACGACTCGAAAGGGAAGACGACGATGGAGTACACCCGCTTGGGGACCACCGGCTTGAAGGTGAGCCGACTCGGGCTCGGCTGCATGAGCTACGGCGACCCGACCACCCTGAACGCCCACCCCTGGGCGCTCACCGAGGATCTGGCACAACCCTTCTTCCAGCAGGCCGTCGAGCTCGGCGTGACGTTCTGGGACACCGCGAACGTCTATCAGCTCGGCACGTCCGAGGAGGTCGTCGGACGCGCGATCAACCGCTACTCCCGCCGCGAGGACATCGTGCTCGCGACGAAGGTACGCGGGAAGATGCACGACGGGCCAGGCGGGGAGGGCCTCTCGCGCAAGGCGATCCTCGAGCAGGTCGACGCGTCGCTGAAGCGGCTCGGCACGGACTACGTCGACCTCTACCAGATCCACCGCTTCGACCCGGACACGCCGGTCGAGGAGACGATGGAGGCGCTGCACGACGTCGTCAAGGCGGGCAAGGCGCGCTACCTCGGCGCCTCCTCGATGTACGCCTGGCAGTTCGCGAAGCTCCAGCACGCCGCCGATCGCGGCGGGTGGACCCGGTTCGTGTCGATGCAGAACCAGTACAACCTGCTGCGCCGGCACGACGAGCCTGAGCTGATGGCCATGTGCGGCGACATGGGGGTGGGTCTCGTGCCGTACTCACCGAACGGGAAAGGCCGCCTCGCCCGCCCGGCCGGTGAGCAGAGCAAGCGCTCCGACACCGACAAGGTCGTCCAGGCGTTCGACTCCCCGTACGACGAACCGGTCATCGACGCCGTGCAGAAGCTCGCCGGGTCACGCGGCGTGAGCATGGCCCAGATCGCGCTGGCCTGGGTCCTGCACAACCCGCTCGTCTCGGCGCCGATCGTGGGCGCGACCAAGCCACACCACCTGCCGGAGGCAGTCGACGCACTCGGCCTGGAGCTGACCGACGAGGAGGTGCAGGAGCTCGAGGCGCCCTACCACCAGTACGGGCCGTCGTGGTACTGACGCTTTCCGCGCCGGGATAATCTGGGCGCAAGTGGAACAGCGCACGGGGTTCGTCGAGTTCGACGGCAGGCGGATCGCCTACGCCACCGTGGGCGAGGGGCCGATGCTCGTCATGCCGTCGTGGTGGGTGAGCCACCTCGTCGAGGACTGGACGGATCCAGGCTTCCGGGAGTTCGTCGAGCCGCTCGCCCACCGATACCGGGTCGTGCGGTACGACCGCCTGGGCACCGGGCTGTCGGACCGGGAGCGCCCCGCCGACACGCTCGACTACGAGGTCGAGCTGCTCGAAGCGGTGGTCGACGAGCTGTCGCCGAGCTCGCTCAGCCTCCTCGGCATGTCGTGTGGCGCGTGCGCGTCTGCGGTCTACGCCGTGCGGCATCCGGAGCTCGTCGACCGCGTCGTCCTGTTCGGCGCATACGCCAACGGGCGCGCGCTCGGGCCCGCGGACGCGCTCGCGGCGATGGTGGAGCTCGTGCGCTCCGCGTGGGGGCTCGGCAGCCAGATGCTCGTCGACGTCTTCAATCCGAACGCCCCGCCGGCGCAGCGCCGGGCGATGGCCGCGTACCAGCGCGCCGCGGCGACTCCGGAGACAGCGGCGGAGCTGTTGCGGCTCGTCTTCGACTACGACGTGCGCGACGCGCTCTCGGCGATGAGCGTCCCGACGCTCGTCGTCCACCGGGAGCGCGACCGGGCGATCCCCGTTCGGGCCGGACAGGAGGTCGCCGGCCTCGTCGCAGCGGCCGACTTCGTCACCGTCCCCGGGGACGCGCACCTTCCGTGGCACGGCGACGTGGCCGGCTCGGTGGCAGCCGTGGCCTCCTTCCTGGGCGTGCCGCAGCCGGCACGGGTCGCTCCGCCGGAGGGCGTCGGTGAGCTGAGCGAGCGGGAGCGCGAGGTGCTCCGCCTCGTGGCCGAGGGGTTGAGCGACTCGGAGATCGCCGAGCGGCTCGTGCTCAGCCCGCACACCGTCCATCGTCACGTGGCGAACATCCGCCGCAAGCTCGGGCTTCGCTCCCGCTCCGCGGCGGCCGCGGCCGCCGCGCGCGCCGGTCTGATCTAGCCGAAGATGGCCCGTTTCGGCCATCGAAGGATGGCCGGTCGGGGCGAAGCCGGCCTGCGGCCTGCGCGGCAGAGTGCGGTCATGCACGCACGGGCCTTTCACAACCGCAAGCTCGGCAGGGTCGTCACCGTCCGCCCGCTCGCCGACGGCGACACGGCGACCGTCGCCGCGCTGTTCGACCGGCTGAGCCCCGCCTCGCGCGAGCGTCGCTACCACGCGGCGAAGCCCCGACTGACGTCCGGCGAGCTCGCCCGCCTCGCACAGGTCGGCCCCGACAGCCACGTCCTCGTCGCCCACGTGGACGGAGACCCCCTTCCGGCCGGGATGGCGAGGCTCGTGCGCGACGCAGCCGACGACACCGCAGGCGAGCTCGCATTCGAGGTCGCAGACCGCTACCAGGGCCACGGGGTCGGCAAGCTTCTCGTCGAGCTGCTCCTGGCCGACGCCCGCGCGGGCGGCATCCGGCGCGTCGACGCGTGGGTGCAGACCTCGAACCGCGCCGCGCTCGGCCTGCTCCGCCGCGTCCTCGACCGGAGGACGATGCGCGTCGAGGGCGCCGAGACGCTGGTCGTCGCTTCGGTCGCGTAACCTCGAACCGGGAGAGATCGAGCACCCGCCCAGTTCTCCATGAGGCGCGAGTTCACCCAGCCTTGAAGTGTCAACTAGTGGGCGCCTGCGGCCGATAAGGACCGCGTGCGCCGGCTTGGGCTGACAGCACTCGTTGCCGCAGCTGCGCTCGCACTGGCGGCCGCCGCGGTCGGCGCGCTGTCGCCGAGTGCCTATCGCGCGCAGGCCAACGCCGCCTGTGCGAAGGCCAACAAGCAGAGGAAGGCGCTCGGACAACTCGAGAATGCGTCGAGCCCCGAGATCGTGAAGTGGGTCGCAGCCGGGCTCGTGATCAGCCGTCAGACGTACGCGACGCTGCGGGCGCTGCGGCCGCCCGCGTCGCTTGCCGCTGCCCATCGGCGCGCGCTCGGCCTCGAGGCGCAGGAGATCGCCATCGTCGCAGGCGAGCTAAAGCAGATGCAGGCAGGCGCTGATCCAGACAAGGTGATGGCCAAGAGCGGGCTGACCGCTCTCCGACTGTACGGACGCGAAGTTTCGGCGTGGGCCGCCGCCGGCGTAGCCGTCTGCGCGAGCGGAGGGATCAGCGTCTCCACCGGGTAGCGCGGGCGACTGTGCAAGACTATTCGCCGTGCCTCGTCCGATGCTCCTCGCGGCCGCGCTGATGGTCCCGGCCATTCTCCAGGCCGGTTCCAGCGGAGCAGCAGTCCCACCCGCGTGGTCGGGCTCCGCCTCGTGCACGATCACGGTGACCGGGCCGGGCTACCAGCACTCGGAGACGCAGCGATGGGCGGTGAGCGGCCCAACGAGCGTCAGCGGAGCCTTCCGGCTTGTCCCGTCACGCTGGACGGACACCGGCAGCGGCTCCTCGGAGGTGACGCAGGGCGACCAGACGAGGAAGATCACGTGGACGGTGAAGGCCGCCGCGGCAGGCAAGTTCCATTTCTTCGTCAGGGCGTCGGACAAGAAACTCGTCATCGGCCAGGCGAACGCCCAACTTCGCGTCCGAAACGGCATCACGGGCACGCAGCAGGTCACGATCGGAGGCGTTGCCCAGACGCCCGGGCCGGTCGGGCTGGAGGCGTTCGAGACTCAACTGCCGCCGATCGTGGTCGCCGCGACCAGCCGCAGCGTCTCCGGCTCGACGCCGCCGACGCGCGTGAACGGCTCGGTCGGGCCGTTCCAGCCGGCCGGCTCGCAGGCGACGAAGAGCTGCGCCTGGAAGTTCACGAAGCGCTAGGCGACGACGACGAAGTCCTCGCCGTCGCGACGACCCTGCTCACGCGCGAGCTCCCGCAGGCGCGCCCGCGCCGCCTCGCCTGCGACGGCCCCGAGGACGAAGCCGTCGCGCGGGCCGTCGTCGTGCGCGACGACGGGGATCCCGTAGATCCGCTTCCCGATCTTGCGCTCGTCCACGTCGACGAACGCCGCGATCTCCACCCCCGCGTCCATCAGCGCCCGGGCATGGAGCTTCCCCACCGGGCCGGAGCCCCAGACGACGGCCCGCCGCCCGCGTAGCGCGTGCAGGCGCAGGTAGTGGACCTTGCAGCGCGCGAACGCCGCCAGTGAGTAGCGGTCGTCCGTCCTCGCGAGCCGGGCAGGACGGTCGCGCCAGTCGAGGACGACCTCCTCGACGTTGCGGAACCGGCCCCCCGCAGCCCATAGGCGCAATACGAGGTCGTAGTCCTCCGGCCAGTCGACAGCGCGGTACGAGACGGCCTCGGCGCGCGCGAGCAGCGTCGGGTGGCCGATCGGACACTCGACGAAGAGATCGCGCGTCGCTGCCTCGACCGTCGTCAGCGAGTTGAGCCAGCGCTCGTAGCGGCGCAGCCCGTCCGTCGCGTCCGGGAAGTACGCGACCCCGCCGCCGCAGGCGTCCAGTCCTTCCTCCTGCAGCGCCGCGAGCTGCACCTCCAGCCGACGCGGCCGCGCGACGTCGTCGGCCCCCATCGCGGCGACGTAGCCGCCACGTGCCTCGGCGCAGGCGCGCCGCGACGCCGCGACGAATCCCTGCGGCTCCTGGCGCACGACGCGGAAGCGCGGATCGCGGCGTGCCCAGTCGCGCGCGATCTCGCCGGAGGCGTCACGCGAGCCATCGTCGACGAC
>Ga0335082_10007162_pt1 | contig 12138 bp, 11 predicted proteins | sample Lox_Sample_41_FD_206718 | JGI IMG/M metagenome (GOLD analysis project Ga0335082, IMG submission 206718) | Soil microbial communities from Loxahatchee National Wildlife Refuge, Florida, United States - Lox_Sample_4.1 | ecosystem: Environmental > Terrestrial > Soil > Wetlands | place: USA...
CCCCGAATGGCGCGCGTTGGGGGACGGATTATCTATCACGTGCCGCCACCGCCAAGTCGAACATGTTCGACAACGCGCCCGAAGAAACCCGCTACATCTACACCGACTTCGACGAGAAGGGACTGCGCCTGAATGGCGGGAACCGGTATACAGTGACGTTCGCAAAAGGCCAACTGCCTCCAGTCAAAGGGTTCTGGTCTCTCACGCTGTATAACAAGGAACACCTTTTCCATCCGAACAAGCTCAATCGCTACTCATTGGGGACAAAAAGCAAATCGATGAAGGACAATCCGGACGGGTCGTTGACGATGTACTTTCAGGCGGACTCGCCGGGCGCGGGCAAGGAATCAAACTGGGTGCCGGCCCCACGGGAGGAGTTTTCGTTGTACATCCGCAGCTACTGGCCGGAGGCAGCGATTCTCGAAGAGAAATGGATGCCGCCGCCGGTTGTCCGGGTGCAGTAGGGCACAGAACCGGGGACCACAACGGAAGGAGTGGAAATATGCGCAGCGAGATGTCACGGATGGTTCCAACAACCCTTTTCGCGCTATGCCTTGCCGTTGCTGCTGAGGCTCAGACTGACCGTTTCGATGCACTGGCCAACAGCGCAATGGCCGAAAACCGTCCCACGGCACAAACGGCCAAGTTGCTCAGGGATGAACTGCTGTTCCAGCGCGCCACGCAGACATATCTCTGGGCGTTGCCGTTGATCAACACGCTGGGCATGAAGATCGGTTCGGAGAAGCAGTTCGGCGCCGGCTACAACGTGCTGCCGACCTGGAAGCGACGTCTCGATGCGAAGACGCTGGTGACAACACCGAACTCCGACGTCCTGTACGCGATGAGCTACGTCGATCTTGCCAAAGATGGCCCGCTCGTTTTTGAAGCGCCGCAGGGCTTGCAGGGCATCCTGCTCGACTTCTGGCAGCGTCCAATTCCCGGACCGAAGATCGGAGAAACGCAGTATTACGGAGACGTCGGTCTTCCGGGGCCGGATTCCGGAAAAGGCGGGAAGTTCCTTCTGTTGCCTCCCGGCTACAAGGAAGCGGCACCGATTGGATACTACGTCTATCGCTCCGCCACAAACAACGTCTTCGTATTCCTCCGCGCTTTCTATCAGGACCCGAAAAACCTGACACCTGCCATTTCGCTGATGGAACAGGCGAAAATCTATCCGCTCAACGGCAGAGATAGTGCTAAACCGATGCAGTTCCCTGACGCCTCTGGAGTGCCTGTGAATATGCTTCCGGCCAGCGATGCCAGTGCCTTTGATCAACTCAAGCAAATTGTCGACAGCGAGACGGAGGAGTTGGCCGATCCGGATTGGCTCGGCATGCTGGCTGGGATTGGAATCGTCAAGGGTCAACCCTTCAGGCCGGATGCGAACACGCATACCCTCCTCGACCGCGCCGCGAGAACCGGATACAAGATGAGCCGCGTCATCGGCTTTGAGGACACCGTCAGCGGCCGCTCCTTCGTTGTTTATCCGGATCGCCGCTGGTTGAATCCTCTCGCCGACGGGACACCCGCTAATCCGGGGGGAGGGATGAAAGACCTCGCCTGGAGACGGGTGGCTGGCGGATATCTGGACCTGGATGCGCGCATCTGGTTCTTCACCAACTACTACTCCATTAGCCCGGGAATGGTGTCGCAAATCCCTGGCAAGGGCGCTAAGTACCTGATTGCCTTTACCGACAGCAAGGGGACGGCCCTGTCAGGGGGCAGCAGCTATAGGGTGAACCTGCCTCCTAACATTCCGGCAGGGAATTTCTGGTCCTTGACGCTCTACGAAGCCGAGAACGCTTCGGGCCTGGCGAATGGCCAGCCTTTCCCGTCACTGGGTTTGCGCGACCAGCCGGTGCAAAATGCCGACGGCAGCACGGACATCTACCTTGGTCCCCAGTCGCCTGCCGGCAAGGAACGAAACTGGCTCGCCACGGTGACGGGTAAAGGATATTTTGCCATCCTCAGGCTTTATGGGCCGACCGAAGCTGCGATTGACAAGAGCTGGAAACCTGGGGATATCGAAAAGACGCAATAGCTGGTTTCATTCGCTGGGGTACAGGCTGTTCATCTTCGGGCTCGTCATCGGTTATGGCCCGCTCGGGATGATCGCGATCAGAGTTTCATTGATCACATTCGCCAGAGACGGGCGCGTCAATGAGTTGAGGGGAAACGAGCGTAGATCGCTTGTTTTTTGCATCTTTGGTCTCGCCGCACCTCGCCAAAACCGGCCGTTAACCAAGTTTCCACCAAAATATTTCCTTCCGGCTTAACAATTTCCACAATTTCTGCTCTGAAACTTTTGAAAATGCCCTCACCGTTTGGTCGCAATGGAACCCTTACACACCGCCCGGCCCCCGGCCCCGGCCCCCCGCTCCGCGGCCCAGCGCCAAGCCTCCCGCCGCAACGGCGCCAAATCCAAGGGACCCACGTCCGCGGAAGGCAAACGCAAATCCTCCCGGAACTCGCGCGTCCACGGCTTCTCATCCGATGACTGCGCCACTGCCGCCAACGCGGATCCCACCGGCTGGAACGCCATGCATCAGGCCGTCCTCTCCGCCGTTGTCCCAACGGACTCCATCGAAGAGGAAATCGCCCGCCAGATGGCCCACGCCCAGTACAACCTTCACCGCCTGGGAGCCATCGAGATCGGCACCCTCGACCTCGAAATCTTCCGCCGCCTCAGCGACGGCGAAGACCAGGTGCCTGCCAACCTCACCAGCCATCAGCTTCAAGCCCTCGCCTTCGAAACCCTTGCCGGCAAATCCAACCTGCTCAACTTGCTGGACCGCTATCAGGCCCGCCACTTCCGCCACTACCACCGCGCCCTCAAGGCGCTCCACCAACACCCCAAATTACGCCGAACGAACCTGGTAACGCACCTCACCTGGATCGACCCCGACAACCGCATGACCACATTTGACCGAACGAACCCGAGCCCCGGCTCAGAAGACGCGCCGCTTCAGCCGCTCGACAGTGAACTTGGCGGTGTCGGCGACCGCCATGACGGCCATTACCCCGGCCTGGACGGGATCTGTGACGACTAAATCCGCCGCTTCCGGCACACTCCCTGCCATGTTCAGGCTGATCACCAGCAGCCCTTGCGCCCGCACCTCGCGCACCGCCTGCTCAATCTCGCCGCCCATCAGCGATCCGGCCAGCACCAGCGCCCGCGCCCTCGGCAGCCGCGCCACCGCGCGCACCGCGTCCGCCAATGGCTGCTCCCCCACCAGCGGAATCGTGTCCACCGAAATGTGCTCGCCCCGGATGTTGTGCCGGTCCGCTTCCGATATCGCGCCGATCGCCACCTGCCCCACCTGCGCGCCGCCGCCCATGATGATGATCCGCTTGCCGTACACCTTCTGCAGGCTTTTCTCCGCGCTCACGTGCCGCATCTGGCGCACGCGGCGCAAATCCTCGAGCAGCGCCGTCGCCTCGCCCGGCAGTTCGATCTCGAAATACATCCGCGACTCGCCCGCCGTCCGGCTCTCCAGCATCTCCACGGACACGATGTTGCCCTGGTGGCGCGCAATCACGCCCGTCAGTTCATGCAACACTCCGGGCTCGTCGCTCGCGTGGACGACAATCCCCGTCCGCTCGCCCGTCATGGCTCCAGCTCGTAACTTCGCAGGATGGCCGGCCACAACCCCTGCGCGTCCAGCACAATCTCGGCAAACTCCCGCAGCGCGCCTTGCCCGCCCGGAACCTCGGTGACATAATGCGCAATCTTCTTCACTTCCGGCTTCGCGTTCGCCACGGCCACCGCAAACCCGACGCGCTTCATCAGAATTCCGTCCGTCAGGTCGTCGCCCAGGTACGCGATCTCCTCATACAACGGCAACTTCTCCGTGTTGCCCTGATAAACATAGGTCATGTGGCCTTGCTGCCCGCGGATCTCCGTCGCCTCCGACTTCCGCCCGCTGATCAGGCCGGTCTGAATCCCGTGCCGGTACAGCCATTGCAGCGCAATGCCGTCCTGCGAATCGAATCCTTTCGTCTCCCAAAACCCGCCGTCGGGCTTGGGCAGATGAAAGATCTTGCCGTCCGTCAGGACGCCGTCCACGTCCATCAGGATAAGGCGAATGCGCGCGGCGCGCGCTCGAAGCTCGGGCGATACGGAAGGGGGCATCGACACTCCGGAATTACAATGAAGGCTCAAGTGCTGGAAATAATCGGGAAAACCATCTCTCGTTATAACATGCTCGCTCCCGGCCACCGCGTCGGTGTCGCCGTCAGCGGAGGAGCCGACTCCACCGCCCTCCTCCACGCCCTCGTCGAAATCGCCCCTCGCCTCGGGCTCTATCTCGAAGTCCTCCACCTGAACCACGGCCTGCGCGGCCAGGAATCTGACGGCGACGAAGCCTTCGTCCGCCAGTTGGCCGCCCGCCTCGACCTGCCCGTCTCCGTCGAGCGCGCCGATCTGGGCGACGCCTCCGGCAGCCTCGAGGAACGCGGCCGCTACGCCCGCTGCGCCTTCTTCGCCTCCATGCGGCAGCAGAATAACCTTGACCGCATCGCCACCGGGCACACCCAGTCCGACCAGGCCGAGACTGTCCTCTTCCGCCTGTTGCGCGGCACCGGACCCCAAGGCCTCCGCGGCATCCTCCCTGTCACCGCCGAAGGCCTTATCCGCCCCCTGCTCGGCGTCACGCGCGCGCAGGTTGAAACCTGGCTCCGCGACAAAGGCCTCACCTGGCGCGAGGACTCCTCCAACCGCGATCCCCGCCACACGCGCAACCGCCTCCGCCACAATCTCCTCCCCGAGCTTCGCCGCGACTGGAACCCTAACCTTGACGAGGTCCTCTCGCGCCTCGGCGAAATCTCCCGCGCCGAAGAAGACTGGTGGGCCACTCAACTCCCCCACTTGGTCGAAACCGACGGCATGGGGCGCATCCTACCCGCCGAATCGCTCACCGCCCTCCACCCGGCCCTCGCTCGTCGCGTCGTGCGAGCCGTTCTGGAAGAACTCGGCCTGCCCGCCGGATTCGACGCCGTCGAGGCCGTCCGAGCCCTCGCTGCCCAGCCCGAAGGCTCCGGCCGCGTCCGCCTACCCGGTCTTGACGTCCTCCGATCTTTCGATGGGGTCCGCATCTCCGATCCCGAACTCGATTCCCGCGACCGGTTTTGGGAGTTCCCTCTCACCACCCCCGGCCGCCTCGAAACGCCAGCCGGCTCCTTTGAAATCAGCGGCTTCGAGCCTTCTTCCGGCCTCGCCCTCCGAAATTGGCGTCCCGGTGACCGCATCCAGCCCCTCGGAACCCCCGAACCCAAGCTCATCAAGCAGTTTTTTCAGGAAGCTCGCATTCCGCTGTGGCGTAGAAGGGATTGGCCCCTAATCGAGCAAGGCGGTCACGTTATCTGGACCCGCCGCTTCCTCCCCATCCCCGCTGTTACAAACCTGAAAATCATTGACTTGGATCAGACAGGAGGCCCGCTATAATAAGTTTAGGTCTGCGATTGGGGGCCTTCCGCCCTGCTGATGAATCAAAATTCGCCTCGTAAGCGTCTTAGAAATGTAGGAGTCACGCGTACTGGTCGATAGTATGCTCGTCGGATAAGCGAATGAATTCAAACGTTAAGACTGCGATCTTTTGGGTCGTCCTGCTTTGCCTCGCCGTGTTGCTCTGGACAGTCGTGCGCCAGACCGGCACCCGGACCGAAGCCCAGCTCAGCTTCTCAGACTTTTTGAAGGCCGTCGATGAAGGTCGTGTGAAGAAGGTGACCATCTCGGGCACCGAAGTCAAAGGTGTGTTCAAGGATGGCAACCGCGAATTGCGGACCAATATTATCCCGGGCTATCAGAAGGCCATCGACATGATGCGCGAGAAGGACGTTGACATGACGGTCAAGGAAGCCAGCAACGCAAGCTGGATCACTATCGTCGTCAACGCCGTACCCTTCGTCCTCCTGCTCGCCTTTTGGATCTTCATGATGCGCCAGATGCAGAGCGGCGGGAACAAGGCGCTCAGCTTCGGCAAGAGCCGTGCCCGCATGCACTCCTCCCAGCAGAAGAAGGTGACATTCAAAGACGTTGCGGGCGTCGAAGAGGCCAAGGAAGAGCTTCAGGAGATCATCGAGTTCCTCCGCGAGCCCCAGAGGTTTCAGAAGTTGGGCGGCCGCATTCCGAAGGGTGTGCTCCTTATCGGTCCCCCCGGAACCGGCAAAACCCTGCTCGCGCGCGCGATCGCCGGAGAGGGCAATGTGCCGTTCTTCTCCATATCCGGTTCGGACTTCGTGGAGATGTTCGTCGGCGTCGGCGCCAGCCGCGTCCGTGACTTGTTTGAACAGGGCAAGAAGAACGCCCCTTGCATCATTTTCATCGACGAAATCGACGCCGTCGGACGCCACCGCGGCGCCGGACTCGGCGGCGGTCACGATGAGCGCGAACAGACCCTCAACCAGTTGCTGGTCGAGATGGACGGCTTTGAGTCGAACGAAGGTGTCATCCTCGTCGCCGCAACCAACCGGCCCGACGTGCTCGATCCGGCTCTCCTCCGGCCCGGCCGCTTCGACCGCCGCGTCGTTGTCAGCCTGCCTGACGTGAAAGGCCGCGAACAGATTTTGAAGGTCCACACCAAGAAGACCCCGCTCTCCGAGGACGTGGACATGACGGTCATTGCGCGCGGAACGCCCGGCTTTGCCGGCGCCGACCTCGCCAACCTGGTCAACGAAGCCGCCCTCCTGGCGGCCCGCCAGAACCGCAAAGTCGTCACCATGATCGACTTCGAGCTGGCCAAGGACAAGGTCCTCATGGGTACCGAGCGCCGGTCGCTTATGCTCACGGAAGAAGACAAGCGCCTCGTGGCCTATCACGAAGCCGGCCACGCGCTCATCGCCGCACTGTTGCCCGAGGCTGACCCGCTGCACAAGGTCACCATCATCCCGCGCGGCCGCGCCCTCGGCGTCACCATGCAATTGCCCGAAGGCGACGTGCTCAACCGCAGTAAGGAACAGCTTGAAGCGCGCCTCACGGTCATGATGGGCGGCCGCATTGGCGAAGCCCGCTACACCAAGAAACTTTCGACCGGTGCGAAGAACGACATCGAGCAGGCCACCGAGTTGGCCCGGTCAATGGTCTGCGAATACGGCATGAGCGAACTTGGCCCCATCAGCTTCGGCAAAACCGAAGAGCAGATCTTCCTGGGCCGCGAGATTGCCCAGCACCGTGACTACAGCGAAGCCACGGCCATCAAAATCGACGACCAGGTTCGCAAGATTGTCGATCTCGCCTTCCAGAAGGCTGAGACGCTCATCGCGCAGTATGAGTGGGCGCTCGAATCGATCGCTCGCGCCCTCCTGGAGCGCGAAACCATGGATGGCGCGGAAGTGAATGCCATCATTGCCGGCAAGCCGGCTCCAGAAGAGCCGGCCCCGGCCGCCGCTGAGGAAGGCAGCCAGCAGGTGCTTCGTCCCGAGCCCAGTGATTGGCTCAAGCCAAAGCCTTTCGTGGAAGGGACTGGCGCGCAACCGGCGTGATTCCGTCGTTTCCTGTTTATTTGTTCGACGTCGACGGTACTCTGCTCGATTCCGCCACCGACATCTGCGGCGCCGTCCGCGACGCGCTCTCGACCACCGAAGCGCCGCCCGTGACCGACGCCTACCTGCAGAGCTTCATCGGGCATCATCTCGATGACCTGTTCAGTGAGGTGCTCCCTCATTGGACCCAGGACCAGTATCGGGACCTGCTGCAGACCTACCGCCGCATTTACCTGGCTCGCGGCCATCGGGGCACGCGCATCTACGACGGCGTCCCGGCGATGCTCGAAAGGCTCGGCGGCCGCAAGTCGACGGCGACGACCAAGAGTAGCGAGACGGCCCGGAACATCCTGGCGCAGTTCGGCCTGGTGCAGTTCTTCGATCACGTGCAGGGAACCGATGGCTTCCCCGCCAAGCCCGAACCGGAAGTCATTTTCCGGTCATTACAGGTACTCGGCGTCCGCCCGGAGGAATGTCTTCTGATCGGCGATTCGGCGCCCGACATGGCAGCCGGCCGCCGCGCCGGCGTCAAGACCTGCGCGGTCACCTACGGTTACGGCGATGTCGGCCAGATGCGCGAGCATCAGCCGGATTACTGGATCTCGTCCCCAGCCGAGCTCCTGCCAGCCTGATCACAGCCGGGCCAGCTCGGCCAGGTCGAGCCGCCCGGTATAGATCGCCATGCCCAGCGCGGCATGGACCCCGAGTTTCTGGAGCTCCTGGATCTCGTCGATCGTGGTGATGCCGCCTGCGGCGGTGAGCTCCTTCGAAGTCGACGCGCGCAGCCGCCGGAACCAGGCGAGGTCGGTGCCCTGCATCATGCCTTCCTTGTCGACGTACGTGCAGAGGAAGCCGGAGCAGTACGGTTCGAGCTCGACGATGACCTCTTCAGCCGTGCGGTTGAGGGACTCGGTCCAGCCTTTGACCACGATGCGGCCGTCTTTGGAGTCAAGGGCGACGATCAGGCGGCCGGCTCCGACGGATTCGGCGATCGCCTGAAGGCGGCCCGGCTGAAAGGCGGCCGTACCGACGATCACGCGGTGGGCGCCGCAGTCCACGAGGGTTCGGGCGCGCTCGGGCGAACGGACGCCGCCGCCCACCCGGCAGACCGCCTGGGAAGCGAGGTCGCGGACGATTTCGTCGTTCGAGCCTTTGCCCATCGCCGCGTCCAGGTCGATCACCTGGATCTCGGGGAAGGCGCGGAACCGTTCGAGCATCTCTCGCGGCGGAGCGCCCTCGAGGGCCTTCTCGCGGCCTTGGACAAGTTGGACGACCTTGCCGTCCATCAGGTCGATGCAGGGGATGATCACGCGGACCTCCGGACCGGGATGCCGTTGTGGTCCAGGTGGTCTTTGAGTTGATCCACCGTGTAGGTGCCGTAGTGGAAGATCGAGGCGGCCAGAGCCGCGTCAGCCTCGCCGCTGGTCAACACCCGGACGAAATGTTCGGGCTTGCCGGCTCCGCCGGAGGCGATCACCGGAATCTTCGTCGCCCGGGACACGGTGCGTGTCAGCTCGCAGTCGAAGCCGTCCTGAACGCCGTCGGTGTCCATCGAGGTGAGCAGGATCTCGCCGGCGCCGAGGGCTTCGCCGCGCGCGGCCCATTCGATGGCGTCGATGCCTTCATCGACGCGCCCGCCCTTGGTGTAGACGTGCCAGCGGCCGGGGGCGGCGCGGCGCGCGTCGATGGCCAGAACGACGGCCTGCGCGCCGAACTCCAGGCTCAGTTCGGTGATCAGTTCCGGCCGCCGGACCGCGGCCGTGTTGACGCTGACCTTATCCGCCCCGGCGTGGAGGATCTTGCGGGCATCGTCGATCGAACGAATGCCGCCGCCGACAGTAAGCGGAATGAAGACTTGCCGCGCCGTTCGGGCAACGACGTCGACCATCGTGTCGCGCTCGTCGCTCGACGCCGTGATGTCGAGAAAGACCAGCTCGTCGGCGCCCTGTTGGTTGTAGCGCGCGGCCAGTTCGACGGGATCACCGGCGTCGCGCAGGCCCACGAAGTTGACGCCCTTCACGACGCGTCCGCCGGTGACGTCGAGGCAGGGAATGATGCGTTTGGCGAGCATGGCTTCAAAGCTCCACGAAGTTGCGGACGATCTTCAGGCCCAGCGGGCCGGACTTCTCCGGGTGGAACTGGACGCCGAAAAGGTTGCCCTGTTCGAGGACGGCCGTGAAGTTGATGCCGGCGTACTCGCACGTAGCAGCCGTGGCCGGAACCGCCGGGCAGTAGTAGCTGTTAGCGAAGTAGACGTAGGGCTTGGTTCCGAGGCCGGCGGTGAGACGAGCGCCCGTCTGCGGGTGGATCTCGTTCCAGCCCATGTGCGGCACGCGGGCCTTGGGCGGGAAGCGGTGGACGCTACCGGGGAACAAAGCGAAGCCGCGGGCTTCGGGGGCCTCTTCGCTTGTCGCGAACATGGCTTGCAGGCCGAGGCAGATGCCGAGGAAGGGAACTCCCTCGCGAACGCGCTCCATCAGCGGTTCGCGCAGTCCGCGGTCGTCGAGCGCCTGCATCATCTGGCCGAAGTGGCCGACACCGGGAAGGATCACCTTCGTTGCCGCGAAGACCTGGCCCGGCGACGAGGTGACGGAGAACTCGGCTCCGGTCTCTTCGAGCGTGTTCTGAACGGACCGTAGGTTGCCCGCGCCGTAGTCGACGATGGTGATCATAGAAGCCCCTTCGTGGAGGGCAGTTGATCTTTGAGCCGCGCGTCCTTCGAGCACGCGAACTTCATCGCCCGGGCGAAGCACTTGAAGACAGCTTCGACCTTGTGATGGTTCGATCTGCCGTAAAGGACTTGGGCGTGGAGGTTTGCTCCGGCGTGCGTGGTGAAGCCATGGAAGAAGTCTTCGAGCAGTTCGGCCTGCAGGTCACCAACCAGGCGAGTCTTCACGCGATCGCGGTAGACCAGGTACGGGCGCCCGCCGAGGTCGACGGCGACGACCGCCAGAGTCTCGTCCATCGGAAGGACGAAGTAGCCGGCCCGGTTGATCCCCTTGCGGTCAGCGATAGCCTTCGAGAAGAGCTGGCCGAGCGCGATACCGACGTCCTCGACCGTGTGGTGCTGATCGACGTCGAGGTCGCCTGCGGCTTGGAGCTTCAGGTCGAAGCCGCCGTGTTTGGCAAACAGTTCGAGCATGTGATCGAGGAAGCGTACTCCCGTGGAGACTTCGTAGCGGCCTTTGCCTTCGAGGGTGAGGGCGCCCCGGATTTGGGTCTCCTTGGTGATTCGTTCGACGGTGGCCTTACGCATCAGGGAAGCACTCCTTCGATGGCGTTGACGTCGTCCAGGACGGCGATCGCGCCTTGGGCGTGGAGGAAGTGGGCATGGGCCGGCGGCGCGATGCCGATGAACGGTACTCCGGCGGCCTTGGCGCTGCGGGCGTCGTCGACGGTGTCGCCGACGTACCAGAACTCGCAGCCCGGGCAGAGCTTCGCGATCGTGTTGAGGCCCTCGGGATGGGGCTTGCCGTGGGTGACGTCCTCGGTTGTGATGACGGGATCGAAGTGGATCTGCGGGACCCAACGCTTGAGGGTTGGTCCAAGCTCGATGCGCAGCCGGCCGGTGAAGATCGCGAGCCGGAACCGCTGGGCTAGCCGTTCCAGCAGGCCATCGCGCGGGATCCACTCCTCGCGTTGAATGAGGCCTTCGGATCCGAGGAAGATGTCGAGGAAGTAACGCGAGATCTCGCCGTAGTCGGCCTCGACGCCGAAGTCGCGGCAGATCTGTTGGGACAGCGCCCAGTCATTGTTCCAGCCGCCCTGGTTCTTGTAGTTCTGGATGCGTTCGCGCGTGACGGTCTGGCCGGAGAAGTGGCGGACGGTCCGGACGATGCCCTCGCGATACGACTCGCGGACGTCAGCTAGGACGCCGTCCATATCGAAGACGAGTACGCGGTTGGTGCTCACCAGATGACCTCCAGGGCATCGAAGAAGCGTTGGACCTGGGCGCGTGTCCCCGCGGTGACGCGGACGCAACCGGGAAGTTCGTAGCTGCGGTCGCGGACCAGGACGCCGCGTTCGCGGAGCGCGTCGCGGACTTCAATGGCCCGTGCTCCGGCGTGGAAGAGAACGAAGTTGGCCTGCGAGTCGTAGTAGGAGATGCCGCGGCGGCCGAAGCCTTCAAACAGCATCTCGCGAGCCGCGAGCGCTTCGTCAACGTAGGACTTGACGTAGGCGCCGTCCTCCAGCGCGGCGCGGACGGCAATCGCCGCGAGGAGGTTGACGCTGTAGGGCGACTGCGCTTTATGGAGATAGGCGACGTTCGTGGCCGCCGAGAAGAGGCAGCCGACTCGCAGGGCGGCCATTCCGTAGGCCTTCGAAAAGGTGCGGCTGACGAAGAGGTTCGGGTAGCGGTCCAGCAGGCCCAGAGCCGTTACGCCGCTGAACTCGTAGTAGGCCTCGTCGATGAGCACGGCCGCCTGGCGGGCGCGCTCGAGGAGGGCCTCAATGCCTTTGAGGCTCACGCCCGTGCCGGTCGGATTGTTCGGGTTCGAGATGAGGATCGCCTTCGTATTGGGACGAACCGCGTCGAGCAGTTCTTCGAGCGGAAAGGCCAGGTCCTTGGGCCGATAGTCGATGTGGCGAATGGAGGCTCCGGCAACCTCGGCGTAGAAGGTGTACATCGCGTATGACGGCTTCAGGATGATGACGTCC
>Ga0335082_10007163_pt1 | contig 12137 bp, 16 predicted proteins | sample Lox_Sample_41_FD_206718 | JGI IMG/M metagenome (GOLD analysis project Ga0335082, IMG submission 206718) | Soil microbial communities from Loxahatchee National Wildlife Refuge, Florida, United States - Lox_Sample_4.1 | ecosystem: Environmental > Terrestrial > Soil > Wetlands | place: USA...
GAAATAAACCCATTATACATCAATATCTTATCGATACGGTATTATGATACCGGCAAATAATTCCCCGGAATCGTGGACTTTTGCCGCCGGGGCCGGGACACTCGGCGCACATATATAACAGGGGACGGGGATGTACGAGGGGCTAAGCGACGAGGATTTCACCCGGCATTTCATGCCCCGGATCGCGGTGCCCGACCACGAGACCTGGCTCGCCGAGGACCTGGAAATGAGCGCCAGGGTCCGCGACCGGATCGTCCATCGCCGCAACGAGCGCTATGGGCCGGGGCCGCTGCAGCTGATCGACCTCTTTCCGGCGAGGGCGCCGGAGAGCCCGATCCTGGTCTTCATCCATGGCGGATACTGGCGGGCACTCTCCAAGGACCATTACGGCTTCATCGCCGCGCCGCTGATCGAGGCCGGCGCGGCGGTGGCGCTGGTGGATTACGACCTCTGCCCCGCGGTCGATCTCGCGACCCTGATCGAGCAGGTGGCGCAGTCGATCGCCTGGATCCGCCGGCACGCCGCCGCGATCAACGGCGATCCCGACCGGCTGGTGCTGGCCGGCAATTCCGCCGGCGCGCATCTCGCGGCGATGATGCTGAGCCGGGACTGGGAAGATGTGGAGGAAGACGGGAACGACTTGAGCGGCGCGGGTTTCATCAAAGGTGCCGCATTGGTGACGGGCATCTACGACCTCGCCCCCATCCCGCGCATCCAGGTGCGCGAGGACGTGCGGCTGACGTCGGCGGAGATCGACGCATTGAGCCCGCTGCGCCTGCTCCCCCGCAGTGCAGCACCGAGCGTGGTGGCGGTGGGCGGCGCCGAGCCGGCGCTTTGGATCGAGCAGTCGCGGCGCTATCATCGGAAGCTCAGCGATGCCGGCATAGAGAGCGAGTTCATGATCATTCCGGGCCATCACCACTTCTCGATCACCCGCTGCCTCGCGGAGCCGGAGAGCCCCCTCTTCCGCTCGGTCGTCAGGCTGCTGAAGCGATGACCGGCGTGATGACCCCTGGCGCTCCCGCCATCGCCGTCAACGAGCTGCTGCTGCGCAGCGACGAGGGCGGCGTCTGCACCCTGACCCTCAACCGGCCGGCGCAGCGCAATGCGCTCTCGATCGCGCTGATGGAAGCGATGAGCGCCGAGCTCGGCAAGATCAAGGACGATCCTTCAGTGCGCGCCGTGATCATCACCGGCGCCGGCTCCTGTTTCTGCTCCGGCCATGACCTGAAGGAGCTGCGCTCCGATCCCAGCCGCGGCTTCTACGAGAAGGTGTTCGCGCTCTGCTCGGAGACGATGCTGAAGATCGTCGGCCTGCCGCAGCCGGTGATCGCCGCCGTCCACGGCATCGCGACGGCGGCCGGCTGCCAGCTGGTCGCGACCTGCGATCTCGCCGTCGCCGCCGAGACCGCGCGGTTCGCGACGCCGGGCGTGAATATCGGGCTCTTCTGCGCGACGCCGATGGTGGCGCTGACCCGCGCCGTGCCGCGGAAGCAGGCGATGGAGATGCTGCTGACGGGAGAGCTGATCGACGGGGCCGAGGCCCTGCGCTACGGCCTCATCAACCGGGTGGTGCCGGCGGCGCAGGTCATGGAGGAATGCATCGACCTCGCGACCGAGATCGCCACGAAATCGGCGCATACCTTGAAAGTCGGCAAGGCCGCCTTTTATCGGCAGGCGGAGCTCGGCCTCGCCGATGCCTATACCTATGCCAGCAAGGTCATGGCGGAGAACATGATGGCGATGGACGCGGCCGAGGGCATCGATGCCTTCCTCGAGAAGCGCAAGCCGGAATGGAAAGGCTGCTAGCGCCATGGATGAGCGGTACGACGACGATTTCCTCAAAGGCATCCTGACCGAGACCAAGGTGATCGCCCTGGTCGGCGCGAGCCCAAAGCCGGAGCGGCCGAGCCACGGCGTGATGCGCTATCTGCAGCGCCGCGGCTATAAGGTGGTCCCGGTCAATCCCGGCCTCGCCGGCCAGACTCTCAACGGCGAGCGGGTCTATGCCTCGCTGAAGGAGATTCCGCAGAGCGAGACCGGGCGCATCGACATGGTCGACATCTTCCGCAACTCCGAGGCCGCCGCGGCGCCCGCCGAAGACGCGATTGCGATCGGCGCGAAGACGGTTTGGATGCAGCTCGATGTCATCAATGCGGAGGCTGCAAAGAAAGCGCGCGCGGCGGGGCTGAAGGTGGTAATGAATCGCTGTCCGGCTATCGAGATACCTCGACTGCTCTCATAGCAAAGGCGACTAAGCCTTGGCTTTTGAAGCAAATTAAAGTATCGTCCGCAACACTCACCAGCGGGGATGACCATGACACGGGGTTTGACGATCGCGGCCACCAACGACAATCCCCACGCGGTGGAGCTCGCCTGGCTCGCCCGCGGCCTCACCCAGCCCGGCGGCAAGCTGCCGCTGTTCGACGAATGGGGACAGAAGGTGAGTTCGCGCACCGTGCGCTTCTGCATCGACCACGGCTGGGCCGAGCCCTGGTTCACCAACCCGCTGAAGCCCGACTGGCTGGTCTGCAAGCTGACCGATGCCGGCCGGAAGATGCTCGAAGGCCGCGCGGGCTGAGAGTTCTCGCTCGCTGAGCGTCGTCGCACTGGATCTTCCGGCGGCGCAAATCATCCGACATCACGGCTGCATGCCCCCATCCCCCCTTCCCCCTGAAGGGGGAAGGAGTCGATCGCGCAGTCGCTCGTTCTAAGCCCTCCCCTCTTCAGGGGGAGGGTTTGGGTGGGGGCTTGCAGCCGGGATGTTGCAGAGAAGAGCGCTGCGGATGATCCAGCGCGCGACGCTCTAGAACTTACCCCAGCCCCAGCGCGGCCATCGGGTTGATGGTGCTGGCAACGTGGGGGTGGATGGCGCCGTGGTGGGCGCCGCCGTTGTTCTCTTCCTCGCGGGCGGTCGGGAGCGCCGCGATGGTGATCAGCATCAGCGGCGAAAGGATGCTGCCGGGATTGCTGAAGCCCTGCACGGTCCCTTCGGCCTTGGTCGTGCCGGTGGTGTCGGCAGCGACCGCGGTCGCCGCGCCGTTGATATGACCCGTGACCTGGGAGTTGCCGAGCGAGGCAAAGGTCGCCTGGTCGCTGCTCATGGTCTTGTTCATGCTCGCATAGATCTCGCCGACCGTCCGGGCATGGCCGTCCTCATCGTAGAACACCGACTGGTTGGCGGCGGCGGCACGGGGAAACATGGCGGCGCCGGTGGCCGAGGGATCGGAATCGAGCTTGCGGATGAAGCGGAGCGCGCCGGCGAGGCCGAGGAAATGCGCGAGATGGAGATCGGTCGCCGTCACCGGATGGCCGAGCGCCGCCTCCATCTTGGTCTTGTTGTCGGCGGCGAGCTCGGCCGCCATGGCGGCGTTCAGGGTCGGGTCGCGGCGAAGATCGAGGATCTGCTTCCGCGTCGCCGCGCTGTTGACCGAATAGGTGCCGTCGGAATGCTTGGTGATGGCGGCGGCAAGGTTGCCGTGGCCGTAATCCGCGGCATGCTCCTTGAAGGTGCCGAGCCAGGTCTGCTCGACGAACTGGTAGAGACCGGTCGCGCTGCTGGTCGAGGCCTTGGCGGTCGGGTCGAAGCTGCTCTCCCGGGAGGCCTGGGCCATCAGATAGGAGAAGTCGACCCCGGTGCTGGCGCTCGCCTGCTGGATCGAGGCCAGGACCTCCGGCTGGATCGTCGTTCCGCCCGCCCGGATCGGCTGCAGGTTGAACAGGGCCGGCGTCATGGCGCGCTCCGATTCTCGCCCGGATTCCCGACGGGAAATCTGCGAGAAATCCCTGGCGCGGGCCGCAAGCACCCGGCAAGGTTTGCCGGTTCCGGTGCCGCCGCCACTCCTTTAGGGGTCGAAAAACGCATCGCCGAACGCCTCCAGGGGCCCATCCGGCTGAATAGTCGCAAGTGCCGTGCCACAAGGGGTAGCCCGGCGCTTCCTAAAGCCGGGGCTTCCGGTTATGAATATTTCCGCGGGTAGCCGGGGATCAGAGTTTGGACCGCGAGAACGTATATAAGTCGATCTTCGAGCAGTCCGAAATCGGGGTCTATCACTCCCTGGTCGAAGGCGGCGTGGTGGATGCGAACCGGGCCATGGCCCGGATGTTCGGCTTCGAGACGCCGGCCGAGTTCATCGCCGCCACCGGCGCGCTCAACGAGAGGTTCTACGTCCGCCGCAGCGACCGGGAATGGCACATCGCCGAGCTGAACCGGATGGGCCGGGTCTCCAACCATGTCTGCGAGATGGTGCGCCGGGACGGCAGCCGGTTCTGGGTCTCGGATTCGACCACGCTCTCGGCCGGCCGCGACGGGAGGCCGTCGATCCTCGGGACCATGGTCGATATCACCGATCTCGTGGAATCCCAGCGCGCATTCAGGGAGGCTGAGGCCCGCTACCGCAGCATCATCGATAACGCCCTCGAAGGAGTCTACATCAGCTCGATCGACGGCCGCATGGTGGTGGCGAACCGGGCGCTGGCCGAGATCAACGGCTATGTCGCGCCGGAGGAGCTGATCCTCGCGGTGAAGAACATCGGCGCCGAATGGTACGTTCGCCCCGAGCGCCGCCAGGAATTCGTCGAGGCGATGGCCCGCGACGGCGAGGTGCGGAACTTCGAATCCGAGGTCTTCCGCCACAAGACGCGCGAGCGGATCTGGGTGCAGGAGAATGCGCGGCTGGTGCGCGACGACGCCGGCAAGCCGCTCTACTACGAAGGCACGGTGCAGGAGATCACCCAGAGGAAGAACTTCGAGCGCCAGCTGATGGTGGCGCGCCGCGCCGCCGAGGCCTCCAACCGCGCGAAGTCCGAGTTCCTCGCCAATATGAGCCACGAGCTCCGCACGCCCTTGAACGCGATCATGGGCTTCGCGCAGATCCTGCGCGACCGCTGGCAGCAACCGGAGCACGCCAAGATCTCGGAATATGCCGGCGACATCCTGCAGAGCGCGCAGCACCTCTATGCGCTGATCAGCGAGATCCTGGACTATTCCAAGATCGATTCCGGCACCGTCCAGCTGATGGAGGAGCCGATCGATGTCGCCTCGCTCTGCAACCACTGCGCCCACATGGTGGCCGAGCGGGCCCAGCGCGCCGGGCTGAAATTGAAGGTGGAGCTCGCGGACAATCTCCCCGCGCTCAACGCCGACGAGCGGCGCATGACCCAGGTGCTGCTGAACCTCGCCACCAACGCGGTGAAGTTCACGCCGGCCGGCGGCACGATCACGCTCTCCGCGGCGCCGGACACAACGGACAACCTGGTGATCTCGGTCGCGGATACCGGAATCGGCATCAGCGAGAAGGACATCGAGCGGGTGTTCGAGCCCTTCGTCCAGGTCAACCGCAACGCCCATCGACAGCAGGAAGGCGCCGGGCTCGGCCTCGCCATCTGCAAGAACCTGATCGAGCTGCACCAGGGCCGCATCGAGGTCTCGAGCAAGCCCGGTCGCGGCACCACGGTGCGCGTGATCCTGCCCGCCGTGCGCCTCATTCCGATCGCGCCGGCGGCGAGGTGACGAATCCTACCTAGCTCGCGATGTATTCGCGGAGCTGGGCGGCCTCGCCTTCGGCTTCCTCGACCCGCTGCTTCACCACGTCGCCGATCGAGACCATGCCGATCAGCTTGCCGTTCTCTTTCACCGGCAAATGGCGGATGCGGCGCTCGGTCATCATCGCCATCACGTCGGAGATCGAATCCTCCGGCGTGCAGCAGATGACGTCGCGGGTCATGAGGCCGACCACCGGCTGGGCGATCACCGCGGCACCCTGGCGGGCGATCGCGCGGACGATGTCGCGTTCCGAAAGGATGCCGATCATCTCGCCGGCGGCATTCCGGATCACCAGCGCGCCGATCCGCTCCTGCGTCAGAAGCTGGGCGGCGTCGCCGACCGTCTTGCCTTCGGCCAGGCCGATCAGGCGGTCCGGCTTTCCTCGGAGAATCGTGGCGACGACTGACATCGCATCTCTCCCCGGCTGTTGCACTCCTGCCATCTAGGAATCTGGGACTGCTTTCCCGCAATGGCAAGGGCGAATGCGGGGACGCCCACTCTGCTGCGGCTGCGAAAGGGCTAGGAGCGCGTCTCTGCCAGGAAGGCGCGCACCGTCTCGGGGCGCGGGATCGGCGCCACCGCGCCATAGCCGGTGCATTTCAGCGCCGCAGCGGCGTTGGCGTAGCGCGCCGCATCCAGCGGCGCGTCGCCGGCGATCAGCCGCGCCAGGAACGAGCCGTTGAAGGTGTCGCCGGCGCCGGTGGCATCGACCGCGGCGACGCGGTTCGGCGGCAGCCGATGCCGTTCCGCGCGGGTCGCGAGCACGACGCCATCCTTGCCCATGGTCATGACCACGAGGCGCGGGCCCATGGCGAGATAGTGGTCGAGGATCGCGTCCGGGTCGTGCAAGCCGGTCAGGGTCTGCGCGTCGTCCAGCGCAGGGCGCAGGATGTCGGCGCGGCGCACGGCGGCCTCGATCGCCTCCCGCGCCCGGTCGAGCGTCCAGAGCTTGAGGCGGAGATTGGTGTCGAAGCAGACCCGGACTCCGGCATCGACGGCGGCATCGATCGCCGCGAACACGGTCTCGCAGGCGCTCTCGGAGATCGCCTGGCTGATCGCCGAGACATGGAGGATCTTCGCGCCCTTGACGAGGTCGAGCGGCAAATCAGCGGGAGTCATCCGGCTGGCGGCGGAGCCGGCGCGATAATAGTGGAAGTGATGGCCGTCGGTATCGTGAGTCACGAAATAGATGCCGGTCGGCGCGGTCGCGTCTCGCTTAACGCCACCGGTGTCGACGCCTTCGCGGCGCCAGAGCTCGAGCAGCAGGTCACCGAAGCGGTCCTGGCCGATGGCGGTGAGATAGCCGGTCCTGGCACCCTGGCGCGCGGCGGCGATCGCCGTGTTGGAGGTGTCGCCGCCGAAGCCGGCCTTGTAGAGGTCATCCCCCGCTTTCAGCTGGTTGAACTCGACCATCGGCTCGCCCAGGCAGACCAATTCGGACGTGCTCATGCTGAAGTCGCCACCGCGCGGTAGGGCGCGCAGGAATCCCGCACCACCAGGGACGGCTTCAGCACCTGACGGACCGGCGGATGAGGCGTGTCGGAGCGGGTCCGTTCCAGGAGCAGCCGCACCGCTTCCCGGCCGATCTCCTCGACCGGCTGGCGCACCACGGTCAAGCGCGGGCGGAAGGCGTTGGCCCAGGGAAAGTCGTCGATGCCGATGACCGAGATGTCCTTCGGGCAGTCGAGATCGAGGGTCGCGATCGCCCGCATCATGCCGATCATCATGTGGTTGTTGGCGACGAAGACCGCCGAGGGCCGCACCCGACCTGTCAGCAGGTCGCGCGAGGCGGCCATGGCGTCGTCCTCGCGGAAATTGCCGGAGCGGACGAATTCCGGACGCACCGAGATGCCGCGATCGGCCAATGCCGCGCGGAAGCCCTCGAGGCGGTCGCGCGCGGTGCCGAGATGCGCCGGCCCGGCGATGGTCGCGATCTCCCGGTGCCCCAGCGCCACCAGATGTGCGGTCGCCTCATAGGCCGCGGCGTAGCTGTCCACCATCACGGAATCGAAGCCGAGGTCGGGCAGTGCGCGATCGACCAGCACCAGCGGCAGACGGTCGGCAACGCCTCTCAGTGCCAGATAGTCGTCGGGCGTGCCGGTCGGCGCGAGGATCACGCCCTCGACCCGGTGCGAGCGGAGGATGCGCAGGAACTCCCGCTCCTTCTCGAAATCCTCGTCGGTGTCGCAGAGCAGCACCGAATAGCCGGCATCCTGCACCGCGCCCTCGATGACATGGACGAGCTCGGTGAAGAAGGCGTTGGTGATGTCGGCGACGATGAGGCCGAGCAGCTGCGTGCGGCCTTTCTTCAGGCTGCGCGCGACGCCGTCCGGCGCATAGCCGAGCTGCTGGATCGCCTCGGTGACCCTGGAACGGAGCTCCGGGCTGACGAAGGCGCTGCGGTTGACGGTGGCCGAGACGGTCGCGATGGAGACGCCGGCCAGGCGCGCCACATCCTTCATTGTCGCCATGAACACATGGACCCTTGGACTCTAGGAATGGGAGTGTCGAAGATTCCCCTTGTCGCCTCAAGTTCTTTCTGAAACGATTAGCTAAACGTTCCGCTGGCGCTCAACGCCGGCAGAGAGCGAAAGGGAGCGCCCACGGGCTTTCGTCCAAGGGCTTTTAGAGGGGAGGTCTCAACCAATGGCTCGCATCTCCGTCACCGGCGTCCGCACGGCCGCCGCGCTCACCCTGCTGGGATCCTCGCTGTTAGCGGTCACGAACGTGGCCCAGGCCGAAGACAAGTTCCTGCTCGGCCTAGTCTCCACAGATAAAGGGACATAATACTGAACTCCACACCCCCGCCCGCGAAATTCTGTATTAAATCCCCGGAACTACAATACTGAAACTTCGCACCCACTGGCGCGCAATTCAGTATTATGTCCCCGGAATTCCATGGCTCTCAACTTCCCGAATCCGTCCCGAAGCTATGACTCCCGAAAATGCTGCGTCCGGTTCTGGGCGCATGATGCGTCCTTCGAGGTGCCGTTCTTCGTCGAAGCGGACGCTCTCCGCCACATGGATCCCGATGCGACCGCCGACGAGCCGGGGCTGTTGAGCGCCTTCGACTTCAACCGCGACCGAATCTGTGCCGCCGCCGGCCGCGCCTATGCGCGCGATCGGCGGGGCTCGTACACCCTGGCCGCGTCAGACATGTTGTGAGCGTTCGGTCGCTATCGCTTGACCGGCCGAGAGGCCGATAGATCCACTCCGACCTTTCGCAGCACCTTCACGATCCCTTCCCCTTCGGAGGCGATGACAAGGGGCGCGGGAGCGATCCCCTACGCCGCCACCGCCCGTCGCCCGGCGAGGCCGCCGAGCAGCACGATCGCCAACGCCGGCACCAGGTTGATCACCAGGACGAGCAGCGAGGCCTGGACCATGTGGATCAGGAGATGCGCGGTGTCGGCGAAGCCGGCGACGGCGAGGATGCCCATCCAGGCGGTGAGGTTCGGGCGCAGGGTCTTTGCCCGGCGGAGCATCGGCAGGAGCACCGCGATGAGGGCGACGGTGGCGAGGATGATGGTGGTGAGGCAGCGGACGCTGTCGGCGGCGACCGGTGCGCCCGCCGGGATCTCGATCCAGTCCTTGAGGCAGCCATAGGCGAAGCCGGTGACCCAGAGGGCGACGGCGGGCAGCGGCAGCAGCAGCCAGGCCCGGGCGCGGTCCGGCAGGCTGACCTCGAAGGCGGCGAGCGCCGCCGTGGCACCCGTCAGCCAGGCGCCGGCGAGCGGGATGAGATAGCCGGGCTCGCGCAGGCATTCGGCGATGTCGGCGCGGAAGCCGCGCAGCAGCACCAGAATCGCGATCAGCAGGGTCGCGAAGCCGATCCAGAGCGCCGCGCGCAGCCAGGGCCGGCCGAGGCGCTTCACCGGCTGGAGGCCGCTCGCGAGCCGGTCGATGAGGGATTCGGTCGTGCTCATAGCGCCTTCACTCATCGCCCAGGATGACGCGCAGGCGCTTGATCGCGCGATGGACGGCGACCTTCAGCGCGGTTTCCGACTGGCCCGACTGGGCGGAGGCCTCCTTCAGGGACATTTCCTTCAACTTCAGCATTTCCACGGCGCTGCGCTGGCCCTCCGGCAGCTGGGCGATCGCTGCCCGGAGCCGCCCGGCGTCGCCCGCCGTCTCGGATAGATTCGTCTCGACCGCAATAAAGGTTTCGTGCGCTTCGGTGAGGGCGGTCTCCCGGCCGAATTGCCGCACCCGCCGACGCAGGCGGTCCAGCAGCCGGTGGCGCGCCACCGCCGTCAGCCAGGGGGCGAACGGCCGCGCCGGATCGTAGGTGTGGCGGATCTGGTGCAGGGTGAGGAGCACGTCCTGGACGGCATCCTCCAGGTCCGGACCAGCCAGACCGAAACGCCGGGCCAGCGACCGGAGATAAGGCGTGATCCCGGCGAGCAGCCGGCGATAGCTCTCCGCGTCGCCGTCCTGGCCGCGGGCCATCAGGACCGACCAGTCGGAATCGGGCGCGCGCATCTCGGCGCTGCTTGTGTTCACCGTCTCGATCTCGGGCCTCGAACGGGTGTTCACTGGACTTCTGGACCTGCTCTCATCTTGTCGACGTAACCTTGGGACGTAACCTTGGGCGCCCTGCCTGCGAATCTCCCTTGTCCGTCCGGAACAGGACGCCTCAATAGGGAGACTTCGAAAATGAACCGTATCACCCTGGCCGCCGCTCTGGCCACCGCCGTCGGCCTCGCGATCGCGGCCCAGAGCGGCACCCCCGCCCGCGCCGCCGACAACAATGAAAAGTGCTACGGCGTCAATGCCGTAGGCAAGAACGATTGCGCCGCGGGTGTGCATTCCTGCGCCGGCCAGGCCTCGAAGGCGATGGATCCCGCCTCCTTCGTCCTGCTGCCGAAGGGCGTCTGCGACAAGATCGCGGGCGGTCACCTGCAGCCGATGTAAGGCATCGGCACGGGTTCGTCTCACGCGTTCGTGAGCGATCGCGCCGGTCCGAGCGTCGTCGTTGCGCGCTCGGACCGGTGCGATCGCCACCCAATGTTCACCAGGGGAGCACCACTATGAATCGCCTCACTCTCTCTGCCACCGTGGTTGCCGCGATCGGCCTTGCCATGTCGCTGCAGGGCTGCATGACGTCGTCCGAGAAGATGGCGGACGACAAGCCGCAGGTCGTCAAGGACACCGAAGCCAAGCTGGCCGCGGGCGGTTTCGAAACCTGCTTCGGCGTCAACGCCGTCGGCAAGAACGATTGCGCCGCCGGCGCCCATGCCTGCGCCGGCATGGCCACCAAGGCCAACGATCCTGGCTCTTTCGTGGTGGTGCCGACCGGCGCCTGCTCCAAGATCGCCGGCGGACATACATCCGCCTCGTGACCCCATGGGCGTGAATATGGCCCTGCCCGACCCCCGCAGAGCCGTGTCGGAGCCGATCCCCGCAGCGGCGGGGATCGGACTCCGTTTCCCGCATCACCGTGCGGTGGTCGAGCGACGGCCGGCGGTCGCCTGGTTCGAGGTCCACACCGAGAACTACATGGGCGGCGGCGCGCCGATCCAATACCTGGAGACGATCCGCCGCGACTACCCGATCTCGCTCCACGGCGTCGGTCTCTCGTTGGGCAGCGCCGCGGGACTCGACCGCGAGCATCTCGAACGCGTGCGCCAGGTCGCGGCGCGGATCGAGCCCGGGCTGATCTCCGACCATCTTTCCTGGAGCATCAGCGACGGCCTCTATCTCGGCGACCTGCTGCCGCTGCCGATGACCGAGGAGGTGCTCGACGTCGTCTGCCGCAACGTCCAGCAGTTCCAGGAGGCGGTCGGGCGCCGGGTCCTGATCGAGAATCCGTCGAGCTATCTACGCTTCCGCCATTCGACCATCCCGGAATGGGAGTTCCTGGCGGCGGTCGCGGCACGGACCGGCTGCGGCATCCTCTGCGACGTCAACAACATCTTCGTCAGTGCCGCCAATCACGGCGGGGACGCCGGCCATTATCTGGCGTCGCTGCCCGCCGCGGCGATCGGCGAGATCCATCTCGCCGGCCACGCCCGGAAGGATCTCGGCCACGGCCGCGAGATCCGGATCGACGACCACGGATCGCGGGTCGACCCGGCGGTCTGGCATCTCTACATGGAGGCCATCGACCGCTTCGGCCCGGTGCCGACGTTGATCGAATGGGACACCAACGTCCCGCCGCTCGAGATCCTGATCGAGGAAGCGGCGACCGCCACGGCGATCCTCGACGAGAACCGGAGCCGGAATGCCTATGCCCGCGCTTCTTGAGCTGCAGCGCGACTTCGCGCGCGGCCTGCTCGCGGCCGACGATCCCGGCGCGACGCCCTGGATCCTCGGCGACGCCGTCACCGCCGCGGATCGCGCGGCGGTCCATCGCAACACCTTCGTCGGCGTCATCGTCGCCGCGATGCGGATCACCTATCCGGTGGTCGAGCGGCTGGTCGGCGCCGAATTCTTCGAGGCCGCCGCGCAGCTCTTTCTCCAGGATCATCCGCCGCGCTCCGCCTACCTGAATGCCTATGGCGCGGAATTCGCCGCGTTCCTCGCCGCCTTCCCGCCGGCGGCGGCTCTTGCCTACCTGCCGGACGTGGCGCGGCTGGAATGGGCCGTCGCC
>Ga0335082_10007164_pt1 | contig 12137 bp, 11 predicted proteins | sample Lox_Sample_41_FD_206718 | JGI IMG/M metagenome (GOLD analysis project Ga0335082, IMG submission 206718) | Soil microbial communities from Loxahatchee National Wildlife Refuge, Florida, United States - Lox_Sample_4.1 | ecosystem: Environmental > Terrestrial > Soil > Wetlands | place: USA...
GCGGCGGTGCGGTGGCGCAGTTCGGTGCGCTCCTTCGCCATCGCCAGTAGGATGAAGGCGATCGAGATGGTGAACAGCAGCGCTTCGAACGACAGCACGCTCAGCCACACGCTGCCGTAGACCTTGCTGCTGACCGATGCCGGCAGCAACGAAACCAGCGGCGTTCGCAGCAGGAACAACGAACCGTGCGCGAACAGCATGAAGATCGCCGGCCAGCGCGACACAAGCGGCTCGCTGCGGCCGCGCCAGAATTCGTAAGCCGTCAGCCAGGTATAGGTCGTAATGATGCCGGTCGCGATCAGCGCGCGCGTGTCGAACGCGTCGGCGAGCACCGGCAGGCGGCAGATCAAAAGCCACAACACCGCGCCGGTCACCAGGTAGACCGGCTCGGCCGGGCGGCCGTCAAACACACGCGCGCCGGTCCATGTCACCGCAAATGAGGTGAACAACAGCGCGTTGGCGAGATCGATACTAACGAGATCGGGCGCCGAGCCGTACATGCCGAACAGCACGACCGAGGCGGCGCGGATCAGATGCGCAAATCCCCACCACGCCACGGCGCGGATCGCGGTGTTCTGTACCCACGCGAACAGCAGCAGCAGGCCGAGAATGGCCTCGACATAGATCGTCACCATGAAGAGGGTATTGATGTCGAGACTCATCGATCAAACCCACCCGAACTGCGCCCGGAGCTCGTTTTTCTTATTGTTTTGCTTGTTCCACGCTTAGAGGGCCGCTGGTAAAAAGTAGTGAATGCGGCCAGATACCGTTGACCAATGCCGCGGTATGGTTTCGACGGCGTTTCCGGAAAGTGCGGCAATTGACGCGATCGCCGATCGGGCGCCGTTCGCGCGCGTGAATCGATAAAAATCGGCGGTCAATGCGAGTTAACCATGGCCTTGTCGCCCCTAGGTGGGTCCACTAGGTTTCCAAGAACACCTGTTCACCGGACCACGGCATGCAGATCCGCGACGGCATCGTTGACGCAATCGGCAACACCCCACTGCTCAAGCTCAACCATGCGTCGCAGGCGACGGGCTGCACCATTCTCGGCAAGGCCGAGTTCATGAATCCGGGCGGTTCGGTGAAGGACCGCGCCGGCCGGCAGATGATCTTCGAAGCGGAAAAGCGCGGCGACCTGCGCCCCGGCGGTCTGGTGGTCGAAGCGACCGCCGGCAACACCGGCATCGGCCTCGCGTTGGTCGCCGACGCGCGCGGCTATCGCACCATCATCGTCATTCCACAGACCCAGAGCGAGGAAAAGAAGGATGCGCTGCGGCTGTTCGGCGCCGAACTGGTCGAGGTGCCTGCGCTGCCGTTTTCCAACCCGAACAACTATCAGCATGTCGGGCGCAGGCTGGCCGAAGAACTGAAGAAGACGGAGAAGAACGGCGTCATCTTCGCCGACCAGTGGAACAATCTCGACAACAGCAAGGCGCATTACGTCTCGACCGCGCCGGAAATCTGGGCCGACACGGGCGGCAAGATTGACGGTTTCGTCTGCGCGGTCGGCTCGGGCGGCACGCTCGCCGGCGTGTCGCGCTACCTCAAGGAGAAGAACAAGGACATCGTCACCGCCATCGCCGACCCGCGCGGTGCGGCGATGTACAATCTGTTCGCGCACGGCGAAGCGAAAGCGAGCGAAGGCGGCTCGATCACCGAAGGCATCGGTCTCGGCCGCGTCACGGCGATCGTCAAAGAGATGATCGTCGACAAGGCCTATCTCATTCCCGACGAGGAAGCGCTGCCGATCATCTTCGATCTCATGGAGCACGAAGGCCTGTGCCTCGGCGGCTCGTCGGGCATCAATGTCGCCGGCGCCATTCGGCTCGCCAAAGATCTCGGGCCCGGCCACACCATCGTCACCGTGCTCGCCGATTCCGGCACGCGCTATCAGTCGAAGCTGTTCAACCCGGAATTTCTGCGCGCGAAAAACCTGCCGGTGCCGGGCTGGCTGACGCGCACGTCAGACATCAAGCCGCCGTTCGTGAAGACGTGAGGCGCGCCATGGCCACCGATTGTCTGTTTCGCGATGACTCCTACCTGACAGACTGCGAAGCGCATGTGGTGGCGCTGACCGAGCAAGGCGGCATTGTGCTCGACCGCACCGTGTTCTACGCCAATTCCGGCGGCCAGCCCGGCGACACCGGCGCGCTCACGACGGCGGCCGGCACCCGCATCGTCATCGCCAACGCCGTCTACATCGATGCCGCGAAAAGCGAGATCGCGCACATCCCCGCGCCGGACTCCCCTGCCGTCAAGGTCGGCGATGCCGTCAAAGCCGAGATCGACTGGGACAAACGCTATGCCCGCATGCGCATGCACACGGCGCTGCATCTTCTCTCCGCCGTGCTGCCTTACGCCGTCACCGGCGGCTCGGTCGGCGACAGCGAGAGCCGGCTCGACTTCGACATTCCCGAAGCCGGGCTCGACAAGGACGCCATCACCGCCAAAGTGAACGAGATGATCGCAAGCGGCGCGGCCGTCAGCAGCCGCTGGATCAGCGACGCCGAACTCGAGGCCAATCCCGGCCTGGTCAAGACCATGTCGGTGAAACCGCCGATGGGCACCGGCAAAGTGCGGCTGATCGAGATCGCCGGGCTCGACCTGCAGCCCTGCGGCGGCACGCATGTACGCAGCGTCACGGAAATCGGCGCCGTGCGCGTCACCCAGATCGAGAAGAAGGGCAAGCAGAACCGCCGCGTGCGGCTCGCGCTCGCTTAAGGCTCAAGCCGCCTTGGCCGTCGCCGCGCGCTCGGCCGCGAGCAAGTCCCTGGCCGCCTTTTCGATGCCGGCCAGGATTGCCGGATCGTCGAAGCCGCTGAGATAAGGCTGCATCGGGCCGGTGTCGGCGATGCCGGCGAGCCGCACCGCGTCGTGCAGCACGCGGATCGGCGAATGGCGGTCGCGTTCGTCTTCGAGCGGGATGAACAGCGCGCGCAGGCGCCTGGCCTCGGCGAGATCGCCGCGCTTGAGCGCGCGCAACAATGCCATCGACAGGCCCGGCGCGACGCAGACGCTGCCGGAGGTGAAGGCGTGCAGGCCGAACTTGGTCAGGTGATCGATCGCCGGCCGCTCGCCGATGCCGCTGATGATGATGTTGCGGTCGACGGCGTCGACCAGCGCAGAGAGGAACGGATCGTTCGCCGGATCCTTGCGCACGATGGCGTATTTGATCGCGCAGATCGCGCCGTCCTTGGCGAGCCGCCCCATGTCGGCGGCCTCGACGTAACCCTCGTCCTTGACGTAGGCGATCACCGGCTTGCCGTAGGCGTCGGCGAGCTTGCGGATGCCGGTGGTGACGCCGGCCGACGTCGACTGCGCCTTGTGCGGCAGCACCATCGCGGTCGGGAACGGATAGTCGCGCAGCATTGCCAACTGGTCCTGCGCCTTGCCGTAGTCGCTGCCGACCGAGGGAATGATCCAGTCGCCGTCGCGCGCAAGCTTGATCAGCATCTCCACGAGCGTGCGCAGCCCGCTCACCCCCATGTTGTAGAGATTGGCGTTGCCGCCGTACATGAAGGTGCGCACGCCGCCGGCGCGCAGATGATCGATGAGCCGCGCGTTCTGCGCCGCGTCGATGCCCAGGTCCGGGCGGCGGGCGAGCGGCGGCACCGACAGCACCGAAGCGGCGAGATCGGCGGGGGTTACCGGGCTGGTTTTCATGGGTCACCTCGTGGCCTCAAGTTGTATGATGACCTGACAATTGGGTCAATCCGCCGCGCGTGAGGAGCCATTCGTCCGCCGGCGCGTTGACCCGTTGCGCGGCGCGCCGAGATCGACCAAGGTGGCCGCCTACCGTCAGGAGAATCGGGCATGGCCCCCTCGAGCCGCTGGCTCAAAACCCCCGAATGGCTCGCCGACAATCTGGGCAAGGTCGTCGTCGTCGACGCCTCCTATTATCTGCCGACGCAGAAGCGCGACCCCAAGGCCGAGTACCTCGTCGCCCACATTCCCGGCGCCGTGTTCTTCGACCTCAACGGCATCTGCGATGAATCGACCGAACTGCCGCACATGTTGCCGGGGCCCGACCAGTTCGCCGACGCGGTCGGCAAGCTCGGTATCGCCGACACCGACAGTATCGTCGTCTATGACGGCACCGGGCTCTATTCGGCGCCGCGCGTGTGGTGGACCTTCCGCATCTTCGGCGCCAAGAACGTCTATGTCCTCGACGGCGGCCTGCCGGCCTGGAAGACGGCGGGCGGCAGGACCGAAGCCGGCGAGGTCAAACGGCCGCCGGCCAAGTTCAAGGCGACGATGGACACCGGCGCCGTCGCCATGGTCAGCGACGTGCAGGTCGCGCTCAATGACGGCAGTGCGCAGGTAGTCGACGCTCGTGCCGCCGGGCGATTTGTCGGGCGCGATCCCGATCCGCGCCCCGGCCTGCGTCCCGGCCACATGCCCGGCGCGCTCAACGTGCCCTTCGCCGACATCCTGGAGAACGGCCGGCTCGCCTCGCGCGAAAAAATCGCCGCGGCTTTCGCCAAGGGCAAGGTCGATCTCGACAAGCCGAGCATCACCACCTGCGGCTCGGGCGTCACCGCCGTGGTGCTGGCGCTCGGCTTCGACGCGCTGGGCAAGCCGCTGCCGCGCATCTACGACGGCTCCTGGGCGGAATGGGGCGGACGGCCGGATCTGCCGGTCGTCAAGGATTAGCGCGCGTTTTGCGGTGCCGAAGCACGGGCTTGTGAACGAACCAAAGCGGGCGCACAAGCGTCTCACGGCATGACATGGGAGATTGAACGATGCCGCTGAAGATCCTCTTCGCCGCCGCCGCGATGCTGCTGAGCGCCACCACCGTATCGCTGGCGCAAAGCCAGCCGAATTGCGGGCCGAACGCACCGTTCGGCGACACCTTCGGCACGGTGCCGACCGGCACGCTCGACGGTCAGTGGGGCGCGCGCCGCTGCGAGGCGCGCAACGCCTACGACTGGAGCTATCGGCCCTACCACCGGCACCGCAAACACCGGCACTATTCTGACCGCTAGGCGATTGCAACGCATTGCACCCTAGCCGCCCTGCGCGTCGTCACTTATATATATGAAACACCGCATATGAGTCGGCCGACCGCGAGGCTCCGATGATTTTCCGCCAGCTGTTCGACAGCGTCTCCGGCACCTATTCTTACCTGCTGGCCTCGCGCGCCGGCGGCGAGGCGCTGATCATCGATCCAGTGCTGGAAAAGGTCGACCGCTATCTGCAATTGATCCGCGAGCTCGACCTCAAATTGGTCAAGGCGGTCGACACCCATCTGCACGCCGACCACATCACCGGCTTGGGCGCGCTGCGTGACCGCACCCATTGCGTCACGGTGATGGGCGAGAATACCAAGGCCGACGTCGTCTCGATGCGGCTTGCCGAAGGCGACAAGCTCACCATCGAAGGCCTGAGCATGGACGTGCTCTACACGCCCGGCCATACCGACGACTCCTACAGCTTCTTGATGGGCGACCGCGTTTTCACCGGCGACACGTTGCTGATCCGCGGCACCGGCCGCACCGATTTCCAGAACGGCGATTCCCGCGCGCAATATGAATCGTTGTTCGGCAAGCTCTTGCGCCTGCCCGACGAGACGCTGGTGTTTCCCGCGCACGACTACAAAGGCGACACCGTCTCCACCATCGGCGAGGAGAAGCGTTACAATCCGCGTTTGCAGGTCAGGTCGATCGACGACTACGTCGCGCTGATGGCCAACCTGAAACTGCCGAACCCGAAGATGATGGACGTCGCGGTGCCGTCCAACATGAAGATCGGGCTGGCGCAGCAGGAGATCGCGCGGCGCGGCTGGGCGCTCACCGCGGACAAGGCGGTCGCGCTGGTCGGCCGGCCCGACGTCGCCTTCGTCGATTTGCGCGAAGCGGGCGAACGGCAGAAGCACGGCAGCATCCCCGGCTCACTGCACGCGCCTTACGTCGAATTGCAAGAGAACATCGGCCTGGGCGGAATCCTGCGCGAACTCGCGCACTCAAGCGACAAGCGTCTGATTTTTTACTGCGCGTACGGCGAGCGCTCGGCCATGGCGGTGCAGGCGGCACAGGACGCGGGCCTCCTCGCCGCGCTGCACGTCGAAGGCGGCATCGACGCCTGGAAGCGGGCGCAAGGCCCGCTCGCGCACTAGTGCAGGATCTGGCTGAGGAACAGCTTGGTGCGCTCGTGCTGCGGATGGGCGAAGAATTCCTCCGGCACGTTGGCTTCGATGATCTGGCCCTGGTCCATGAACACGATGCGGTTAGCGACCTGGCGGGCGAACCCCATTTCGTGCGTCACCACCAGCATGGTCATGCCGTCCATGGCGAGACCGACCATGGTGTCGAGCACCTCCTTGACCATCTCCGGATCGAGCGCCGAGGTCGGCTCGTCGAACAGCATGATCTTCGGGTTCATGCATAGAGCGCGCGCGATCGCCACGCGCTGCTGCTGGCCGCCGGACAGCTGCCCGGGATATTTGCCGGCCTGCTCCGGAATCTTGACGCGCGCGAGGTAGTGCATGGCGATCTCCTCGGCGTCCTTCTTCGGCATTTTGCGCACCCAGATCGGCGCCAGCGTGCAGTTTTCCAGCACGGTGAGATGCGGAAACAGGTTGAAATGCTGGAACACCATGCCGACCTCGCGGCGCACCTCGTCGATCTTCTTCAGATCGTTGGTCAGCTCGACGCCGTCGACCACGATCCTGCCCTGCTGATGCTCCTCCAGCCGGTTGATGCAGCGGATCATGGTCGATTTGCCGGAGCCGGAGGGTCCGCAGATGACGATGCGCTCACCGCCCATCACTTTCAAATTGATGTCGCGCAGCACATGAAATTCGCCGTACCACTTGTTCATGCCGATCAGTTCGACCGCCACCGGCGTGTTGAGCTGGGTCGGCTTTAAGAGCGGTGCTGCATTGCCGTTGCTACTCATGCTGTCACCTTACCGTCTGTCGCCCTTCGCCAATCTCGCCTCCATCGCGCGGGCGTAGCGCGACATGCCGTAGCAGAAGATCAGATAAAAGATCGCCGCCACCGCGTAGCCGGTCGTCGAGGTGACCGGCGTCGCCCATTTCGGATCGATGCGCGCGACTTCGACCGTGCGCAGGAAATCGAAAATGCCGACGATGAACACCAGCGTCGTGTCCTTGAACAGGCCGATATAGGTGTTGACGATGTTGGGGATGGTGATTTTCAGCGCCTGCGGCAGGATGATCAGCCGCATCATCTGCCAGTAGCCGAGGCCGACCGCCATGGCGCCTTCGAACTGCCCCTTGGGGATCGCCTGCAAGCCGGCGCGCACCACTTCGGCCATATAGGCCGAGGCGAACAGCGCGATGCCGACCAGCGCGCGCACCAGTTTGTCGGGCGAATACTCCTCCGGCACGAACAGCGGCAGCATCACGCTCGCCATGAACAGCACCGTCACCAGCGGCACGCCGCGCACGAATTCGATGAAGATGACCGAGAACAGGCGCACCGCCGGCATGCGCGAGCGGCGGCCGAGCGCCAGCAGAATGCCGAACGGCAGCGAGCAGACGATGCCGACCGAGGCGACGACGATGGTCACCAGCATGCCGCCCCACAGTGCGGTGTCGACCGGCGCGAGGCCGATGGCGCGCCAACCGCTCAGCAGAATGAAGGAAGAAATCGGCAGCACCACGAAAAAGTAGACCGAGCCGAGGTCACGCCGCGGCGCATTGAGCCACAGCATCCAGCCGACGCCGAGCGCCAATAGCGCGAAGAACACGTCGACCCGCCACCGCTCGGGGATCGGATAGGAACCGTAGACGAAATAAGACCAGCGCTCCCAGACGAAGGGCCAGCAGGCGCCGATCTCGCGATGCTGCACCACCTCGCGGCAGGCGTCGCGGTCGGCGCCGGTCCACACCGCGTCGATGATGAGGAACTTGAGCAATTCTGGAATCGCCCAGGCAAACAGAAGCGCGATCAAAATCGTCAGCGCGATGTTGAACGGGGTCGACAACAGATTGGCGCGCAGCCAGCCAAGCGCACCGGTCATCGCCATCGGTGCGGGCCGCGGCGCCAGTGTTTCGGTGCGGACAAAGTGGAGTTCGGTGACGGCGAGATCGCCTTCGGCCATCGTCATGGCGCCCTCACCTTTCCACCAACGCGATGCGGCTGTTGTAGATATTCATGCCGAGCGAGGTTACGAGACTGATGGTGAGATAGACCGCCATGGTAATGGCGACGACTTCGACCGCCTGGCCGGTCTGGTTGAGCACCGTGCCGGTGAACACCTGCACCAAGTCGGGATAGCCGATAGCGACGGCGAGCGAGGAGTTCTTGGTCAGGTTCAAATATTGGCTGGTGAGCGGCGGGATGATTACGCGCATCGCCTGCGGCACCACGATCAGGCGCAGGGTCGGCCCGGGTTTCATGCCAAGCGAATAGGCCGCCTCGGTCTGGCCGCGCGAGACGGCGGAGATGCCGGCGCGCACCACCTCGGCGATGAAGGCCGCCGTGTAGATGGTCAGGCCGAACAGCAGCGCAGCGAATTCAGGCAAGACCTCGACGCCGCCCTCGATGTTGAAACGCCCGGCTTTGGGGTACGCGAACGATAGCGGAAAGCCGGCGAGCGCCAGCACGACCAGCGGCAGGCCGATCACCAGCGCCAGGCCAACCAGGAAGACCGGCGCCTGCTCGCCGGTCTGCTCCTGCCGACGGCGCGCCCAAGCGTAGTAGACGACCGCGGCGACGATGCCCACGACCAGCGCGATCAGCACCCAGCCGAAGCCGTGTTGGAAGATCGGCTGCGGGATGAACAGGCCGCGATTGTTGAGATAGATGCCGCCGGGGATGACGAAGCTTTCGCGGATCGCCGGCAGCGCCTTGAGCACGGCGTTGTACCAGAACAGCAGTTGCAGCAGCAGCGGGATATTGCGGATGGTCTCGACGTAGCCGCTCGCCGCCTTCGCCACCAGCCAGTTCGTCGACAGCCGCGCGATGCCGACGATGAAGCCGAGGATGGTCGCAAACACGATGCCGAGGCCGGCGACCAGCAGCGTGTTGAGCAGGCCGACCCAGAAGGCGCGGCCGTAGCTCGAGGTTGCCGAGTCGAACGGGATCAGCGTCTGGCTGATGTCGAAGCCGGCGGTATGTTGCCAAAAGCCGAAACCGGACGCGATATGCGCGCGTTCGAGGTTGACGATGGCGTTGCGAGCCGCGGCGAAGACGAGAAAGCCGACGACCGCGCACAGCGTGACCTGATAGGCGATGCTGCGGACCTTGGGATCGTTGTAAAACGCAACCCGCGCAGGGGGCGACCCCGCCGGTAGGTCGGTCGGCATTTACCCCTCGCCTGCCTCGCGACGCCCCCTGATGGCGCCGTGCGCCGCACCGCCGGCGGCGCGCGGCCGCCGGCGATACCGCTTCAGAAATCGGTCAGCGGATCGGCGGCGCGTACTGAATGCCGCCCTTATTCCACAATTTGTTCAGACCGCGGTCGATCTTGAGCGGCGAGCCTTGGCCAACATTGCGCTCGAACGCTTCGCCGTAATTGCCGACCAGCTTAACAATGCGAACCGCCCAATCCTTGGTGAGACCGATCTGTTCGCCATAGTTACCTTCGGTGCCGACAAAGCGCTTCACGTCCGGATTGGTCGACTTCATCATATCGTCAACGTTCTTGGAGGTGATGCCGAGCTCCTCGGCATTGATCATGGCGAACAGCACCCACTTGACGATGGTAAACCACTTGTCGTCGCCCTGGCGCACCACCGGTCCGAGCGGCTCCTTGGAAATGATCTCGGGCAGGATGATATGGTCGTTCGGATTGGCAAGCCGCAGGCGTTCGGCGTAGAGGCCCGATGCGTCGGTCGTATAGGAGTCGCAGCGACCGGCGTCGTAGGCCTTCACGGCTTCGTTCGCGGTAGCAAACGTGACCGTCTTCAGCTTCATGTTATGCGCGTGGAAGAAGTCGGCGAGGTTGAGTTCGGTGGTGGTGCCCTGCTGCACGCAGACCGAAGCGTCGCCCAGTTCGAGCGCCGAGTTCACCTTCAACGCCTTGCGCACCATGAAGCCCTGGCCGTCGTAATAGTCGACGCCGGTGAAGCTCAGGCCGAGCGAACTGTCGCGCGACGACGTCCAGGTGGTGTTGCGCACCAGCACGTCGACCTCGCCCGACTGCAGCGCAGTGAAGCGGTCTTTCGCCGACAGCGGCACGAATTTCACTTTCTTCGGATCGTTGAAGATCGCCGCAGCGATGGCGCGACAGACGTCGACATCGAGCCCGGTCCAATTGCCTTGCGCATCAGGCAGGCCGAAGCCGGCGAGCGTGCCGTTGGCGCCGCAATTGAGGATGCCGCGATCGGTGACCGCCTTCAGTGTCTGGGCAGACGCGCTGTGCGCGGCAAAGACGAGGGCAAGAGCAAGCAGGCTGGCGAAGCGTTTCATGACGCGACCTCTTTGACGCAAATTCGGTTATGGGATCGTGCGGATCGGCCGAGCATTTCCGCCGCCGCCGGGTCCCGGCCCCGCCGTGGAGAAAACGCAAGTTCCAGGCCTTAGTCCCGAGCCCTCGACGGTCAGCATCTCAGAACGATCGGGTTCCCAGGTCAAGGGGTTGACGCTTCGCGCCGATGCAGCCGTATATGGCATTTGGCGCGGTTCCGCGCGCCGCTCACGTGGATTTCAGCAGCATGGCGAAGGCTTCCAAAGGCCCGGTCAAACCGGAAACCCGGTTGGTCACGGCCGGGCGCGATACCAAAGGCCAGCACGGCTTCGTCAATCCGGCGGTTTATCACGCCTCCACAGTGCTTTACCCCACCGCGGAGGATCAGGTCGCGCACCGCTCGCGCTATCAATATGGCCGCCGCGGCACCCCGACGTCAGAAGCGCTGGAGCAGGCGCTCGCCGCGATCGAAGGCGAAGCCTGCGCCGGCGTCGCGTTGCAGCCGTCCGGACTGTCGGCGATCGCGACGGCGCTAATGTCGGTCGCCGGCTCAGGCGATCACCTCCTGGTCACCGACAGCGTCTATCGGCCGACGCGTAATTTCTGCGAGGGCGTGTTCAAACGCATGGGCGTCGAGACGACCTATTACGATCCCCTAATCGGCGCCGGCATCGCCGGATTGTTCAAGCCGAACACCAAGGCGGTATTCGTCGAAGCGCCGGGCTCGCAAAGTTTCGAGGTGCAGGATATTCCGGCGATCGCCGCGGTTGCGCACGACAAAGGCGCAGTGGTGTTGATGGACAACACCTGGGCGACGCCGCTTTATTTCCACGGCCTCGATAAAGGCGTCGATTTGTCGATCCAGGCCGGCACTAAATATATCGGCGGCCACTCCGACATCATGTTCGGCTGCGTCGCCGCCAATGCCAGGACGCTGCCGGCGCTCAAGCTCGTCATGCAGCAGACGGGTCTCTGCGTCGGACCCGACGACATGTTTCTTGCGCTGCGCGGCCTGCGCACCATGGGCGTGCGGTTGGCGCGCCATTACCAGTCCGGCCTGCGCGTCGCGCACTGGCTGCAACAGCGGCCGGAAGTGCTGCGCGTTCTCCATCCGGGACTTGAAAGCGACCCGGGCCACAAGATCTGGCGCCGCGATTTTTCCGGCGCCTGCGGACTGTTCTCAATCGTGCTCAAGCCGATGCCGGAGAAGTCCGTCTACGCCTTCATGAACGAACTGACGCTGTTCGGCATGGGCTTTTCGTGGGGCGGCTTCGAGAGCCTAGTGATCCTGTTCGATTGCTCCGAATACCGCACCGCGACCAAGTGGGCGCCGGGCGGGCCGACGTTGCGTTTCCACATCGGCCTTGAAGACCCCGACGACCTGATTGCCGATCTCGAGCACGGCTTTGCGGCGATGGCCGCGGCGGAGTAATCGTCACGCCGGCGCGCCCTGCCCGCCGCTGCGGATCACGAACTGCAGATTACGAAGATAGACGAAGACGCCGAAGGCCTGGCCGATGATGAATACCGGATCGCGGCGGTAGATGGCGTAGCCGAGCAGCATCAAGCCGCCGCCGATCGAAAACACCCAGAACGCGGTCGGCACCACGCTCTTGCCGGCGCGCTCGGAGGCAATCCATTGCACCACGAACCGCATGGCAAACATCACTTGGGCGATGTAACCGATCAGGATTCCCACATCGACGTTGCCGAGGAACACGTCGTGCAGATAGCCCCCGACGGAGCGCGCGATATCA
>Ga0335082_10007165_pt1 | contig 12135 bp, 9 predicted proteins | sample Lox_Sample_41_FD_206718 | JGI IMG/M metagenome (GOLD analysis project Ga0335082, IMG submission 206718) | Soil microbial communities from Loxahatchee National Wildlife Refuge, Florida, United States - Lox_Sample_4.1 | ecosystem: Environmental > Terrestrial > Soil > Wetlands | place: USA: Florida...
GCGCTGCACGGCGCCGCGTATCTCGGCGACAACGAGATGGTCAAGTACCTGGTCTCCAAGGGCGCCGATGTGGAAGCCAAGAGCCGCGCCGGCGATTCTCCCGCCGACATGGCCAACGGTCCGACGCGGTTCGGCCAGCCGCACCCCGAGACCCTGGCGCTGCTGGAGAGCCTGGGGTCGCCGAACTCCCACAACTGCCGGTCCGACCAGTGCGTGGTGCAGAGCGGCGCCAACATCTATCAACGCCCGCTGACCGCGGCGGAGCAGGCCGACAAAGACGTCCTGGACAGGTTCGCCGCGAGGCTCGGCTTCGAATCGGCGGTGTACCTGGTGGACCTGCCGGGACCCGCTCCCCGCGGCAGCCGGTGATCCGCGCTCTCCTCATCCTGGCGCAGATCTATCCGGGCAATCTGCCCCTGGGCCACTATCTCGATGCCACCCTCGACGATCCCGTAGCGCGCCTGGATCGCCGGCTTGCGGCCGGTGCCGCGACGCTGCAGTTTCGCGCCGGCGGCCCGGGCTACCTGCCCAGCCTCCTCGAACACCTGCAGATCAACCCGGATTCGCAGGCGCTGGTCTTCTCGAAGACCAGTTTCCAGGCGACGCTCATCGGGCCGCGCAATCCGCGAGCCATCTACTTCAACGATTCCGTGGCCGTGGGATTCGTGCCGGGCGGAACGGTCATGGAAGTGGCCGCGCTCGATCCCAGAGAAGGCGTGGCTTTCTACACGCTCGAAAACCGCGCCTCGGAGCAGCCGCGATTCGCCCGCCGCGAGGTTTGTCTCTCCTGCCATCACGGGCCGGCCACGCTGGGTGTCCCCGGGATTTTCGTTGGCTCGGTGTATCCCGATTCCGCGGGAATGCCGCAGCAGCGCGCGGCCATTATCACCGATCACCGCACCCCCTTCCAGGAGCGCTGGGGCGGCTGGTACGTCGATGCCGCACGCGGCCACCCCAAGGACCGCTCCAACGCCGTTGCCTCCGATCCCGCCGAGCCGGAGACGCTCGAGCCGCTGCCCGCATTCCGCGCGACCCGCTATCTCGCGCCGCACAGCGACATCGTGGCGCTGATGACCTTCGAGCACCAGACGCACATGACGAACCTGCTCACCCGGCTGAACTGGCTGGCGAGGATCGGCGAGGCTTCTGCGATCGACGCGGCGATCCACGATACCGTCGCTTACATGACGTTCGAAGGCGAAGCCGCACTCGCCGAGCCTTTGGAGGGCGCTTCCCCGTTTGCGAGGACCTTCGCTCAACGAGGTCCTCGCGACCGGCACGGCCGCTCGCTGCGGGACTTCGATCTCAAGACCCGGCTGTTCCGATACGCCTTGAGCTACATGATCTACAGCGAAGCATTCGACGCGCTGCCGGAAGCGATCCGCCGGCAAATCTATCGCGCGCTCCGGGAGAAAGTGCCCGCGGACGCGCTTCAGATTCTGCGAGAGACGAAAGCGGGGGTATCATAGGCCAATGCGCAAGGTCCTCATGCCGCTGGTAGCGCTGGTCGCGCTGTTCGCGCAAGAAAAGGCAGCGAAGAAGGAGCCGCCCCCGCCCACCAACCTCAAGGTGCTCAAGGGCAGCTCGGGCGCGGAGGTCTCGCAGATCATGCGCACCTTCACGGCGGGGCTCGGCGTGCAGTGCTTCTACTGCCACATTCAGGGCAATTTCGCGAGCGACGAGAATCCCAAGAAGGAAAAGGCGCGGCACATGATCGAGATGACGAAACTCGTAAATGCGCAGTTCTCCGACCAGAAAATGCACGTCACCTGCTATACGTGCCATCGAGGGGAAGCCGAACCGAAAACGGCGCCGGAGCCAAGAGCCGGCGGCTAGGCGCGCTCCCTGAGTTTGTCGAGAAAGGCAAACAGGGCGACACCGACGATCGCGTTAAGTAGTCCGAGAATCGCGGTACGCGGCAGATCCAAAGCGAGTTGTTGGCTGAGCAGCGCGCGCGTCATCACCCAGTAGAAGAACTGGTGGAACCCGTAGAACAGGAAGCAGAGCAGCAGCCGGACCAGTCCGTTTTCGACGTCGATCTTCATCCCGACGCTGGCGGCGAAGTAACCGACCAGCGTCTTATCGATTCCGAACATGCCAAGCGGATTCTTGGAGAGCGAATCCTGTGCGAGCCCGACGAGCGCGCCGATCATCAGCCCGCTGATCTGCGTCCGCCGCATAATGGCGAAGTACAGCACGACCAGCAGCGGCATTTCCAAAAAGCTCAGAAACTGGAAAAACAGCGGAACATACACCTGAAACAGCAGAGCTGCCAGAGGCACGACGACCAGCACCCAGCCTCGAAAACGCGATTCCTGCCCCTCGCGCTGGCTGCTCAGCAGGAGGCGGTCGCCGGAATAGGTCATCAGCGGTCCTGGCCTCCCGGACCGCCGCCGCCGGCCTGATTGGAGCGGCGTACCGTATCGGGCGGTGGGTTTTTGGGGAGCGCGCCAGGAGCAGGCGGCGCCGGATTGGCGGCATCGGGTTCCTTCTTAGGAGCCTGTACCGGCGCGGCCGACGGCTGGCCGAGCTTGGTGTAATCGGGCGCCTTCTCGCCTGGCCGGTTATCGCCGAAATCGTGGCCCTGCGCCTGGCCGAGCGCCTTGTACGCCGATTCGAGGCGATCGGCCTCGGTGCCCGCGGGATTTCCGGGTTGCACCGGCTGGGTCGGATTCGGCGCGGCCGGCGGTGCAGGCGCGATATACACCGGCTGTATTCCCGGCGGCGTTTCCGGAATATCCTGGTGCACGCCTTCCACGATAATCAGCACGTCCTCGAGGCCCCGCTGCATGCCCGAAGGCTCCACCAGAATCTCTTTGAACGGCTGCCCCGGGCGCACCGACTTCACCTGCCCCACCGCGAATCCCCGCGGAAAAATGCGGTCGTCACCCGACGTATAGATCCATTCGCCGGCGTCCACCTTGTCCTCGAACGGAACGTAGTCGATGCGGCAGAGCGGCGTTCCCTGCCCCTTCAGCGTGCCGCGCGCGCCGCCTTTGGTCATCACACCCGCCGCGAATTCCGGATCGGTGATGAGCTGCACCTGGCTTGCCATCGGGTAAGCCGCCACCACTTTGCCGACGATTCCGTCCGGGGTGACCACAGCCATGCCGCGCTGCACCCCGTTGACCGTGCCCCGATCGGCAAGCACCACCTTGGCATTCGAACCCGCGCCGATACCGAAAATCGTCGCGGCCAGCATCTTCGACGGCGAATGTGCCTGGAACACCTGCAGCGCCTTGGCGCGCTCCGCGGTGTTCAGCTCGTTCTTGAGAAACGTGTTCTCCAGGCGCAGCTTGTCCACTTCCGATTGCAGCCGCTTGTTGTCTTCGCTGGTGTCGTGCAGCAGCACATAATTGTGCAGAAACCCGCTTCCGCCGCCGCGCACACCCTCGATAATGCGCGCCAGCGGCGTGACCGCGGTCACGGTCCACACGCGAATCATGCGCACATCCTGGTCGTTCTTGGCCGAGATCGCCAGCAGCACAAGCTGCGCCATGATCACCAGCAGCAGCACGGTGATGTTGCGATATCGGTTGAGGAGCGATTCCATGGAAACCAGCTCTCAGCTCTTAGCGATCAGCTATCAGCATCCGGAACCCGATGGTTTGGCTGACAGCTGATAGCTGATGGCTGACAGCTACCTTCAGTCTATCGAAATCTTCCGCAGCAGCCGGAAATCGCTAAGCATCCGGCCGGTGCCGAGAACTACGCTGGCCAGCGGATCGTCGGCAATCGATACCGGCAGGCCGGTCTCCTCGCGAATTCGTTTATCGAGATTCTTCAGCAGTGCGCCGCCGCCGGTCAGGACAATTCCCCGGTCGCTGATATCCGCGCTCAACTCGGGCGGGGTCCGCTCCAGGGCCACGCGGATCGCGTTGACGATAGTGGCCACGCACTCGCTCAGCGCTTCGCGAATCTCCGTGTCGTCGATGGCGATCGTGCGCGGCACGCCTTCGATCAGGTTGCGGCCCTTGATCTCCATGTTGAGGGGCTTGTCCAGCGGGTAGGCAGAGCCCACCTCGATCTTGATCGTCTCCGCTGTGCGCTCCCCAATCAGCAGGTTGTACTTGCGCTTCAGATATTGCATCACGGCGTCGTCCATCTCGTTGCCAGCGACCCTCACAGAGCGCGAGTAGACACACCCGGAAAGGGAAATCACCGCGACGTCGGTGGTGCCGCCGCCGATGTCCACCACCATGTTGCCGGAAGGCTCGGTGATGGGCAGTCCGGCGCCGATCGCAGCCACCATCGCCTGCTCCACCAGGTGTACTTCGCTGGCCTTGGCGCGGTAGGCCGAGTCCATGACGGCGCGTTTTTCCACCTGCGTGATCTCGCTGGGAACGCCGATCACGATGCGCGGATGCACCAGCATCTTGCGCCCGTGCGCCTTCTGAATGAAGTAATTCAGCATGCGCTCGGTGACCTTGAAATCGGCGATCACACCGTCCTTCATGGGCTTGATCGCAACGATATTGCCCGGGGTGCGCCCGAGCATTTCCTTGGCCTCCTTGCCGACAGCCTCCACTTCGCCGGTGTTCTTGTTAATCGCGACGATGGATGGTTCGTTGACGACGATGCCCTTCCCCTTGGCGAAGACGAGGGTATTGGCCGTGCCCAGATCGATCGCCAGGTCCGAGGAAAAAAGACTGAAAAGAGAGCGTAAGTTCATTTAAATAAAAGGTGATTTCGCTTCGGGAAGGACAGGCCCCAAAACCCCGGAGGAAGTCCTACTGAATGGTAACACAATGACCGCTGGAGACTTGTGTGATTAACGCCCCTTCCGCTGCAGATCAGCCGGCGCGCGCTCCCGGTCGAGCGCTTCCATCTGCAAGGTCCAGCGGACCGGCACCGTCTCGGGCGGATAGCAGATCCTGTCGTCGCAGGCCTGATACTTGAGCGCGCCTTCAATGACGAGCCTGCCCTCGGCGTCGAGCAGTGGACGCACCGCGGCATCGCGCGCAATCGTGACATCGCGAACCAGGCGGAAGGCGCCCTGATATACCGGCACCGTCTCTTTGATCGCCTCCAGCCGCAGATTCTTCGATGCCGGATAGGCCACATCCTTGACCAGGACCGCGGGTGAATTCTGCATGCTCCAGTTGATCGCGATGTATTCCGCGCTCACTCCCGGCGCGTAGACGTGCAGGCGCGGGCCCAGTTCCACATCCAGCACCAGCGAGATACGCTGTCCGGCGCGTACGCTGGCGTTGCTGGCCGACGCCGATACGCGCAGATGCTTGCCTTCGAACGTGGCATGCGCCGCACCCGCGCTCTCGCCAAACTGACGCACCAAGATATCCGCCGACATGTAACGCTGGGTGTAATCGTCTTCGAAATACTTGGCGGTCACGCGGCCGGTGCGATCGACGAAGTAGGTGCCGGGATACGGGATGCCGTACTGCGCCGTTCCCTCCTGAACCGTGTCGTTGAGAATTCCGAACGCCCGAATGATCTTCGAATCAGGATCGGACAGCAGGGGAAACGTGATGTGGCGGCGCCCGGCGAAGCTCTTCAGCACGGCAGTGGAATCGTAACTGATAGCAGCAACACCCAATCCTTTGGCGCGAAACTTCTCCAGGTTGTTTTGCAGCTCCACGAGCTGACCTTTGCAGAAGGGTCACCAGTCGGCGGACCGGAAGAAGACCAGCATGGCGCCTTTTGGACCGCCGATGGAGGCCAGGGTCTGAGTATGGCCATCCTGGTCAGGGGCGGAGAATGCAGGGACGGATTCACCCACTGCGGGGCCCGTCTTGGCCGGACGCGACTGTGCTGGCGCGAGCAGAGCGCACCCAACTGCGATCAGCAGAATATTGCGTATCTGACCAGACATGTTCCGTAAGAACTCGATTATATTCCCATCGGTGCCCCGGCGTCATCGATGCTTCTGAATGTAATCCAGCGTGAACGCCACTTCGGGATCGGGCTCGTTGCGAAAAGATGCCGATTGCTGTCCAGCCCTACCCTTACCACTTTTTGCCATCGATCCGGCGTTGAGAGGCGATTACCGCAGCAAAGGCCGGATCGGGCGTCCAGCGGCCAACCAAATCGGAGCGCCTGCAGTTCCTGGCGGGAAGTACACTGTGGGTGATGGGCGCCAGCAAGACCGCAACCCGGGGCGCGATGGCTCGCCTGGTTGATGTCGATGGATCGAGCTTCGACGTACTGCCCTGCTGCGGCATCAGGAGTCCTACTCATCCTGGACGGCAGGAGAAGCGCTGCTGGCTGCTTGCGAACGCTATGGCCGGTCTGCGGGCCAAGACGCTGCTCGCGCCGGACGGCAGCCCGGCCGGCTATATCGAATACATCCCCGGCGAGCACGCCTGGCGGGGCGTGGACGCCGCCGGCTACCTCTTTATTCACTGCATCTGGATTTATTCCCGAGCGCATCAACGCAAGGGCTGGGGCAGGCTCATGATCGAAGACTCCCTGAAGGATGCCAAACAGTCAGGCCGGCACGGCGTCGCCGTCATGGTGCGGGACGGGCCGTGGCTGGCCGACCGCCGGCTGTTCCTGTCCTGCGGCTTCGAAACCGTCGATGCCGCGCCGCCGGACTACCAACTGCTCGTCCGCAAACTCCGCAAGAGCGCGCCCAACCCGGCCTTCCAGGGGGACTGGGACCGGAAACTCGCGCAGTACGGCCAAGGCCTCACCATTATCCGCTCCAGCCAGTGCCCCCACATCGCGAAATTCGCGTCGGAAATCGCCGAAACCGCCAGGGCGGAGTATCACATCGACCCAAACGTGGTGGATCTCCGCTCCTCCGCCGAAGCCCGGAATGCCCCCACCCCCTACGCGATTTTCGCTTTGATCTACAACGGACGCCTGCTGGCCGATCACCAGGTCAGCCGCACCCGCTTCCGAAACATCATGAATCAGCTCGAGAGGTGAAGTCTTTACTCGAACAGGTCCGGCTTCAACCGGCCGATCCATATGCCACATGGGCCGATACTGAAACCACCTGCCCGGCGCGGTCATTCGGATCTCAACGCTGCAATAGGGTCCACCGCCGCTGCCCGCCGCGCCGGGACGTAGGAGGCGGCCAGGGCCACAACCGCCAGAAACAACGGGACGAGGCCGAATGTCGCCGCATCCCTCGGACTGACTTGAAAGAGAAAGCCCGAGATCCACTTCGACATCGCGTATGACCCGGCAATCCCGGCACCCAGGCCCGATGCTGTAATCCATAGCGAGTCGGCAAGCGCCTTGCGGATCACGTCCGCCGGCCGGGCGCCCAACGCCACGCGAATTCCGAACTCGGATGTCCTTTGCGAAACAGAATACAAGACCACTCCATAGACTCCCACTGCCGCCAACAATAGAGCGGCAGCCGCCAAGACGCCGAGCAGCCAGATGCCGATGCGGCGCGTGGCAATCGTGCCGGAAACGATGTCTTCCAGCATTCTGACGTCATAGACCGGCTGCTCCCGGTCGAGGCTGAACACGGTCTGACGTACGGAGCCTGCGAGATTCGGGGAGTTGGCATTCGAGCGGATCATCACGGTCACATAGCGAGCCGGGAACTGCGGGTACGGCATGTAGATCTGCGGCGTCGGCGGCAGGCCAAGGCCGTATTGTGCAATATCGCCGACCACTCCGATTACTTCGCGAAACGGCGATTGGTCGAAATTGCCGGTTCCACCGGCTCGCACCTTCTGCCCGAGTGGCGATTGTCCGGGGAACCACTGACGAGCGGCAGTTGCGCTGATGACGCAGACCGGCGGGTGATTGGCATCATCCTGTTCCGTGAACAGGCGGCCCTGTAGCAAGGGAACGTGCAGTGCTGCGAAATATCCGGGGCTGACGATGTACCGGTCCGGACTCTCCATCTCTCCGGCGCCGAACTGCTTTCCCGCAATCTGAAAGCCCGTGCGGTCAAAATCGCCGGACAGCGGAACCACGCTGACGATCGCGGCACCGGTGACGCCCGGCAGAACGCGCAGGCGTTCGAGCAGACCTTGGTAGAATCGGGCAACCGATGCCTCAGTATCGTATCTGGCCCTGGGCAACGCCATGGACGCCGTGGTCACCCCAAGCGGATCGAATCCGGGGCTGACCACTTGCAGCCGCAGCAGGCTCTTCCCAAGCAGGCCCGCCGCTACCAGCAGCACCAGCGCGAGAGCAATCTGAACCGCCGCCAGGCACCGGCGCAGGCCGTTCCGGGAGTCGCCGGCCACGCGGGTGGTGTTCCTCAGGGCATCTTCGAGCTCGCCGGCACCAAGCTTCAAGACTGGAGCGCTTCCGAAGAGAAGCGAGGCACCGAGCGACAACACCAGCGAGAAGAGCAGAACCCGCCAGTCGATCCCAATGGAGCCGGCGTCGGGCAAAACCCGGCTGGCAATCGCGGACATGCCGGCCGTGCCCCACATCGCCACGAGCAGGCCGCAAATTCCTCCCGATAGGCCGATTACCAGGCTTTCGGTGAGGAGCATCGTGGCCAGCCGGGCCGTTGGCGCGCCCAGTGCCCTGCGAATCGCCATCTCACGGCGCCGTGCACTGGACCTGGCCAGCAGGAGATTCGCGATGTTCGCACACGCAATCAGCAGCAGAACGAGCACCGCGGCCTGAAGGGACAACAATGCCGGCCGGACGACGCGGGTCATGTCATCGCGCAGCAGTACGATGCGAGCGGCGAGTTTCGCATCGGCGTCCGGATGCTCTCGCGCCATTTGGGCGCTTCGCACATTCAACTCCGCCTGTGCCTGCTCGATCGAGATCCCGCGCCGGAGGCGAACCAGCGTATTCAGGTGGCGCCCATCGCGGGAACCGGGGCCGAAGGGCTCTCCGATCGGACGATAGATTTCGGCCGGCTGATCGGCATAGCTGGGCGGCAGCGGAAGAAGATCCGGTCCGGCGACGCCGACGATCGTGTGCGGGCGCGAATTGATCAGGATGGCTCGTCCGATTACGTGCGGATCGGCCTGAAACTTCTCGCGCCACAAGCCGTGTGAAAGCACCACGACGTCGTCCCGCCCATCGCGATCCTCGCCAGGCAGAAAGAATCGGCCGAGCCATGGCTTGCACTGCATCACCTCGAAATACTGGTGCGACACCAGCAGGGCAGGCAGCCGTACCGCGTCCCCAGAGCCTGAGAGTATCGGTTTGAAGTACGACGAATACAGCGCGGCGCTCTCCAGGGTTCGGCTGTCCCGGCGCCAATCCTCGAAATCGTCGAAAGAAACCGGCCCGCGCGAATCATTCGGAGAAGAAGACCAGATCACGGCCAGACGCCCGGCTTCCCGGTACGCAAGCGGCCGCAGCAGGTTGGCGTTTACCACGCTGAAAACGGAAATCGCCATTCCAACCGCGAGCGCGATGGTCAGAATGCCGGCAAAAGCCAGCCCTGGGGCGCGGAAAACCGACCGTATTGAGACACGAAGCTGGTGCCAACCCATGCGGATCGCTCTTGCAGCGGACGGGCCACACCCAAATCATTGAATTTCGGAGTCGAGCCGCTTCGGCAGTGTCCGTTTCCGGGACATTTCCTGCGCTGCGGACCGATTTGCATTACAATAAGCGGCATAAAGGGTCTGTAACGGGGAAGTATGGGTGAAATCTCGGGCATCGTAACACCCGAGGCTTAAGCTTTAGGAGGTCTATCTATGCTGCAGCGCCTGCTGCTTGCCGTAGTTCTGATACCGCTCTGCTTATCTATTCCAGTTTCAGCCCAGGAATCGCGTGGTACGATTCTGGGCCGTGTCACCGACGCCAGTGGGGGCGTGGTGACCACCGCGGAAGTCAAGGCCACCAACACCACTACCGGTGTCGCGGTCTCCGCCAAAACCAACGAGTCCGGCAATTACGTCCTGCCGTATCTGGTGGCCGGGTTCTACAACGTCACCTCCGAGTGCACGGGCTTCAAGAAGTTCCTGAGCGAGAATGTGCAGGTCCGAATCAACGAACGCGTGGAAGTGAACATTCAGATGGCTGTGGGCGACGTCGCCGAGCAGGTCGAGGTCACGACCGCGGCTCCCCTGCTCGCCACCGCCGACGCATCGCTCGGCCAGGTGATCGATCAGCGCCGCGTGCTGGAATTGCCGCTTTTCGACGGCAATGCCATGTCGTTCGAGCTGATGGCGCCCGGTGCGGTCAACACGACCGACATGCGCCTGGGCAAGGCGGCGTTCAACAACAAGCCGTCGCAGTTTTCCACCAATGGCGGCGGCACTTACAACAACGAGTTCACCATCGACGGCGTGCCCAATACCTTCTCCGACAGCACGCAGGTGCGCGTGGCCTTCTCGCCGCCGCAGGCCTCCATCGGCGAGTTCAAGGTGCAGACCTCGATGTTCGACGCAGCCATCGGCCACACGCAGGGCTCGCTGGTCAATGTCAGCACCAAGGGCGGGACCAACGACATCCACGGATCGGCCTGGTGGTGGATCCGCAACAAGATGTTCGACACGCCGACGATTTTTCAGAACCGCTCCGGCCAGTCGCTTCCGCAATACACCGATAACCGCTACGGAGCCTCCGCGGGAGGTCCGGTGTATATTCCCCACCTCTACAACGGCAAGAATAAGACGTTCTGGCAGTTCACCTGGGAGACCAACGATTTCGGCGACCCCAACGTGGGCGCCATCACTTCCACCGTGCCGCGCCCCAACTGGAAGACGGGCGACCTTTCCGATCTGCTAAAACTCGGCTCGGCGTACCAGATTTACGATCCGTCTACCATTGCCGCGGCTCCCAACGGGCGGTTCAGCCGGCAGCCGTTTCCCGGCAACATCATTCCGGTAAACCGCATCGACCCGATCGCCACCAAGATCCTGAACCTCTATCCGCTGCCCAACCAGGCGGGGACTTCCGACGGCCGCAACAATTACTTCGTCTCCGGCCGCACCGTCGAGAACTACTGGACCACGATCGGCCGCGTGGATCATGCCTTCAGCGAGAAGGACCGCATGTTCATCCGGTTCAACCGCGATTACTGGCTGGAGGACAAGAACCACAACTTCCTCTACGATCCGTGCTGCAAAAACGTCAACGGCATCTATCTCAACCGCATCAACCGCGCCATTGCGCTCGACGAAGTCCACATGTTCACCAGCAGCCTGGTGGGACAGTTCCGCTACGGGGTGACCGCGCAGGAGTTTCCCGAGCGCCGCGTCAACGCGCCGTTCGACCTCACCTCGCTCGGGTTCTCGCCGGCGCTCGCAGCGTTGTTTCCGAAGGACCTGAGCGCCATCCCGAATATCTCGGTTGGATCGCTGAGCGCGCTGAGCGGATCGGAATCCGGCGACGGGACCGCTACCTCCCTGGTTCACACGGCAACCGGCAACTTCACATGGATGAAGGGCAACCATACGCTGCACTTCGGTCCCGACTTCCGCGTCTACCGCGTTTTCAGCAGCCGCCACTCGGGCGACGATGCTCCCATCCTTTCCTTCAGCGCCCTCTGGGGTACGGGACCGCTCGATAATTCGCCGGCGCCTACCGTCGGCGGCGAACTTACCTCGCTGCTGCTCGGTATCCCCAACGGCAGCGCGACGCGTAGCGGCAGCATCGCCCAGCAGGACATCTATTTCGGCTTCTACGTGCAGGACGATTGGAAGATCAGCCGCAAGCTGACTTTGAACCTGGGCCTGCGCACCGAGTACGACACCGCCCTGACGGAGCGCTTCAACCGCTCCGTGACCACGTTCCTGGGCAATGTTGCCAGCCCAATTGCGGCCCAGGCTATAGCGAACTACGCCAAGAATCCGATTCCGGAGATCGCGCCCGCCGATTTCAAGGTCAACGGCGGACTCACCTTCGCCGGCGTCAACGGTGCTTCGCGGGACCTGTGGAACGGAAATGGGATTATGTGGATGCCGCGCATCGGCCTGGCCTACCAACTCGATCCCAAAACGGTGATCCGCTCCGGTTACGGAATCTTCTACGGCAATATCGGGGCCTTCGCCTCCACCAGCAACCTGGCGGGGTTCAGCCAGTCCACGCCGATTTCGCCTTCGCCCGACAACGGCCTCACCTTCCCGGTGAAGCTGTCGAATCCGCTGCCGAACGGCCTGATCGCCCCGCTGGGCCCCGCCGGCGGCCTCTCCACCAACCTCGGCCAGAACATCAGCTACTTTGCGACGGACCGCAAGCCGTCTTACGCGCAGCGCTGGTCGCTCGGCGTGCAGCGGCAGTTAC
>Ga0335082_10007167_pt1 | contig 12135 bp, 11 predicted proteins | sample Lox_Sample_41_FD_206718 | JGI IMG/M metagenome (GOLD analysis project Ga0335082, IMG submission 206718) | Soil microbial communities from Loxahatchee National Wildlife Refuge, Florida, United States - Lox_Sample_4.1 | ecosystem: Environmental > Terrestrial > Soil > Wetlands | place: USA...
ACAGCAGCCGCAGGGTACGGGCGCTGGTATTCGCCATATTCCGATTCTCGCGGAATTAAGGCCAGAAACTGGCCGCTATGCGCCGTAGCGTGGACTTCAGACCGAGAGCGCGATCCACGAGAGGCGGAAACCATGACGACGGGAGAAACAGCCACCAGCGACCAGGCGGCCAGCGACCAGGCGGCCGGCGAGCGCGCCGACCTGCTGGCGGCGCTGGCCTCCAGCCGGCACTTCCTGCGCTTCACCACCCGGGACCTGACCGACGAGCAGGCCGGACAGCGCACCACGGCGAGCGAGCTGTGCCTGGGCGGCCTGATCAAGCACGTGGCGTCCGTCGAGCAAGGCTGGGTGAACTTCATCATGGAAGGACCATCGGCGCTGGGCGACTTCTCCGCCATGACCGAGGACGACATGGCCCGGTGGGGTGATCAGTTCCGGCTGCTGCCCGGCGAGACGCTGGCCGGCGTGCTGGCCGGCTACGCCGAGGTGGCCCGCCGGACCGACGAGCTGGTCGCCAGCCTCCCCGACCTGAACGTCACGCAGCCGCTGCCGAAGGCTCCCTGGTTCCCGCCCGGCGAACGGCGGTCGGCCCGCCGGGTGTTCCTGCACATCATCGCCGAGACCGCGCAGCACGCCGGCCACGCCGACATCATCCGCGAGTCCCTGGACGGGGCCAAGTCCATGGGCTGATCCAGGCAGGCCGGGATTTACCGGGGCAGGAAGTCCAGCAGGAGCGTGTTGACCTGGTCCGGGGCGTCCAGCTGCAGCCAGTGACCCGGGCCGTCCAGGCGCTCGTACCGCCACGGGCCTGCCACGTTCTCGGCGGAGTCGGTCATCTGCCTTTCGGTGAGCGCGCCGTCTCCCGTGCTCCAGATGCCCATGACTGGCGCCTGCACCGGCGGCAACCGCGGCGGTGGCCCCACCCAGGACTCGGGCGGGACGTTGGCCCGGTACCAGTTCAGGCCGGGTGTGAGCGAGCCATCCGCTTCCAGCTCGGCGATCACCTGATCGGCGTCGGGGTGGCCTGAGCGGCGCAGGTTGGCCCAGTTGTCGTCGGTCAGCCAGCGTTCGGCGATGCCGGGGAACTGGAACAGCAGCATGTACCACGACTTCTGGCACTGCTCCAGGGTCCGGCGGAAGGTGGCCGGGTGGCCGACCGACAGGACCACCAGGTGGTCCACGCTGCCGGGCACGAAGAAGGCCAGCGCCCAGGCCAGGGCGGCGCCCCAGTCGTGGCCGACCACGTGGGCCCTGCCGATCTCCAGGTCGGCGAGGACCGCCGTGACGTCCCGGGCCAGCACGGACAGCGAGTAGGCCTCGACGGCCTCGGGCTTGCCAGAGCGTCCGTAGCCGCGCAGGTCGGGGACGATGACCTGGAACCCGGCCCCGGCCAGCGTCGGCACCTGGTGCCGCCACAGCCGCCCGGAGTCGGGAAAACCGTGCAGCAGCACGACCGGGCGTCCCCGCCCGGTCACCTGGTACTCGATACCAACCCCGTCGACATCCACCCGGCTCATTGGCGAAGTCTCGCACGTTTCCGCGGAGGCGGCTTGTGCGGCCTTTCACAAGGCGTCTCCGCGGAGACGCCCGCGCCGGCGCCGCTGCGGGCACCCCTGCCGCACTCGTCGCGGTTGATGTCAGGCCGGCGAGCTGGTGTCACGTTCGGCCGGGCTGCGCTGTCTTTCTTGCAGGAGACCCCGATCGACAGGAGACACCCGATGGCCCGCATCTCGCTCAGCCCGCCCCGGACACCGCTGTTCCGCATCGTCGAATGGTATTGCCGGCGCCTGTACGGTGACATGCTCGATCCCGGTAAGGCCCTGGCGCACAACACGAGGGTGCTTTACGCGGACTTGCGCTTCGAGCGGGCTGTGGCGAAGTTCAGCAAGCTCGACCCGGTGCTCTCCGAACTCGCGGTCATGACCGCGGCCGCCCGCATCGGCTGCTCGTGGTGCATGGACTTCGGCTACTGGGAGGGTCGCAAGCGCGGGATCGCGGCCGGGAAACTGCGCGCCGTCCCCGCCTGGCGCGAGCACCAGAGCCTGTTCTCCGAGCTGGAGCTGGCGGTCATGGAGTATGCCGAGGCCATGTGCGAGACCGAGCCGGCCGTGCCGGATGAGCTGGCCGCCAGGCTGCTGAAGCAGCTCGGCGAGCCAGCGTTCGTCAAGCTGACCGTCATGGTCGGCGTCGAGAACCTGCGCAGCCGGGTCAACTCGGCGCTCGGGCTGCGCAGCCAGGGCTTCGCGGACCGCTGCGAGATGCCTCAGGTACCGTCACGACCGTGACCGATTCCGCGCTCGACGTCTTCGAGAAGCAGCGTCCGATGCTCTTCGGGATCGCCTGCCTCGGCGTCCTGCGACGCTTCCCGGCCGACCTCAGCACCCGTCCGGTGCTGGTCAACGGCCAGCCCGCCTGCTCGTCACCTCGGCCGGCGTCCCGGTCAATGTCGTCGTGCCCCGGCCAGGATGACCGGATCAGCGCGATCCGGCTCATTCGCAATCCCGACAAGCTCGCGCACCGTGCGACAGGCTGAGCCGTCCCCCCGCGGGACCCCGGCCGCCCACGATCCCGGGGGCCACCTCACCAAGGCGTCATAAACCGCATTTATGCCGGCCAGGCAATCCTTTTGTTTGCCACCCTGCCCTGGCCGGGCCTAGCGTCGGCCCAAGACCAGCGCTGGCCCCAAGACACAGCGCCGGCCCAAGACACAGCGCCGGCCCAAGACACGTTGATCAGGCCAGGCAGGAGCGTTGATGCCGCATGCCCCGACCGAGCTCAGGCTCGCCGAGGTCACCCGCCCGGCCGGGGCCGAACGCGCGCACGAGATAAGCGCGGACGTGTGCGTGGTCGGCGCCGGGATCGCGGGGCTGTCGGCGGCCATCGAGTCGGCCCGGCTGCACCGGGACGTGGTGCTGGTGGACTCGCTGCCGCTCATCGGCGGCCAGATGGTCCATTCCCTGATCGGGCTGTTCTGCGGCGTCTTCGGTAACGGCCCGGCTTACCGCCAGCTCACGCACGGGATCTTCGACGACATCTTCCGCGACCTGGGCCCGCCCGGCGACCTGCATTTCCAGCGCGGTCACACGATGACCGTCTACTACGACGAGGTGGTCCTCGGCCGCTGGCTGGAGCAGACCATACGAAGCCTCGGCATCAGGACGGTCCTCGGTACCGTGCTGCAAAGAGCGGACCTCGAGAACCGCAGGATCACGAGCATCGACCTCGCCTCCCGCTACGGCAACGTCACCGTCCAAGCGCAGGGCTTCGTCGACGCCAGCGGCGACGCCGCGCTGACCTGGCAGGCCGGCCTGCCGTGCCGGGTCCCCGAGCGCCCCATCTACGGCTCCCAGCAGGTCATCGTCGAGCACGTGGACGAGGCGCACAAGCCGGAGATGGGGGAGATCGACGCGATGCTGGCCGCCCAGGGCGAGGAGCGCGGGCTGCTCCGCCGCGGCGGCCTGGCCTTCTTCTTCCCGGGCCGGGGCACCGCGGTGCTGAACGTGACCCACATCGAGGCGCCGCTGGATCCGGTCGGCGCCTCCAAAGCCCAGTTCGACGGGCGCGACCAGGCCGACAAGGCGATAGCGCTGCTGAAAACCGAGTTCCCCAAGGCGTTCGGCGAGGCGCGGGTCCGCGCCTACGGCTACCCGGGCCGGCGGCAGACCCGCTGGATCAAGGGCTGCCACCAGCTCACCGTCGGCGAGATACGCAACGGGACCAGGTTCGACGACGCAGTAGCCCGAACCGCCTGGCCCATCGAGCTCCACGACCGGTCCGACGGATACGTGTGGGAGATGTTCGGCCCGGACCACGTGCACTACGTACCGCTGCGCGCGATGACCCCGCCGGGCGCGGACAACCTGGTGGCGGTCGGCCGCTGCGTGGACGGGGACGCCGCCGCGCTGTCCAGCGTGCGGGTGATGGGCCCGTGCGCCGCCATGGGCGCCGCCGCCGCCCACGCGCTCGACCTGGCCGCCAGCGCGGGCCCCAGCCAGGCCAGCGGCAGCGTGCACGACATCGACCAAGACATGCTGCGCCAGCGGCTGGCCGCCAACCTGGACTGAGACGGGAAATGATCCTCACCGACGACGAGAAGCGGATGCGGGACGGTGCCGAGGGCGCCGCGGTGGCCGCCGCGATGGACCTGCTCATCCGCTACGGCGACGCGCTGGCCTGCGACCGGCTGTGCGACGTGCGCAACGTCGCGGGCACCATGACCCAGCCGTCTCCGGTCAAGGAACGCCTGGTCGCCCACGGCGGCTGGGACAAGGCGTTCGCGGTCATCAACCTGGACTGCGACGACGACATCGAGGTGCCCGCCATGCGGGTGCCGACCTGCCAGTTGCAGCACGGCTTCGGCGCCGACGCGAAAGGCATCGTCCCGTACCCGCAACGGAAGATCGAACTGCAACAACAAGCCGAAGCCTTCTACGGCCGCCGCGGCGTGACCATCCTCGCCACCTGCACCCCCTACCAGGTCGGCAACATCCCGGTGCGCGGCGAGCACTGCGCCTGGATGGAATCCTCCGCGGTGATCTACGCGAACTCCGTCCTCGGCGCCAGGACCAACTGCGAGGGCACCGCGTCGGCCGGCGCCGCCTCGCTGACCGGGAAGATCCCCTGCTGGGGGAACCACAGGGAGGAGAACAGGCACGGCACGCACCTGATCGACGTGCGCACGCCGGTGGACGGCTTCCTCGACTGGGGCATGCTCGGCTACTTCGCCGGCGGCGTGGCCGGCGAGGAGCACCCGGTGATCGCCGGCGACCTGGCCCGCCCCGACCTCGCCGGCCTGAAGCACTTCGGCGCCGCCGCGGCCACCTCCGGCGGGGTCGAGCTCTACCACATCCCCGGGGTCACCCCCGAGGCCCCGACGCTCGAGGCGGCGTTCGGCGGCGCCAGGACCCCCGAGCCCGCCGTCTACGGCCCGGCCGAGCGGCAGGCCGTGTACGACACGCTGAACTCCCAGGGCAGCCGCCCGGACGTGGACTTCGTGCTGCTCGGCTGCCCGCACGCCTCGGTGGACCAGGTCCGCCGGGCCGCCGCCGCGCTGGACGGGCGCCGGCTCAGCCCGGGCACCGAGCTGTGGCTGATGCTGCCGCGGGCGCTCAGGGACGTGGCCGACCGCAGCGGGTACACCGCCATCATCGAGCGGGCCGGCGGCCGGCTGCTGGGCGACTCGTGCCCGGCCATGTCCCGGGCCGCGCCCGAAGGCACCCGGGTCTTCGCCACCGACTCGGCCAAGCAGGCGCACTACCTGCCCGCCATCCTCGGCATCGAGGCCTGGTTCGGCACCCTCGAGGACTGCGTGGACGCCGCCGTCACCGGCCGGTGGCACGGGAGCTTGCGATGATCTCCCTGCACGGGCGCACGGTCGTCCCCGGCTACGCGGAGGGGGAGGCCCTGGTCTCGCCCGAGCCCATCTCCGGCTGGGGCGGGATAGACCCGGCTCAGGGCCGGATCATCGAGCCAAGGCACATACTGAACGGGTACGGTTTCAGTGGCAAGGTCCTGGTCTTCCCGTCCGCCAAGGGAAGCTCCGGCTGGTCCGCGCTGTTCCAGAGCACCCGCCTGCTCGGCACCGCGCCGGCCGCCATGGTCATCACCCGCATCAGCACCAAGTCGGCGCTCGGCGCCGTGGTCACCCGGGTCCCGGCCGTCACCGACCTCGATCAGGACCCCTGCCTCCTCATCCGCACCGGCGACTGGGTCCGCGTCGACGCCACCCACGGCCTGATCGAAGTCAAGCCCGCGTCCGGACGGAGGTAGCGCCCATGCCGCTGCGCAGCAACTTCGAGCCCGGGACGTCCCGCTGGGCGACCAGGCGCGCGCAGTGGCGGGCGCTGGGGCTCACCGACGAGGACGCGGAGGACCTGCGGCCGCGGGACGTCCTCACCCCGGGCGCCTTCGCCAACGCGGTGACGGCCGTCCTCTCGGTCAGCGGCTCGATCAACTCGGTCAAGCACCTCCAGGCCGTGGCGGCCGAGGCCGAGTGCGGCGCCGACGTGTACCGCCTGTTCGAGACCCTGGCCAGCCGGGTGCCGCTGCTGGCCGCGATCCGCCCCAACGGCGAGGTCCCCATCGAGGCGTTCGAGGACGCCGGCGGCACCCGCGCGGTGCTGAAGCAGCTGGAGCCGCTGCTGCACGGTGATGCGCTGACCGTCACCGGCCGCACCGTCCGGCAGAACCTGGCCGGCGTCACGGTGGCTGGCGAGGACGTCATCCGGCCGCCGGAGCGCGCCCTGGGCCACCGGCCCACGATCGTGCTGATCCGCGGCAGCCTGGCCCCGGACGGCGGGATCGTCAAGCTGGCCGTGGCCGACGACCGCAGGCTCGGCTTCGCCGGCCCCGCGATCGTCTTCGACTCACCGGCCGAGGCGCTCGAAGGCGTGCGCGCCGGGCAGGTCCGGGCCGGCCACGTGGTGGTCCTGCGCGGCCAGGGGCCGACCGGCTCCCCGGGCATGGGCATGGCCTCCCAGCTCGTCTTCGCCCTCGACGGGTCCGGCCTGACCGGCCAGGTGGCCGTGGTGACCGACGGCCAGCTGTCCGGCCTGGTCAACAAGGGCATCGTGGTCGGCGAGGTCTCGCCGGAGGCGGCCCGCGGCGGCCCGCTCGCGCTGATCCGCGACGGCGACCCGGTCCGCGTCGACGTGCCCGCCCGCACCGTCGACCTGGATGTCCCCGAGGCCGAGCTCCAGCGCCGCCGGGGCGCGCTGCGAGCGCCGGCCCCGTCGCAGGAGCGCGGCTGGCTGTCCATCTACCAGCGCCTGGTCCGCCCCCTCCCCGAAGGCGCCGTCCTCCGGGACCCAGCCCCCTAACCGCAAACCCCCGCTCGCGCCCCGGCAGGGCCGCCCCCCCCAACCCCCGCCCGCCCCCCCCCCCCCCCCCCCCCCCCGCCCCCTCGCCCCCGCCGCACTCCCGGCCTAACTCGCCCGAGCGCCTTCCCTTCAATCCCCGCAATCCCAGTCGCCCCTCTCGCCGCGCGCCAAGCCACTGGGCGAACCGGCACGATGGAACATCGTGCCGGCGATAGCCGGCTCAATGGAACATCGTGCCGGCTACGAGAGCCCCGGCGGGGCGGAGCTCAGAGCGGAAGACCGGCTTCCAGCAGCGCCAGGGCCTGTTCGATGCGCCCGAACGTGTCCTCGAGCATCCGCCGGTCGCTGGACCAGCCTTCCCACGGCATCGTGATCGACATGATGACGCCGATGATCGCCCCGGCGGTGGCGCGAATGGCCAGGTCGTCCGCCGGGCGGCCGACCCGCTTGGCCAGCGCCTCGCCGACCACCGAGATCGTGCGGGCGAACTCGTCCGTAGCTCGCGCCCGCACCTCCGGCACGGTCATGGTGAGAGCGGTGGTCTCCGCGAGCAGGTCCAGGTCGGCCTGGGTGTAGGAGGCGAACACCTCGCGGGTGGCTGCGCGGACCGCGCTGAGCGGGCTGAGCTCAGGCGGCTGCCGCTCCAGCGCCTCGATCATCCGGGTGTCCATGTCGTCCTGCAGGACGACGTCTTCCTTGGTGGGGAAGTAGCGGAAGAACGTGCTGACCGACACCTCGGCCGCTTCCGCGATCTTCTCCACGGTGGTGCGCTGGTAGCCGTTCTCACGGAACAGCCGGAGCGCGTGCTCCCTGATGGCAGCACGCGTCCTGGCCTTCTTCCGCTCGCGCAAGCCTTCCGGCCGGTCCTGGCTAACGCCGGGAGATCGTGTCACGTTCCCAATTCTGCCCGTTCCTGGCCGCTTTCATCAGCAGCGACGTCCCCTGCGGGCTCGGCCGCCCCCTCCGCCCGGCGCGGCAGGAACAGGAGCGCGAGGATGGCGCTGGCCAGCGCGATCCCGCCGCAGACCCACAGCATCGCGTCCATGCCCTGCACGAACGCGTGCCGCACCGATTCGAGCAGCGCCGCCGAGCCGAGTTCGTGAGCCACGGCGACTCCCGCCACCACGCCGCTCTTGGCCACCGCGGCCGCCGCCACGGGCAGCCCCGTCACGTCCAGGTGGCCGCGGTACACCGAGTCGAGCACGGTACCGAGGACCGCGACCCCGATGGTGGCGCCGACCTGGCGCATCGCCGAGATCAGGGCCGACCCCGAGCCGCTGCGTTCGGGGGACAGCGCGGACAGCGCCGCGTTCATCGCCTGCGGCATGGCCAGCCCCAGGCCGAAGCCGAACACCGCGAACCAGGCCGCCGCGAACCAGGTGCCGCTGGTGACCGTGGTCGTGGCGCCCACCCCGAGCGTGACGGCCATGAGGGCGAACCCCGCCGTCACCAGCGCCTTCGCGCTGGCCATGGGCGCGCGCACCTGGTCTCCCGCCTTTCGCGGCGAGGCCATGCCCTCGCGGGGGGGCCTGGGGGGGTCGTCCCCCCGGGCCATGCCCTCGCGGGGGGGCCTGGGGGAGGCGTCCCCCCGGGCCAGCACGGTGCCGCCGATCATGCCGATGACCATGCCGCCGATCATCGGCAGCAGCCGCAGCCCGCTGCCCATCGCGTCCGCGCCGCGGACCTCCTGGAAGTACTGCGGCATGGCGAAGAAGATGCCGAACATCGCGAACGAGACCAGCGTCGCCAGCAGGGTGCCCCAGGTGAAGCCGGCCGACCGGAACAGCCGGAGCTCGATCAGCGGACGCACCTTGCCCCCGCGAAGGTTTCCGTCGTCGCCGGACCGCCTGCGCCCGGTCAGCCAGCGCTCCCAGGCCACCAGGACGGTGAGCACCACGGCACCGGCGGCGATGGTGGCCAGTGTGCCAGCGTCCGTCCAGCCGTCCTGCCCGGCCTTGATGAACCCGTAGGTCAGCCCGGCCAGGCCCGCGCTGGACAGGATCACGCCCAGGACGTCCACTCTCGCCCGCTCCGCGCTGCGCGACTCGGGCAGCAGCACCGCCACCGCGATCAGGGCCAGCACCACCACGGGCACGTTGATCAGGAAGACCGAGCCCCACCAGAAGCGGTCGAGCAGGTAGCCGCCGACGATGGGGCCGATGGGGAAGCTGATGAAGGTCGCCGACGCCATCAGCGCGATCGCCCGCTGCCGCTCCTCCGGCCCGAACAGCACCGGGATCACCGAAAGCGACAGCGGGAAGATGGCCGCGGCGCCGATGCCGAGCGCCGCCCGGGCGGCGATCAGCTCGCCCGTGCTGGCCGCGTACGCGCACGCCGCCGAGCTGACGCCGAACAGGATCAGCGCCGCGAGCAGCACCATCTTGCGCCCGAGCCGGTCGCCGAGCATGCCCGCGGGCAGCATCGCGGCGGCCAGCACCAGGCTGTACGCGGCCGAGATCCACTGCAGGTCGCTGATCGAGGCGTGCAGGTCGGTCGCGATCGTGGGCAGCGCCAGGTTGAGCACCGTCAGGTCGAGCCCGACGACGAGCACGCTCGCGGCGATCGCGATCAGCGCCCACCACTTGCGAGCCGGGTTCCCCGCCATGACATTCACACCCCTTCGACAGTCACATCTTTTTGAGAGTCACTATCAAAAGTATGCGTCCACCACTTGGCAGTGTCAACCACCTCAACCCCTCTCCCGCGCCTCACCCCCTTCCTGGCGCCTTGCCGCGCCCAGCCCCCCGCGCCTCGCCCCAGCCCCGTTCCATCACAACCTCACCCGTAACTTCAGTCCCACCCCTCACTCCAGCCCCTCGCCCGGACGCGCCTGAATTCAATGAATGCGGCACCCTACCCGAAAGATCCGGTAGTAAGCCGCATTCACTGAATCTCGCAAGCTTCATGCGAGACCGATATAGGGTAAATGTCCGGTTTCGCGTTCCCGGGGCGGCCCCGCGGGCAGGGCAGCCCTGCGGGCAGGGCGGCCCTGCGGGCAGGGCGGCCCTGCGGGCAGGGCGGCCCTGCGGGCAGCGCTAGCCCTCGAGCCTGGTGAGCAGGGTGGTGCCGTCGGGGCTGCCGAGGCCCGTGCAGGCGTCCCAGCCCGGGCCGGCCGGGTAGGCGCCGTTGTTTCCGCTGGTGATGTCGCGGAAGCCTGCGACATCCGTGCCGGGAGTCACGCCCGCGTACAGCGTCGGCTGGATCAGGCCGAAGCGCTGGCCCGTCGCCTGCGCGAGCCGGCCGATCAGCGCCGACCAGAGCGGGGCCACCGCGCTGGTTCCGCCCACGACCTGGGCCCTTCCGCCCGAGTAGATCTGGTAGCCGGTCGCCGGGTCGGCGTTGCCCGCCACGTCGGGCACACCTCGCCCGGTGGTGCCGCCGGGCGGGTGGTGCCGGCGGTGGCCGGCGGCCTCCGCCTCCGCCGAGCCCGAGCCCGAGGCCGAGCCCGAGCCCGAGGCCGAGCCCGAGGCCGAGCCCGAGGCGCCGGACGCGGCCGGGGAAGCGGTCGCGGAGCCGGACGCCCGGGGCGGCACTCCGGCGTTGGCCTGCCAGGAGGGCAGGGCGAACACGTCGCTGACCCCTCCGCCGCCGGCTCCCTCGTTCGAGGCCGTCTCGTTCCACACCACTTCGGAGCTGATCGCGCCGGTGGACGGGTTCGCGAGCAGCTTGGTCCCGCCGCAGCCAAGCGCGTGCGGGCTGGACGCCGGGAAGTCAACGTGCGGCTGGCCGTCGCTTACGGCGTCACCACTGCCGTTGTCGCCGGCGGCCACGCACACGGTGATGCCCATCGCGGCCGCGTCGGCGATCGCCGAGTCCATCGCGGTGCGTCCCTGCGCGGTCCATGAGTCCTCGGATTGCCCCCAGCTGATCGAGATGGCGATCGGCGCCGGGGTGGCCTGCGCGGCCTCGGCGATCGCGTCGACGAAGCCGTTGTCGCTGTTCGGCGCGAAGTACACCACCTGCGTCGCGCCGGGCGCGGCGGCGCCGATGACGTCGATGTCCAGCGCGACCTCCACGTCGGCCCCGTTCGGATCCGAACCAGGTGCGTTGGACGCCCCGTCCACGCTGGCCGCGGTGATGGTGGGCACCGGGATGCCGAGCCCGCCGAAGTAGGTGTCGAGATCGCTGGTGGAGAAGCCGCCGCCGAGCTCGATGACGGCGATCGTCTGCCCGGTGCCGGTGGTCCCGGCCGGGAACTGGTAGATGCCGGCCACCTGGTTCGGCGGGTACGAGGTGCTGCCCGAGGCCGCGGCGGGCCCGGCGCCCCTGGCCCGGAAGTGCGGCCGCGCCTGCGGCCGGGTGTCCAGGCCGAGCACCGCGGTCACCACGCCGTTCAGCGGGGCGGGCACGTACAGCGGTCCCTCGCGGTAACGATGCGTCACAGTCCGGTGGCCTCTCGGGTCCGGGCTGCTGACCTGCTGCAACGTGGCGCCGAACGCGCTGGACAGTGCGCCGATGGTGCCCGCCACCTTGACCCGGCGGGTGGCCGGGTGGACGGCGGTGATCTCTAGGCCCAGGCCGGTGAGCGTGCGGCGGACGAGGTCCACGTCGGCCGGGTCCGCCCCGTACCCTGCCGCCAGTTCCTCCCTGGTCAGCACGGTGGGTCCGGCCACGATCTCGGCGGGTAGCTCGGCTCGCCGGCGCAGCACCAGCGTCAGTTCGGCCCGCTCGGAAGTATCCAGTTCGCCGGCCGGGGCGGCGTCCGCCAGCGGCGCGCGCTCACTGCCGGCCAGCGGCACCAAGGGATGTGATTCGACAGGCATAGTCAGCTCCCGTTTAGGTAGGCACCGGGGAGCAGGCACTCGCCCCCCGCCGGGCGGATCGCCGTACGCCAAGCGCGCACCGTCGCCCGTTCGGAATTATTATTCATCCGAACGGACGTAGATGGCAGCCTCACGTAATCTTGAAGCCCGTCCGCGGCGTACTTTAGGGGCAAATGTACGATATTCCGGGAATGTTATTCCCGTATCCTTCCGGGGGCTCGGGAAAAGGCGTGCACGGTATCGGTCACGCGGCCGTCGCCGTCCACCACCATGATCACCGCTATTTGCCCAGCGCGGTGCGCGCCCGGGCCCACCAGGTCGCCGGGCCCGGGGGCCGTCTCCTCGTCCAGCCGCCGGGAGGCATGCTGGTCGTTCAGTTCGGTCACCGCGCCGCCGGGCCGGCCCTCCGTACTCTGGGTCGCTGCGCCCTGGCGCTGGTGAGGTGGCGCCGCGCGGGATCACCGTCAGCCGGGCCGCGCTGCCCGCCGTCAGAGCCGGCTCGCGCAGGGTGACCGGTCTCCCGCGCTCCCGGCCCGGGCGCGCCCTCCTGCGAG
>Ga0335082_10007168_pt1 | contig 12135 bp, 9 predicted proteins | sample Lox_Sample_41_FD_206718 | JGI IMG/M metagenome (GOLD analysis project Ga0335082, IMG submission 206718) | Soil microbial communities from Loxahatchee National Wildlife Refuge, Florida, United States - Lox_Sample_4.1 | ecosystem: Environmental > Terrestrial > Soil > Wetlands | place: USA: Florida...
CGGCGTTTTATGCTGCACTACAACTTCCCGCCATTCTCGGTGGGAGAGGTCGGCAGAATGTCGGGTGTTGGCCGCCGCGAGATCGGTCACGGCGCGCTGGCATCGCGCGCGATCGAGGCAGTGCTTCCGGCCGAGGACGAGTCGCCGTACACGCTGCGGGTGGTCTCGGACATCCTTGAGTCGAACGGATCGTCGTCAATGGCTACGGTCTGCGGAGCTTCGCTGTCACTGATGCAGGCAGGCATCCCGTTGAAGGGATCGGTTGCCGGTGTGGCGATGGGTCTGGTGAAGGAAGGCGACAAGTACGCCATCCTGACCGACATTGCGGGCGCCGAGGATCACTACGGAGATATGGACTTCAAGGTGGCCGGAACGCGTAATGGCATTACGGCACTGCAGATGGACATCAAGATCATGGGCATCACGCCCCAGATCATGCGCGAGGCGCTGGAACAGGCTCGCCGCGGAAGGCTCTTCCTTCTGGACCAGATGGACGCAGTGATTGCGGGCGCTAACGAGGAGAAGTCGAAGTTCGCGCCGCGTATCCACACCATGCAGATTCCGACGGACAAGATTCGTGACGTCATCGGGCCGGGAGGCAAGGTGATTCGCGGCATTATCGAAGCGACCGGCGTGAAGATCGATGTGGACGATACGGGCCGCGTGAACGTCGCTTCGAGCGATGCCGATGGACTGTCGCGCGCGATCCAGATGATCACCGACCTGACGGCTACACCCGAGGTGGGCAAGACATACCTGGGCAAGGTGGTCCGGTTGGCGGAGTTTGGCGCGTTCGTCGAGATCTTCCCCGGAACGGACGGCCTGCTGCACGTCTCCGAGATCGCGGAGCACCGCGTGAAGGAAGTGAAGGACGAGCTTCGCGAGGGCGATCAGATTCTCGTGAAGGTTCTGGCGATCGAGGGCAACCGCATCAAGCTCTCCCGCAAGGCTGTGTTGCGTGAGCAGCGCGCCAAGCTGGGTCTGCCGGAGGTCGCCCCGCAGGGTGGTGACGTTGACGGCCGCGCACGCGGTCCGCAGGCTTCACCGGTCCTGGATGCGGAAGGCGTCGAGGAGGATGACGAGGACTTTGAAGAGGGCGAAGACGAGGGAGCAGAGGAGCCGAACTTCAACCGTGCGGAGGGCGTACCTGCAGGGGCGCCGCGGCCGGCTGGATCGGGCGGTCCTGGCGGACAGCGCCGTCCGGGTGGACGTCGTCGTCGTGGCGGACGCCGCGGCGGGCCGGGTGGCGGTGGCTCGGGTTCATCGAACCAGGGCGGCGGCAACCAGTAAGCGTCAAACAGGTATAAGCAAGAGGGTCACGCGTTGCGTGGCCCTCTTGCTTTTGTGGGGCGTGCGAGGCCAGGGGCGGGTGGGATGCTGGCTTCAAGAGGGGCAGTTGAAGAAGAGATTCTGAAGCTGAGGTGATTCTTTTCACACAGCCCATCGGGCGGTAAACTGCCAACAATGGCCGCATCGATGTACATCGTTGTTGAGGGGGAAGACCCTGGGTTCGACATCTTCGTCAATGGCCGGGCGCTGGCTCGAAACGAGGATGCTGTTGAGAAGTTGTCGCTCAGGCTTGGGGTGCGTCCGCTGATCGAGTTCTTCTCGGCGGATGAGAACTCCATGTCGTTGCTGATCGAAGAAGGAGCGGGGAACCGGGAGCTGATGCAGAGGCTGCCACCGCCGCAGTGGTACACGCCCAGCGAGGGGCTGTTGACAGTGGAAGCTCTCATCACCGCACTGGAGGTCGAGCCTCTGCAACTCGGCTCCGAGGGAGAGCAGATACTTGGAGAACTGGTGGAGTACCGGCGAGTGCTGCGGAAGACGCACGAACGGCAACTGCGATGGCACCTTGCGGTGAGCTGGCGCTAGCGTGTGTCTCCAAAGTTCGCGACATAAATGTGACGATCCGGCATTGTGCTAACCATATGCAAAACGCAGATCCCGTTCGGCTTCGCTCAGGATGACACATCATTTTTGGCAACAATTGACACATTTATGGCAACAGATTCAGAGACGGGACACTAGCGACTTACTGCGTTTGGCGCTGGCGCGTAGAACTCTGAAGGATTGTGCGAACCCTTTACCCTTAGCTCTTCTATCTCGTCGACGTTCTTGATTCCGCCTCTGGCTCCAACGGCTGTGCAATTGAGCGCGGCGGCGGCACAGGCGAAGTCGAGTTGCCTGTCGAGCGGCCAATCTTTTAGCAAGCCGTAGATGAATCCTGCATGGAAGATGTCGCCGGCGCCTGTGGTGTCGGCGACAGGAACGCGGTAGGCACACGAGTGATGGATTTGCTTGCCGTCCCAGGCGAGGACCCCCTCGTGCCCCAGGGTGGCGGCGGCGAGGGTTGAGCCGTAGCGGCTCTGCATACGGCGCAGCGCAGTCTCGAGTTGGGGCTCGTTCATGAGGCGGGTGGGGAAGTCACGGCTGACGATCAGGTAGTCGATTTTTTCGAGAAGGTCGTCGACGCCGGGGTAGATCTCATCCAGATCTGCTATGACCGGAATTCCTGCTTCGCGAGCCCATGTGGCAGCAAGTGTGGCCGCCGCTGTGTCGAATCCGTCGACGTGAAGCGCGCGGGCGTTGACGATCCACTCCCGCTTGAGCTCGCTGGGACGGAGAGCAAGGGCTTCGTCGTGACGGTGCAGCACGGTGCGTTCGCCGTCGCGGTCGACGAGGATGAAGGATTGCTGGCTGGCGCAGTTTTGTGCGGTGAGAAGATGCGTCTCGACACCGGCGTGGGCAAATTCGGCGCGGTGGAGGTCTGCGGCGCTGTCGTCGCCAAGTTTGCCGATGTAGCGGGTGCTGAGACCCCAGCGCTGGCAGGCGACAACCGTGCTCGCAACCTGTCCGCCGGGGAGAATCTTCGCAGCGCCGAACTCGACTTTGGAGCCCGCTGCGGGGAAGTGAGGGAGGGGAATGACAGTGTCCGTGGCATTCAACCCGACGCCGACAAGGTCGACTTTCAACGGTGTTGTCATCTATTTATCGTAAACGAGATTGCCTGGGTTTGCCGGGAGAGCGGAGAGCGCAGCCAGGAGTCAGGGGAAGAGAATTCTGCTGTGACGGGTGCAGTTTGACGTTGCTGTGTATGCTGAAGTCGTCCTGTGGCGATTAAATTCAAGCGTCTGCGTGTTGGCAACAGCGATTGTGATTTCGATTTTGATTGTGACGAGGCTCTGCATGGACGACACGTTTGACGCCATCATCGTAGGAGCAGGTCAGGCGGGGCCGTCGCTGGCAGGCCGCCTGACGGAAGCCGGGTGGAAGGTCGCCCTGGTGGAACGCAAGCTGCTTGGAGGAACCTGCGTCAACGCGGGGTGTACGCCGACGAAGGCGATGGTGGCGAGTGCCTACGCTGCCCGAGCGATCCAGCGGGCGGAGGAGTATGGGCTGCCGAAACAGGTGTTGGGGGCCGTCGATCTGGCCCAGGTGAAGAGGCGCAAGGATGGGATCGTTGCAAGGTCGCGCAATGGTCTTGAGCAGTGGCTGGGCGGGATGAAGGGGTGCACGGTGTTTCGCGGGACGGCTCGTTTCACCGCGCCGGAGACGATGCAGGTGAACGACGATACCCTGCGCGCGAAGAAGATCTTTCTGAACGTCGGGGCCAGGCCTTCGGTTCCGAATCTTACGGGAGTTGCCGAGGTCAGGCACCTAACGAGCACGACGATTCTTGAGCTTGAGACGCTGCCTGAGCACCTGATTGTGGTGGGTGGCAGCTACGTCGGGTTGGAGTTCGCGCAGATCTTTCGCCGGTTCGGATCAAAGGTGACGGTGGTGGAGCGCTCGGCGAGGCTGGTGAGCCATGAGGATGAGGATGTCTCGGACGCTGTGCGGGCGATCCTGGAGGCTGAAGAAATCACGGTCGAGGCTGGTTCCAACTGCTTTCGCCTGGAAGAGAGAGAGGGCCGTCCCGTGGTGCATATGGACTGCGGCAACGAGAATCGGGAGGTCGTGGGGAGCCATCTGCTGCTGGCTATGGGGCGGATACCGAATACCGATGACCTGGGTTTGGAGACGATCGGAATTACGCCGGACAAGCATGGTTTCATCGAGGTGAACGACAGGCTGGAGACGTCGGCTCCGGGAGTCTGGGCGTTGGGAGACGTCAACGGACGCGGAGCGTTTACGCATACGTCGTATAACGACTTTGAGATTGTCGCAGCGAATCTGCTGGATAGTGAGCCGCGCAAAGTGAGCGACAGGATTCCTGTTCACGGCCTGTACATCGATCCTCCGCTGGGGCAGGTGGGAATGACGGAGAGGCAGGTGCGGGAGCGCGGGAGGCCGGCGCTGATGGGAATACGTCCGATGACGAAGGTGGGGCGAGCTGTGGAGAAGGGCGAGAGCCAGGGGTTTATGAAGGTGCTGGTGGATGCGGAGTCGAAGCTCATCCTGGGGGCGTCGATCCTCGGCACTGGAGGCGATGAGGCGGTGCACTGCATTCTTACGGCGATGTATGCGAAGCAGCCCTACACGCTGCTGACGCACTCCGTACATATTCACCCGACTGTGTCGGAGCTGATTCCTACGGTGTTTGGGGAGTTGAAGCCGTTGGGTTGAGATGCATGGAACAGGACTTACCCCAGGGACTGAAGCCCCACTTCTCAGAGGGCTTCGAGAGGGCCAAGCCTGAAGGCTTGGCGTACCCAGAAGCCAGAGACGGCAATTGCCTCGTCCGACATCGCCAAGACTCGTCCGGTATCGCCAAGACCTCGTCGGGAATTGCCAAGACCGATTGCTTCGGTTATTTTTTGTACTCGTAGGGCTTGGTGTTGACGGGCTGGTTGTAACGAATGTTGGTGTAGGTGGTGGTGCGGTAGTCCTCGGACGGCGTGAAAAACTGCTGCTTAAGGGAGATGCCGCGGGCGAGATCGACCCAGATGACGATGTGCGTAAACATATTGCGGACGTTCTCGTCTTTTGAAACCAGATCAAGCTTGGTCGTGCTGACGGTGGCGCTGCCGTCGGAGAGTGGCTCCGTGCCGAGGTAGGTGACGGTCCAGGCCTTGGCGAGTTCGCTGCCGCTGCCGCCGAAACCGAGGGTCAGGAAGCTCTCGTACTGCGCCTTGTTCTTGCCGGCGGCGAAGACTTTCAGGTCATGGGTGCCTGGATCGAAGACGGCCAGCTGACCATTTTTGAACGAGAAGAACTTCGCTCCCGGCGGATCGATCTTCGCACCCATCTCAAGGTTTGAACCATTTTTCTTGAAATAGATTTTGCCGTGCTGCGTGGTGGTCTGCTTGACGACGCGCTCGTAGAAGTCCCACTGGAAGTCGGCTTCCGCTGACTTGAATCTTGTGCTGGCGACATCAAGCTGGCGGAGGGCCATGTCCAGCTCGCCGGGCTTTGCTTGTGCGGAGGCTGCGAGAGGAGTGAGAAGCGAAAGCAGGAGGGCGAAAAATGTCTTCTTCATTCGGCGATGACTCTCTCCGCTGATTTTAGATGCGATGGATAAGGAATGGTTCGGGCCTAACGAGTGATCCAGGCGTTGTAGGCGATGATGTGGCCCTGGGCGTCGCGGACCGGTTCGTATTGCTCGAGTGTGACCTCGCCGGCGATGGGCTCGACGATGCGGAGGATGGCGGCGCGGATGTCCTCGTCGCCGGAGGCACCTTTGGTGGATTGCTGGATGTCATCGGCACGGATCTGATACATGAATCGGCTGGTGTCGCCGTGACTGCCGGCCTCTTTGACGAGGACCTCGGAGGAGTGGAGGGCGACGGTCTCGACGGGGCGGTCCTTGAAGTCGATGAAGCGCGGGCCGACGAAGAGAAAGATCAGGATGAGCGTGACCATGACGTCGTAGTGAAAGCTGCCACGTTCGTAGGTCCACCAGAAGTATGAGCGGAGGGTTTTGAGCATTATGGGCGTACCTCAGGGGCTGAAGCCCCTCTTCTTGGAGAACATTTAAAGCACACTAGAGCCGCTCCTGCTTCGTGATGACGGTCTGGCCATTCATGTAGGGGACGAGGACGTCTGGGATGCGGACGGAGCCGTCGGCCTGCTGGTAGTTCTCGAGGATGGCGAGATAGGTGCGCCCGACGGCCAGTCCGGAGCCGTTGAGGGTGTGGAGGAACTCTGATCTTTTGGCTCCTGCTGGACGGTAGCGGATGTTGGCGCGGCGGGCCTGGAAGTCCTGGAAGTTGGAGCAGGAGCTGATCTCGCGGTAGAGATTCTGGCCGGGGAGCCAGACCTCGAGGTCGTAGGTCTTCGAAGAGGCGAAGCCCATGTCGCCGGTGCAGAGGAGCATGCGGCGGTAGGGGAGGCCGAGCTTTTCGAGGACGGTCTCGGCGTGGCGGGTGAGGGCTTCGTGCTCCTCGTTTGACTTGGAGGGCGTCGTGAACTTGACCAGCTCGACCTTCTGGAACTGGTGCTGGCGGATCATGCCGCGGACGTCCTTGCCGTAGCTGCCGGCCTCGGAGCGGAAGCAGGGGGTGTAGGCGCAGAAGGAGATGGTGAGTTGGGACTCGTCGAGGGTCTCGTCGCGGAGGAGGTTGGTGACGGGGACCTCGGCGGTGGGGATGAGCCAGTGGTCTCCGTCCTGCAACTCGCCGGGGGTGTAGTGGCCCTTGTCATCGCAGTGGAAGAGGTCTTCGGCGAACTTGGGGAGCTGGCCGGTTCCGAAGAGCGACTTGGAGTTGACCATGTAGGGCGGGAGGACCTCGGTGTAGCCATGCTCGCTGGTGTGGAGGTCGAGCATGAAGTTGGCGAGGGCGCGCTCGAGGCGTGCTCCTGCTCCGAAGTGGACGACGAAGCGGGAGCCGGAGATCTTGGCGGCGCGGTTGAAGTCGAGGATTCCGAGGGCTTCGCCAAGCTCCCAGTGGGGTTTGGGGGTGAAGTCGAATTTGGGTTGCTCGCCCCAGTGCTTTTCGGCGACGTTGCCGTGCTCGTCGGAGCCTACGGGAACGCTGTCCTGGGGGAGGTTGGGGATGGTCTGGAGGATCGACTGAAGGCGCTCGTCGGCGAGGGTGGCGCGGGATTCAAGGGCCTCGACCTCGGCCTTGAGGGTGCGGGTCTCCTCGGTGACGGCGGTGGCGTCGGCACCCGACTTGCGAAGGCGCGCGATCTCTTCGGTGTGCCGATTGCGCAAGGCCTTGAGGGATTCGAGCTCAGTGATGATGTCGCGACGCTCACGGTCGATTGCGAAGAAGTCGCCGAGAACGGTGGTGGGGTCAATGCCGCGGTCTTGTAGTTTTTTCCCTACGACGGGCAGGTTGGCCCGGACGAATGCTAAGTCAATCATTTGACTTTTATTTTAGCGGGTTTGGAGTGGGCTGGTGTGCGGGGTTTGACTTGCCTCGGATAGTCCCCTGGCTTGCGGACAGAAGAACACACCCCAGGGGCTGAAGCCCCTCTTCTTTTGTGGCCGGGGAGAGGGCCAAGCCTGATGGCTTAGCGTACCCAGAGGCAAGGGCATGTGCGATGGCGGAGGGCAGGCCGGGCTTGCCGATGCCCGGAGGACCGCAGATCCTTCGACTGCGCGCTACGCGCTTCGCTCAGGATGACACGGTATGGGGGATTTGGCGGCTGGCTGAAGAAGACAAGCCGCGCGCTAAAGATGACGCCGCTGTGCTGAAGATGACGCCGCTGGTGCTGAGGATGCGGTTGCTGATGTGCGATGACGCTGGTGGCTGAAGATGGCAGATGCTGTGCTGGGATGACAGATGTGTTGCGAAATATAAGGGGCTGTAACAACGAAAGCGTTACTCTACAAGTATGCGTGCCTTTGTTGCCCTTCTTCTCGTCCTCGCTCTTCTTGTTCCCGGTACGACCCCTGCTCGTGCCGATGCGTACCATGCCACGCCGAAGCTGGTTGTGGTGCTTGTGATCGACCAGTTTCGCGGAGACTTCCTGGATCGCTATCGCGATGACTTCAAGACGCCGAACGGATTCAACCTGTTTCTTAAGAAGGGCGTGCACTTTACGGACTGCTACTACGACTATGCCAACCTTGTGACGGCTCCGGGACACTCGACGATCGGCACGGGAAGCTACACGGATGGGCACAGGATTCCGATCAACGAGTGGTGGGAGCGGGGTGAGGACGGCAAGGAAGAGCTTGTCAGTTCGGTGACCGATCATCGGTACAAGCTGGTGGGCGTGCCGGATGGTGGCGTGGTGTCGCCGGGTGCTTCGCCGCACAGAGAGGCAGCCTCGACGCTCGGCGATGAGCTTGAGCTGGCGACGCAGGGGCGTGCGAAGGTGTTTGGCGTTTCGTTCAAGGATCGCGCGGCGATTCTGACGTCGGGTCATGCGACGAAGGGCGCCTTCTGGACGGACCATGAATCGGGTGCGTTCATCACGTCGACGTACTGGATGCCGGAGCTGCCTGGCTGGGCCAAGGCATTCAATGCGAGCGACGAGCGCGCGAAGGCGCGGCAGGCGGCGGGAGTGCCCACAGGCAACTTCTACGAGGAAGTAGGACAGAAGCCGGCTGCAGTGCAGTACACGATGGACTTCACGAAGGCGCTGGTGAAGAACGAGAACCTCGGAAAGAACGATGTGACGGACATGCTGACGATCTCGATCAGCAACACGGACATTCTGGGGCATAAGGTGGGGCCGGATTCGCCGAAGCAGCGCGAGATGATCGACGCGGTGGATGTTTCGCTGAACGATTTCTTCACCTTTCTGGATAAGCAGGTCGGCCTGCAGAACGTGATCGTGGCGCTGTCGGGAGATCACGGCGTTGCTCCTACGATGCGTGCCGCCAACGATGCGCAGATGCCCTCGTCGGCCATAAAGAGCGGGGCGTTGCTGAAGGCGGTCGAGGCCGCGCTCGATAAGAAGTGGCCGCTGAAGGATGGCGATAAGTATCTGCTTGGGGCGGAGTTTCCCTATGTTCAACTGAATGAAAAGGCGTTCGAAGCCGTCCACCTGTCGGAGTTGGAGGCGGAGACCGCAGTTGGGGAAGAGCTTCAAAACCAGCTGGTGAACAACAGCGGTACGGTTGCGGTGAAACACGCTGGGCCTGCGGTCGTAGCGGGGCGTGTGGCGGATCCACTGGGCGAAGCGACGATATATCCGGTTGCGAAGATGCGGAGCGGAGAGATTCCCGATACAGAGCTGGGGCGTCGCGTCCTGCACAGCTACTCGCCGTATGTTGGATGGGCGGTGTGGGTGAACTTCAGAGCGTTCGAATATGCCGGGACGGAGGAAGGGGCGACGCATTATTCTTCGTTTGCCTACGACCGGCATGTTCCCCTGGACTTCTATGGCGCGATGTTTATTCCGGGGACGTATCACGATCGCGTGGCGCCGGTGGATATTGCCGCTACCTTTGCATCGATTCTGCGGGTGAACCAGCCTTCGAGCATCGAAGGGCGGGTTCTGACGCAGGTGATGAAGCCTGACACGGGCGCGAGGCCTGTTGCGAAGAAGGGCGCTGCGCAGTGAGCTCGACCGGTCATGATATGCGGGTGAGTGTGGCGGGGGTGGAACTCGCCTCGCCTGTCATCGCCGCCAGCGGGACGTTCGGATATGGCGTGGAGTTTGAGGAGATCGTTTCGCTCGATCGCATCGGTGCCTTTGTAACCAAAGGGCTGTCGCGAGAGCCGATGCAGGGAAATCCTACGCCACGGATCATTGAGACGGCGGCCGGGATGATCAATGCCATCGGTTTGCAGAACATGGGTGTGCGAGCGTTCGTCGCGGAGAAGCTGCCAAAGCTTCATCAGATGCGCGGGGCGGTGGTGATTGCTAACGTCTTTGGCTACACGGTGGAGGATTGCCTGGAGGTGATCCGGGTGCTGAACGACGCCGAAGGCGTTGCGATGTACGAGCTGAATGCGAGCTGTCCGAATACGAGCCATGGCGGCATTGCTTTTGGGACGGATGCGGGTCTGCTGTATGAGTTAGTGTCGCGGACGCGAGGAGCTTCGCGGAGGCCGTTGATGGTGAAGCTCTCGCCCAATGTAACGAACATTGGGCAGATGGCCCGGGTGGCGGCGGACGCGGGTGCCGATGCGGTGTCGCTGGTGAACACGTTCGTGTCCCTTGCAATCGACATTGAGACACGGAAGCCGCGGATTGCGAATGTGACGGGTGGGCTCTCCGGGCCTGCGATCAAGCCGATTGCCGTGAGAATGGTTCACGATGCGGCGAAGGCTGTGCGGATACCGGTCGTTGGTATGGGCGGGATTGTGCGCGCCGAGGATGCGGTGGAGTTCATGATGGCCGGTGCGACCGCAGTGCAGGTAGGTACGGCGAGCTATGCGGATCCTCGGGCGGTGGAGAATATCGCGAATGGATTGAGGAAGTGGTGTGTGGGACACCAGGTGGAGCATGTGGCGGGGCTTACGGGGTCGGCGGTGTTGTAGGCGCTTGAGATCAGCGAGAGATATGCGATGCTGTAAAGGTCATGTACAGCTTGCGTGAAGAACGAGGCAGGATGGGAGTGCTGCTGCTGTGCGTGCTGCTTGCTGTTGTGAGCATGACTTCATTGATATGCCCGGCCTGCGATGGGTTTCCGGTGCAGGGGCATGGACACGCGCATTTTGATGCCCAGGGATTGCCGCCAGTGAGCGATAGCTGCGATGGGGGCTGCTCGTGCTGCGGCTTCGTGTGGCTTCCTGTTGCGCGAGCCGAGAAGCTCAGGGCGATGTTGATCTCTACGGCGGTTGTTCTTCGTGGTGAGGATTATTCGAGCCGCTCAATCACTCCCCCGTTTCTTCCTCCACGCTCCTGATCGGAACTGAGCCCTCGCAACTTACGCTTCGGCGTGCGACCTCATTTTTCTTTCTGGAGCAATTCTGATGAGATTCTGTTTCTGCTTCCTTGTGGGAGCGGCTGCGCTGCTGTCTGTTGCGCACGCCTGCGCCCAGGTTGACGTTGCTGAGATGCCGGAGGCGAATCCTGGGCGTCCTACGGTTTCTACGCCCGCTACACTGACAACGGTGGGGTATCTGCAGTTTGAGAACGGAGGTTTGTATGCGGCGGACTCGCAGGAGTTTTCGACGCGTTTTGGAGTGAACCAGGTGACGAAGCTGGCGGTTGCCTCGCGGTTGCAGCTGCTAGTGTTGTCGGAGCCGCTGGTTCATGCGAGCGAGGCGACGGGGGATTCGCTCAACGGGAACAGGGCTGGCGAGGTGTTTGCAGGAGTGCAGGGAGTGGTGCTGCCGGGAGAGGGGCACAGGCCGACGGTGAGTCTGAGCTACATCCGCCGATTGTACGAGAGCCCTGCACCGGAGGTGGACATTGGGACGTTTCGGCAGAGTGCGCTGATTCTGGTGAGCGAAGACCTGGGAGGGTTCCACGTCGATGTGAATGGGATCTTCTCGGAGCAGGTGGAGGGTGCGGTGCGGCGTTGCCAGTTCGGGCAGACGCTGTCGGTCTCACATCCGTTGCGGGGGGTCACCATAGCAGGGGAGTTGTGGCACTTTACGCAGCCGCTGACGCAGGGGAACGCGGTTGGAATGCTCTGGTCGGCTTCTTATCCGTTGAGGAAGAACATCGTTCTGGATGCGGGGTTCAACCACGGATTAACGTCATCTTCCACGCAGTGGGAGGGATTTGCGGGGTTCACGTATGTTCTTCCTCGCCGGCTTTGGCGGGCGAGGAAGTGATGAAAGCGATGGATGGCGCATAAAATAGAGGTGATGACTTCTCATAGTGCTCCTGCTTCTGTCTCTGTTGATCTTCGCCCTGTTCGCCGCGCTCTGCTCTCCGTTACCGATAAGACCGGCCTTGTGGAATTTGCTCATGCGCTGGCTGGGCATGGTGTGGAGCTGGTCTCGACAGGCGGAACAGCAAAGGCGTTGCGCGATGCCGGGCTGGCGGTGAAGGATATTAGTGAGCTGACCGGATTTCCCGAGATGCTCGATGGCCGGGTTAAGACGCTGCATCCGAAGGTGCACGGCGGCATTCTGCATATGCGCGGCAACCCGGAGCATGTGGCTGCGGTGGAATCGTATGGGATCGAGCCGATCGATATGGTCGTGGTCAATCTGTATGCCTTCGAAAAGACAGCCCAGAAGCCCGGTGTAGCGTTTGCCGATGTCATCGAGAATATCGATATTGGCGGTCCGTCAATGGTGCGTTCCGCGGCCAAGAACTTTGAGGACGTTGCCATCGTAACGGCGACGGAAGACTACGGTCTGTTGACCGACGAACTTGAGGCGAACAAAG
>Ga0335082_10007170_pt1 | contig 12133 bp, 8 predicted proteins | sample Lox_Sample_41_FD_206718 | JGI IMG/M metagenome (GOLD analysis project Ga0335082, IMG submission 206718) | Soil microbial communities from Loxahatchee National Wildlife Refuge, Florida, United States - Lox_Sample_4.1 | ecosystem: Environmental > Terrestrial > Soil > Wetlands | place: USA: Florida...
CGCACCTTTGGATTCGAGGGCGCGTCGTACCTGCGCGTGCTGGAGCTTCAAGGCTGCGACGCGGGATCGAAACATTGCATCCGTTGCGTGCGGGCGATGGTTGAGCCGCACGGCATAGGCTGCGGCCGATTCACCCGAGAGTTGGAGGATGAACCGATCGGGGATCTGCTGGGCGCCAGCGTTGATCGCCAGGAATAGAGCAAGAAAAAGGGTTGCAAAGCGCTGCATGGAATCAGATTGCGAACGGGACTGTTTACTTTGTTACAACTCTAGTATATCCGGTGGAACCCGCAGGCTTTGTAAAGGTTGCGTACCAGGACTTCGAGCAGCTGATGAAATGTCTCGACGATGGTTCTGGAAGTTACTGCAATCAATGGAGTAACCCGATGATTAGCCTTGCAAGCGATTTCCCCAGTTCGACAATAGGTCCTCGAAATGTTAGCATGAATTAGAGGCCTTTCGACCCCCCTATATGGCTAACAAACCTGCTTTCGCACAAGGTGCGCAGATCGAACACTCCAAGTACGGTTTGGGTTCGGTTATGTCGTGCAACGAAGAGCATATCGTGATCAAGTTTGATGATCACGGCGAGAAGAAGTTCGTTCTTGCGATTGCGATTACAGCGCTCAAGAAGAGTGACCGGCAGCCGCCGGTCGAGAAGCGCCGGTCCACGCGCAAGAAGGCCACTCCTGTCGCTTAACTTTGCTGCATCAATAACTTATTCCGTCCTCAGCGTGATCATTGGGTCCACCGCCGCGGCTCGCCGCGCGGGAATGTAGCAAGCCAGCAGTGCCGCTCCCGCGAGAACGATCAGCCCTACCGCAAACGTCGGCGGGTCGTACTCATTGACACCGAAGAGAATATTCGCCAGCAGCCGAGTCAGTGCCAGCGTCGCCGGCAGCCCGATCAACAATCCCGTAATCGTCAAAACGAAGCCACGCCGGACGATCATCCAAAGAACATCGGATTCACGGGCGCCGAGCGCCATACGGACGCCGATTTCGTGTGTTCGCTCGCTTACTGAATATGCCATGACGGCGTAAACGCCAATGCTCGATAGAAACAGCGCGATTGCGCCGAAGACCATCATGAGAACGGCCAGGAAACGGAAGCCGGAGAGCTGATCGTTAAATAGCTCTTCGAGCGTTTTCAACTGGAAGACTGGCTGGTCGGGATCGATGGCTGCGACTTGGGCGCGAGCGGCGGCGGAAATCGCTTTCGGATCGCCCTTGCTGCGGATGAGTACATCGAAGTTCCGTGCGGACGACTGCTGAAATGGACGGTAGACGACGGGCCGAAAATTCTTGTCGAATGGGTTCTGGCGAATGTCGCCGACGATGCCGACGACGGTGAGCCAGTCGCCGGGTTCCGACGGCAGTCCGATCTTGAGGCGCTTGCCGATCGGATTTTCGCCGGGGTAATAGCGGACCGCCAAGCCACGGCTGATGATCGCGACACGTTGGGTGTCCGGGCCGTCGCCGTTGGTGAAATCGTGGCCTTCCCGGATCGGGAGATGCATGGTCCGGAAGTAATCGGGGCTGATGCGTTCATTCACTGCGCCGGGCTGTCCGCCGAGATCGCGAGCGTCACGGCCCTCGATAGTGATGCTCGCGCTCACTACCGATCCGCCATATGGAAGGCTGGTGATCACAGCCGCGCTTGTTACGCCGGGGAGTGGACGGAGCGAGTCGAGCAGTCGTTGTTCAAACGCGGCGATGTCCGGCGGTTTGGTGTATTTCGTTCCGGTGAGTGCCAGGCGCATGGCGAGCGCCCTAGCCGGATCCAGATTGGGGGCAGGATCGGACACCAGGCGGCTGCCCTTGGCGATCAATCCGGCGCCAACGAGCAGAACGAGAGCCAGGACGATCTGGCCGACCACCAGGACGCTGCGGAGCCGGGCGCGGCCAGTGCCGGTGGATGATCCACGAGCGCTCTCTTTCAGAGTCTCGTTGAGATCGGCGCGCGAGGCGATCCAGGCCGGCACGATTCCGGCGATGATTCCCGAGAGTATCGCAGCGGCAAGAGTGAACAGCAAGACGTGGCTGTTGACGCCGAGGTGGGTCCAGCCGGGAAGCTGACGTTGCACCTCGGGCGGGATCGCCGGGCGCATGAGATCGAGGCCCCAATAGGCGAAAGCAAGGCCGAGCGCGCCGCCGAGAATCCCGAGCAATGCGCTCTCGGTAAGAAACTGTCTGAGGAGGCGGAAGCGGCCGGCTCCGAGCGCGGAGCGGATGGCCATCTCCTTGGATCGCAACGACACGCGCGCGAACTGCAGATTGGCGACATTCGAGCAAGCGATGAGGAGCACGAAGGCGACGGAGCCGAGGAGCATCAGCGTGAAGTCGGCGACGAGATTCCCGGATGCGTATTCGCGCAACAGTTCGACACGCGCGGCGAAGTTGCGGTGAGACTCGGGAAACTGCTCCGCGAGCCGTGCGGATAACGCTTCGAGTTCTGCGCGGGCTTGTGAAGTGGAGGCCCCATTCTTCAGGCGTCCGACGACGAGCAGAATGCCTGCGGAGCGGATGTTGTGCTCCCGCGCATCCATGGCCATTGGAATCCAGACGTCGGTGGCAGGCGGATACGAGAAGTCTTTGGGCATGACACCGACGACGCGATACGATTGGCCCTCGAGCTGTACGATGTGGGTGAGGATGTTCGGGTCGGAGGCAAATCGTCCGGTCCAGAGACCGTAGCTGAGAATGGCTACACGATTCTGGCCGGGCGCGTCTTCGGCGGGCAGGAAGATTCTCCCGAGGACCGGCTGCGCACCGAGTCCTTCGAAGAAATCGGACGTCACGCGAGCGCCGCTGAGCCTTTCGGGTTCACCAGAGCCAGTGAGATTGAGACTCAACTCGGTTGCACCGGCGAGGTGTTCGATGGTCCGGGTGTCGCGCCGGAAATCGACAAAATCGGCGGGCGAGATTCGGTCGAAGACCTTCATGTTGCTTTTCGCGGAGCCGATTACCGTGACAACGCGGTCCAGGTCGGGGAGCGCCAGCGGGCGAAAGAGCAGCACATCGGCAAGGCTATAGATGGCGGTATTTGCGCCGATGCCAAAGGCGAGCGCCAGAACGGCGACAGCCGTGACGCCGGGATTCTTGCCCAACATGCGGAACGCGTAGCGGAGGCTGTGCGGCAGGATTTTCATCAGTCAATTGAGGCTACTCTATTTTGGCAGGCCGGTGACCTGGCTCAGGATTTGCGCTGAAGCGCCTCGGAGGGTCATAATAAAGCCCTAAACATTTGGTGCGCGGGCTGTTCGCCCGCGCATTCTGCGTTAGGGGAGAAAGCATGTCTCGAACGGTCCGTTGTTCCCTGATTCAAGCGACGAATGTCGCGCCGCCCACGGCCTCACTGGAAGAGACCAAGAAGGCGATGGTGGACAAGCACGTCGGCTATATCCGGGAAGCCGCCGCACAAGGGAGCCAGATTGTTTGTCTGCAGGAGATTTTCTACGGTCCATACTTCTGCGCGGAGCAGCAAACGCGCTGGTACGATTTCACCGAGCCCGTTCCCGGCGGGCCGACGACGGAATTGATGCAGAAGCTGGCGCGGGAAAATCACATCGCGCTGATCGTGCCGGTTTATGAAGTGGAGCAGGACGGGATCTACTACAACACGGCATCGGTAATCCACAACGATGGAACCTACCTGGGCAAATACCGCAAGACGCATATCCCGCATGTCGCGCCGGGATTTTGGGAGAAGTTTTATTTCCGGCCGGGCAATCTCGGCTACCCGGTGTTCGATCTGGGATTCGCGAAGATCGGCGTATACATCTGTTACGACCGGCATTTTCCGGAAGGCGCAAGAGCGCTAGGATTGAACGGCGCGGAGATCGTTTTCAATCCTTCGGCGACCGTGGCGGGATTGAGCGAGTATCTCTGGAAGCTCGAACAACCGGCGCATGCGGTAGCGAACGGCTATTTCATTGGCGCGATCAATCGTGTCGGCGTGGAAGCGCCGTGGAATATTGGCGAATTTTACGGGTCGAGTTATTTCTGCGATCCACGCGGACGGATTTTCGCCCAGGCGTCCCGCGACAAAGATGAAGTGCTCACCGCGGACCTGGATCTGGACATGATCGGCGAAGTACGAAAAACCTGGCAGTTCTTTCGCGACCGCAGGCCGGATATGTACGGGCCTCTGGTGCAGTCGTGAGTCTGCGCACCAGCGAAGAGATTGCGCGGCGGTTTGCCGAGATCCATCCGCCGTTCGATCCGCAGGCGGCGCTGGTGGAGGCGAGCCGCTGTCTCTATTGCTTCGATGCGCCTTGCACGGCGGCGTGTCCGACACATATCGACGTGCCGCGGTTTATCAAGAAGATCGCCACGGCGAACCTGCGGGGATCGGCGCTCACTATTTTGGACGCGAACATTCTGGGAGCGAGTTGTTCGCGTGTGTGTCCCGTGGATGTTCTCTGCGAGGGCGCGTGTGTGATGCATCGCTATAACAAGCAGCCGATCGAGATTGGACGGCTGCAACGTCACGCGATGGATCATTTCTATGCGAACGGCGCGCGGGCGCCGTGGACTCCGGAGCAGCAGCGGGCGGCGAAAGTTGCGTGTATCGGCGCAGGTCCGGCGGCATTAGCCTGCGCAGCGGAGTTGCGCAAGAGTGGCTACGGCGTGACCATTTTCGAGAGCAGACCGCTTGCTGGCGGGTTGAATACCTACGGTGTCGCCGAGTACAAACTGCGGCCCTCCGACAGCTTGCGCGAAGTGGAACTGGTGAAATCGATGGGCGTCGAGTTCCGGTTCGGCCTGACGGTAGGCGGCGCAAACACGCTCGACGATCTGGAACGTGAGTACGCAGCGATCTTCCTCGCTGTCGGACTCGGGCCGACAGAGCCGCTTCGTCTTCCGGGAGAAGAACTGGACGGTGTCGTGGATGCGCTGCGCTTCATCGCCGACTATAAGACTGCGCAGACGATTCCGGTGGGCCGCAAGGTTGTAGTGATCGGCGGAGGGAATACGGCGATCGATGCCGCGAACGCAGCGCGGCGGTTGGGCGCCGAGGAAGTTTCGCTGGTTTATCGACGCGGTGAACGGGAGATGCCGGCGTTTCTCTTTGAATACGAACACTCGAAGCTCGAAGGTGTGCAGTTTCGTTTTCAAACGCAGCCGGTGGCGATTCGTGCGGGTTCAGACGAGCGGCGCGCAGCTGCGCTTGAGTGCGTGCGGATGGAGATGGGCGCGCCGGATGCGTCTGGGCGGCGAAAGCCCGAGCCGGTGTCAGGCTCGAATTTTCTGATCGAATGCGACATGGTGATTCCGGCGATCGGACAGTCGAAGCTGCTGGAGTTACTTCAGAAGGGTCGCGGGGTCGAGCTTCGCGATGGCTGCGTGGTGGTGGATGCGGCTTCTGGACGAACAGGGAATCCCCGGTATTATGCCGGTGGCGATTGCGTGAACGGAGGCCGCGAAGTAGTGGACGCGGTGGCCGAGGGTAAGCGCGCCGGCGGCGCGATCGCAAGTTGGCTGGAGGCGAATCATGGCTGACCTGACGACGGTATTTGCGGGCGGCATTCGCTGTCCGAATCCTTTCTGGCTGGCATCGGGGCCTCCGGCGAATTGCGGCGAGCAGGTGATGCGCGCCTTCGACGCCGGCTGGGGCGGTGCGGTCTGGAAGACACTCGGCGATCCGATCGTCAACGTATCGTCGCGCTATTCGTCCGTCGATTGGAACCGGCAGCGCATGATGGGTCTGAACAACATTGAGTTGATTACGGACCGCCCGCTCGAAGTCAATCTGCGCGAGATCAGCGAAGTGAAGAAGCGTTATCCACATCATGCTGTGATTGCGTCGCTGATGGTGGAATCGAAGCGCGAGGCGTGGCATCAGATGGTGCGGCAGGCCGAAGACGCTGGCTCCGATGGGCTGGAGCTGAACTTCGGCTGTCCCCACGGAATGAGCGAGCGCGGAATGGGCAGCGCTGTCGGCCAGGTGCCCGAATACGCGGAGATGATCACCGGTTGGGTCAAAGAAGTAGCGCGTACACCGGTTCTGGTGAAGTTGACGCCGAATATTTCCGACATTCGCATGGTGGCTCGAGCGGCCAAGCGCGGCGGCGCGGACGGGCTGTCGGCAATCAACACGATTAACTCGATTACCGGCATCGATCTCGATACTTTGACGCCGCGGCCTGACGTTGGCAAACAGTCGTCGCATGGCGGATATTGCGGGCCTGCCGTGAAACCCATCGCCCTTCATATGGTGCAGCAGATCGCGGGCGATGAGGCTTCGCGGCTGCCGATCTCGGGCATCGGCGGAATTTCGGGCTGGCAGGAAGCAGCCGAGTTTATTTTGCTCGGCTCAGGGACGGTGCAGGTATGTACCGCGGCGATGCATTACGGATTCCGAATCGTCGAGGACATGATCGATGGCTTGAGCAACTGGATGGATGCGAAGGGATTCCGGACCATCGACGATTTCCGCGGCCGAAGTCTGCCGCGAGTCGTCGAGTGGAAGAATCTCGATTTGAACTACAAGATCATCGCCAGGATTCATCCGGAAAAGTGCATTGGATGCGATCTTTGCTACACAGCATGCTGGGATGGCGCGCATCAGTGCATTCATCTCGATCGTGTGGGGGACGCGAACGGGGATGGTCACCGGACGCCGGCGCAGGTGGAGTCGGCAAGCCGGGCGCGCATCGCGATGACGCCGATCGCGAAGCTTGACGGGACGAACGGACATAGCGATGGCCCATTTGCCACGCCGCTGGCACGGATTCCGCGCGTGGATGAAGAGGAGTGCGTGGGTTGCAATCTTTGCGCTCTGGTTTGTCCGGTGGATGGATGTATCACGATGGAGCAAATCGACACTGGGCGGCCTTTCGAATCGTGGGAGCAGCGCATGGCGGCGCTTAGTAAGGGAGGGCAGTGCGGATGAGCACGTTGATCCGGAACGGTACGGTGGTGAACGCGGACTCGACGGTTCCGGCCGATATTCTGGTCGATGGCGAAAAGATCAAGGAGATACAGCAGGGTATTCCTGCCAGCTCGGCGGATCGCGTGATGGATGCTACCGGCCTCTTGCTGATGCCCGGAGGGATTGACGCGCATACGCATCTCGACATGCCGTTTGGCGGCACGACGTCGAGCGACGATTTTGAGACGGGCACCCGTGCTGCAGCGTTCGGGGGCACCACCAGCATCGTCGATTTCGCGATACAGGCGCGCGGGACCCGGATGCGCGACGCGCTAGACACCTGGTGGAAAAAAGGCGAGGGCAAGGCATGCATCGACTACGGGCTGCACATGATCGTCACGGATCTGGGTGAGGCGGGTCTGGAAGACATGGACGATTTGGTCTCGGAGGGCGTGGCCAGTTTCAAGCTGTTCATGGCCTATCCGAACGTGCTGATGGTGGATGACGCGACCATCTTCAAGGCGCTGTCACGAACCGCGAAGAATGGCGCGCTGATCTGCATGCACGCCGAGAACGGCAGCGTGATCGATGTGATCGTGCAGCGGGCTCTGGCGGAAGGAAAGACGGCGCCGATTTATCACGCGCTGACCCGGCCGACAGCCGCGGAAGCCGAGGCCGTGCATCGGGCGATCGCGATGGCTGAGATGGCGGGAACACCGGTGTACATTGTGCATCTGTCATCGGAAGACGCATTGAATCAGGTTCGCGAGGCGCGCGATCGCGGATTGCCGGCCTTCGCCGAGACCTGCCCGCAGTATCTTCTGTTGTCGATCGAAGAACTGGATCGGCCGAATTTCGAAGGCGCGAAGTATGTGTTTACGCCTCCCCTGCGCGACAAGAAGAATTTGCCCAAGCTGTGGGATGGGCTGAAGCACGATCATTTGCAGGTGGTGTCCACCGACCATTGCCCGTTCTGCTTCGAGGATCAGAAGGTGCTGGGTAAGGGCGATTTTACGAAGATTCCCAACGGCGGCCCGGGCATTGAGAATCGATTGCAGTTGATCTACCAGCACGGCGTGAACGAGGGTAAGCTGACGCTGAATCGGTTTGTGGAGCTGGTTTCCACTTCACCCGCGCGGATCTTCGGCATGTATCCGCGCAAAGGCGTGCTCGCCGCCGGCAGCGACGCCGATATTGTCTTCTGGGATCCTGCAGCCGAATACACGATCAGCGCGAAGACCCATCACATGCGCGTGGATTACTCGATGTTCGAAGGTTTCCGCGGGACAGGGAACGTGCGAACCGTGATGTCGCGCGGCGAGGTGATCGTAGATCAGGGTACGTTTTCAGGTAAAGCGGGGCGAGGGCAATACTTGAAGCGTGAGGCGCGCGGGGGCGCGTGGAAGTAGCTGCGTTTCGTGTTGCCTGTGATACAGTCCGTTAAGAGTGGCTTCGAACCACGATCCATCGCTCTTCAATAACGACCTGGCGCCTATCCCGTTTGAGAAGCGTAGCTGGGGCCTGTACAACTATGCCTCGCTTTGGGTGGCCATGAGCGTGTGCATCCCGACCTACATGCTGGCGTCGGGATTGATCGCCGGCGGGATGAGTTGGTGGCAGGCGATCGGAACCATTCTGCTGGGCAACCTCGTCGTCCTGGTTCCGATGCTGCTCAACGCACATGCCGGCACGCGTTACGGCATTCCGTTTCCTGTATTCGTTCGGGCGTCATTTGGAGTGAAAGGCGCCAATGTTCCGGCGGTTCTGCGCGCTCTCGTCGCTTGTGGGTGGTTTGGCATACAAAGCTGGATTGGCGGACAGGCCATCTACTCGATGCTTCTGATTCTCTGGCCCTCGGCGAGCGATTTCAGCGGCGGAATCTGGATCTGCTTCTTCGCATTCTGGGCGCTCAACATGTACGTGATTTACCGCGGCATCGAGACCATCAAGTTCCTGGAAGGCGTTGGGGCGCCGTTCATGCTGGCCGTCGGATTGCTGCTGTTGTGGTGGATCACTTCGAAGGCTGGCGGCTTCGGCCCGGTGCTGAGTTCGCCCAGCAAGTTCAAAACGACTGGGGAATTCATGAAGTTCTTCGTTCCATCGCTCACCGGCATGGTCGGTTTCTGGGCAACGGTGGCGCTGAACATTCCCGACTTCACGCGTTACGCAAAATCGCAGCGGGCGCAGATGTTGGGACAGGCGCTGGGGCTGCCCGCGGCGATGACGCTTTACTCTTTCATCGGAGTGGCCGTGACCTCTGCGTCGGTGGTGCTGTTCGGCGAAGCGATCTGGGATCCTGTGGCGCTACTGGGTCGATTCCACCAGCCTGTTGTGGCATCGATTGCACTGGTGGCACTGCTCGTGGCGACGTTAAACACCAACGTCGCGGCGAACGTCGTATCGCCGTCAAACGATTTTTCGAATCTCAATCCGCGGCTCATTTCGTTCCGCACCGGCGGATTCATCACAGGTATTGTCGGAATGTTGATGATGCCCTGGAAGCTGCTGGGCGATTACAGCGCGTACATTTTTGGCTGGCTGGTCGGCTATTCGGGCTTGTTGGGACCGATCGCCGGCGTTATGATTGCGGATTATTTTTTGGTGCGTCGCTGCGAATTGAACGTCACGGATTTGTACCGGCGCAACGGGATCTATGAATACGATCGTGGCGTGAACTATCGTGCAGTTGCGGCACTTGCTCTGGGGATCGTCGTTGCCTTAGTGGGCCTGGTCGTTCCGCCGTTACGCTGGCTGTACGATTACGCCTGGTTTGTGGGATTCTTGGTAGCAGGTACGTTCTACGTCATCCTGATGCAGCGCGCCCCGCTCGGCGCACGCAATTTGATTGGAGAAGAAACATGATAGGTACAGAATCTGCGATCGAGACCATTTCGTTTTATGTGAATGGCAAGTGGGAAAGCGCTGCAAGCAAGCCCGCGATGCCGGTAACGAATCCGGCGACCGGCGCGACCATTGCGCAGGTAGTCTACGCATCGGAGGCCGATGTCGATCGCACGGTGAAGGCTGCGCACGCGGCTTACTTGAAGTGGCGCGACGTGCCCGTGGTAGACCGCGTACAAGTGTTGTACCGGTACAAAGGGCTGCTGGAAGCGCATGCCAACGATCTCGCTGCTGCCTTGACTTCCGAGAACGGCAAGACCGCGGATGATGCCCGCGCCGAAGTGCGGCGGGCGATCCAGATGGTCGAAGTCGCATGCGGGATGCCCAGTTTGATGATGGGCGATTCACTGAACGACGTGGCCAGCGGAATCGATTCACACACCATCCGACAACCGATCGGCGTTTGCGTGGGGATCACGCCTTTCAATTTCCCGGCGATGGTTCCTATGTGGATGTGGCCGTTCGCGATTGCTTGCGGAAACACCTTCATCCTGAAGCCGTCGGAGAAGGTGCCTTTGACCCCGACGATGGCTACGACTTTGCTGCATGAGGCTGGCATTCCGGAAGGCGTCTTCAATCTGATCCATGGCGACAAGGTTTCGGTTGACGCACTGCTGCATCATCCGCTGGTGCGCGCCGTTTCGTTCGTCGGCTCCACGCCAGTTGCGAAGTACATCTATACGACTGCGGCAGCCGAGGGCAAGCGCGTTCAGGCGCTCGGCGGGGCGAAGAATCATCTGGTGGTGATGCCGGATGCGGACCTGCCAAAGACCGTCGACGCCATTATCGGCTCGGCTTTCGGCGCCGCCGGGGAGCGTTGTCTCGCGGGAAGCGTGCTTGTGGCGGTTGGCGAAGTGGCCGATCCACTGCTGAAGCTGCTGGCCGCAAAGGTGAGCGGCATGAAGATCGGTGATGGCGCGGATAAGGGCACCGATATGGGACCGCTGGTGACCAAGGAACATAAGGCGAAAGTCCAGAGTTACATCGACAAGGGCGTCGCCGAAGGCGCGAAGCCGCTGCTCGATGGCCGAACTTTGAACAACGGCTCCGATGGATTCTTCCTCGGGCCTACGATTTTCGACAACGTCCGTCCGGATATGACCATCGCCAAGGAAGAAATTTTTGGCCCGGTGCTCTCAGTGATACGCGTGAAGAATCTGGACGAAGCGATCGCGCAGGTGAACAGCTCGCGATTCGGCAACGCGACGTCCATCTTCACCAGCAACGGCAAGTCGGCGCGCGAGTACTCGGCGAAAGTGGAAGCGGGAATGATCGGGATCAATATCGGCGTGGCGGCGCCTATGGCCTTCTTCCCATTCGCCGGTTGGAAGAATTCGTTCTTTGGCGATCTGCACGCCCACGGCAAAGACGCGGTGATGTTCTACACCGAACAAAAAGTTCTGATGACGCGCTGGTTCTAGAAGCCGGAATGCGGTTCATTCGCTCACGCCGGGTAGTGTTTCCGGACGGGGTGCGGGCGGCGGCTCTTGAGATTCGTGGCGGCCGGATCGTGGCAATTGAGTCCGGCGGTACGCCAGCTTCTGAAACCATTGACGTTGGGGATAACTGCATCCTGCCAGGATTGGTTGATACACACGTTCATATCAACGAGCCTGGCCGGACCGAGTGGGAAGGTTTTGTCACAGCCACGCGCGCGGCGGCTGCGGGCGGCTACACGACGCTGGTGGACATGCCGCTCAACAATCTCCCGGAGACTACTACGGTTGCCAATCTGCGACTGAAGGAAATGGCGGCCTGCGGCCAGGCGATGGTCGATTACGGCTTCTGGGGCGGCGTGGTTGCGGATAATCAGGAGCACATAGCGGCTCTCGCATCGGCTGGTGTTCTGGGCTACAAATGTTTTCTGGTTCATCCGGGAATCGACGGATTCACGATGGTGAATCGCTGCCAGCTCGAAGCGGCGATGCCTGCCGTCGCTCGGTCGGGTCTTCCCTTGTTGACTCATGCGGAACTGCCCGAGCCGATCGAGGAAGCCACCAATCGGCTGAAGAGCGAGCAGTGCGATTGGCGCCGCTATGGTTCCTATCTTGCATCGCGACCAGATGCAGCGGAAGTGCAAGCGATCCGGCTGATGATCGAAATGATCCGTCGATTCGGCGCGAAAGTTCACATCGTGCATCTGTCGTCTGCCGAGGCTCTGCAGGATTTGAGAGCCGCACGAAGCGAAGGATTGCCGATTACGGTCGAGACCTGCCCGCACTACCTGCACTTCGCCGCGGAGGACATTGCGGACGGAGCTACGCTGTTCAAATGCGCGCCGCCCATCCGGCCGCAAGCCAATCGCGAACGTCTGTGGCAGGCTTTGATCGATGGGGACATTGAGTTGATCGCTACA
>Ga0335082_10007171_pt1 | contig 12133 bp, 13 predicted proteins | sample Lox_Sample_41_FD_206718 | JGI IMG/M metagenome (GOLD analysis project Ga0335082, IMG submission 206718) | Soil microbial communities from Loxahatchee National Wildlife Refuge, Florida, United States - Lox_Sample_4.1 | ecosystem: Environmental > Terrestrial > Soil > Wetlands | place: USA...
TGTCGGTCGAGGCCATGGTCCGGGGGCTACTGCTTCGACGCCTGCGGGAGGATCGCCTGCATCAGCTCGCGCGCGATCGGCGCCGCGACCGAGCCGCCGAAGCCGTTCAGCTGATGCTCGAGGACGACCGCGCCGGCAACCTGCGGGTCGTCCGCCGGCGCGAAGAAGATGAACCACGCCGTGTAGACGTGGGGGATCCCGGTCTCGGCGGTCCCGGTCTTGCCGGCGACCTTGACGCCGGGGATCTGCGCCGCCGTGCCGGTGCCGCCCGTGACGACCGCCTGCATCATCTGATTGAGCGCGGCGGCGGTGCTGGGCTTCATCGCCTTGCGCCAGATCTTCGGATGCGTTCGCGAGACCACGCTGCCGCTCGGGCTGCGCACGACCTTCAGCAGGTACGGCGCCATCACCTTGCCGTTGTTCGCGACGCCGGCCGCGACCAGCGCCATCTGCAACGGTGTGACGAGCATCCGCTCCTGGCCGAAGGCCAGCCGCCCGGGGTCGACCAGAGACGCGTTGTCGATCAGCGCGTGCTTTCGGAAGTTGTAGAGCCCGCTGGGCGCGCTCTCGCCCGCCGGGAGCTCGAGCGGCGGCGTCGAGTAGAAGCCGAAGTCCTTCGCCTTGTCGAGGATGCGCCGGGCGCCGATTCGCTGGCCGATGTTGCAGAAGACGGCGTTGATCGAGTGCTGGTAGGCCTCGACCAGGTCGACGTTGCCGTACATCTCGGGGCCGTTCTGGTCGGGGTTGCCGGAGTTGTAGACCTTCTGCCCGTACTCGGTGCAGTAGCCGGGGTCGTAGAACCGCGACGTCGGTGTGTAGATGCCGGCGTCGAGGGCCGCGGCGGCGGTGACCGTCTTGAAGGTCGAGCCCGGTGCGTACAGCCCCTGCGTCGCCCGGTTCAGGAGCGCGGAGGACGAGCCGGGGCACGCGCTCGGCGAATGGATGATCGACGCGTAGCCGGCCGCGGACTCGATCTTGTTCGGGTTGAAGCCCGGCGACGACGCCATCACGTACACCTGGCCCGTCTTCGGGTTGAGCACGACCGCCGCGCCGCACGAGCCGGCGAGCGCCGACTCCGCGAGCTTCTGGGCGTTCGGCCGGATCGTCAGGGTCAGGTTGTTGCCGGTGACGGTCGTTCCGCGGAGCTTGTCCGTGAGCTTGTCGATGATCGTCCCGAGGTTTGCGTTGGACGCGGTGAGGTAGCCGTTGAGCTGCCGCTCGATCCCCGAGCGCGACCGTCCCTGGGTCGAGTAGCCCACCACCTGCGACGCGAGGCCGTTCGTCGGGTAGCGGCGGAAGTAGAAGGTCTGGCCGCCCTTCTTCACCCGCCGGTTCGCCGCGAGCACCGTGTGGCCGTCGGACGCGAAGATCAGCCCGCGCCGGATCTGGAACTCGGCGACGCGCTGGATCGCGTTGTCCTGGCGCGCAGCGAGACCGGCGGCCGCCCACGACTGCCAGTACGTGGTGGCGACGATCAGTGCGGTGAGCAGCAGCAGCGCGACGATCGAGAGGCGTGAGATCTGCTTGTTCACGTCGGTGCGTTCGCGCGGTTGGAGACGAGAAGCAGTCCGGCGAGCAGCAGGAAGTTCGCCACGACCGATGATCCGCCGTAGGAGATGAAAGGAAGGGTGATCCCGGTGAGCGGGATCAGCCGCAGGACGCCGCCGACGATGATGAACGTCTGCAGCGCGAAGCCGAAGGTCAGCCCGGTCGCGAGCAGCTTCGAAAAGCCGTCCTCGGCCTGGAGCGCGACCCGCATCCCGCGCGCGACGAACAGCATGAAGACGAGCAGGAGCGCCGCGGCGCCGATCAGCCCGAGCTCCTGCGCGAGCGCCGAGTAGATGAAGTCGGTGTTGACGTACGGGATCAGCACGTGCCCGTCGGCCGTGGTGAAGACCCCCTTGCCGAGCCCTGCTCCGCCGAAGCCGCCGTTGCCGATCGAGTAGAGCGACTTGACGAGCTGGTAGCTCTCGCAGTCCTGGCGGAGGGCGAGGCCGCCCGTCTGCGGGCAGAACACCTTGTCCGTCGTCCACGGCTGGAGCCAGATCGTGACGCGCTCGTGGACGTGCGGGATCTTCTCGTAGGCGACGAAGCCGCCGGCTGCGAACAGGCCGATCCCGGCGAGCACGAACGACAGCCGGTTCGTGGCCACGTAGAGCATCGCGAGGAAGATCCCGAAGTAGAGGAGCCCGGAGCCGAGGTCGTTCGTCGCGACCAGCACCAGCATGCACCCGCCCCAGATCACGAGCAGCGGCCCGAGGTCCTTCAGCCGCGCCTGCGCCAGTACCTCGCGCTTCTCGCGCAGGTAGCCGGCCAGGAAGACGATCAGGAAGATCTTCGCGAGCTCGCCCGGCTGAAAGCGGAACGGCCCGGCCTCGACCCACAGCCGCGCGCCGTTGACCGAGGCTCCGATCCCCGGGAGCCGCGGCAGGTAGAGCAGCACGATCGCCCCGATCCCGAACAGGTACTTGTACTGCTCGAGCACGCGGTAGTCGCGGCGCAGGCGGAGTAGCGCCAGCGCGAACAGCGCGACGCCGATCACGATCCAGAGGCCCTGCTTGAACGCGTCGCTCGGACCGAGGCGGTAGATCTCGGTCAGGCCGACGGCCGTCAGGAGCGCCGCGATCGGCAGCAGGTACGGATCGGCGTTCGGCGTCGCGTAGCGGGTGACGAGGTGCGCCGCCAGGTAGAGGCCGAAGAAGAAGAGCGCGTAGGTGAGCGAGTCCCAGCTGACGACCGCCTGGCGGGCGATGTAGACGGACGCGAATCCCAGTCCGGTCAGCACCCCGACGACCGAGAGGTAGAACAGCTCCCGGTTCCGGTAGCTCAGCGTGCCAGCCCCCACCAGGCGAGCAGGACGATCAGCGCGACGAGCGCGAGGATCACGAGCGAGGCGAGCAGGCGCCGTCCGAGGCCGGCTTCCGGCTCGGTGGGCGCCGCCGCCACCGCGGCCGCGCTCTCCCGAGCCTCGGCGAGCGCCGCGGCCGAGACGACCATCGTGTCGTCGATCGGCGCGCCGCCGTCGAGCGCCTCGGGCGGCAGCGTGACGTTGTCCTCCGGGTGCAGCGTGTCCTCGTCCTCGGGCGAGGCATCGTGGACGACCGGGATCGCGTATTCGCGCGTGCGCTCGTCCGGCTCCCCGCCCGCGCCGACGGCGAAGAGGACGGCGGTGATGTTGTCCTCTCCGCCTCCCCGGTTCGCCGCGTCGATCAGCGAGCGGGCACCGGCCTCCAGGTCGCCGTGGTGGCGGGAGATGATCTGCTCGATCTCGCCGCCGTCGACGTAGGACGAGAGGCCGTCGCTGCAGATCAGGAAGACGTCGCCGGGCAGCGCCTCGACCGAGAACGTGTCGACGTCGACGTCGGGATCGGTCCCGAGCGCGCGCGTGATCACCGAGCGCTGCGGATGGACCTCCGCCTCGGCCGGTGACAGCTCCCCCCGGCGCACGAGCTCGGCGACGAGCGAGTGGTCGTCGGTCAGCTGGTCGAGGCGCCCGTCGCGCAGCAGATAGGCGCGCGAATCGCCGACGTGGCCGAACGCCACCCGTCCTTCCCGCTCGACGAGTGCAGCGGTGATCGTCGTGCCCATCCCGGTGGCGGCCGCGTCGGTCGTCGCGCGGTCGTGCACGCGGCGATTCGCCTCCTGGATCAGCTGGGCAACCCGCCGCTCGCCGCCTCCGTCGGCGCTGCCCTCGCGCAGCGCCGCTGCGGCGAGCCCGGAGGCGACCTCCCCGGCCTGGGCGCCGCCCATGCCGTCGGCGACCGCGAACAGCGGGGGCTCGCACACGAAGGCGTCCTCGTTACGCCGCCGCTTCCGCCCCGTGTCGGTGCTGCCGAACGACTGGACGATCTCGATCACGACTCGAACCTCAGATCGGTCTCGCCGATCCGGACGACGTCGCCCGGCGCAAGCCGGCGCTCGCGCGTGAGTCTGATCCCGTTCACGAACGTGCCGTTCGTCGACCCGATGTCCTCGAGCCACACGCCGTCCCGCCGCCGCTCGAAGCGCGCGTGCCGTCCGGATGCGTACTCGTCACCCGAGAGCGCGAGGTCGTTGTTGGTGCCCCGGCCGACTGTGAGCGGCTGCGTGTCGAGCGGGAAGACATCGCCGCCGTCGAGGGCAGGGCTCTCGAGCACGACCAGTCGTCCGACCGAGGGTTTCGGCGCCGCGGCGGTGAGGCTCTTCGCTTCGAGCGGGGTGAGGATCATCGACTCCTGGGGTGGGCGCAGGTCACGGGTGGCCGAGCGGACGATGCGCCAGATGAAGAGATAGAGAAGGACGAGGAAGGCGATCTTCAGGGCGAGCAGTGTGGTCTCGACCTGCGCCGAACCGAGAACCGCTCCGGTGACGATCACCGCAGCTCCCGCGAGAACGTGACCTCCGTCGAGCCGATCGTGAAGCGGGTCCCGTCCTCCAGCTTCAAGCGCTTCACACGCTTTCCCCGCACCTCGATGCCGCTCGTCGAGTCGAGGTCGACCAGCCAGTAGGCCGAGCCCTCGCGGCGGAGCTCCGCGTGCCGGCGCGAGACGTTGGGGTCCGACACCTGGATGTCGGCATCCTTGGAGCGGCCGAGGACGGCCCGCGGCCGGGTCGCCTCGTGGCGGCCGCCGTCCCAGGTCAGCACGGCGACCTCGGACTCGACGTCGAGCGGGACGGGCGGGGCAGCCTCGGTTGCCTGGGCCACGGGCGGCATGGGGGCGTACACCATGGTTGCACCCCGTGCGGCCGCTTCGGCGGGCGCCCCCGAGCCGGGCTCGACCTGGGCGAGCCGGGTCGCGATCCCGAACATGCCCACGTCGAGGTCGGGGTCGGTCTCGAACAGCACGCGCGGCGGCGTCAGGAGCGCGTAGTTCTCGCGGCGGGCGTGCTCGGCGAGGTACTCCGACAGCTCGTCGGTCAGCTGGGTCTCGTAGTTCGCGAACTGCGCCCGGTCGGGAGTGGCGAGATAGACGGTGTACTCGTTGGGGACGTAGACCCGCGACACCGACACGTTGCGGTGGTCGTCCATCTCCTTGACGAGCTTTCGCGCGAGCTCCACCGGCTGGACGTTGGTGCGGAACGCGCGTCCGAACACGCCCTCGAAGAGCGATTCGAGCTTCGATTCGATGCTGCGGAGCACGGGCATGGGCGGCAGGGAGGCTTTCCCGGCAGTCCAGTTTACGGCCTCGAATCGAGCGTCAGAACGGCCGCCGAGAGCCACGCTGCCGCGATCAGGGGAAGGATCGCGGCGTCCGGGGCGGTCAGCGCCGTCGCGGCGAGCAGTGCCGCCCCGTAGCCCGCCGCCACCCACGGCCCGCGGAAGCGGAGCGCAGGCAGTACGACCGCCGCGGCGGCGATGATCAGGGCCTCTGCGAGCAGGGTCGGATGCGCGGCGAGCTGCCCGATCAGAGCGTGTGCGACGGCGGTCGGCCGCCGCGAGCCGTCGATGCCGAGGCCGAGCGGGGGCGGGGAGAGCTCGAACGGGAGGCGCACGTGGCGCAGTCCCGCGACCACGCCGGCGAGCAGCACCGCGCCGGCGGCCTGGGCGGCCCGGCGTACGCCGCCGCGGGCGCACTGCGCGACGAGCGGGATCAGCCCGAGCGCCGCGACCGGCGCCAGCAGGGGCCCGACCACGAGCAGCAGCCCGGCACGGGCGTCGCGCCACGTGAGGACGATCCACGCCACGGCCACGAGCGCGTAGAGCACGGCGAGGCCCGAAGAGATGTTCGCGAGCGGGAAGAAGAGGGCGGCGAGCGCAGTCACGAGTCCGAGCCTGGGCCCCACGAACGTGGCGGCGGCGGCGAGCGCTCCGAGCCCGAGCGACCAGCCCGGCGGGTAGAACGGCAGCGCGGAGGTGACCCAGCCGGTCGCGACTCCGGCTGCCACCGCCGGTAGCACGCGGTCGAGCAGCACGGCTCTGCGGTCGATCGGCGGCGCTGCCGGCCGCGAGCCCTTCCGTCGCCGCCGGCGCGCGGGCAGCGAGCGGAGCTCGGCGGCGAGGCGGGCGGCGGAGGGGCGACGCTCGGGGTTCAGCACGAGTGCGCCCGCCACGGTCTGGAGGAGCCCGGCGGGCAGGTCGGGGCGTAGCGTCTCGAGCGGCGGTGCGCCCTGCTCGATCCGCCGCGTCGTCTCGTTGAGGTCTCCGTGCCAGAACGGATGTTCGCCCGCGAGCGCCTCCCAGAGCAGGACGCCGGCCGCCCAGACGTCGGCGGCGGGAGTCGCGACGGCGCCGCGCAGCCGCTCCGGCGAGATGTACGCCAGGGTGCCCGGCACGTCGCCGAGCGCGGTCAGCGTGTCGAACTCGGCCATCTGCGCGAGCCCGAAGTCGAGGAGCCGGATGTCGATCGAGCCGCTCTCGGCGATCAGCACGTTCGACGGCTTGACGTCGCGGTGGACGATCCCGCGGCCGTGGGCGTGGGCGAGGGCGTCGCAGACCTGCGCCGCGACCTCGACCGCCGCCCGGTCGTCGAGCTCTCCCGACCGCATCGCCTCACGGAGCGTGCGGCCCGGGACGTACTCGTACGTGATGTAGACGTGCGACGAGTCGTGGGCGAGCGAGCGGATGCGTTGGCAGCGCGGATGGCGGAGAGCGGCGGCCGCCCGCGCCTCCCGCTCGGCCCGGTGGCCGGCCTTGCCCTCGCGGGCGACGATCTTCAGGGCTACGTCGAGCCCGGTGCGCTCGTCGCGGGCCAGCCAGACGTGCCCCATCCCGCCGGAGCCGAGCGGCCGTACCGGCCGGTAGCGGCCCAGGAAGAGGTCGTTCGCGAACGCGGCTTGGGACACGTACAGGGGCTTACACCGCGGACCGGGCGACTCCTCCACCCGGTCGTTTCCGACCGCGAAGCACTGTACCCTCGGGGGGTCGATGGGCCCCACCGACGACGACATCCACTTCGATTTCTTCGAGGACGAGCCGGCCACCACCGAGGTACAGCAGCCGACCAAGAGCCGCCTTCCGCGGCGCGGGGGAAGCGGCCCTCGCCGCCCGGACGGCACCCATCGAAACCTCACCCCGATCCTGCGCCTGGGCGCGCTCGTCGTCGGGCTGGTCGTCCTGCTCGTCGTCTTCGGGCTGCTGCTCCAATCGTGTACCTCGACCTCGAAGCACGACACCTACGCGCACTACATGGACAAGGTGACGGTGATCGCGAAGAGCTCGGCCGACGACGGCGCCGCCGTCACGAACGCGCTCGTCACGCCCGGGATCAAGGCGTCCGAGCTGAGCCAGAAGCTGTCCGGCATCGCCGAGCAGGAGCGCCAGAACGTCGCGGCCGCCCAGAAGCTCGACGCGCCGGGGACGCTCCGGGACGAGAACGGTCACATGATCGAGTCGCTCCAGCTTCGCGTCAGCGGCACCCAGGGGCTCGCGAACGCGTTCGCCAAGATCACGTCGGCGACGAAGGCGAGCGAGGCGGCAGCGGTCCTCTCGGGCCAGGCGAACCGGCTGGTCGCGAGCGACGTGGTCTGGGAGGACCTCTTCCGGGCTCCGTCGATCGCCGAGCTGAAGCGGCAGGGCGTGGTCGGCGTGCCCGTCCCGCAGTCGCAGTTCGTCACCGATCCGGACCTGTTCGCGACGTCGTCGATGACCGCTCTGCTGAACCGCATCAATTCCGCCGGAACGGGTACGACACCCTCCGGCTTGCACGGCACGAACATCGTTGAGACGAAGGCGCTGCCCTCGGGGCTGGTGCTGTCGCAGACGCAGCAGAACACGATCAACGGCGTCAGCACCAACCTCGCGTTCTCCGTCACGATCCAGGACTCCGGCAACTTCCAGGAGGCCGGCATCAAGGTCACCCTGACGATCCAGCAGAAGAACCCGATCGTGAAGACGCAGACGATCGATCTGATCAATCCCGGCCAGCAGAAGACCCTGACGTTCTCCAACCTCGGCGAGGTGACGTTCGCCATTCCCGCGCACGTGAACGTCGACGTGAAGCCCGTCCCGGGCGAGACGAGGGTCGACAACAACAGGGCCAGCTACCCCGTCATCTTCTCGCTCGGGTAAGCGGTGAGCGTCTCGGTTTCAACCGCGCTCGTCGTTGCGATCGCCGGGCTCGCTGTCGGCGTGGTCTCGCTCGCACTCGCGTGGTGGGGGATGGTGCGCGTGCGGCGCGTGCGCGACGCGCAGCGGCTGATGCTGGGGGGCGGGCGCCGCGACCTGGTCGACTTCGCGGTCACCCTGCAGGGACGGGTCGACGACCTGCACCGGGCGGTCGACGAGGTCGCAGCCGGACTGCAGCGGGTCGACCGCCGCGTCGACGGGGTTGTCGCGAAGAGCTCGATCGTGCGCTACGACGCCTACGAGAACACCGGCGGGCACCAGTCCGCGTCGCTCGCGCTGCTCGACTCCGCCCGCACGGGCATCGTGGTGACGGCGATCCAGGGACGCGACTACGCGCGCATCTACATGAAGGAGCTCGACCGCGGCCGTGCGTCCGTCGACCTGTCGCCGGAGGAGGCCGAGGCGGTCGAGCGCGCAATGAGCCGCTGACTCTCTCGTTTGCAAGTGGTCTTTTCGGCCGCCTCGTCCGGTAGATTGCGCCCACGGTGCAGCAGGTTCTGGTCCTGAATGCGAGCTACGAGCCCCTGAACGTGTGCTCGGTTCGCCGCGCCCACGTGCTGATCTTCAAGGGGAAGGCGGAGGTCATCGAGCAGCTCGACCGACCACTCCGCTCGGCCAGCGACACGTTCCGCTGGCCGCACGTGATCCGGCTCGTGCACTACGTCCGCGTTCCACGGCTGGTTCAGCGCAAGATCTCGCGGCGTGCGCTGTTCGCGCGTGACGGCTGGCGCTGCGTGTACTGCGGCTCGACCGGCGGGCGGCTCACGCTCGACCACGTGATCCCGCGGTCGCGTGGCGGCGACTCGACCTGGGAGAACGTCGTCACCTCCTGCTCGCCCTGCAACCTGCGCAAGGGGAACCGGCTTCCCGACGAGGTGCAGATGGTGCTCTCGCGGCATCCGCGCCAACCGGCCCCGGTGCTGTTCATCCGGCTCGCCACGCCCAAGATCCCGGATCGCTGGGAGCGCTATCTCGCGCCCTACGCGACCTCCACGATCGGCGCCGCCGCGTAGACGGCCTTGTAACAGACTGTTACTTGGCCCGCTGTTCGACCGGAAGGTCCGGCCGCTGCTCCCACTCCGACCACGAGCCGGCGTACAGCTTCCCGTCGCGGCCCGCGACGTGCAGCCGGTGCAGCGGAACGCACGCGGTCACGCCGGAGCCGCAGTACGCGACGAGCTCTCCCTCCGGTAGCGGCGGCAGCGGCTCGTTCCACGGAGCGTTCAGCGCGCCGGGAATCCGCCCCGGTACGCGGTCGGTCGGATTGGGCTCGCCGCGCCAGCGTGAGGCGACGCGCGCGTCGACGACGACCAGGTCGGCGCCGCGCGCCGCAAGCCCGTCGGCCGAGATCGTGTCGTCGGAGCGCTCCCGCGGGGTGAACGTCGCCGGTGCGACCGGCTCGGGGCCGCCTCGCAGCGGGCCGCGCCACGACTCGAGGTCGATCACCGCGCACGCGTCGTGCCCGAAGTGCCGGAGCAGCCACCACAGCCGCTCCGCGCCGCCGAGCGTCCCGTAGGCGACGACGAAGCTGTCCGGCCCGATGCCGGCGGCGCCTGCGGCGGCCGCGAACCGCTCAGGTGTGGGCAGCGGGTGGCGCCCTGCCGCGCCCGGCGGCGACGACAGGTCCTGCTCGACGTCGAGGAACGCTGCGCCCGGGATGTGCGCCTCGAGGTACGCGCGGCGTCCGTGCCCGGGATCGTCCAGCGCCCAGCGGCAGTCGACGAATCGGTAATTCACTGTGACATCTGAGCACGCGGCGGCGTATCCGGGGCATGAGACGCACTCTGTTTCTCTCCGTTTCGGCCGCCGCGGTGCTGTTCGCCGTCGCCGCGGTCGCGGGTGTCGGGCGCCCGGCGCCGGCCAGCGGCGCCGCCTCCACCCAGGCGCAGCCGAGCATCGTGACGACGACCGGCCATGGCGACGTGACGGCGGTGCCGGACGAGGCCGTCGTGACGGCCGGAGTCTCGACGCGCGCGGCGACCGCGGCGGCGGCGCTCGCCCAGAATGGGCAGGCGATGCAGCAGGTGATCGCAGCGCTGAAGAACGCGGGCGCCTCGGATCTCCAGACCCAGGAGGTCTCGCTCGACCCGCAGACCGACGACCAGGGCACGGTCACGGGCTACGCCGCCCAGAACACCGTCAGCGCGAAGGCGAAGATCGCCGCTGCCGGGGCGCTCATCGACGCCGCCGTCGGCGCCGGGGCGAACACGGTCGACGGGCCGAGCCTCGACGTCTCCGACAGCGATGCGCTCTATCGCAAGGCGCTCGAGCAGGCGATGGGCGATGCCCGCGCGAAGGCGCAGGCGCTCGCCCAGGCGGGCGGGTTCGCCGTCGGTCCCGTCTTCGCGGTGACCGAGGGCAGCAACGCCCCGGTGCCGGAGCCGGTCTACCGTGCGGCGACTGCCGGGATGGCGGCCTCGACGCCGGTCGAGCCGGGGAAGCAGGACGTCACCGCCGACGTCACCGTCTCGTTCCTGATCCGCTGACGGCGTGCCTCTAGACTCGGCCCGTGGCCGACGTCGTCTTCGTGGAGATCCCCTCGGGCTCCCGCAACAAGTACGAATGGGACGAAGAGCTCGGGGGGATCGCGCTCGACCGGCGCCTCTTCACGTCGATGACGTACCCGGCCGACTACGGCTTCCTCGAGCACACGCTTGCGTCGGACGGCGATCCGCTCGATGCAATCGTCCTCGTCGGCGAGCCGACCTTCCCCGGCTGCCGGATCCGCGTCCGCGTCGTGGGCGTCTTCCACATGGCCGACGAGAAGGGCGAGGACGAGAAGCTGATCTGCGTGCCGCTCCACGACCCGCAGTGGGGCGTCGTCTCCGACATCGACGAGGTGCCGGCGCAGCTCCGCAACGAGATCGAGCACTTCTTCCAGGTCTACAAGGATCTGGAAGACACGAAGTACACGGAGACCTGGGGGTACGGCGACCGCGCCGACGCCGAGGCTGTGATCGAGGCCGCGCGCCGCCGCGCCCTCGGCTAGCGAAGGTTCGCTTGCGCTTCGGGTGGGTCTCGCCTATCGTGGTTCACGGCATGTTCGGGATTGCAGCCGGAGTCGTGACGCCTCGCCGCTGACAGCGGTCTGAGTGCGTCCTCTCCCGGTTCTTCTTTTCTGCGATCCAAGGAGCATGAGTGCAACACCAGGCAGTCGTCGTTTCGGACCTTCGGAAGGTCTTCAACCGTAGAAAGGGCCTCTTCGGCCGTCGCCGCAGCCGGACAGCGCTGAACGGCGTCTCGTTCGCGATCGAGCGCGGCGAGTGCGTCGCGATCCTGGGGCAGAACGGCTCCGGCAAGTCGACGCTCGTCCGTCTCCTCTCGACGCTGCTCCTGCCCGACGGCGGCGAGGCGACGATCTTCGACCACGACGTGTTCAAGGACGCGCGGGCCGTGCGCCGGCTCGTCAACCGCGTCTCGGTCGAGGCCAGCTTCTTCAAGAAGATGAGCGCGGCCGAGAACCTCGCCTACGCGGCGCGGTTCTACGGGATGACGCCGCGCGAGACACACGTGCGGATCCCGCTCATCCTCGAGCGTGTCGGGTTTCCGCCGAGCCGGCGGGGCGAGGCGATGGAGAACCTCTCGCGCGGGATGCAGCAGAAGGTGGCGCTCGCGCGCGCGCTTCTGACGTCCCCGGTTCTGCTGCTGCTGGACGAGCCCACCACCGGGCTGGACCCGCGCTCGCGGGCGGAGGTGCAGTCGTTCATCCGCGAGATCCGGCGGCGGCACGACTCGACGATCCTGCTCTGCACGCACGACATGAAGGAAGCCGAGGAGCTTGCCGACCGGATCGGACTGCTCGACCGCGGTGAGCTCCTGTTCCTCGAGCCGGCCGAGGACGTCAAGGCGCGCTACGGCACGGAGACGATCGAGGAAGCGTTCTTCGCGGCAACCGGCCGTGAGTTCGAGGACGAGAAGACGGAGGAGGACGAGGAGAGGGAGGTGTTCGCGTAATGGCATCCGCCGAGCTGACCTTCACGCGCAAGCGCGTGATCCGCGACGAGCTCGTGGGGCTCTACGGAGTCGTCGAGCGCAACCTGTACCTGACCAGGCGCTACCTGCTCTGGGACCTCGCGTTCCTGGTCTGGA
>Ga0335082_10007172_pt1 | contig 12132 bp, 11 predicted proteins | sample Lox_Sample_41_FD_206718 | JGI IMG/M metagenome (GOLD analysis project Ga0335082, IMG submission 206718) | Soil microbial communities from Loxahatchee National Wildlife Refuge, Florida, United States - Lox_Sample_4.1 | ecosystem: Environmental > Terrestrial > Soil > Wetlands | place: USA...
GTTCCGCAGCGTCGATGCGGTAATCGTCAGCGTGCCGGCATTGCGAATGGCGCCGCCATCGCCGCTGACAACTCGCCCGCCTTGCAGCGTCAGCTTGGTCAACTCCACGTCGGTCGATCCCAGGATGTCGAAGATCCGATCGGTGGTGTTGCCGTTGATGATGCTGGCGCCGGCGTCTGCGCCGGTGATCGTTACATCCCCGGTGATGCCGAGGTCACCGGTGGCCGCAGGGTCATCGCTGGAGGTGGCCGGGTTGGCAATGGCCAGCGTGTATGTCCCCGCCATCAGGCTGATCGTGTCGGCGCCGTCGAGGGCGTTGGCTTCCTGGATTGCCGCACGCAGCGTGCACGGGCCGGCAGCGCTGGCGCAGGCGCCGTCGCCCGGATCGGCATCCGGCGCGTCGGTGATGCTGTCGACGAGAAAGGTGGCAGCTGCGGCGCGGTCCGCGCCCCCCGCGGCTATCGCGATCAGCGCTAGGAGCCAGATCAGTCCCGCCCGTAGGCATCGTGGGGCTCTTTGCATCGCCGTCGCCGCTACTCCAGTCAGACCAGCCCGCGAGCTCGAGGCGTGGATCTCGTACAGCGTTCACGTGGGAACTGTCAAGGAACCCGGACGCCTGACTGTTCACTGCGGACTGTGGCGCTCCGGCTGCGGGGCCGATCCACGCTTCGACAACGACAGCTGGAACGCCGGCCGCGACCGGTCCCCCGGGTTGCTGGAGTCATTGTTGCGACACGCTGCGAAAACGCTGGTCACGAACACTACCGCGACCAGCACGCCGATTCCCCGCCCTGCTTCCTGCTTGCACGGATACTTCGCGCGCTGCATCCGCCCATCCTTGCCGTCTCCTTGGCAACAATCGTCCGAGGTGTCAAATTGGTCCCCTGCCCGGCATGTGAGGCTTCAGGATCTCACCCGTGCATTTTTGTGCGGACAGGTGCATTCACGGATGGCGACGGATGTTCACCCATGGCGGGAAGGAGAGTCAAACTGTCAACGCAAGGAGTCAAAATGTCAAGCAGGCGCCGCAATTCGGGAACAATGGCCATGCAGTTCGTCCTGATGAGAGAGAGCGACTGGCACGTGGTTTCCAAGTTGCTAACGTTTCCAGCATGGCCGCGCTCCCGTCCTTGTTGAAGAAAGTCTCAGCAACCCCGGTTCAGCCATCGCGTCGAGGAAACGGTACGCCGCCGCCTCAGTCGAGGGCGCACAGCGCGCCGCGGCGCGGCCGGGGACGCCCGCCGGGAATCAACCCCGAACGGGAAGCCGCCTTGGTCGAGATGGCACGTTCGGGGATGACGCTCGCCCAAATGGCCGCGGAGTTGGGCGTGAGCCGACAGTGCGTCCACCAGCAGCTTGCCAAACTGCCATCTGTCTCGACAGTTCGGCGAGTCCACCGCCAGTTTCGGCAACGCACTGAGGCGCAACAGCGCCGGCTGGAGCAGGCGCTAGAGCGGCATCAAAAGCGCTCCTCTTTGGGCGCCAGCCTGGCGCGGTTCCTGCGCGACGCGATGGCTCAGGGCTGGACGGTCGAAGCGGAACCCAACCACCGCGCCACCGTAAACGGCGTGTCGCTGGCGTTTCACATGCCGCGGCGGACGCGGTCGGCAAGCGTGCCGAGCCGCTCTCACCACGGTGCACAGTACTACCATGTCCAACTGACCCACCCCGAGTGGCTCAACGTCGTCTGTCTTCCTACCGGCCGTTATCTGTTCTATTTGCCGGAGGCGAACCGCTACCCGGGCTCGTGCTACATCCGGGCAACCCACGCGTTCGCCCCGCAAACCTGGCCCGAATGGCCGCAACCCAAGGAACGCGCCAAGTCGCAGCCGTCCGTCCCGAAGAAGAGACGGCACTCAACGTCTCCCGCCTGGGCGGCGTGACCCGCCGGAGCACGAGCCGCACCATGCCGCCGCAACCGGGGGTTCACCGGGGCGGAGGCGCAAGGTTGACGGCGGTATCCATCCACTCGACGAGCGGCCCGAAGATACCGTTCCCGGCGCCCGTATCGGTCGCCGCAAGCACGTCGAGGTGCACGTATCCTGTCTTGCTGATCTTGACGAACCCCTCCGGCACCGCACTGCGCAACATGCCGTTGCGTAGCAGCACCGAGATCGAAGCGCGGTAGGGATCGAAGGCCGCCACATCGCGCACCAACCCGCGCGTGCCGCCGACGGCGAACACCGGCAAGTCAACGTGCGCATTCTCGGTCACCGCCATACCGTAGACGTCCTTCCGCCAATCGCCGCTCCGCAGCACGTCGAGGCTCGAGGTGACCCCCACATCGTGGGTCAGCCGTGTCGGGAAGTACCACTCGATGAAATTGCTCGGTCCGGCAAAGAGCATACGCGCGAAGGTCTCCATGCTGGTCGGGTCCGGCTCCGCCATCTCATTCGGCGGCTGCCAGTCGTAGTTGGCCGACGGATCACTCGGTGCCAGTAGCACGTCTCCCGGCACGATGAAGCCGGCGAACAGTGAGGTCTGCGGGTTCTGCACCAATGGGCCGACCGCCGCACCAATGGACACCCGCGCAAAGGCGAGCGGCTCGAAGTCGTCGTCGAAACCGAACCCAAGCGCCGCCCGGTTGGTCAAGACGGGAATGCGCGGCAGGCCAAAGAGGAGACGAAAGAAGTTCCGAATCAGATCGGCGTCGGGCGTCGGCGCCTGCGGGTCGCCGAACCGCGTGCTCACCCGCATCGCAATGATTTCGGAGGTCAAATAGAGATCCGAACTGACGAACGGCCGCAAGCTGGTGACCGGGCTAGTGCTGCGGATCGCCGCGAGACTCGTTCCGTTGGGCAACCCGGTGGTCTCATACGCTTGCTGATCGGGGATCTCACCCGCGCCCTTGGGATTCGCCGAGCCTTCGAGCAGGATCAAACCCGACAAGCGCTCGAAGCCGACGTGGTCGCCGAAGTCCCACGCCGCATAGATGGGGACGATCGCTCCGCCCAACGAGTGGCCCCCCAAGAACACCGCAGCGTTCGGGTAGCGCTGGAGAGCAGCGCTGATCAACGCGTCAAGGTCCTCAATGTGCGTCTTGATGCCCCACTCCGATTCGAAGCTCACCGCATCGCCCGCGGCGAACCCCGCAAACGTCTTGCCGCCGATGCTCGCATGGTGGAAATAGTAGTCCTTCGCAACATCGGGATCCCGCGCCGCCTCGGCGGCATCCATCCCCGTTTGATCTTCCAGGGCATTCGAACGTCGATCGACCGCCCACACCGCGGTCTTCCCGGCGCTGCGCAGCACCACACGGCGCGCCATGTAGTCGAACGTCCCGGCGCCACCGAGGAAGCCGGGCACCAACACCAGCATCTTGGTGACTTGCGCATCGCTGACGCCGGGGAGGTTGTACACTTGCGCGAGCCCGCGGTTCAGATTTGCCGGCGTCCCGATCTGCGACAGCGGATTGGCCGGCGCCACGCTGCCTGGCACCTCGACGCTGCTTTGTGCAACCCGGTCGACCGCCGCCTCCGAGTCTGCAAAGGTCGGGGTCGCCGTCGGCGCTGCGGTCGGGGTCCGCGTCGCTGAAGCCAGCGGCGCGCGGGTGGCGGTGGCGGGCAGGACCGGCGCATCGTCCTCACCGCAGCCGCAGAGCGTCAGCGCTACGAACGTGCACCACACTGCACGGGTCGCGATCCCCGCCGCCACCCCGTTTGCCCGCGCGCTGCGCTTCATGGGTGCGAATTGGGCACGGCAGTGCCGTTGCTGTTGAGGAATTCTGCGAGTTGGGCCTGCGCCTGGGGGATGGCGAACGACACGCTGTGCCCCGACAGCGCCGCCTGCCCGTAGTCGGTCATGACGTAGCGGAAGATACCGCTGCAGCCGTCTTGATCCAGACAGCCGCCAGTCAGGTTGAGGTCGGGCAACCGCATCGCGAAGGCAAGCTCGTCGGTGGTGCGGTTTGGCACCGTGTTGTCGACGATGCCTTCGTGCATCAAGACGCGCTTGACCCGGACGTTGGGGAGCTGCGCGCCGGGGACAATGGTGTGCGGCGCGAAGTTGATCGGGTCGGCCGGATCCAACGCCCACTGCGCCATCTGCTGGAAGCGGTGCAGGAAGCGCGGAAAGTACGGATTGTCACGCGGCAGCTGAACCGCCACCGAGATCAGCGGCTCGAGCAGGTTGCCGATGTCGTGCGAGTCGAGAATGTTGAGCAGCCCGCCGCCCGGCACGCTGAGCATGCTGACCGGCACGTGCGGCTCGATAGTGGTAAACACCGTGCCGATGATGCCGCCGAGCGAGACGCCGAAGTACATGATGCGGTCAGGGTTCACCTGATCGAAAGGCACAATGCCGGCGGCGTGTGCGTTCTCGATCATGCGCACCAGTTGCATCTCGTCGACGGCGGTTTGGCGGAAGAACTCCCGCGTCGAGGTGATGTTGCTGAGCACGAAGAACCCCGTCGGGTTGCCGCGACGTCCGTGCTGCAGCGCCGAGATGCCAATCCCCATCAGCGGCGCGTCGCCGATCTCGCCCGGAACGGCAGTGAGCACGTCGCGCGACGAGCCACCCAACCCGTGGCCGAAGATGACGATGGGATAACCGCCCGGCGGCGCCGCCGCCTTCGGAATGGTGACGTAGAAATCGAGATGGTTAACCGGCGGAACTCGGGCTCCGCTGACGAGATCGGGATCGAATGCGCCGTTGGGGCGCACCCGGAAATCGAAAGAGTCGAAGCTCCCCACAGCGACCCCCGAAACGTTGGTGGCGCCAGGCACCAAGCTATCGAACTGTGGCGTCCCCTCCGCAAAGATGCCGGTCTCCAAGCCGGCGATCGGCGAGTTCTGGAACAACGGCCCACCCGGAACCAGGTCGCCACGAATCAGCCGTTGCTGAATGGTCTCCAGATCATCGGTCGTCGGCCCCGTCGTGAACACGGTGATCAAGGCAAGGTCGGGCACACCGATGCTGTACGTGCCGCTTACGAAATCGACGACGGGCTGCAGGCGCTCATGCCAGCCCTGCAACTCGGCACTCAACCCGGCGCCGCCCGCCAACACGGCGACAAAATCGGCCGACGGCTGAATGCGCGTGCCGTTGAGGTCGGCAAGCACCGTCGTAACCACCAACGCGTAGGTGGTCTTGGGCCTGAGCGGCACGATCGGCTGCACCTCGATGGTGTTCTCGGGATCGTAGGCGTTGGCGCGGATCGGCACCGGCGCGGCGGACAGATCGTCGTATTCGAGCAGCAACAGGCCGCGCGGGTTGAGCCCGGTGTCGACAACCACGGGATGATCGAAGCGCACCCGCAAGGCGGCGACGGTCGAGAAGCCGGTAAACGCATTCAGTTGCCCGCCGACGCGGCTAATATAGTTGCGGGCTCCGACAAACTCGCTGGTGGCAGGCAAGCCCGGATCGAGCTGACTGAGCGGAACCTGCACGTGCCCGGTGTCGTCCAGCAACCGATCCGAGGGGAACGGGTTGTCCGCATCCGTCGGGTCGGCACTGAACAGCGCCGTGGCGGGCTGCACCGCGGTTGTCGTCGGCGTCACGCTCGGGCTCGAGGTCGCGGTCGCCGTGGATGTTTCGCTCGGGGTCACGGTGGCGCTCGGCACCAGCGTCGCAGTCGCAGCCAACGGCGATGGCGTGGCATCCTCGGTGATATTGTTGGTGCCGCAAGCGGCCAAGAGCCCGCTCAAGAGGACGACCAACCACCCATTCGTCGCACGCGCCATGCCCACCTCACTCTTTCGTGGAAGTGTGGTTTGGTTATGCGCGATGCACCCTAGTGTCAAGCGCCGCCGGCGCGCGACCGGCGTCATCGCGATGTCTCACGCACCGCCACGTCGCGCAAACGGTAGATTTGTATCGACCCGAGTTCCGCAACGCGATGGTCGTCGTCGATCGCCATGCCGAGCAGCCGCGCCGCACGCTGGCGTTGTGCCGCATCGTAGGCGCGGGTGATCAGGAGCGCCGGCGCGTCGTGTTCGACGAAGTCGCGCAGCGCGCCGTCACTGATCCAGTTCGACACCGTCTGGGCTCGCCCCGCCCACTCGGGCGCCAGCAACGGCAGGTAGGTCGAGTCCCAATCCATCTGCGTCAGCAAGATCGCCTCGTCGCGATACGGACCGCTGCGCAACCACACGATGAGGCGCTGGATCTCCAGCGGCTGTCGCGCCGTGACGAACACGTTGGCCGGGTGCTCGACGTACGTCGCGACCAGAGACAACAGCAACACCGACGCCACTCCGGCCACGCCCCACGGCCGGCTCGAGAGCACGGCCGGCCACCCGACGCCCGCAAACGGCAAGCCAACCGCAAACGCGAGGAGAAGGTAACGGTCCCATAAGCTAGCGCCGCGACTCATCGCAAACGCAAAGAGCATCGCCCAACACGCAATGGTGAACATCAGATACACACCACGCTCGCTGCTGCCCCGCCCGCGCCCGACACGCACGATCTCGGTCGCAATTCCCCAGGCGATGACCATACCCACCAGCCAACCGAGATGACGCGTGACGCCGGCGCGCACGATGCCGGCAGCCACCCACGCGGTCACCCGTTGGACGCCGTCGACCTCACGGACGGCCTGAGAGAAGCCTAATAGGGCATTGCCGTAGACCGAGTGGTTGCCAATCGACCACGCGAGCGGGATCGCGAGGAAGGCCACGGTGAGTGCGCCCGTCGACCACACGGTACGCCGCTGGGAAAACCAGTAACCAACGACCAGCGGGATGAGCAACCATGCTTCGTAGCGGCTGAGTTCCGCCCATATGAACGCCAAGAGGAACAGCAGCAGATCGACCGGTCGACTCGGCCGAACCGCCGCGGCGCGCAGCAGACCGTACAGCGCAGCAACCAGGGCGAAGACGAAGTTGGGCTCCGTCAGCGAGCTGGCACTGAGCCCGACGTGCAACGGCAGCAGCGTGAGGAGGAGGGCAGCGACAAGCGCCGGCGCGGTGCCGTAGAGCTGCCGACTCAAGCCGTACAGCAGCGGCACCGTCGCGCTCCCGACGACCACGTTGAACAGCCGCGGCGCCACTCGCGGGTCGCCAACGATGCGGGTCACCAGGCCGGCGCCGTACGTGAACCCCGGGAGCCACATGCCCGACTCGAGCAGCACCGGCGACTGTGCCCACTCGAAGGCGTACATGGCATGCACCGGCCCGTCGCCGGGAATATCGACGCTATGCGTCGCCACGACGGTGCGGATGGCCGCGGCCGCCACAAACAGCACCCACGGCACGGCACGCAGCACTCGCTCACGCACGGCATCGCCCGACGCAGCAAACAGCGCTTCGATCGTGGGGCTCACTGCGCTCCCGACCCAGCGGTGCGCGCACCGTCTTCGGCCAGGTCCGTTTTCACGCCGGTAACGCCGACCCGCAGGGGCTGATCGAGGGCGGCCAGAAAGGCCTGCTCGTCTCCCGGCTGGTAGTGGTCGAAAGCCCGGATCACCATGTCGATCTGATGCGTGCCACGCCCCACCCCGGCCCAGTGCGTCAGCTCGTAGCCGACGCCCGGACAGTTCCCCGGCACCCGCTCGGGTGGATCCGGTGCGGCCGCGGCGGTGACGAAGAGCCGGCTCTCGACGGTGTTGCGCAACGTCGGGCCGAAGCGCAGCGCGTGCACGAAGGTGCCGGCCGGTCCCGTCATGCCGAACCAGTCGGTGCGCCGGCCGCCGAGGTCCCCCGCGCCGCGGTGACAGCCGATGGCTTCCGGCTGATTGCCGGCGGTGAAGAGCCGGTAGTCATCGAGGCCTTCGAAGTCGAGAAAGATCCGTACCAGCAAGTCGCCGAACACGTAGCGCAGATCGAAGGGCAACCGCACGAGCACCGGACCGGAGAAGGTGTCGCTGGTGAACACGTCCTCGGCGATGAACTCGGGGGCGGGCAAGCCGTAGCCGAGCCGAATGCTCAAGCGCGCCCGCCGGATGACCCGCAGCGGCCCGTCCTTCCACGCCAACACGGTCGTCGTGATGTCGTCTTCGTCGCGATGGAACTCCAGCATGCCCCACAGGATGCGCGCCGTCACTCGAGCCTTGACGCGATCCAGGAGGTTGAGCCCGGGACGTCCGCCGGGATCGACGAACGCGAAGCCGTTCGGCGTGTGGACGCCCAAGACCAGCGTGTACCGGCGCGCCGACACCGTGTCGGTGTCGGCGTCGTAGCGCACGTCGTCGCGCGGCGGTGGCGCGCCGGCCGTGCCGCGCTGCAGGTAGGCAAAGCCGGTGGCGCCGGAGGTGGGCTCGCTCACCTGCACCTCAACCGCATCAGGCACGTCAGCCCGTTCCCCGACGTCGCCGGCGGCCAACACCAGCTCGTCGTTGTCGTCGAACACCCCGGGGGACTCGTCGCTGCTGCGTTCGGGCCCCTCGGGGAGCGCGAATTGGCCCTGTGCGTCACGCTCGTCGATCTGAAACGGGATCGGCTCGACGATGCCGTGTCGGACACGTACGACCGAGAGCTGCGCGACCGGGACATGGTAGGCACGCGGCACCAGTCGGCCCTCCAGACTGACCAGCTCCCCGGCTCGCACCGCGGCAAACTGGGCGCGGCACGGTGTCGGCACCGTCAGCCCAAGCGCGACGCCGAAGACGAGTGCGCCGGTTGCGACGCGACATTGCGCACAGATGGCTCTCATGACCGTCACCGCTCCGCCCTCGCGAAACCGCTGGTGCCGTGAACCATCGAATGGCTTATTCGTCGCCTCCAGGTCAAGCCGCACAGCCCACGCGCTACCGAACGATTGGTACGCCAACCATGACTTCCATCAGGTCGGCGGATGATCGCCAGTGCGGCGCACGGTCGCAGGCTCGCCGGTTGAAAGCCGCGCATCGAACAGGCAGGCTCGCCGCGTTCGACGAGGAGACACGCGGATGATGCATGCAGGTCGGAGGCGAGCGGATGGTGCGGTAACATTGTGGATGGCGCTCCTAGCAGCCGTGTTGCATGGCTGTGGTGGAAGCAGTGGATCATCGGGACCCTCCACCCCATCAGCGGCGAACACCCCAACGGTGACGCCCACGCCGGTGCGGTTCACCGGCAACTATGCGGGCATCGTTGGCCTGAGCGGTGGCCAGACCGGCACGGTCGCGCTCGTCGTCCGCAGCGACGAGACCGCAAGCGGGACGTTCACGATCAGCGGAGGTGGCGTGGTCGCCCTCACCGGCTTCGTCGCCCTGAGCAACGGGAATTTTTCGACCAGCGGACAACTCGCCAACGCCAGCGGACCGCCGACCAATGTCACTGTCAGCGGCACGTTGCCGAGCACCAGCGCCGGCGAAGGATTCCTCTTCGTGCAGATCGGCACGACCTTCTTTAGCGGCACTATCAACGCGGGAACCGTCCCCTTCCCCACGCGAACCCCGACCACGACACCGACCCCGTCGCCAACCGTGACGCCGACGGCGACGCAAACTACCTTCTGAGACGGGAAGCGGTCCCGGTAGTCGATCAGCGACGCTGCGACTTTCTCGCCGCGGTGTGCTCGGCGAGCTTCAGGTTGAACAACTGGCGGCGCTTCATATTCACCGCGCTGTCGTTGGTCTCGAGGGCGTCATAAAATGCGACCTTCGTCGTCGGTTAGACCCAATGCCTCGCCGCGCGCGTTGGCCTCGCGCATTTGCTTGGCGAGCCCAATCAGCTCCTCGATGACCGGCGCTGCTTCGATGGCCCGGTTCTGATAGCGCCGCAGCGACTGCTCCAGCATCTCAGCGAACGAGCGCGCCTGCACGACGTTCTTGCGCCGCCGCGTGCGGATCTCGCCGGAGAGCAGTTTGCGAAGCAGCTCGACCGCAAGGTTGCGCTGCGGCATCCCTTTGACCTCGGCCAGGAACTGCTCGGACAGAATCGAGATGTCCGGCTTGGCGAGACCGCACGCGGAGTCGCTACGCGCAGCAGATCCTGGCAGCGCGAGAAGGTGCCGAAGAGCTGATCGTCGAGTTCGTTGCGGTCGGTGAGGACCACGATTGTCGGGTTGGCCATCGCCCGCTCGCGGATGATGCGGCCGGCGTAGAAGGCCATGGTGAGACTCTTGCCAGAACCTTGCGTGTGCCACACCACGCCGATGCGGCGATCGCCGGGCGCGCCGCCGTGACGTCCGGCCTCGTATCTTCCCGCCGCCTCGACGACCGCCTCCTGTATCTGTGCGGCGCGCGGCGTCTCAGTCACCGCAACGTTCACCGCATGGAACGATGGTAGCCGGCCATCTTCTTCAGCAACGCGCCATCGCCCGCGTCCTCGAAGACGAGGAAGTGGCCGATGAGATCGAGCATGCGGCGCTTGTCGCAGACGCCCTCGATCATCACCTGCAGCTCCGGCAGCTGCGAATCGGCAAGGCGCTCGCCGGAGATCGTGCGCCACGGCTTGAACCACTCCCGCCCGGCGGTGAGCGTCCCGATGCGCGCCGCGACGCCGTCGGAGACGACTAGCGCCGCATTGAACGCGAAGAGCACCGGCAGCTCCGCCTTGTAGGTATGCAGCTGCTGGAAGGCCGACCAGATGGTGGCGTTCTCGTCAGCGGCGTTCTTCAGCTCGACCAGCGCGAGCGGCAGGCCGTTGATGAACAGCACCATGTCGGGCCCGGCGGACATGCTTGCTCTCGCTGACGGTGAACTGGTTGACGGCCAACCAGTCGCTCTTGTCGGGTGCGTCGAAATCGAGCACGCGCGCCTGCGCGCCGCGGATGGAGCCGTCGGGCGTGCGGTACTCCACCGTCACGCCATCCACGAGCAGTCGGTGCACCGCGCGATTGCGGGCTTCCAGCGTCGGTCCCTCGGAGCGGATGAGCTTGCGGAAGGCGTCGTCGATGGCCTCAGCAGGCAGCGCAGGGTTGAGCCGCGCGAGGGCATCCCGCAGCCGTTGCACCAACACGACCTGTAGAAAATCGCTACGCTCAGCGGCCAGCTCGCCCGGCGCGATGTGAGGCCCGTGCTTGACCGTCCAGCCCAGGCTCTTCAGCCAATCGAGCGCGGCGTCCTCGACGACGGATTCCGAGAAGCGGCTCATGCACCCCGCCGCTTGCTTTGGCGCCGGTTGTAGAGGCGCTCGGTGAAGCCGCCCTCCTCTTCGAAGGCGGCGGCTTGCGCCGCCAGCTGGCGATCGAGCAGGCTGCACGCCACCGCGATGAGCACGAGCGCCGCATTCGCCGCAATCTCAGGAAAGGTGGACGGCGTGGACGAGCTGGACACAGTGGACGCCGAGCCAGGGCGGGATCGTCCATGCTGTCCACGACGTCCACCAGGTCCACTCCGCACCTCCCGCACCCATTCCGCCACCGCGTCAGCGGTGGCCGGGCGCCGCCCGATGAGATCGGCGCGGCGCGGATCGTCGCGAGGCCAGATCGGTTGGCCGTGCTGCCGGAGGAAATCTTCATAGTCGAGGCGCAGCTCTTCCAGGCTGGCGCGCGCCACGCTGGTCAGCTTCAGCTCCATCTTCTTGGAGGTGCCGCTCGCCTGGCTGCCCTCGGCGATGTTCTGCACCCCGGAACGGGCCGCCTGCACCATCTGATCGTGGGTGCGGCTGCGCAGAGAGATGTAGCGATCGCAAAAGCGCACCGTGACGTCATACACCAACTGCGCCACCTGGAAGCTCTTCAGCTTCCGATAGCCCCCATGCTTGGGGATCAGCGGCTCACGCTCCACCACTGTCCACCTCGTCCATGGCGTCCACTCTACCGCATTCTCTGGGGGAACAGGACCAAAGGGTGATCGGTTGCCGCGGCGCACCGCATCTGGTACTCGGCAGGCGCGATCAGGGCGGCCGCGCTGATCGACCTCATGCGGGGCGTATGATGACCAAACGAACCGGGCTGTCGACAATGGTGCTGATCCTCGCGCTCGCCGGCTGCGGCGATAGCGACAGCCCCGAGACGACGGCGCCGACGAGCTTCGTCAGCAACCAGCGCATCGTCTACACGGATGGGCTGCACAGCGAGAACACGGAAATGATCCGCCTCGGCGATCGCATCCTGTTGATCTTTCGCGGCGGCGAGACGGGCCAAGTCGGGTCGGCCCAGGCCCATATCAACGTCTTCGAATCGACGGACAACGGTCGCAGCTTCGCACCAATCAGCGAGGTGAACGCCAACAGCCTCCCCGGCGGCCGCGATATTCGCGATCCCAAGTTGGTGGAGATGAACGGCACGCTGTCCCTCTACGCCATCAGTCGCCTTCCAGGTGCACAC
>Ga0335082_10007173_pt1 | contig 12132 bp, 10 predicted proteins | sample Lox_Sample_41_FD_206718 | JGI IMG/M metagenome (GOLD analysis project Ga0335082, IMG submission 206718) | Soil microbial communities from Loxahatchee National Wildlife Refuge, Florida, United States - Lox_Sample_4.1 | ecosystem: Environmental > Terrestrial > Soil > Wetlands | place: USA...
CGGGCGACGTCTTTGGTCCTGCTGGCACGAACCCAAATCAGCCACGCGGCGTCCTTGAAGTAGGCTTCATGTTTTGAGGTCAAATCAAATGTCAGTAGCCACAATCGCGCGCCTTGCGTGCCCGATGCCACATCTCAAGTCCGGCGACCAACTCGACTCTCCCCGCAGCTACAGGAGGTCATTTATCGCGCGCCGGAACGCGCTCCCGCCAAGCGCTACCCCAACGCGCATGAGATGATTTGGGACCTGCAGCACCTTGACCACGTCGGCGTAGCCGAGCGCACTGAATTGCGAAACTGGGAACGACGTCGTTCCTCACGGTGCTCTTGGTTACCGCAAGGCGCAATTAAACCGTTCTGGCGCCTTCAGTAGTGGATTAGTTTTGAATCCACCGGTCAAGGGACTCTCCTCCCCGTGACCAGGGGGACCTAAGAAGCTGTATTCTCATACCATGGTCGCTTCGACCGGACCGAACATCAACTCCGTTTCCGAAAACCTTTGGCGCAAAACCGGACGCCTGACTTTGCATCTTCTGGTTGCGTTGAGTATTGTCGCCGCAATCACGTTTGTGTTTTTTCGTCTGATCCACGTAAACGTTACAACCGTGGGTTTTTTTTATCTCGTCGCCATCCTAGTGATTGCTACGTTCGGGGGACTTCTGGAAGCAAGCGTGTCCTCCGTGGTTGCGATGTTGTGCTTCAACTTCTTTTTCTTCCCACCCATTGGAACATTCACCGTCGCCGATCCGCAAAACTGGGTTGCCCTATTTGCCTTTTTGGCCACAGCCCTTACTGCCAGTCAGCTTTCAGCTCGGCTGAAACGACAAAGAAAATCAGCACTGGACCGGCAGCGCGAAATGGAACGCTTGTACGCCCTCAGCCGCGCCATACTTCTGACCGATACGACGCAGCCCATAGCGAAGCAGATTGCGCATCAAATCGCGCAAGCGTTTGAGTGTCCTGCACTGGCGCTGTATGATCGCAACAGCTCTGAAGTCTATGCGGCTGGCCCAGAAGTCCTTCCTAATCTTGACGCTAAACTACGCGAGTCCGCAATTCGATCCAGTGTGCTACACGAGGAAAGGGACGAAATTCTTATAGCGCCAATCCGACTCGGCGGAGAACCGATCGGCAGTTTGGCAATCAAACACGCCTTCATGTCTGACGCCGCACTGCAGTCCCTTCTGAGCCTGGTGGCAGTGGGACTGGAAAAGGCACGTGCCCAGGAGGAGGTCAACCGAGCCCAAGTTGCCCGCCAGAGCGAGGAGCTGAAATCCACACTTCTGGACGCGATTGCTCACGAATTCAAGACTCCTCTTACGTCCATTAAAGCCGTTACAACTGATTTGCTTTCGAATCCCGACGAATCGCTTTCACAGCAGCAGCGCGGATTGATCACAATCGCAGATGAGGGGACGGACCGTCTAGCCAGACTAGTCACCGAAGCGATTCAGCTAGCCCGAATCGAGGGTGGGAAGTTTCAATTGAATCGGGGAGTTCATTTCCCAAGTTCTTTGCTTTCCGCGGCGCTCCGACAGATGAAGTCTCTAACAGACGGGAGAGAGCTCAAGGTGGAGGTCGCAGAGAGCCTGCCTTTGGTATTGGTGGACGCCGAGCTGATACAGATGGTGATCGCCCATTTGGTCGAAAACGCAGTGAAGTACACCCCACAAGGTAGCCCTATCTTGATGGGCGCACATGCTAGCGAAAGAGGTGTGACTATTCACGTGGCCGATCAAGGGCCAGGCATCACTCAGGACGAACAATCACGAATCTTCGAGAAGTTCTATCGCGGTAGCAGAGGGCAACACCTCAAGGGCACCGGCATGGGCCTTGCAATTGCCCGCGAAATCGTCCGTGCGCACGGTGAGGAAATCTGGGTCAAGAGCAGCCCCGGCAGAGGTTCAGAATTCTTCTTTTCGTTGCCGATCGCGCCCGAGGAGAGTGCCGGATGAGCGCAGGGCGCATCCTCGTCGCGGACGATGACCCGCAAATTCGGCGTGCGATGAAAGCTACCCTGACCGCGCGTGGCTATCAGGTCAGCGATGCACGGACCGGGGAAGAGGCCCTGGACAAGCTGCGGTTGGAAGCGTACGACCTCGTGCTGCTCGATATGAACATGCCCGGAAGCGGTGGACTGGAAACCTGTCGAGTCATTCGCTCTAGTTCTGACATTGCAATCGTCATGTTAACTGTGAACAACGCAGAGCAAGACAAAGTAGAAGCACTCGATGCTGGCGCCGATGACTATGTAACTAAACCTTACAGCACGCCAGAGCTGCTTGCTCGGATCCGGGCGACTCTGCGGCGACTACCGCAGGCTCCCGATGACGCGGGACTACGACAACTCACGCTGGAAGGCGTTGAAATCGATCTTCCCTCACGGCAGGCGACCGTGAGCGGCCGCACTTCCCGCCTCACGGCAAAGGAGTTCGATTTGCTCTCGTACTTCCTCGCGCGGCCTAACAAGACAATTGCTCATCGCGAGCTGCTGCAAGCAGTCTGGGGTCCAGACTACGGGGATGAGTTAGAGTATTTGCGCGTTTTTGTTAACCGCCTGCGTAAGAAGATCGAGCCCAATCCGTCCAAGCCCCGATTCCTCGTTACCGACGCTTGGGCTGGCTACCGCTTTCACCTCCCACACTGAAGACCTCCATCAACAGCCAATTTAACTGAAGCTAGTTTATGCCGTTGTAACGACGCGTTTATGCGCTGTTTATCCCCTGCGCTGCACAATCCGTAGCGGATGAGCGGAATGGAAAGTCAGTGCATCAGCGCCACAGAAAAGCCGGCACAGCCACCGGTTGGTGGGGACACGGCTGAAGGGCTTGGGCCGGGACAGCTGGAAGTAAACGTCATCTTTACTGATCCCCAGGCTACGGTGGTCGCATTGAAGACAGCTGGATCACTAGCACGTAATCTGGGAGCATTCATCCGGTTACGAGCCGCCATCGCGGTGCCATACGCGTTGCCTCCCGATGCTCCGCTAGTCTCGGTTCCTTTTACAGAACGCCTTCTTTCCGACTTGGTTTGCCGCCCGGAGTTGAGCGCCTTCGAGCCCAGCGCTTATTTGTATCTTTGTCGAGATCAGGTCGCCACTCTTTTGCGGGTGCTGAGGCCAAACTCCTTGGTTATTGTTTGCGGGCGCAAACGCTGGTGGCCGACGCCAGAACGTCGGAAGGTAAGAGCCCTTCGATCTAAAGGCCATCAAGTTGTCTTTGTTGCCCTAAAGAGAAGGAAGTCGGATCTGCCATGAAGACGCAGGCGCTAACTCAACAGGCCGTTAAGGGAATCGAATCGCATTCTTATTCCGTGGATGACATTTCGCCAAATTCATCGGTCGTCGCGGGCGTCACTTTAACGGGGGATTGGCAGGATGTTAAGGCGGTGCTTCGAACAGCAATTCTGTTAGCAAAGAACATGAGGACCCCACTATTTTTCGGCCTCCCGGGAGAGGAAGTTTTTGCAGTCCAACTCGGCGGAGCTCCAAATGCCACATTGGTTTCGGAACTTGTGGATTCCGCGACAACGCAAGGTCCCAGGCATAGGGGTACCGCTTCCTGTTTCGCTATGGAAGTTAACGTCGTTGCCGCATCTTTTGTGTGTGCCGGGTCGATCACGATGCGCGTCCGTACTGCAAATTCAAGTTCCAGAGTGAGGTGAACCATGCTGGATATTTTCTATGTGGCTGTTGTGATCGTCTTTTTCGCCCTGTTATGGGGATTTACCAAGGCGTCCGAACGCCTGTAGGAGGACCCAGTGGAATATGTGATTGCGGGAGTCGTCGCGGCGTTCTTGTTTATTTATCTGATGTACGCCTTGCTTCGACCAGAAAACTTTTGAGGTGGTGAGATGACTGTACTCGGAATTGCTCAGATCGTTATTTTTTTTGCCATCGTGGTCGCCATCACAAAGCCTGTTGGCATTTTTATGCACCGGGTTTTCGAGGGTGAGCGGACCTTCCTTCATCCTGTTGTTCGCCCGCTGGAGCGCCTAATTTATTGGCTTGGCGGAGTCCGCGAGGGTGAGGAGCAATCCTGGATCCGCTACTCCGCATCCATGATCTCGCTGAGTGTCTTCAGCTTTCTGTTCGTGTATGTGTTGCAACGGTTGCAAGGCCATCTGCCATTGAACCCGATGCATTTCTCGACTCCGCAGGCTCCGCAATCCGCCACGCCGATGACGCCCGACCTGGCGTTTAACACGGCGGTTAGCTTCGTGACGAACACGAACTGGCAGGCCTATTCGCCAGACACTACCATGAGCTACCTAACGCAGATGGCGGGTCTCGCAGTCCAGAATTTTGTTTCCGCCGCTGTGGGCATTGCAGTTGCGGTTGCATTGATCCGTGGGTTTGCGCGCCATACCGCGAAGACGATAGGAAATTTTTGGGTCGATGTAACTCGCTGCACTCTCTACATCCTACTTCCAATTTGTATTCTGGCAACGCTGTTCTTCGTTTGGCAAGGATCGATCCAAAATTTCAAGGGTCCTGCTACGGTCACGACCATGGAAGGCCCGACCCAGGTCATTGAGCAAGGCCCCCTAGCGTCGCAGTTAGCAATAAAAATGCTGGGAACCAATGGCGGCGGGTATTTCAACGCAAACTCTTCGCACCCCTACGAAAATCCGACTCCATTGGCGAACCTGCTGCAAATGATGCTGATCTTCTCTCTCGGGGCTGGCCTGACGTACATGTTTGGCAAGATGGTGCGCGATACGCGCCAAGGCTGGGCGATCTTTGCAGCCATGGCAGCGCTGTTCCTCGCTGGCGCCTTCATTTGCTATTGGGCCGAGCAAAGCGGAAATCCGACGGTTACGAAGATGGGAGTGGAAAGCACCTATACGGGTAGCCAACCGGGCGGGAACATGGAAGGGAAAGAAGTTCGGTTCGGCAATCCGATGACGGCGCTTTTCGCCACTGTTACGACGGACGCCAGTTGTGGCGCCGTCATCGGCATGCACGACAGCTTCACGCCAATCGGCGGACTCGTGCCGCTATTCAACATTCAGACTGACGAAGTGATCTTTGGAGGAGTCGGCGCCGGTCTCTACAGCATGCTGATTTATGCAGTCGTCGCTGTCTTTATCGGAGGCCTGATGGTCGGGCGTACGCCCGAGTATGTGGGAAAGAAGATCGAGCAAAAAGAAGTGAAGATGGCCATTCTCGCGATTCTCGCGACCTCAATGTGCATCCTCGGGTTTACAGCGCTCAGTTCGGTGGCGCCGTTTGCGAAAGGCGGCTACTGGAACGCGCCCGGAGCGGCTATCGCGAATACTAATAACGGGGGGCCACACGGCTTCTCTGAAATCTTGTACGCATACTCCAGCGGTGCGGGTAACAACGGGAGTGCCTTTGGGGGCATCAACGGGAACACGCCCTGGTACAACCTGACGATAGGTCTTGACATGCTGGTGGGAAGGTTTCTCTTCATCATTCCCGCTCTCGCCATCGCCGGCAGCCTGGCTACGAAGAAACTGGTTCCCGTAACCAGTGGCACATTGCCAACGAATGGTCCGCTGTATGTAGTTCTGCTGATCGGGACCGTGATCATTGTGGGCGCGCTCACTTATTTTCCGGCGCTCTCCTTAGGTCCGATTGTTGAGCACTTGCAAATGCTAAATGGAAAATTGTTCTAAGGGTGGGACTCTACGTAGATCCCGCCACGAAAATGTCATTGCGAATGAGGAGTTAACAAATGCCTACAGTCAGTGCTCCTCCGGTGGAGAGCAAGCAGGAAATAGAGCAGGATGCTTCGCAACTTATATCCAGGGGCGTCCGAGCTCGCCCGCTGTTCGACCCGGAAATTGTGAAACGTGCGACCAAAGAGTCCTTCAGAAAACTCGACCCCAGGATGGTTGCAAAGAACCCGGTGATGTTTGTCGTGGAGGTCGGAGCCGCCTTAACCACGATTTACGTGATCAAGGATGCGGTCACAGGCGCTGGCGGTCTTCTCTTTGGCATTCAAATCGCACTATGGCTGTGGTTTACGGTCGTCTTCGCCAATTTCGCAGAAGCCATGGCGGAAGCGCGAGGCAAGGCTCAAGCCGATGCCCTGCGCAAGACCAAAACTGACACGATGGCCCGGAAGCTTTTGCCAAATGGCGCGTTTGAAATGGTGCAGGCTTCAAAGTTGCGCGCTGACGATGTCGTCTATTGCGAGGCAGGTTATCTCATTCCAGGAGATGGCGAGGTCATTGACGGTGTCGCGAGCGTTGATGAATCCGTCATCACTGGGGAGAGCGCTCCCGTGATTCGAGAATCAGGGGGCGACCGAAGTGCGGTGACGGGCGGTACGAAGGTACTGTCGGATCACATCAAGATCCGGATCACTTCGAATCCCGGTGAGACCTTCCTGGACCGGATGATCGCTCTGGTGGAAGGCGCAGTGCGCCAGAAGACTCCGAACGAGATTGCTCTGAACATCCTGATTGCTGGTCTAACATTGATTTTCCTCCTGGCGGTTGCAACTCTGCCGCCCTATGCCAAATACGCAATCCAAGCGGTCGGCAGCGGTAGTGCCCCGACGGTTGCCGTTCTCGTCTCCCTACTCGTGTGCCTGATTCCGACCACTATCGGCGGATTGCTCTCCGCCATTGGTATCGCGGGAATGGATCGCGTGATGCAACACAACGTTCTGGCCATGAGCGGAAAGGCGGTGGAGGCTTCGGGCGATGTCAACACGTTGCTTCTCGACAAGACCGGCACCATTACTCTGGGCAATAGACAAGCCGTCGAATTCATAACGGTCGACGGAGTAAGCGAAAGCGAATTGGCAGATGCTGCTCAGCTTTCAAGCCTTGCCGATGAAACGCCCGAGGGGCGCTCAATCGTCGTGCTCGCCAAGGACAAATACAAGCTGCGTGGCCGGGAAGTCGCCGAGCATAACGCCCACTTTATTCCATTCTCGGCGTATACCCGAATGAGCGGCGTGGACATGGATGGTCGTCGGCTGCGGAAAGGCGCGACGGATGCCATTGCTCAGTTCGTGAAAGATGCTGGTGGCAAGGTGCCACAGACTCTCCTGGAGACTTCTGACCGCATTTCCAGAACTGGCGGCACTCCGCTCGCAGTAGCCGATGGATCAAGAATTCTTGGCATCGTCCACCTCAAAGACATCGTAAAAGGTGGGATGAAGGATCGGCTTGCCTCGCTGCGGACCATGGGAATTCGCTCCGTGATGATCACCGGAGATAATCCTCTGACCGCTGCAGCCATCGCGCAAGAGGCCGGTGTGGACGACTTCCTTGCGCAGGCTACTCCGCAGGACAAACTGGAATACATCCGAAAGGAACAGACCGAGGGCCGTCTGGTGGCCATGACGGGGGACGGTACCAACGACGCACCGGCACTGGCTCAGGCGGATGTTGGCGTGGCCATGAACACCGGAACCATGGCAGCGAAAGAGGCGGGCAACATGGTGGATCTTGACAGCAATCCGACGAAACTGATCGAGATCGTGGCCATCGGAAAACAATTGCTGATCACTCGCGGTTCGTTAACCACCTTTTCGATCGCCAATGACATTGCCAAGTATTTTGCGATCATCCCTGCGATGTTTGCCGCCATGTACCCCGAACTGAACAAGCTGAATATCATGGGGTTGCACTCGCCTCAAAGCGCGGTACTCGCGGCGGTCATCTTCAATGCGGTAATCATTATCGCTTTGGTGCCTTTGGCTCTTCGGGGTGTACGGTACAAGCCCGTGACTGCTGGTCAGATGTTGGGCCGGAACCTTCTGATCTACGGCCTCGGTGGAATCATCGTGCCATTTCCTGGCATTTGGTTGATTGACAAGATCATCGTTGCGCTGCGTCTAGCGTAAAAATGCGGGCTCTCCTTGGAGCCCGCAAGAATTGGAGTAGCACATGATTAAAGAACTTGGTCCTGGATTTCGGTTGACCCTGCTTTTCACAGTTCTTACCGGTTTGCTATACCCCGCAGTGATGACCGGCGTGTCTGAGCTGATCTTTCCGAGGCAAGCCAACGGCAGCCTCGTAAGTGTCAATGGAAAAGTCGTCGGATCGAGCCTCATCGGCCAGCCTTTCGCCAAGCCGGAGTATTTTCATCCGCGTCCCTCAGCTGCGGGAAGTGGTTACGACGCGACCGCCAGTTCTGGCACGAACCTGGGCCCCACGAGCGCCAAACTCCTTCACGGCACGACAAAGATGGATGACAAGGGAAAGGAAATTGTCGATTTCGATGGCATCGCGGATCGTATGGTTCATTACTGCATCGATAACAACATTCCATACGAGTCTTCAGTGCCCTTGGACCAGTTCAAAGACGCGCATGGCGATCTTGATGACGTAAAGCTGATCAAGGCCTTCAATGATGACAAGGCACCGCTACTGTTCAAGGCGAAGTCGCCGATTCCGCCGGATGCTGTGACGGCTTCTTCATCGGGCCTGGACCCGCAGATCAGCCCCGCCAATGCCGAGGCACAAGCCGCACGTATCGCAAAAGCGCGGGGTACTTCCGCAGATCAGGTAAGACAATTGATCCCGCAGTTTACAGATCGAGCTGATCTTGGATTTCTCGGCGAGCCGCGTGTGAATGTACTCATGTTGAACATCGCACTCGATCAGAAGTTCCCAGTTTCGAGGTAATAAGGAGAGATCGACGACTATACGCGAAACCTGATTTGCGCTCCACTGCGTCATGAGTTTCAGCCAATCGCGCTACCGCCTCAAACTGGTGCTTTTTGTTCTGTGCGCCATTGCGATCCTGTTTTTAGTCGATACGGCTTATCAGGGTCTAAATACCCTTTCACGTTTGAACATTGTTGAAGCTGAACGGGACCATTGGCAACGTCCCTCCGAAGTTATCCAAGCACTGGATTTGAAACCGGGGAATGTGGTCTTTGATCTGGGCTGCGGTTCGGGATATTTCACGCTCAAACTTTCCACGCCTGTGGACCAGAGCGGAAGAGTTGTGGCAGAGGATATCCGCAGGCTGCCGCTGGTATTCCTGTGGCTCCGGACAATCCAAAGACGCCAACACAACGTTAGCCTTGTGCTTGGCGAACCCGACGATCCACATTTGCCGAGACAAGGCGTGAATGCGGTGCTGGTTGCCAACACTTATCATGAATTCACCAACTCTCAGCCAATTCTCGCTCATGTGTTTGGATCATTGGTCTCGGGCGGACGTCTGGTTGTAGTCGATCGACATCCGCACGCGGCCGAACAGGGTTCTTCGAATACAGCGAGAGAGGATCATGAAGTCTCGTCCGACCAAGTTGAAAAGGAGCTTCGACAAGCTGGGTTCGAGATTGTCGGGAGGGAGGATCACTTCATAGACAATGATCCCTTGCGCGAGAACTGGTGGCTGATCATCTCCCGCAAACCGTGAATTGTCTGTAGAGGTCTTTTGGCTGTCGGGCCAGGTACGCTGCGTAGCCCCATGCTTGAACTACTACCTTTGAGTATTGGAATTGTGGCTCACGCGAGCCTAGTAGACATTGGTTCTTAATGGCAAATGATTCGTCTCAGCGACGCAGCCCTGAGCAACTGCTCGCACAAGTCCAACTTGAAGAGCGTCGGAAGCGACGTGGCCAACTGAAAGTGTTCCTTGGCTATGCTGCTGGAGTTGGTAAATCCTTCCAAATGCTCGACGAGGGCCGCCGACGGCATGAGCGGGGTGAAGATGTTGTGGTTTGTGCGACGCAGCCACAATACCCCGCAGCGATTCATCCAATTTTGCAGAAGCTTGAGGTTATTCCCACCTTGAGGACTGGTGAGTCCGAATCTATTGATGTATCCACCGTCATGCGTCGGCACCCTCAAGTTGCATTGATTGACGGGCTTGCTTATGACAACCCTCCAGGCAGTCAAAATCCCCATCGATGGCAAGACGTCGACCAGCTCCTCGAAGCCGGCATCTCAGTCATAACGACCGTTAACTTACAGTATCTTGAAAAACTCTGCGACGAAGTGGAACTCATCACCGGCAAACGCGCCCAGTGCACTATTCCCCGTGGTTTCTTGGATCACGCAGACGAAATTGTTGTTGTAGATGCTCCTGCCACGGATAGTCTTCCCCGAGGTGCATCAGTCGCCGATCGTGCTGCGCTTGTCGCAGAGCAGCATAAGCTCTCCCGTCTCCGAGAACTGGCACTGCTGGTGGCAGCCAGCGTAGTGGACTATCAGCTCGAGGAATATTGTCGGTCTTATGGTGTCGATCAATCTTGGGGCGTCGAGGAACGTATCCTCGTTTGCGTCACTCCGCGGTCCAAGGCTGCTGAGATGCTGGAAAGCGGTCGCCGAAATGCGAACCGATTCCATGGCCAGCTCTTTGCGGTGTATGTACAGCAGCCGGTGATTTCAAAAGAAGACCGATCCATCTTGCAGCAGAATCTGGATTATGCCCGTCAACTCGGGGCTCAGGTGGAGATCCTAAGCGGTCTTGATGCGCTCGATGCTATCCTCAAATTTGCGCATGAAAAGGGCATCACGCAGATATTTGTGGGGCACAGCATGCGTGAGGGTGGGTGGCGCCGGCTTTGGAGCAACTCCATTGAGCGACTGATACGCTCTGCGGAAGGAATCGATGTCGTCGTCTATCCACACTAGTCGACCTGGCGAAACGGATTACGAGCAAAGCCGTCGTAGTCAATTAAAAGTATTTCTCGGCTATGCGGCCGGAGTTGGCAAGACATACCGCATGCTGGAGGAAGCACAACAGCTCAAACGACAAGGAACGGACATTGTCGTAGGTTACTTCGAGTCCCATGGACGCAAAGACACGATAGCGAAATCTAACGGATTGGAAATTGTCCCCAGACGTATGGTTGCTTATCGGGGCAGCACGTTTGAGGAGATGGATACCGCCGCTATTCTTTCGCGACGCCCTGCCATTTGCATTGTCGATGAATTGGCACACTCGAATGTGCCTGGCTCAGAGCGGTCCAAACGTTGGGAGGACGTGCAGGTCTTGCTAGGCGCGGGAATCGATGTAATCACGAATATGAACATCCAGCATCTCGAAAGCCTCAACGACCAGGTCTTCCAAATCACAGGTATTCGTGTCCGCGAAACCGTGCCAGATTGGTTCGTCAAGAGTGCGGCTGAAGTTGTCATGGTCGATGCGACAACCGGAGCGCTACTGAACCGGCTCAAGCGCGGGGATATCTACGCCCCGGAAAAGGCACAGAGAGCGATGGACAATTTCTTTAAGGAATCGACTCTCACGGCTCTTCGAGAACTCGCCTTGCGTCAGGCCGCGCACGAACTTGACTTGCGAGAAATCGCTAGCACATCAGAAGAGCGTCGGGCGCAGCAAGACGTCTCTACTGCTTCGCCTTCATCACCAATGGCGACCATAGATCGGATCTTGATCTATGTCAGCGCCGACGCTTCCACGGCAATGCTGATCAGGCGCGGGCGAAGAATGGCCGACTATCTCGGTGCTGAATGTTTTGCAGTGTCTGTAGCTCCGCTTCAGGATAGAGCTCGGCTGTCAACGCGAGATCGGAACGTTGTGGAAAAGCACCTAAATTTTGCAAGAAATCTCCATATCGAGACGCGAATCTTGCAATGCGATGACGCCGCGGAAGGAATCACCGATTTTGCGCGCCGAAATCAAATTACCCAGATCCTCCTCAGTCGCTGCGATCATAGCTCCTGGAGCCGGCTGTTCGGAACTGATCTCATTTTGCGAGTCGTTCGCGAGGCGAAAGATATTCGGGTGATCATTGTTGCGGAACGAAGGCGATCCAATAGACGTTGCGATTGAGAAATTGTCTACTTAACAGTTCCGGTCGTTTGCTGGCAACTGGCTCGGACAAATTCGGCGCTTGCGGTACACCCACATCGGGACCTAAATTACAACGTCTCCGGATCGAACTCCGTCAGATTGCGGCAGGCATGAACGCGTGTGCCCGGGCATTATGGTCAGAGACTTGACGAGGATTAGAGTTTGAGTGTGACGGAGCGTAATGACCGAGTGCGCTGATGTTCCGCTAGGGCTCGTGCGACGGCATTCCAGTTGAGGAGTGTATCTGTCAGACACATATTAGGCACAATTGCGAACTGGAGTTGATGAAGGGCGAAGCTGAATTCGCGCCATGGGCTTAGTGGTTGTCGAAACTTGGAAAATACATCTTTAGGGGGGACATATTGCGACCAATCC
>Ga0335082_10007175_pt1 | contig 12127 bp, 9 predicted proteins | sample Lox_Sample_41_FD_206718 | JGI IMG/M metagenome (GOLD analysis project Ga0335082, IMG submission 206718) | Soil microbial communities from Loxahatchee National Wildlife Refuge, Florida, United States - Lox_Sample_4.1 | ecosystem: Environmental > Terrestrial > Soil > Wetlands | place: USA: Florida...
CGGCGGAAACGTCTCGACCTGCAGCAGGCCTTCGAGGCGGTCACCAAGCGACGAATATGAATCTGACATGTCTGCTCCTTACGGATCTGTCGTGGCTGACATCGGGGCGTCCGCCGGCTGGAAGTGCTCCAGCTCTTCGGTGGTGAGCAGCCGGGACCTGATCAGGAAGCGGATGCCGTCCGGGGCTTCGACGGAGAAGCCACTGCCCCGGCCGGGCACGACGTCGACGGTCAGGTGGGTGTGCTTCCAGTACTCGTACTGAGACCTCGACATCCAGAACGGGACCGGGCGATCGAGACCGGGCACCGGGAGCTCGCCCAGCAGGATGTCGGCCTCGCCGGTCTGGAATTCCCCGTCGGGAAAGCACATCGGCGAGGACCCGTCGCAGCAGCCGCCCGACTGGTGGAACATGAGCGGTCCGTGCCGGCCGGCCAGCCGCCGCAGCAGGTCAGCCGCTGCGGCAGTCAGGTCGACCCGGCGTGGTCTATCCGCGGTCATGGCAGTGCCTCGGTCATGGCGGCCGGCCCTAGAAGAAGCCGAGCGCCTTCGGGGAGTAGCTGACCAGAAGATTCTTGGTCTGCTGGTAGTGCTCGAGCATCATCAGGTGGGTCTCGCGGCCGACGCCGGACTGCTTGTACCCGCCGAAGGCCGCGTGCGCCGGGTAGGCGTGGTAGCAGTTCGTCCAGACGCGGCCCGCCTGGATCTCCCGGCCGGCCCGGTAGGCCCGGGCGCCGTCCCTGGTCCACACGCCCGCGCCGAGGCCGTAGAGGGTGTCGTTGGCGATCTTGAGCGCGTCGGCCTCGTCGGAGAACCTGGCGACCGACACGACCGGGCCGAAGATCTCCTCCTGGAAGATGCGCATCGAGTTGTCGCCCGCGAAGATCGTCGGCGTCACGTAGTAGCCGCCGGCCAGCTCGCCGCCCAGGTGGGCCCGCTCGCCGCCGGTCAGCACCGTGGCCCCCTCGGCCTTGCCGATGTCGATGTAGGACAGGATCTTCTCCAGCTGGTCATTGGAGGCCTGAGCGCCGATCATGGTCTGCGTGTCCAGCGGGTGACCCTGCTTGACCGCCCGGGTCCTGGCCACGGCGTCGGCCAGGAACGTGTCGTAGATGTCGGCCTGGACGAGCGCCCGGGACGGGCAGGTGCAGACCTCGCCCTGGTTGAGCGCGAACATGGTGAAGCCCTCGAGCGCCTTGTCGTAGAAGTCGTCATGCGCCGCGGCGACGTCGGAGAAGAAGATGTTCGGGCTCTTGCCGCCCAGTTCCAGGGTGACCGGGATCAGGTTCTGGCTCGCGTACTGCATGATCAGGCGGCCGGTGGTGGTCTCGCCGGTGAAGGCGATCTTGGCGATTCGGCTGGAGGAGGCCAGCGGCTTGCCTGCCTCGACGCCGAAGCCGTTCACGACGTTGAGCACACCGGCCGGCAGCAGGTCGCCGATCAGCTCGATCACCTTCAGGATCGACCAGGGCGTCTGCTCGGCCGGCTTCAGGACGACGCAGTTGCCCGCCGCCAGCGCGGGCGCCAGCTTCCAGACGGCCATCAGGATGGGGAAGTTCCACGGGATGATCTGGCCGACCACGCCGAGCGGCTCGTGGAAGTGGTAGGCGACGGTGTCGGCGTCGATCTGGGAGAGGCTGCCCTCCTGGGCCCGGATGGCGCCGGCGTAGTAGCGGAAGTGGTCCACGGCCAGCGGCAGGTCGGCGGCCAGGGTCTCCCGGATCGGCTTGCCGTTGTCCCAGGTCTCGGCGACCGCGAGCATCTCGAGGTTGTCCTCGAGCCGATCGGCGATCTTGTTCAGGATGATGGCTCGCTCGGTGACGCTGGTCCGGCCCCAGCCGTGCTTGGCACCGTGGGCGGCGTCGAGCGCGAGGTCGATGTCCTCGGCGGTGGACCGGGCGATCTCGGTGAACGGCACGCCGGTGACCGGCGAGATGTTCTCGAAGAACTCGCCCTTGGCCGGCGGGACGAAATCCCCGCCGATGTAGTTGTAGTACCGGTCCTGCATCGAGGCCAGGCTGCCCGGCTGACCGGGTGCTGCGTAAAGTCCCATGGTGGATGCCCTTCGCTAAGCGGGTTGACTGAGCCACCGTAGGAAGCGCGATGTTGCAAGTACGTTGCGGCGTGCTTCAGCGGGCAAGGTCGGCGTCCAGCTTCGCGGCGGTCGCCGCGGCGAAGGGCCGCAGCGGGGACGAGGCCGGGAGCACGGCACACAGCCGCTGCCACATCTCCAGGTCGTCCGCGCCCCAGCGCGACCTGGTCCAGGCGACCAGGAATCGGGGCTGACCCGAGGCGAGGATCGCCGCCCGCAGCGCGCGGTCGAGATCGGCGCGCAGTTCCGCCACGCCGGGCGCCTGGCTGCGCGGCAGCAGCGGGCCCCGGTACAGCCGGAGAGCCTCGGCCAGGTCACCCGCTGCCAATTGCGCCGATACTGCCGACCAGTCCGAGGTGACCTCGCAGGTGAGCCGGTACGGGCGGGAGGCGAGCACCTCGCACCCGAGCAGGGCGCGCAGCCGCACCAGTTCCGCGCGCAACGTGCTCGAGATCAGGTCGTCGGGATAGAGCAGGTAGGCCAGCTCGTCGCCGGTCAGCCCGGTCGGGCAGGCGGCCAGGATGATCATGATCTCGCTGTGCCGCGGGCTCAGCCGCAGGATCCGGGGGCCGATCGACACGACGCAGTCCGGCCGGCCCAGGCCGCTGACGCTGATCACCGGGACGGGGTGCCGGCCCGCCGGACCTGGTTCCCGGTCCCGCGCCGCGGCCACGAGGGCCCGCCTGGCCAGCTCGGACTCGGCCATCCGCGCGACCGCCCTGACCATCGCGATGGTCTGCGGTGAGTCAACCGCCCGCCCGCCGGTGACGTCGATGACGCCCAGGATCGCGTCAGAGCCCGGCTCGTGTACCGGCGCCGCGGCGCAGCTCCAGCGCTGGACGGGGCGGACGAAATGCTCTGCCGCCTTGATGGTCACCGGAGCGTCCAGGCACAACGCCGTCCCCGGTGCGTTGGTCCCCGCGTGGTGCTCGTCCCACTGCGCGCCCTCGACGAACCCGATCGACTCGGCGCGGCGCAGGACGGCCGGCCTGCCGCGCACCCAGAGCAGCCGCCCGCGCTCGTCCGCCACGGCCAGGACGCTGTCGCAGTCTTCGGCAGCCCGGCCGGCCACGTCGTACAGCAGCGGGAAGATCCCGGCCAGCGGGTGCCCGGCCCGGTAGTCGGCGAGCAGGTCCGCCGCGATCGTGATGGGCGGCGGGCTGCCGTCCGCGTTCACGCCCGCCGCCGCGGACCGCAGCCACGAGTCGGCGATCATCCCCCGCACGCCCGCCGGGACCGTCCCTCGGTCGAGCAGGTCCTCGCGGGCCCGGCGGACGTCAGGGCCAGAGCCCCGGCGGGACAGTCCGGGCCGCTGCGCGGGAGTGAACATGATCAACCTCAGGGACGTGGTTCACCCGCCGGCGAGAGAGCGGGCTCCTCACATTGTCGGCCGGCCGGCCAGGCCGGCGTAAGGTACAAAGTCCCGGAAACCCGCCCCCATCGGTCCCGGCCCTGATGCTCACTATCGGTTACCGAATATGGTCTTGGTCCGCACGCTGTCCGTCTCCCGCGGCGTGCTGAGCTACACCGAGCGGCTGTTCTCCCACGACGTGGCCTTCCGGGTACTCGCCGACGTCCGCGTGGCGGCCTACCGCAAGCGGGAACGGCTGGCCCCGGCCGGGACATTGGCCTGGCCGCGTTCCGGTCCGGCGACATGCTCACCCGGCTGATCAGCGACGTCGACGCCACCCAGGACCTGTTCATCCGCGGGGATCGCGCCGCCGCTGACCGCGGCCCTGGTCGGGGCGGCCGCGACCACCGCCGTGCTGCTGATCCTGGCGCCCGCGGCCGGGGTGCTCGCGGTCGGCGTGCTGCTGCTCGGCGTCGCCGCTACCGGCGCCGGGTCGCTCGGCCGGGTGCCGCTGGCCGTGATCACGCTCACCGCGCTGGCCGCCGCCGGAGCGGCCGGTGACGATCTCGATCTCCGGAGGCAGTGTCGCGTACCCGGGGCAGGACACCCCGGGCGTTCGGGATATTGACCTGGACCTCGGGCCGGGACGGCGGGTCGCCCTGGTCGGCGCGACCGGGCCGGCAAGTCCGCCGTGGCCGCGGTGCTGTTCCGGTTCGCCGGCCTGTCTGGCGGCACCGCCTGGCTGAACGGACGGGACCTGGCCCGGCGGCTACGGGAGGCAGGCTAGAGCACCGGCCGGATGACATCCGCCTCAGCGGCATCAGGGCTTTAGCTTTAACCGGGAGGATTGGGGCTTGCGGGAGAGTTTGGTGCACTATGGTGCACAAAAGTCTCCCCGAAGCCCGGATCCTCCCGGTTGCCGGCCCACCTGTTCGCAGCAAGAGCCGCTCCTGCATCACGGTTCGCACTGGTATCGCGAACGAGCTCAGGTCAGGCGAACTAAGTGGAGGATCCGGCCTCAACGGAGGAAAAGGGACCCCAGGGGGTACCGAAAACTCCACGTAAGCCAGATCCTCCACGCTAATCCGCAGTGATGAGCCCCAGGAGGGTATAACGCATGCCGCCGCCGGACCGCCTGACCATCCCCGCGTGTATCGGCTGCGGCGCGATGCGGAAAGACCAGACCTGCCCGGGGCCCTGCGCCGAGCGCAGGGTCGAGCTGGTCGGCGCCGGCGATTACGACCGGCTGGCAGCGGCCGCGGCGGCGTGCCGGGCCCGGGTCCGCGGGCTGCGCGCCGTGGCCGCCGAACTGGCCGGGGCGGAGCCGGCCGACGGCGAGCGGGAGGCGGCCTACCGGGCCCTCCAGCAGTCCGCGCGTTCGGCGCTGCGCCGCTTCAGCCCCCCGGTCGGCCGCCCGGATGATCTGTTCCCGCCCGGGCCGGCCGTGGTCGTCTGGCGCTGCCCGGACTGCGGCGGCCTCGACGCGCCGCAGCCCTGTCTCGGGGTCTGCATCTGGCGTCCGGCCCAGTGGGTCGACGCGGCCTGTTATGAGGCCGAGCGTGCTCGCGCCCGCGCTGACCAGACCGCCGAACGGTCCCTGGCCGGCCTGCTGCGCGTGCTCGCCTTCACCACCCCGCGTCCCGGGCGGTGGGAGCGGCACTGGCGCGCCCTCCAGGCCCGCGCCAGGCAGGCCACGGGTCCGGCCTGACCACGGCCGGGACTAGCATCGGCCTATGGCAGGCGGGGAGGTGTGCGGGTGACAGAACTCGACGACGCGCTGGTCCGGGCCGGCCGCTACCTGCGCCGCGGGGTGGTGTCCGCCGACCTGCGGACGCTGGAGAAGACCGGCGGGCGGGAGGCGGACAGCTTCTACCGGGACCGGTGGAGCTACGACAAGGTGGTCCGGTCTACCCACGGGGTGAACTGCACGGGCTCCTGCTCGTGGAAAGTGTACGTCAAGGACGGGATCATCACCTGGGAGGCGCAGCAGACCGACTACCCGTCGGCGGGCCCGGACCGGCCGGACTACGAGCCGCGCGGCTGCCCGCGCGGGGCCGCGTTCTCCTGGTACACGTACTCGCCCACCCGGGTCAGGTATCCCTACGTCCGCGGCGTCCTGCTGGATATGTTCCGGGAGGCCAAGGCCGCCCGCGACGGCGACCCGGTGGCCGCGTGGGCCGAGATCACCGGGAATCCCGCGCTGGCGCGGCGGTACAAGGCGGCCCGCGGGACCGGCGGCTTCGTGCGGGCGAGCTGGGACGAGGCGGTCGAGCTCGCGGCCGCCGCGTACGTGCACACGATCCGCACCTGGGGGCCGGACCGGGTCGCCGCCTTCAGCCCGATCCCGGCGATGAGCATGGTCAGCCACGCGGCCGGCGCCCGATTCCACACGCTCATCGGGGCGCCGCTGCTGTCGTTCTACGACTGGTATGCCGACCTGCCGGTGGCCTCCCCGCAGGTCTTCGGGGACCAGACCGACGTGCCCGAGTCCGGGGACTGGTGGGACGCCTCCTACCTGGTCTTGTGGGGCTCGAACGTGCCGGTGACCCGCACCCCGGACGCGCACTGGATGACCGAGGCCCGCTACCGCGGGCAGAAGGTCGTGGTCTGCTCGCCGGACTACTCGGACGCGGCCAAGTTCGCCGACGAGTGGCTGTCACCCGCGCCCGGCACGGACGGCGCGCTGGCCATGGCCATGGGGCACGTGATCCTGCGCGAGTTCCTGGTGGACCGCCAGGTGCCCTACTTCGCCGACTACCTGACCCGGTTCACCGACGCCCCGTTTCTTGTGGTCCTCGAGCCGGAGCAGGAGGCATTCCGTCCTGGCAAGTTCCTGACCGCGGACGCGCTGGGCGAGGACAGCGAGCACGCCGACTTCAAGCCCGTCGTGCTGGACGCCCGGACCGGGCAGCCGGCCGTTCCCGGCGGGTCGCTCGGGTTCCGGTTCGGTCCCGAAGGCGAGGGCCGGTGGAACCTGGACCTCGGTGACATCGTGCCGGTCCTGACCATGCAGGCCCGAGACGACACAGGGGCCGAACGGGTCGTGGTGGACCTGCCCCGGTTCGACGGTGCCGAGGGGGCGGCGGGGACAATCCGCCGCGGCGTGCCGGCCGGGCAGATCGCCGGACACCTGGTCACCACCGTCTTCGACCTGCTGCTGGCCCAGTACGGCGTGGGCCGCGACGGCCTGCCGGGCGACTGGCCCTCGTCGTACGCCGATGCGGAGCACCCGTGCACCCCGGCCTGGCAGGAGGCCATCACCGGCGTCGCGGCCGCGGCCGCCGAGCGGATCGGCCGGGAGTTCGGCCGCAACGCCGAGGAATCCCGCGGCCGCTCCATGATCGTCATGGGCGCCGGGACGAACCACTACTTCCACTCCGACACGATCTACCGGGCGTTCCTGGCCCTGGTGACGATGACCGGCTGCCAGGGCCGCAACGGCGGCGGCTGGGCGCACTACGTGGGCCAGGAGAAGGTGCGCCCGGTCACCGGCCACGCCACGCTGGCCATGTCCGCGGACTGGCAGCGGCCGCCGCGGCAGATGATCGGGACCGCCTACTGGTACCTGGCCACCGACCAGTGGCGCTACGACACGTTCGGCGCCGGCACGTTCGCCTCGCCGGCCGGCCAGGGGCGGTTCGCCGGGATGACCACCGCCGACCTGCTGGCCCAGTCGGCCCGGCTCGGCTGGATGCCGTCGTACCCGACCTTCAACTGGAACCCGCTCGACCTCGCCGACGCGCTGGAGGCATCGAGCCAGGAGCCGGGCCTGTTCGTGGCCTCCGAGCTCGCCGCCGGGCGGCTGCGGTTCGCCGCCGAGGACCCGGACGCGCCGGAGAACTACCCGCGGGTCCTGACCGTGTGGCGGGCGAACCTGCTCGGCTCCTCGGGCAAGGGCAACGAGTACTTCCTCAAGCACCTGCTCGGCGCGGCCAGCTCGGTCCGGGCCGCCGAAGCGCCGGAGGGCCAGCGTCCGCGCGACGTCACCTGGCGCGACGACGCACCCGAGGGCAAGCTGGACCTGCTGCTGGCGCTGGACTTCCGGATGACCTCCACCACGCTGTTCGCCGACGTGGTCCTGCCCGCCGCCACCTGGTACGAGAAGCACGACCTGTCCAGCACCGACATGCACCCGTTCGTGCACGCGTTCAACCCGGCCATCAGCCCGCCCTGGCAGACCCGCAGCGACTTCGACGCCTTCGGCGCCCTGGCCCGCGCGTTCTCGGAACTGGCGGCGACGCACCTGGGCCGGCGGCGCGACCTGGTGGCCGTCCCGCTGCTCCACGACACGCCGGATGAGCTGGCCGTGCCGCACGGGATCGTCCGGGACTGGCGGGCGGACGGGCGGACGCCGGTGCCGGGCCGGGACTTCCCCAAGCTCGTGCTGGTGGAGCGGGACTACCCGGAGGTGGCGGCCAAGATGGCGGCGCTCGGGCCGCTGGCCGAGCGGCTCGGCCTGACCACCAAGGGCGTCACGTTCGATCCGTCCCGGGTCTCCGGGTCCGTGGAGTACCTCAAGGGCAAGAACGGGGTCGTCCGGGGCGGGGTCGCGGACGGGCGGCCCCGGCTGGACCGTGACGTGCACGCGTGCGAGGCGATCCTGGCCCTGTCCGGCACGACGAACGGCCAGCTGGCCGTGGCGGGCTTCCGCGCGCTGGAACGGCGGACCGGGACGCCGCTCGCCGACCTGGCCGCCGAGCACGAGGGCAAGCAGATCACGTTCGCGGACACCCAGGCCCGGCCGGTCCCGGTGATCACGTCACCGGAATGGTCCGGCTCGGAAACCGGAGGGCGGCGGTACTCGGCGTTCGTCATCAACGTCGAGCGGTCCAAGCCGTGGCACACCCTCACCGGGCGGCAGCACTTCTTTCTCGACCACGACTGGATGGCCGAACTGGGCGAGCAGCTGCCGGTGTTCCGGCCGCCGCTGGACATGCGGGCCATGTTCGGTGAGCCGCGGCTCGGCACGGAGGGCCCGCTCGGGGTCACGGTGCGCTACCTGACCCCGCACTCCAAGTGGTCGATCCACTCGGAGTACCAGGACAACCTGTTCATGCTGTCGCTGTCCCGCGGCGGCCCGGTGATCTGGATGTCGCCGCGGGACGCGGACCGGGCCGGGATCGCGGACAACGACTGGATCGAGGCGGTGAACCGCAACGGCGTCGTGGTGGCCCGCGCGATCGTCTCGCACCGGATGCCCGCGGGCACCGTGTACATGTACCACGCGCAGGAACGGGTCATCGACGTGCCGGTCGCCGAGACCAGCGGCCGGCGCGGCGGCATCCACAACTCGCTCACCCGGCTGCTGATCAAGCCGAGCCACCTGATCGGCGGCTACGCCCAGCTCAGCTTCGCCTTCAACTACCTCGGCCCGACCGGGAGCCAGCGGGACGAGGTCACGATGATCCGCCGCCGCAGCCAGGAGGTGCAGTACTGATGCGGGTGATGGCCCAGATGGCGATGGTGATGAACCTGGACAAGTGCATCGGGTGCCACACCTGCTCGGTCACCTGCAAGCAGGCGTGGACCAACCGGAGCGGCGTCGAGTACGCCTGGTTCAACAACGTGGAGACCAGGCCCGGGCTCGGTTACCCGCGCACCTACCAGGACCAGGCTCGCTGGCAGGGCGGCTGGGTGCTGAACCGCCGCGGCCGGCTGACGCTCCGGGCCGGCGGGCGGGTCAGGAAGCTGCTGAACATCTTCGCCAATCCGCTCATGCCCTCGATCAGCGATTACTACGAACCGTGGACCTACGACTACGAGAACCTGATCACCGCGCCGCCCCAGCGGGACAGCCCGGTGGCCAGGCCCAAGTCGCTGATCAGCGGGAAGGACATGAAGGTCTCCTGGTCGGCGAACTGGGACGACGACCTGGCCGGCGGCCCGGCCCTGACGGCCGCGGACCCGGTGCTCGCGAAGGTTTCCGACGACGTCCGGCTGGAGTTCGAGCGGACGTTCATGTTCTACCTGCCCCGCATCTGCGAGCACTGCCTGAACCCGGCGTGCGCCGCGTCGTGCCCGTCCGGCGCGATCTACAAGCGCACGGAGGACGGCATCGTGCTGGTCGACCAGGACCGGTGCCGCGGCTGGCGGATGTGCGTGACCGGCTGCCCGTACAAAAAGGTCTACTTCAACCACCGGACCGGCAAGGCGGAGAAGTGCACGTTCTGCTACCCGCGGGTGGAGGTCGGCATCCCCACGGTGTGCGCGGAGACCTGCGTCGGCCGGCTCCGCTACATCGGCCTGGTCCTCTACGACGCCGACCGCGTGCTGGCGGCGGCGTCCGTTACCGGCGAGAAGGATCTGTACGCGGCCCAGCGCGAGGTGTTCCTCGACCCGGCCGACCCCGAGGTGGTCCAGGCGGCCGAACGGGCGGGCATCCCGCACGACTGGGTAACGGCCGCGCAGCGCTCCCCGGTGTGGGCGCTGATCAATCGTTTCGAGGTAGCGCTTCCGCTGCACCCGGAGTACCGTACCCTGCCCATGGTCTGGTACATCCCGCCGCTGTCGCCGGTGGTGGACGTGCTGCGGGACACCGGGCACGACGCCGAGGCGGCACCGAACCTGTTCGGCGCGATCGACGCGCTGCGCATCCCGCTGAGCTACCTGGCCGCCCTGTTCACCGCCGGCGACGCCGGCCCGGTGCGCGACGTGCTGGCCCGGCTCGCCGCGATGCGGTCGTTCATGCGCGACGTCAACCTCGGGCGCGAGCCCGACGTGTCGATCCCGGCCGCGGTGGGCATGTCGCCCGAGGACGTCGAGGACATGTACCGGCTGCTGGCCCTGGCCAAGTACGACGAGCGCTACGTGATCCCGCCGGCCCACACCGAGCTAGCTGACACAGGGCTAGCCGGCACGGGGCTCGGCGACGCCGCCGCGCGGGCGCATGAGCTCGAGGAACTGGCCTGCTCGCTGGACTACGAGAACGGTCCGGGCATGGGTGGATCCGGCCCGTTCGGTGAATCCTCGGGCGGCCCGGCGCCGGTCGCGGTGGAGAACTTCCACGCGCTGAGGCAGCGGCAGACGTCGGACACCTTCGTCGATCCCGGCGATGGCGCCGAGCGCGTCAACCTGCTCAACTGGGACGGCAAGGGCGGCACCGCCCGGCTGATGCCGCCCCGCCACGGGCCGGACGATGCCTCATGACCCCCGCATTCAGCCGGGTCATGCGGGCCGGCTCGCTGGCCCTCGGCTACCCCGACCATGAATGGCGGCAGCACCTGCCGCTGCTGCACGCGGCCGCCGAGGCGGTCGGTGACCCGGCCCGGACGCACCTGGGGTCGTTCCTCGAAGCGGCCGCCGCGCGGTCACCGGGTGATTTCCAGCAGGCCTACGTCGAGACCTTCGACCTGCGCCGCCGGTGCTGCCCTTACCTCACCTATTACAGCTGCGGGGACACCCGCAAGCGCGGCATGGCCCTGCTGCAGTTCACCGCCGCCTACCGGACGGCCGGGTTCGAGCTGGCCACCGGGGAACTGCCCGACCACCTCGCCGTGCTGTGCGAGTTCACCGCCGCGGCGCCGGAACCGGGACTGGCCCTGTTCCGCAAGCACCGGGCCGGGCTCGAGCTGCTCAGGACCGCCCTGGCCGACGCGGCCGCGCCGTGGCTAGGCGTCGTCGACGCCATCCGCTCCGTCCTGCCCGAGCCGGCTCCGCGCGACATTCAGCGCGCCCTGGACCTGGCCCGCAGCGGGCCGCCGGCCGAAGAGGTGGGACTCGAGCCGTTCGCCCCGCCGGAGTACATGGGAGGCCGCCGGTGAGCACGCTCCTGTGGATCGTCATCCCGTACCTGGCCATCGCCACGTTCGTGCTCGGGCACGTGTGGCGCTACCGGTACGACAAGTTCGGCTGGACGACCCGCTCCAGCCAGCTGTACGAGAGCCGGCTGCTGCGGCTCGGCTCCCCGCTGTTCCACTTCGGGATCCTGCTGGTGATCGGCGGCCACGTGTTCGGCATCCTGGTGCCCGAGGCGGCCACCCGCGCGGTCGGGATCAGTGAGACCGCCTATCACGTGGTCGCCGTCGCGCTCGGCACGGTCTCCGGGGTGATGACCGTGGCCGGCCTGGCCATCCTGATCTACCGGCGCCGGGTCACCGGCCCGGTTTTCTCCGCCACGACCCGCAACGACAAGGCCATGTACGTGCTGCTGGCCGCCGCTCTCGTGGCCGGGCTGGCCACCACGGTCCTGGGCAACCTGCTGGGACATCCCTACGATTACCGGCTGAGCGTGGCACCGTACTTCCGCAGCGTGTTCTATGCCCATCCGGATACCGGGCTGATCGCCCCGGCGCCCGTCGGCTTCCAGATCCACGTGATGCTGGCCTGGGTGCTGTTCGCCGCCTGGCCGTTTACCCGCCTGGTGCACGTCTTCAGCGCGCCGGTCGGCTACCTCACGAGGCCCTACATCGTGTACCGCTCGCGGGGCGGCACGCCGTTGGGCCGCCCCGCGAGGCGGGGCTGGGAGCCGGTCAGGCGGCCCGGGTCCTCGTCCTAGTCCTGGTCCTGACGGGCTGGCTCGGGGTGCTGAAGCTGTAGATCAGGGCGCACGCGGCCACGGCGGCCAGGGCCAGCAGGCCCCAGGCGTACGTTCCGCTCGCGCCGTAGATGCCGCCCATCACCAGCGGCGGCACGAACCCGCCGAGGCCGCCGGCCGCGCCCACCACGCCGGTCACCGCGCCGACCTGCTG
>Ga0335082_10007176_pt1 | contig 12125 bp, 10 predicted proteins | sample Lox_Sample_41_FD_206718 | JGI IMG/M metagenome (GOLD analysis project Ga0335082, IMG submission 206718) | Soil microbial communities from Loxahatchee National Wildlife Refuge, Florida, United States - Lox_Sample_4.1 | ecosystem: Environmental > Terrestrial > Soil > Wetlands | place: USA...
GCTCCCCTTTGGAGGCAACTCGGAGCCGAGCAGAGCCGCGACCGCGGCGCCAATGATCTTCGGCATGGGCGGGCACCCGGGGATGTAGTAGTCGACATCGACTACCTGATCGAGCGCCCGCACGCGGTCCTGGAAGACCGGCAACTCCAATTCCTGGCCGTTGGCGCGGGAATGGACCGCCGGCAGCACGCGGTCCGGATTGTCCATGGTGGCCGGTTCGAGGTAGGCGGCGCTCAGGATATCGGCGCGGCTGAAGAGATTCGCCAGGCCGGGGATTCCGCCGAGCTGGGCACAGCTTCCGAACGCAACCACGACTTTGGCCTTGCGCCGCAGCAGATGCGCCATCTCTTCCTGCTCGCTGTTCCGCACGGCACCGTTGATAAACGCGGCGTACACCGAGCCATCGGGGAGGGCCTCCACGTCCTTGCGCTTGAAATCGAGCGCCACGGGCCAGAAGACAATCTCGGTTGCGCCGGCGACGTCGAGAAGAGCCTCGTCGAGATCGACGATGGCCTCGTCGCAGCCGCCGCACGAGGCGCACCAGTAAAACGCAATCTTCGGTTTGTCAGACATCGACCGGCGCCTCCTCAAGCGTCTCCGCTTCGATCGATTTCAGGATCTGGAGGTCGAGCGGTCCCAGCGCGCGCACTTTTTCCACCATGTCGTTGACGGCCGTGCGCAGGCGGTCGGCTTCGGCGGCGGAAATCCACTCCAGCCGGAAGCGATCCTCCTCGATTCCAAACTGTTTGAGCATGCGCCGCAACAGCAGGAACCGGCGCAGCGCTTTGTAGTTACCTTCCTGGTAGTGACAGTCGCCGGGATGGCAGCCGCCAATCAGGACTCCGTCGGCGCCCTCGGCGAATGCTTTGAGGACAAATTGCGGGTCGACGCGGCCGGAGCACATCAACCGGATCACGCGGACGTTGGGCGCGTACTTCATGCGCGACGTGCCCGCGAGATCGGCCGCGAGATAGGTGCACCAGTTGCAGAAGAAAGCGACGATCCGCGGCTCAAAGGCCGTGCCGGGTGGCGCGGGAGGAATCGTTCTGCGATTAAGCATAGGCCAGCAACCCCTCAATTTCCTCTTCGATCTCACTGTCTTCGAAGAAATTCTGGCGGATGGAGCCCGACGGACACGCTGCCACGCACGTGCCGCATCCCTTGCAGAGGACTTCGTTGATGCCGCCGTGATGGGTGATTGCGCCGTATGGGCACATGGCCACGCAGACGCCGCAACCGCAGCAGGCGGTCTCGTCGATGACGGCGGTATAGGGCTCGAGCTCGACGGTGCCGGCGTCGATCAGAGCCAGCGCCTCGGCCGACGCCGCGCCAGCCTGGGCCACCGATTCGGGAATGTCGCGTGGCCCCTGGCAGGCACCAGCGATGAACACGCCCTCGGTGAAGGTGCTGACCGGAGCGAGTTTCGGGTGCCGTTCGAGGAACCAGCCTTCGGAGGCGCAACTGATGTTGAACATCCGTCGTACCTGCTGCGCGTCCGCCTGCGGCTCGAGTCCCACGGAGAGGATTACCATGTCCACCGGGATGCGGCGGACGAAGCCTGCCAGCGTATCCTCGGCGCGGATCACCAGCTTCCCTTCTTCCGAAGGGTCGACCGCCCAGTCGCTCACCTCGGCCACGCGGCCACGGATGAAGTGCACGCCCTCGTCGAGCAGACGATCGTAGAACTCCTCATAGCCCTTGCCGGGCGTGCGCATGTCGATGTAGAAGTTGAAGACCTCCGCGCCGGTTCGCTCCTTGACCAGGTGCGCCAGCTTCAGCGAGTACATGCAGCATACCTTGGAGCACCAGCGGTTGGTGTTGGCGTCGCGCGATCCCACGCAGTGAACGATACCCACCGACTTCGGCGGCGTGCCGTCGCGCAGCACCAGTTCACCGGATGTGGGCCCGGAGGCATTGATCAGGCGCTCCACTTCGAGAGAGGTGTAGATGTTGGGATAGCGGCCGTAGCCGAGGTAGGGCTTGCGGACCGGATCGAAGGTGGCGAAGCCGGTGGCCAGAATGATAGCGCCGACCTCGATCTCGTCGAAGGTCTCTTTCTGCTTCAGATCGATTGCGCCGCGTTCGCCGCAGGCTTCGATGCAGGTCTTCTTGCACTTGCCCGACTTGAACTCGATGCAGGCTTCCGGATCGATCACCACTTTCTGCGGCACGGCCTGGGGGAAGGGCAGGTAGACCGGCTTGCGCTTGCTGAGGCCGAGGTTGAACTCGTCCGCGGTCTTGCCCTGCTTGAACACGCAGGCTGTCACGCATTCCTGGCAGCCGATGCACAAGTCGTCGATGACGTATCGCGGCTTGTGCTTCACCTTGACCTTGTAGTTGCCGACGTAGCCATCCACCTGCACGACCTCCGAATACGCCCAGAGGCTGATGTTCGGGTTGCAGCCGACCGAGGTCATTTTCGGCGTGAGGATGCAGGCGGCGCAGTCGAGGGTGGGGAAGGTCTTGTCGAACATGGCCATGTGGCCGCCGATGGAGGGTTCGCGCTCCACCAGGTAGACATGCTTGCCGGCATCGGCCATGGTCAGCGCGGCATGGATTCCGGCGATACCGCCGCCCACCACCAGCACGTTCGGGTTGATAGGGACCTTCCTCTTTTCGAGGGGCTTGTGCAGGAACACGCGGCGCACCGCGGCCCGCACAAGATCCTTCGCCTTTTCGGTGGCGCGATCCTTTTCCAGATGCACCCAGGAGACGTGCTCACGGACGTTGACCACTTGCAGGAAGAACGGGTTCAGGCCAGCACGCGCGATGGTACGGCGGAAGGTGGGCTCGTGAAGAAGCGGCGAGCAGGCTGCCACGACGACGCGATTCAGGTTGTGTTCCTTGATGTCCTGCGCGATCAGATCCTGCCCCGGATCCGAGCACATGTACTTGTAGTCGCGCGCCACGGCGACGCCGGGAAGCGTGAGGGCATAGGCGGCGAGGGCGGCGACATCCACGGTGGAAGCGATGTTTGTTCCGCAGTGGCAGACATACACGCCAACGCGGCAGGAGCCGTTGCTATGCATAGGCGATCTCCTTTTCCGCCAGCACCGGTTCAATGGGAACCAGGGATCGCTGCAGGCCCACATCGCGGGCGGACACGCCCAGCGCGAGACCCATCAACTGGCTGAAGTAGACCACGGGCATTGAGACGGGCGGACGGGAGACGGCGGCGTCCTGCTGGAAGGCCTCCACATTGAACTGGCAGAGGGGACAGGCCGTGGCCATCACGTCGGCGCCCTGACGTTTCGCTTCAGTGAGCAGGTAGTAGATCAGATCGAGCCCAACCTCCGGCAGCGCGCCCTTCTGGCTGCCGCCGCAGCATTGTGTCTTGAGCGGGTAGCGCACCACCGTCGCGCCGCAGGCCTCCAGCAACACGTCCATCGACGTCGGATTGGCCTGGTCGTCGAAGGTCGCGTAGGGGCGAACGATCTGACAGCCGTAATAGGGTGCCACCTTCAGACCTTTCAACGGCCGCGTTACCTTCGCCTGAATGGTCTTCACGCCCACGTCATTCAGCAGGACGTCCAGGGGATGGCGGACGCGAACGCGGTCGTCGTACTTCAGTCCGATGGCCTCCATGGCGCGGGTCACCGCCAGGCGCACGTCGGGATAATCTTCGACGTAGTGCTGCGTCTTGTTCAGGATCATGTAGCAGGCAGCACAGGGAGCGACGATATCCTTGTTCTCTTTGGCGGCGAGGGCGAGGTTGCGGGCCACGAGCGCGTACGAGGTGAGCTCATCGACCGAGATATAGGTCGTTGCGCCGCAGCAGTTCCAGTCCTTCAGCTCGGCCGCCGTAATCCCGAGTTCCCGAAACAGAGCCAGCACGGATTCCTCGTAGGCCTTCCCGCTCCCGTGCAGTGAGCAGCCCGGATACCATGCGTAGTTCATAACGCCAGCTCCTTCCGGGTGGCATGCACGGACTCGAGGATCCGGACGATATCGGGGCGATTGCGGATTTCCTCCTTGCCGAGCGAGAGACGGCCGGTGCGCAGCAGGCCCCAGCCGATTCTGGTCATGCCCAGAAGGCGCGCCACGGCGGTTTTCAGGCAGACTCTCAGCATCAGTCGGGTCTCGGTGATGCGGCCGGATTTATCCACCATTCGAGCGAACTGGCGGGCCATGACGGCGACCGGGAAACGCTTCGGGTACAGGCGCTCGGTAATGGCGCGCTCCTTAAACGCATAGAGCAGGTGGGTGATGTTGATCTTCTTGGGACACTTGACCATGCACGCGTAACAGGACGTGCACATCCAGATGGCTGAACTGGTGAGGACTTCTTCCTTGAAGCCCTCGCGCGCCAGGTACATAAGCTGCCGTGGCGTGTGATCCATGTAGAGCGACAAGGGGCAGGTGCCGCTGCATTGCCCGCACTGCAGGCAATGACGAATGCGTTCGCCACCAGCCATGCGCGTTACCCATCGTGCAAACTCCGGGTCGCGCTCGGCCTCGAACTTCACGATGCGCCTGATGACCATGCCAGACTCTCGCCTGTTCCGGCCCTGGACGTGCACGGGGGAAACCGTGCGCGGCCGAAGCCGGATCGTCAATGATGTCTCAGGGAAATGGTTGCGGGCCCAGGAAGCCCGTCGATTCACACACAAACCACACCGAAGGACATCAACAGCATCCTTCCGTCCTGCGGTTGCGTTTCAAACTGCACGGTCGAATCGCGTCCCTGCGGAACGTGTGTTCGTGCGAGGCGGCAACGTGTTTGCGGGAGTTTAAAATATCAGGCCGCTTGTGTCGGCTCCAGAAAACGGCAATCAGTCCTCGAGAACGCCTCGGGACCGCAGCAACCCCGGACTTCAGCCTGAGTTGGAGGCCGATCAGCCGTTTCCACCGGCACTAATCTGCCACCCGTCGAACCAGTCACGTGGTTCAAATACCGTCGCGATCCACCACAGATCGAACCTGCGACGGCTTCAATTGCTGTTATCCACCACAGATTATACGCGCGACAGCCCGAAAGCGAGCCGCCGATTTTCATTGATTTCTCACACCGGTACCGCGTGGAGTTCCACAACCCGGAGCCGCGTGGCCTCCAGACGATGCTCCAGCACTTGAGACAGGCGCTTGAGGAGCTGGTATCCGAGTTCGTGATTCATCTCACACTCCGTGCGAAGGCAACGGCCATCGAGGACGATGACGTTCACGGGCCTCAATGCGCGGGCGTCGAAGTGCCATCGATATGGGCCGACCAGCCAGGACCAGCCCAGGGCATCGCCGGCCTCCAGCTTGTCAACCAGAGTGGCACCCTGGTGCGGAGCATGGATTTCAAGTGCAACTTCACCAGATTCAATAAGATAAAAGGCGTCAGCCGGCCCGCCCTCGCGCGCCAGATACTCGCCCTGCTCAAACCTCGCGCTCTTGCCACAGGAGATAAGCATCTCTACGTGATCAGGATCGAGGTCCCTGACAAACGGATGATTACTCAGAACCGCCTTGAGCGACTCCATTATTCTGATCTCAGGGTAGACCGTGCGGTGGGTGCGAATCGCGCGGAAGCTTTATACCGCCGGGTTCTTCAGAAGTACTGGCACAGCTCACGTTCCCGGCGTTCGGACCTGGCGCTCGCACGCTGCCAGCCTTCCGCGTGAGCCGGCGGCGGATTGGAACCCCGCCGTGGAGGATTGTACCGCACTGTCTCAGTTTTGACCAGAACGTTCAGATTCCAGACAGTCTCCGGTCCTTGCGCGATGGGGGCAAAGGTGTCCCGGGGCGGCAGCCAACGTGCAAACACCGAGAGAACGGAGGTTGCAGTGAAAGCAATTCTGATCTCAGACGGCGGACCGGAGACACGTCACAAGGTGCGCCGCTATCTCGAATCCCGTGGCTACGATGTGGTGGCCGCAAAGAATGGCCACGACCGGGGCGCGCCGCTGGAGATGCGATCCGATCTGGCCCTGCTCGATCTGGACTCATCGGCGAACGGCGCCAACCCGTATCTACCGATCATCGCTGTCACCGGCTATGCCCGGCATACCGATTCCCCGAGCACGAATTCACCTGAAATCGTCGATTTCCGAGCTCTAAGCCAGAAGGTCACGGCGCTTCTGCGCGCCCGATCGCAGAACATTCAGCCTCAGCTTTAGACCGCTTCAGACTCAGCTTCGCCGAGGATCCGATAGAGGGTCGCACGGCTGATTCCCAGCGCTTCCGCAGTTCGGACCTTGTTTCCTCCGAGAGACTCGAGCACTCGGAGTGTGTGGCGGCGCTCGGCTTCCGCCAGGCTGAGGACAGCGCCTGCGTCGTCGGGTCCGGGAGTTGAAGTAGCTTCCCGCAGTTGCCCAGGGAGGTCGCGGACATCGATGAAGTCTCCCTGAACCATCATTGACGCGCTGGCCAGCACATTCTCTAGTTGGCGCACGTTCCCTGGCCATGAGTATCGCGACAGAACGGCCTGCGCCCGCCGCGTGATGCCACGAATCTGTTTGCCGTATTGCGCGTTGAAGCGAGCGAGGAAGTGGCGGCAGAGAAGGGGAAGATCTTCTCTGCGATCGGCGAGCGAGGGCAGTTTGAGCTCCACCATGGAGAGCCGGTAATAAAGATCCTCGCGGAACATCTTCTCCGCGATCATCGCCGGCAGGTCGCGATTGGTGGCCGCGATGACGCGGACATCGATCTTACGCACCGACGGCGATCCGACGCGCTGAATTTCCTGCGTCTGCACAACGCGCAGGAGTTTGCTCTGCGTCGTGAGAGGCATGTCGCCGATTTCGTCGAGAAGGATCGTGCCTCCGTTGGCAAACTCGAATACGCCGATGTGGTCCTGGACCGCTCCAGTGAAAGCGCCGCGGACGTGGCCGAACAACTCGCTCTCGAACAGAGTCTCGACCACTGCGGAACAATTGAACACGGCCAACTGGTGTCCTGCCCCGGAACTCATTTTGTGGAGCGCCTGAGCCACCAGTTCCTTTCCCGTTCCGGTGGGTCCTGTGATCAGAGCGGTCCGAAAATGAGGCCCGACGCGGCGGATTACATCGAAGACCTCCAGCATCAAAGGGCTGCGTCCCACGATGTTCTGAAAACGGCAGGCTTCCGCCAGTTCGCCTTCCAGTTCGGCGGCGCGATGGCGACGCCTGGCGCCCTCCAGCAAAGCCGCAAGACGCGTCCGCAGCGCGGCGATGGTCACCGGTTTGGTAAGGTAGTCGCAAGCGCCTTTTCGGATCGCTTCCACGGCGCAGTCGGTGGAGTAGTTGCCCGTCAGCAGGACGACGTCGGTGGACGGGTCGAAATCGATGATGCGATCGAGAAGCTCCATTCCGCTGAGGCGCGGCATGGCCAGATCGAGCAGCACGATTTCCGGGCGGTTTTCGCGAACCAGCGACCATCCGTGCTCGGGGTCGGTGGTTACGAGGATCTCAACGCCGGGCTGGGCCAGGGCCTCCTGGACCAGTTCCAGACTGTCCGGCTCGTCGTCAATCGCCAGGATTGTGACAGCCGCGGGCGATGTTCCCGACATATCGCGCGACTTGCGATTATCATGCTACGCCTTTTTGGCCCCCGGCCGCGAGTGGGCAGTCTATGAGGGAAGGCGCAGGGTGAAGCAACTGCCTTGTCCGGGTTCGCTCTGCACGCGGATCGTTCCGCCGTGGCCCTCCACCAGTCTGCGCGTAATTGCCAGCCCGAGGCCGGTGCCTTCGCGGCGCCCGCTGGTGGCGGCGGCGGCCTGGTAGAACTCCTCGAAGATGGCTTCGTGTTCTTCGCGGGGGATGCCGATGCCGTTGTCCCTAACGGAAATCTCAACGAACTGTTCCGAACTTGCGGCCGCGATCTCAACGCGACCGCCGGAGGGCGTGAACTTGACCGCATTGCTCAGCAGGTTGAACAGCATCTGCTTGAAGCGGGTCCGATCGGCGACCAGAGCGAGATCATCCGGAACGGAATGGACGATGGAGATGCTCTTCGCGGCCGCGAGCGGCCGGAGGGTCTCAAGCACTTCGACCAGAGCCTCCACGGCAGGGAAGTATTCCTGGCGCAGATCCAGCCGTCCCGCCTCGATCCTGGACAGATCGAGGAGATCATTAATGAGGGAAAGCAGGTGCCGCGAGGAATGGTGGATTCGCTCCACGTAGTGACGCTGCTTTTCCGTCAGGTTGCCAGCCTGTTCTTCCATGAGGTCAGCGAAACCGATGATGGAGTGCAGAGGAGTGCGCAGCTCGTGGCTGACGCTGGTGAGGAACTCACTCTTCAGGCGGCTGGCCTGCTCCACCTCGCGATTGCGCGCTTCCAGTTCCGCGGTCAGCCGTTCCATCTTCTTCCGGGTTTCAACCTCGTCGGTCATGTCGGTGAGGATTTCCAGCACGTCCACATCCGTGGTTTCTCCGGAGGCGCCGGAGAGCGGCAAAAGGCAGAGGCGGTAGTAGGTGACGCCCTGCGCAAAGCCGGTGAAAGCGTACTCGGCATCGACGTACGGTTCGCCGGTGGCGACGACGCGGCGGAAGAGGTCCAGAATGCCCGTTTCTTCGGCGTGCGGGAGGTAATCGGCGATGTGCAGGCCGGTGAGGTCCATGCTGTGGTACGGCTCCTCGAGCCGATCCTGAAACGGGCGGTTGGCCCATTTCACGCGCAGGGTTGCGCCATCGATGACGGCGATGCCATCCGGCGCGTTCTCGACCACAAGCTGGAAGAGCTGGCGGCGGGACTCCATCGCGGCGAAAAGGCGCTCGCGCTTTTCCTGCAGCTTCACCTTCTCGGTAATATCGCGGACGATCTTGGAAAAGCCTTCGAGAGATCCCTGTTCATCGTGCAGAGCGGCAATGGAGACGCTCGCCCGGAATCTGGAGCCGTTTTTGCGGACGCGCCAGCCTTCGCCTTCAAAGCAGCCAACGGCGGTGGCGCGTTCCAGTTCACGCTCCGGCTCGTCGGCGGCGATATCCTCGGGCGTGTAGAAGCGGGACAAAGGAAGACCGATCGCTTCGTCGGCGTCGTATCCGTAGATGCGCTGCGCGCCGCCGTTCCAGCGGACGACCGAACCATCGGGAGTTAAAAGAAAGACGGCCTGATCAGGGACCGCGGCAGTGAGCAGGGCGAGCCGGTTACCCACCGCATCGATATGAGTGCGAGGTCCGTCGGCCATGATGGGCCTCTCCACTGGATATTCTATTCGCTCTGGACGCGAATTGTGCGGGCGGTCACCATCTCGACAGCCGGACATCCGCACGCCGGCCCGCTGGCGCGGCAGCCTTTGGGGAGGGTGGCCGGACAGGCTGGACGCAGCCGTGTGGCGACTAAAGAAATAATTGATTGCTTACGTTTTGTTTGTTATGCTTGGTTTTTAGTTCCCGCGAAGGTGATGGCAGCCGCAGAGGCCGAAGGAGCTACACGGAATGACTGTCGTGAAATGTCCGGACGGCGTCGATCCGGACCCTTGCATCCAGCGTTGGATGACCCGGTGGGCTGGGGACGCGCCGGCGGTCGCCGCACTGCTGAGCTGTTCGCAAGATGAGCAAATATCAGCCGGTTACGGCCATACCCTGCGGGAAATCGGACAGCAACCGGCCACGTGGCTGGACACAGCGGCGCGCGCCTCGGCGGTAGCTGACGAACTGGCGGCCCTCAGCGAGGGGCGAGACATTGTTGTATTGACCGGTTCCGGGAGCTCGCAGTTTGCAGCAGATTGCCTTGCGCCTGCTCTGCAGCGCAAGCTGTCCGCCACGATGCTTGCGATTCCCAGCGGACAACTGATCACGGATCGTCCGGGAGTCCTGCCGGCTTCGAAGCGGTGTCTGGCGGTGTCTCTGGCGCGGTCGGGCGACAGTCCGGAAAGCCGCGCGGCGGTGGATGCACTGCTGGCCGAAGAGCCCGGCTGCCGGCACCTGTTCATCACCTGCAACGAAGAGGGTTTGCTGGCGCGGAACTACCGCGGCAGCGATCGCGTGCATTGTCTGTTGCTCGATCAGCGGACCTGCGATCAAAGTCTGGTGATGACCAGCAGCTTCACCAACATCGTGGTGGCGGGTTTGTGCCTCGGCTGGACGAACGACACGAGCGGGTACCGACGAACGGTGGCTGCGCTGAGCGATCTCGCCGAAGAGCAGATGCTGAAATACACACAGACTCTGGCGGAGCTCGCCGTCCGTCCTTTCCATTCGGTGCTATTTCTGGGAGACGGCTGCCGTTACGGCGCTGCCCGGGAAAGCGCGCTGAAGATGCTGGAGATTACGGGCGGCACGATCTCGGCGCAGGCGGAGACATTCCTCGGTGTGCGCCACGGGCCGATGTGCGCGATCCATCCGGACACGCTGGTGGTCGGGTTCCTTTCGGCCGACCTGCTGGCGCGGGCCTATCAGCTCGACCTGCTGGCGGAGTTGCGGGAGAAAGGCCTCGGGCACAGCCGCATCGTTGTCGGCGACGCGCTGCCGGCGGATATCCTCGATTACGGAGATGCAGCCATCAATCGTCCGGCGAAGGCGGGCGTGGACGACTCCAGTGCGGCCGTTCTGGACGTGATCGTGGGCCAGTTGCTCGCGTTTTTCCGCTCGCGTCACGAAGGGTTCCGCCCCGATTCTCCTTCGGTGGACGGCGTGATCCAGCGCGTGGTGGGCGGCTTCCGCCTGCACAGCAACGAGAGCCCGGGGGGCGGTGCGTGAAGATTCTGGTCATCGGCGAGATCAACGTCGATCTCATTCTGCAGAACTACCAGGCCTTCCCGGAGCTGGGGAAAGAGGTGCTGGTAGAGGACTGCACTCTGACGCTGGGGAGCTCCTCAGCCATTTGTGCAGTGGGGCTGGCCCGGCTGGGCGAAGACGTGGCCTTTCTCGGCAAGGTTGGACCGGACGTCTGGGGCGATTTCTGCTGCAAGCGGTTGCGCGACGAAGGGATCGACACCAGCCGCGTGATTGTCGACCGGGCGGTGAAGACAGGGATCACCGCCTCGGTCACGGGCAAAACCGATCGCGCTCTGATTACGCACCTTGGCGCGATCTCGGAGTTTCGCGCCGATGAGGTCGATTGCGCGGTGATGCGGGGATTCAACCACGTGCACATGGCCTGCTACTTCATGCAGACGGGGCTGCGTCCGGGCGTGCGATCCATCCTGCAGCAGGCGAAAGACGCGGGACTGACGACGTCGCTCGATCCGGGTTTCGATCCTGAGGAGAAGTGGGGATCGGACCTGCGGGAGACGCTCAGTGCGGTGGATGTCTTCTTCCCGAACGAGGTGGAGCTGCGCGGCTTGTCCGGCCAAGACGATCCGGAAATGGGGCTGAGGGCTCTCCAGAACGGTCGCACGATGGTGATCGCGAAGCTGGGCAGGGACGGTGCGATGGCCCTCATCGACGGGCGTGCTGTGCGTGTGCCTGCGCCGCTTGTAGAGCCGGTGGATACGACCGGGGCGGGGGACTCATTCAACGCGGGGTTCCTGCACCGCTGGCTGGCGGGCCGGCCACTGGACGAATGCATGCAATACGGAGCAGCGTGCGGAGCGATCTCGACTCTGGCGCTGGGCGGCACGGGTTGCCAGGCGCGCGAGCCTGACGTGAAGGAGTTTCTGCGCAAACGGCAGGTGCACGCATGAGGGGTTACGACTTTCACACGCACCCGGTGCTGGTTCGCGAGATGATCGCGCGGCACCCGGAACTGGCTGCGGCGGCGCGCGAGCAGTTCTACATCGGCAACAACTTCCAGCCGCTGGAAACATTCCATCTGGAGCTGGACGCTGCCGGGCTGGACAAAGCGGTGATTCTGCCGATTGATGCGACGACGAGCCGCGGCTTTCGCATTTACAGCAACGAGCAGATTGCCGAGCTTTGCCAGATGAGCGGGCGATTCGTCGGCTTCGCGAGCGTGGATCCGCACAATGAGAAGGCTGCGGATCAGCTCGAGTCGGCGATTCGCGAGCTGGGGCTGCGCGGCCTGAAACTCGCGCCGCCGATGCAGGAGTTCTTCCCGGACGACGCCAAGCTGAGCGCGATCTACAAGCGAGCCGAGAAGCTGGGAATCCCCATTCTGTTTCACGCGGGGATGAGCTGGGAGCCGGGCAGCAAGCTGAAGTACGGTCATCCGCTGCGCTTCGAAGATGTGGCGGCGGAGTTCCCGAAGCTGCGCATCGTACTGGCGCATCTCGCCTGGCCGTGGGTGGTGGACGCGGTGGCGCTGGCGCTGAAGTACCCGAA
>Ga0335082_10007177_pt1 | contig 12123 bp, 12 predicted proteins | sample Lox_Sample_41_FD_206718 | JGI IMG/M metagenome (GOLD analysis project Ga0335082, IMG submission 206718) | Soil microbial communities from Loxahatchee National Wildlife Refuge, Florida, United States - Lox_Sample_4.1 | ecosystem: Environmental > Terrestrial > Soil > Wetlands | place: USA...
CGGAATTTCGCCGCCTCAACCCGAATGGGCGACTGCCATTTATCGAGGATGGCAATTTCGTATTGTTCGAATCGCTGGCCATCACGCTCTATCTCGCCAAGAAGAACGGGACCGGCACGCTCTACCCCGCCACGCTGCAAGACGAAGCGAAAGCATGGCAATGGAGCTTCTGGGCGATCGCCGAGGTCGACCGCGGCGTCAACATCTGGTCGCTGCACGCCGTGCGCCTGCCGGCGGCGGAGCGCGACGCCGCAAAGCGCGACGAGGCACTGAAGGTTCTGGCGGCGCCGTTCAAGGTGCTCGACGCGGCTGTCACCGAGCAGCCTTATCTCCTCGGCGGCGAATTCACGGTGGCCGACCTCAACGTCGCCGCCGTCATCAGCCGCGCCATCGACATGGATCTGTCCGGCGTGCCAAACCTCAAGGCTTGGCTGACGCGCTGTCTCGCACGGCCGGCGGCGCGCGAAGCGCTGGCGCTCAAGACCAAGGCCGACGCCGAGACGCCTGCGGAAGTGACCCGGCGCATCGCGCGGATCAACCGGCTCTGAACAGGCGGACCGCTCAGTAGCTCGCAGTGCCGTCGATCACGGCTTTGAGCTCGCGATATTCCTCGCAGCTGGTGTTGCCGCAGATCAGCTTTACCTTCTGTAAGTCGTCGAGCGCCTTGAGCCGGTTGCCCTGCTCCATCTGCCACATGCCGTAATAGGACCAGGTGCGCACATGATCGGGATCGGAGGCGAGCGCGCGCTCATACCAGACCTTCGACTGCTCGTAATTGCCCAGGCGGCGATACGAATAGCCGATGTAGTTAGCGACGTCCGGGTGCTCGTCGTGGCCGAGCGCATGCAGTGCCGCAATGCCCGCTTCGTAGCGTCCTGCCATGATCAATTCGTAGGCGGCGTGATAGCCCTGCCTGAATTTCTCCTCCGCGAGCACGCGTTCATGCTGCTCGATAGCACCGCTTTTGTCGTCCTTGTCGTTTTTCTTGCTTTTCTTCTTATCGGTCTTCTGGTCTTCCTGCTTAATCGGATTGGGCGGGTCGGGCCAGGGCGTGGCGGCGGCGAGCGCCGGTCTGACGCCAAGCGCAGCGAGCAGCAGCGCGGCCGATGCGACAATACCGGCACGGTGCAGCGACCGGCGCAATGACATGGCGCTCATGGGTCACCTCGCCTGTTTGAACTGGCTGGCGCAACGATAGGTCAATATCCTCAGCTTTAGGAAAAATACTTCGTGAGCACGCCTGCAGGCGAAGGGTCAGCGGGGCTTACGTTATGTCCTGGCGCGGCCCGCCTAGGGCGCGTTGCGGCCTTCAATGGAAAAGTCGCGGCCCGCGCCGCTGCCGCCCGCGCCAATTTCCATGACCCAATACCGCCGGCCGCTTTTGGAGACCGCAGAGGCGACCGCTTCGCATCCGCCCAGCATCATATTGGCGCGATGGTGCGGTGATTTCATCCAGGCCTGCCGCGCGCAGGCTTCCGTGTCACAGCCGACCGCGACGTTCTCCGCGGCGGCGCCGGCCGGCCCGCGATACTTCATGAAACCGGCGTGATCGAGACTGTTGCGGCGGGCCATGTCGTTGGCGTGCCGCTGCGCGAGCGCGTAAAGCGCCGAGCAATCGGCAAAGGCCGGTGCCGCGCCGAGCGCGCATAACAGCGCCAGCACGGACCAGAACCGGATCATGCGGATCACTCCGCCGCGAGTTTCACCGACGGCGCCGCCGCCTTGATGTCGGGCGTGACGTGGCTCTCGTACTTGGCGAAGTTCTTCTGGAACATGCCGACCAGGTCGCGCGCGGTCTTGTCGAACTCGGCCTTGTCCTTCCAGGTCTTGAACGGATTCAAGAGATGCGGCTCGACCCCGGGCACCGAGGTCGGCACCGAGAAGCCGAAATACGGATCGGTACGGAAGTCAGCGTTGTTGAGCGAACCGTTGAGCGCCGCGGTCAGCAGCGTGCGCGTCGCCTTGATCGGCATGCGGCGGCCGATGCCGTATTTGCCGCCGGTCCAGCCGGAATTGACCAGCCAGCAATCGACCTTGTGCTTATTGATGTAGTCGCGCAGCAAGTCGGCATAGACCGACGGATGCCGCGGCAGGAACGGCGCGCCGAAGCAGGTGGAGAATTCCGGCTCGACGCCGACGAGACCTTTCTCGGTGCCGGCGACCTTCGCCGTATAGCCGGAGAGGAAGTGATACATCGCCTGCGTCGGCGACAATTTCGCGATCGGCGGCATCACGCCATAGGCATCCGCCGTGAGCATGATGATGTTCTTCGGGTGCCCGGCCCGGCCGGTGCGCGAAGCATTCGGAATGAAGTCGAGCGGATAGGCCGAGCGGGTGTTCTCGGTCTTCGAGCCGTCGTCGTAATCGGGCGTGCGCGTGATGGGATTGAACACCACGTTCTCCAGCACGGCGCCGAAGCGATTGGTGGCGTCCCAGATCTGCGGTTCGGCGTCTCGGCTGAGCTTGATGCACTTGGCGTAGCAGCCGCCCTCGAAATTGAAGATGCCGTCCGGACCCCAGCCATGCTCGTCGTCGCCGATCAACGTGCGGTTGGGATCGGCGGAGAGCGTGGTCTTGCCGGTGCCGGACAGGCCGAAGAACAAGGCGCTGTCGCCGTCCGGGCCGACATTGGCCGAGCAATGCATCGGCACCACGTTCTGCGCCGGCAGATAGAAGTTCAGCGTCGTAAAGACCGACTTCTTCATTTCCCCGGCGTAAGAGGAACCGCAGATCAGGACGATCTTCCGCGAGAAATCGATTGCCACCATGGTGTCCGAGCCTTCGCGCCCGCCGTGCCGCTTGGCGTCGGGCTTGAACGAGGGCATGTCGACGATGGTGAGTTCGGGGACGAAGCCGACGAGCTCCGACCGCTCGGGCCGGATCAAGAGCTGGCGGATGAACAGCGAATGCCAGGCGTATTCGGTGAAGACGCGCGTCTTGATGCGATATTTCGGGTCGGCGCCGCCGTAGAGATCCTGGGCGAAGAGCTTCCTGCCTTTGGCGTGCGCGATGAAGTCGGCCAGCAGATTGTCGAAGTTCTGCTTCGACATTTTGCGGTTGCCGTCCCACCACACCGAATTCTCGGTAAGGTCGTCGACGACGGTGTGCTTGTCCTTCGGCGAGCGGCCGGTGTGATGGCCGGTCTCGGCGCAGAGCGCGCCGCCTTCGACCAGCGAAGCTTCGCCGGCGGCGATGGCATGCTCGTAAAGCACGGGTTCCGTATGATTCCAGTGGACCGCGGCGAGGTCTTTGAAGCCGAACTGATCGGCACCGTAGGCGCCGTTCCGCACACCCGTTTCTTGCACGCGAAATCCTCCCCAACCGACCGCCGAGCCCGCGCGAGGCTATGAACGGTCCTGCGCTTCTAAGACCTTAGTATAGCCCCTCGTTCCAGGGCGCGCGACCATAGTCATCGACCGTGTGGATGCCAAGAACAAATACGCAGCATCGTAAGCGGAGATCGTTGCGCTGCATCAATTCGAGAAAGGGCATGCCAGCGCCACTGATGTCTGGGCAATCAGCGCGCTTCGGATGTCTGCGATCCGGCGGCGGCCGACGGCCGCGTTAACCAAAACCAAGGTGCCCGGTGCGGTGCGGTCAGATCGCGCCGACGGTCCAGGTCACGAGTTCCTGGGCGACCTGGACGAAGGCCGCATTCAGCGCGGCGACCGCGTCGGCAGCCGCCGGGCTTTTGGCCTGGACGCTGGCCGAGAACACATGCGAGCCGGCAACCGCGCCTTTGTCGCTGACGAGCCGCGCTGTCAGGCCGACAACGGCCTTGGGCGACGGGCCCGCGGTGACCTGAAAACTTTGGATGGAAAGCTCCAGCCGGTACTCGGCGGCAAGCTGCTCGAGCGGGCGGCTGACGGCGCCAAGCTGACGCGCGTTCTCGAAGCTCTGCACGATCCGCGCCTGAACCAGCTTCGGCAAGTTGTCGGCCCATTGTGCATTGTCGATAGTCGTATAGGTGCCGGCATCGCTGCGGATCAGGATCTTCTGCGAGTCGAACAGGATCAGCGCGTTTGGATCCGGCACTACCAACTGCGCCTTGATGGTCTTCTCGCTTGGCGGGAAACTCGTCGCCGCGGCGAGATCGAAAATCGTCGGTCCCTGCTTCGCCGCACCGGTACCGGCCAATTTTTCGAGCCCGCCGATCAGCCCCTCGACGCGCTCCGCATTGCGCCCGAGCATATCGGCGAATGCGGCGATGCCGGTGACGGCGGTATGCAACGGCTTGGCGTTATCGTCGAGGATGGCATCGACGCGGTGCAGCGTTTGTTGCGCGGATTCAGTCAAGGTCCGGCCGACCTCAGGACCGGCGACGAGCAATGGCGGCTTACCGTCCTTCGGCATCAGGCGCGGCGCCTGCGCCGAGCCGCCCTTGAGCGCGACGGCCGCGGCACCGGTAAAGCCCTGGTAGGCGATGTCGACCTGCGTGTCGGCGCGCACCGGCGTCCCCGGATCGAGCGAGATCGCGACGGTCACCCGGCTCGGCTCATCGGCGTCGAGATCGATGCGTGTAACCGTGCCGGCGCGAATGCCGTTGAACAGGACGTTTGCGCCCGGCACCAATCCTGAAACAGGTTGCGCGAAGCGAATCTCATAGACCGCCCGCTCGCCGAAGCCGCCCAGCGTCTTGATCCAGTAGACGAAGCCGAAGCCCCCGAACAGACAGGCAAGCGTAAAGACGCCGATCAGGACATAGCGGGCGCGAGTCTCCATGATGCCGATCCTCGCGGCGAACCGCTCAGCTCCGGCTCAGCGTGATGGTCGCTTTCACGATCTGCCCGCCGCCTTGTGAATCGATACTGACGTTTTGCCGCCGGTTGCGCGTCAGGATGACGAGATCGGCCGAGAAAGCCGAGCTTTCGGTATGAATCTGCAGGCGTTCCCCTTGCGCATTGCCGATGGCGGTGCCGCCAACATTGCGTGTGCGTTCGGTCCAGCGCCCGGTAATCTGATTCTTCTCGTCGGCGGTGAACTCGCCGCTCAGGTCGAAATTGTAGCTGTCGCTGGCGCAGCGCAGCTGCAACTCAACTTCATGCTCGCTGCTGCCGCGCTGGCGATAGTCCGCGTTGCAGCGGATCCGCTCGGCGGCGCCGTTGTTCGGCCGCAGCGTTCCAGTACCGGTCCATTTGCCGGAAAAGCCGGCAAACGGACCCGACGCCGCCAAGGCTGGCGGAGCGACCGAATAGGCCATGAGCGCGACGCCGAGACAGCCGGCGAGAAGCATCGAAAAAGCCAATGTATGTCGGAAGCTGGGTTGCACGGCTGAATTCCCCTTCAGGTTTGCGTGGCGAAGAACACTCGTCACCGTTTCAACTTTGAATGGGGCCCTTCGGGTTCCGGAAAAAGCCTGTTTTCCTCCCATACGGCTCCACTGTTTGCATTGCGTTACATCAATCCATCAAAACGCGCGTGACACTTGCATCGAGACCGTCAATTTGCCCTTGCCTGATCGGCGAGGAGCTTGAGTGTGGCGCGCAACGCGCCCGGTCCGGTGACACGCTGCCGGAAGAATAGGCGCAAGGCGGTTTGGTTCTGTTGCAAGTCGATGCCATCCGGATCGAGGCCGACGCAAGTCCAGGCGCCCTCGGCGGCGCCAAGCAGCCTGGTGGCATAAAGCCGGCAGGCGTCGGCATGGTCGGCGTTCATATGCGCGACCGCGCCCTCTTCCGCCGCGATCAGTTCGTCGGCGCCGGCGACGTCGGTGAGCACATCATGAGGCGTGAGATCGGCGGCACGGGCAAAGCCGCCGTTGAGATGCGCCGAGACCACCGCCATGCGCCAAAAGGCGAAGTCGCCGAAACCGGCATAAAGTTCCGACTTCGGATGCCGCGCCAGAAAACGGCGGCGGATGCGGGCATCGTCGGCGCCGTCGCGCGCGACCGGCGCGAAGGTGCCGAGCACCGTCAGGCGCGGATGCGCCAGCGCGTCGCCCTTGCCGGTCTCGGCCAGCAGCAGCGAGGCGCGACCGTCGACTTCCAGATTGGCGGTATGGGTGGCGAGCTTCGACACCAGGATCAGCGGCGAGGCGTCGACGTCGGTGGCGACGTTGACCAGCGAGGCGAAGGGATAGCCGGTGTTGCGGTCGAGCGTCGCCAAGGTGCCGGCGCGGGTCGTCCGCAGAAGCGTCTTGGCGACCGCGCGTGGATCGAAGTCCGCTGGCGGCTGCGCATTCTCGGGTGTGCGGCCGGGCATGAGGCCGGGTAAGGGGGTTTCGGGGCTCATCGGATTCCGTCTGCTATCACGCTTTGCGCGTTCCGTAGGGCTTGTATTCGTTACGGAATCACATAGTTGTTGCAAAGAGGCCACATTTCAGACCCGGTTTATGGGCTTCAAAACGCGCGGGAACGTCACGCCAAGCGACGCAAATAGAGGGGCTCCATGCCGACAATCGCTCTCGTCGACGACGACCGCAACATTCTAACCTCCGTTTCGATGGCGCTCGAATCGGAAGGGTATCGGATCATGACTTATACCGACGGGGCTAGCGCCCTCGACGGTTTCAAGACCTCGCCGCCCGACCTCGCCATCCTCGACATCAAGATGCCGCGCATGGACGGCATGGAGACGCTGCGCCGGCTGCGCCAGAAAAGCGATATTCCTGTCATCTTTCTTACGTCCAAGGACGAGGAAATCGACGAAATGTTCGGCCTCAAGATGGGGGCTGACGACTTCATTCGCAAACCGTTTTCGCAGCGCCTCCTGGTCGAGCGCGTCAAGGCGGTCTTGCGTCGCTCGACGCCGAAGGATGCCGCGTCTCCGAAGGAGACCGACGCCAAGGCGCTCGAGCGCGGCCAGCTGCGCATGGACCCGGAGCGGCATACCTGCACCTGGAAGAACGATCCGGTCACCCTCACCGTGACCGAGTTCCTGATTCTGCAGGCGCTCGCCACCCGGCCGGGAGTGGTCAAGAGCCGCAATGCATTGATGGACGCGGCCTACGACGACCAAGTCTATGTCGACGACCGCACCATCGACAGCCACATCAAGCGGCTGCGCAAGAAATTCAAGGTCGTCGACGACGACTTCGACATGATCGAGACGCTCTACGGCGTCGGCTATCGCTTCAAGGAAACATGACGCATCGTTCGCGCAAGGTCTGGAAGACTGGGTGCCGGTTTTCGGACGAGACGTTGCGTAATGTTAATGATGCGGAGGATTTGGTGGCCTGACACAGCGTCCCGGCTTGCGGTAAAATCATATCGACCCGGCTGGATGAAACGACGTGCTCGATCGAACCGCTGAGATCACGGTGCAAAGTGCCGAAGCCGAAAGGCCCGGCGAAGATAGTCCGCGTCCCGCGCGCAAGCGCTTCGATGCCATCCGCCGTCCGCTGCGTTCGGCCTGGCAGTTCTTCGTCTCGCAGAGTTTCTCAAGCCTCACCCGCCGCATCGTCTTCCTCAATCTTACCGGCCTGGTCGCGCTGGTCGCCGGCGTGCTCTATCTCTCGCAATTCCGCGCTGGCCTGATCGACGCGCGCGTGCAGAGCTTGCTGGTGCAGAGCGAGATCATCGCCGGCGCGATCGCCGCATCGGCGACCGTCGAAAGCGACGCGGTTACCATCGACCCCGAACGGCTTCTGGAATTGCAGGCGGGCGAAAGCTACGGGCCAGCCGACGAGGGCCAGTCCGGCATCGAATTCCCGATCAACCCGGAGCGCGTGGCGCCGGTGCTGCGGCGGCTGGTATCGCCGACCAAGACGCGCGCGCGCATCTACGATCGCGACGGCGTGCTCATTCTCGACAGCCGCAACCTTTACGGCCGCGGCGACGTGCTGCGCTTCGATTTGCCGCCGCCTGACACCGAGCAGCCCGGCTTGATGGAGCGCGCCTTCATCGCCATGCGCCGCTGGTTCGGCCGCGGCGACCTGCCGCTCTACAAGGAGCTCGGCCCCGAGAACGGCAAGGGCTACCCGGAAGTCGAGCAGGCGCTCGGCGGACTGCATGCCAGCATGGTGCGGGTCAACGACCGCGGCGAAGTGATCGTTTCCGTCGCCGTGCCGGTGCAGCGCTTCCGCGCGGTGCGCGGCGCACTGATGCTGTCGACGCAAGGCGCCGATATCGACGACATGGTGGAGGCCGAGCGGCTCGCCATCGTCAAGGTGTTCCTGGTGGCCGCCGGCGTGATGGTGGTGCTGTCAATGTTGCTTGCCGGCACCATCGCCGGACCCGTGCGACGACTGGCCGACGGCGCCGAGCGCGTGCGACGGCGCATCCGCAGTCGCGTTGAAATTCCCGATTTCACGCGCAGACGCGACGAAATCGGCGAATTGTCCGGCGCGCTGCGCGAAATGACCAACGCGCTCTATACCCGCATCGAGGCCATCGAAAGCTTCGCTGCCGACGTCGCCCACGAGCTGAAGAATCCGCTCACCTCGCTTCGTTCGGCAGTCGAGACTCTGCCGATGGTGAAGAACGATGACAGCCGCGCACGCCTGTTTGCGATCATCCATCACGACATCAAGCGACTCGATCGCCTGATCTCGGATATCTCCGATGCCAGCCGCCTCGATGCCGAATTGCAGCGTCAGGAAGCCGGCACCGTCGATCTTCACAAGCTTCTGGACGGGTTGGTGACCACCGCCAATGAACTGAGCACCGACGACGTCAAGGTGACGCTCACCTTCGAAGGCGGCAACAAGACGCAGTTCAATGTGCCGGGCCACGACTCGCGGCTCGGCCAGGTCGTTAGCAATCTCATCGACAATGCGCGCTCGTTCTCGCCGCCGGGCGGCAGAGTGCGCGTGACCTGCCGCAGGCTCAAGGACGAAATCGAGATCGTGGTCGACGACGACGGCCCGGGCGTGCGTCCGGAGGCTTTGGACAAGATCTTCGAGCGCTTCTATACCGACCGCCCGAACCAAAGCTTCGGGCAGAACTCGGGGCTCGGCCTGTCGATCTCCAAGCAGATCGTCGAGGCGCACGGCGGCAGTATCCGGGTCGAGAACCGCACCGCAGTCGCCGTCGCCGGACAAGAGCCGCGCGTGCTCGGCGCACGCTTCATCGTCCGTCTGCCGGCGAAGTGAGTACCATCCACGCCTCCGCCGTTCTCGTCGGCCCCAAGGCGGCACTGATCCGTGGCCCTGCCGGCGCCGGCAAGTCGCAACTCGTCTGGCAACTGCTCCAAGCGGCGGCGCAAAGCTTGCTACCCTTCGCCCGGCTGGTCGGCGACGACCGCGTCCATATCGAGGCGAGCGGCGAGAGGCTTTTGGTGCGGCCCGCCGCCGAACTCGCCGGTCTCCTAGAAATCCGCGGGCTCGGCATCCGCCGCCTGCCCTATGAGCCGGTAGCCCGCGTCGGTCTCGTAGTTGATTTGGCCGCCGCCGATGCCGGGCGGTACCCGGCCGCGGAAGCGGAAAAGGCCAGCATTGACGGCGTTTTTCTGCCGCGGCTTGCAGTCGCGCCCGGGCTGCCGGCCTTGGGCATAGTGCTCGCCTACCTGGGCACCCTCCGCGCAGCCAATTGACCTCGAGCGGCCACCTGGGCTAACCCGCCGCTCCCTGCCGTTGGTTGAAAAAATTAACCATACCGGGACTAGGATCGTCGCCGCCGAAAACGGACACGTCAGAGCACCCCTTTGGCCCTACCTTTTCGCAGTGCAGCAGAGCCCATATATAGCGGGGCAAGCCCTTGCAACGGGCCTTCGAATGAGCCTCAATGCGCGCCCATTCGTGCGGCGCAGCGTAGCGCCCGCGAGGAGTTCGGGATGATCGGCCTCGTACTTGTAACCCACGGGCGGCTCGCCATCGAGTTCCGCTCAGCGCTGGAGCATGTGGTCGGCCCCCAGCGCCAGATCGAGGCGGTCACTATCGGCCCGGACGACGACGTCGAGCAGTGCCGCAAGAACATTCTCGACGCTGTGAAGCGCGTCGACAGCGGCGACGGCGTCGCCATCCTCACCGACATGTTCGGCGGCACGCCGTCCAACCTCGCTATTTCGGTGATGAGCCAGCCCAAAGTCGAAGTGCTGGCCGGCATCAATCTGCCGATGCTGATCAAGCTCGCCAAGGTGCGCGAAACCTGCCCGCTCGAACAGGCGGTCGCCGCCGCCCAGGAAGCCGGCCGCAAGTATTGCACGATCGCCAGCCGGGTCCTCACCGGTAAATGAGCGGGCCCGCTCAAGTGGACGGGGACCTTCCCCAGCCGAGCGCCGCCGTTGTGCGCGATATCGAAATCGTCAACAAGAAGGGCCTGCACGCCCGCGCTTCGGCGAAATTCGTGCAGTGTGCCGAGCAGTTCGACGCGGCCATAACCGTGACCCGCGGTCATGAATCGGTCGGCGGCACCTCCATCATGGGCCTGATGATGCTCGCTGCCGGGCCCGGCATCACCATCACCATCCAGGCGACCGGCAAGGACGCGGAAGCCGCGGTCGGGGCGCTGTGCGACCTCGTCGCCTCGCGCTTTGGCGAAGAAGAATAACGGCCCCGGTCAGGCCACCCGGCGCGTCCGGAGGTAAATATAAAGAAACCTTTATATATGCGTTGCGGGGGCGGCGTCAGCCTGTTATAGGCTCGGCCCGACCACCGGAAATTTTCACGCGCGCAACAGGATCGTCATGACCGCTTCCGCCAAGCCGAAGGCCAAGGCCGCCGATTACGTCGTCAAGGACATCTCGCTTGCCCCCTGGGGCCGCAACGAGATCAGCCTCGCCGAAACCGAAATGCCCGGGCTGATGGCGACGCGCGAGGAATACGGGCCGCAACAGCCGCTGCGCGGCGCTCGCATTGCCGGCTCGCTGCACATGACGATCCAGACCGCGGTGTTGATCGAGACGCTGACCGCGCTCGGCGCCGACGTACGCTGGGCCTCATGCAACATCTATTCGACGCAGGACCACGCCGCCGCGGCGATCGCCGAGGCCGGCACCCCGGTGTTCGCGGTCAAGGGCGAAAGCCTCAAGGACTATTGGGACTACACCCACAAGATCTTCGAATGGCACGACGGCGGCTTCCCCAACATGATCCTCGACGACGGTGGCGACGCGACGTTGTTGCTGCATCTCGGCATGCAGGCCGAGACCAATCCCGGCGTGCTCGCCCACCCCGGCAACGAGGAAGAGGAAGTGCTGTTCGCCGCCATCAAGAAGCGGATCAAGGAACAGCCCGGCTGGTACGGCAAGCTCGCCAAGGAAGTGCGCGGCGTCACCGAAGAGACCACCACCGGCGTGCACCGGCTCTATCAGATGGCCAAGGAAGGCCGCCTGATGTTCCCGGCGATCAACGTCAACGACAGTGTCACCAAGTCGAAGTTCGACAATCTCTACGGCTGCCGTGAGTCGCTGGTCGACGGCATCCGCCGCGGCACCGACGTGATGATGTCGGGCAAGGTGGCGATGGTCGCGGGCTTCGGCGACGTCGGCAAGGGCTCGGCGGCGTCATTGCGCCAGGCCGGCTGCCGCGTGCTGGTCTCTGAGGTCGATCCGATCTGCGCCCTGCAGGCGGCGATGGAAGGCTACGAAGTCGTCACCATGGAAGACGCGGCGCCGCGCGCCGACATCTTCGTCACCGCGACCGGCAATGTCGACGTCATCACCATCGAGCACATGCGCAAGATGAAAGACCGCGCCGTGGTCTGCAACATCGGCCACTTCGACTCGGAGATCCAGGTGGCGAGCCTGCGCAACCTGAAATGGAACAACATCAAGCCGCAGGTCGACGAGATCGCGTTCCCCGACGGCCACCGCATTATTCTCTTGTCGGAAGGCCGGCTGGTGAACCTCGGCAACGCCATGGGCCATCCGAGTTTCGTGATGTCGTCGTCCTTCACCAACCAGACGCTGGCGCAGATCGAATTGTGGACCAATCCCGGCAAGTACCAGAACCAAGTCTACACCCTGCCCAAGCACCTCGACGAGAAGGTGGCGCGGCTGCATCTCGACAAGATCGGGGTGAAGCTGACCAAGCTCTCCGACAAGCAGGCGGCCTATATCGGCGTGCCGCAGCAAGGCCCGTTCAAGAGCGATCATTACCGGTATTGAGCCGAGCGCGGACCGCGTTCAGCGCGGCGGCACGATGAAGATCGTGTAGCGCTGCGGCTTGCCGGGAAAGCGCAGGAAATTACGCACGATCTCGGTTTCAACACGGCGGCCGGGCGCGGCTTGCGCGGCCGCATTGTC
>Ga0335082_10007179_pt1 | contig 12122 bp, 17 predicted proteins | sample Lox_Sample_41_FD_206718 | JGI IMG/M metagenome (GOLD analysis project Ga0335082, IMG submission 206718) | Soil microbial communities from Loxahatchee National Wildlife Refuge, Florida, United States - Lox_Sample_4.1 | ecosystem: Environmental > Terrestrial > Soil > Wetlands | place: USA...
AAGTGCAACAGTTGTCAACAGCACCAGCGCGACCGAGAAAGGCTTGAGCCAGCGCAGCCGCTTGGCGGCGGAGACTCGTTCGATGGCAATAGCACCACCCGCGAACATCATCGGATATACCGGTGTGGCATAGTAGTCTTTGCCGTGAAGCACGATGAATGTCACGAGCACACCGATAAATGCCCAACCCAAGATCCGGAATGCACTACCCTTCGGGAAAAAGAGGAAATACAAAGCACCCAGCAGCCATACAGGGAAAGTCACGGGGGTCATCAGCAGGATTTGTGCTCGAATGTAGCCCAGAGGAGTGAAAGGCAAGTCTCTTCCGCTCTGCCGGATGTTGTGCATGAGCTCCAAGAAGGGGTAGTCGTGCCGCACGTTCCAAATTAAGTTCGGCAGAAAAATAACCAACGCGATCAGGCCCGCGATCCAGATCCATTTGCCGGCGAACGCCTTCCGTTCTCTGGTGAGTAACAGACCTACCACAATGCCGAACCCAAAGACCGCCATGGAGTATTTGTTTTCAAGGCCAATTCCTGACAGCACGCCGAACCACAACCATAACTTTTGATTTCCGGTCTTGATTATGCTGATGACCACGTATGCGCAACCCATCCAGAACAAAGGCTCGAAGACATTCATCGTGAACAGGTGAGCGAGGACAAGGTAAACCCCTGCGCACGCGCTACACAGGGCCGCGAGTGCTTGGGCGAATCGTCCGCCGCCAAGCTCTCGGGCGATCCGCCCCGTCAGCCAGACGGTCAACATTCCAGCCAGCGCGGGAAGAAGACGAATGGAGAACAGCGAGGTTCCGAATAGGTGCCGAGTGAGCCAGGCAAACAAGGCTATCAGCGGCGGCTGGTCGACGTATCCCCAAGCCATGTGCTCACCACAGGCCATGTGATAAAACTCGTCGCCGAAATACCCATAGCGGTTTGCAGTGAGCAGCTGTAGCAGGATCACCGAGCCGGCGATGTACGAAACAAGGGCGGGTCCGCTCGTAAACCAAGACTGCTCTTCGGCCCGCTCATGAGAAATCACCGCACCTGCCGACATCGGTGCCTCCTGACGTGTACAGAAAGAGTATGGCGTTAGCGCGCCCCTGAGAGGAAGAGTAATTTTGGAAGCACTGCGGGCGCATGGTCGGCAATGCGGAAGTAATCCATTTCGGGACATGCGCATAGGTTACGAGAAGTCGGCTAGTACCCAGTAACAACCCACAAGATAAGAGTTACTTCGCCGGCAGGAAGAGGCTTTCGAGATTGAAACGTGGCCAGCGGATCGAACCTGTGGAGGCGGGAATACGAATCGCTTCACTTTCGACTCCCCAGCTAAGCCAGTCGAGAAACTGTTCTTTTTGCCCTTTGACAATGACTGGCTCACATCCAATACCGAGCGCGGGCATGATCGCCCGGTGTGTTTTCAGTTCGCCCGCAAACCAGTCGGCCCAGTCCGGCATGCCGGGGATTCCGTGAGTATGGGCGATGGAGGCCCAGATGAATCGGTTTTCCGAGCTTGCCAGCAGAGTTCGGCCCGAACTCGCCGTTACGCTGCTTCCAGCGAACTCTTCTGACAAAGCAATTAAGTGACGCAGGGGCTTCTTGCGCCCGCGAAGCTGCACCGAGCCTTTGAAACATTGTGCGTTTCGTTCGAGACAGATTCGAATGGGCTGAACTCCCGGCCCTTCTACCATGAATCGGTCGCCTAAGGAGATGGCCGCACTTACGGCCGCAACTTGAGTGTCCCCGCCAATCACGGAAATGAGGTGAGCTTTGGCCTGCCGAGGTGGGTCGGGCAACACTTCGCCGATGAAGCGGTCGAGCCGCAGTTTGATGCTGGTGGTCGTCTTCTCCGTGCTCTTCACGTAGGTCAGCCAGCCGAATCGAAGGTGGGCATTTTTCATTCTGCCGCCTCCTTCTTTTCGTGCGTTAGAATCTGGGTCTTACCGTTGGCAAAGACAAGGGTCAACTCGTGCGAGAACCGCTCCCGGTCGTGCAGGATTTTGGTTCCGTCCTCTTCCTCTTCTTCCCAGTGGTCCGTAAATTTCACGGAACGCCAGTGGGCAATGTGCCGGCCGTCTCCCTCTCCAAATACGCCGTTGAGCATTCCGGCAGTACAGAGCAGTCCGACATGGCCGCCATGGAGCGGTGTCAGCGGGCGGCCTTTGACGTCATTCAGCTTGGGCAAAAGTACACGTCCCACCTGTCGGTACGCGGCTGACTCCAGCAACAAATCTTCAACCTCATCCAAGGGAATGCCAACATGGGTCAGGACAACCGGCCCGGAGGCTGGAATCTCGTACTGAATTTCAGGTTTGTCGCCCAGTGGCTCAAGCTCGCTCTTCGTTGCCAGGGCTTCGAGGTAGCGCACTCCATCCAACAAGACAGCATCAGAAACCTTGGAATGCCGTTTGCGGCGTGTTCCGAGCACGACGATCTGCTTGTATTCGAGGCAAGCCGGCTCGGTGAGTCGGAACACGCGCACGTCCGTGAAATGTTCGCTCAGCAGCCTCGCGCATTTCGCCAATCGCAACTGGGGGATGACGAATACCAGCACACCACCAGCTTTGAGCCAGCGATAAGTGTGCTCCAGGAAGACCAATTCCAACCTCTGGTTGTTGCTCTCCCCGCATTCCCAATCGTATGGTGGATTCAGGTAAAGCAAGGACACTGCTTCCGGCGGACATCGCACATCCATGGCATTCGCTTGCAAAGTTTCGATTCCCAGGGATCTCGCTTGCTCGGCCCGATTGGCGTCGATCTCAATACCATAGCGATGTGTGGTTACGCCCTGAAGCAAGTGAGTGAACGCCACCCCATCCCCCACGCAGGGGTCGAGTGCCGAAAACTCGGGTGCGAAGGCAAGAAAATTCTTCAGCCGAGTGGCCTCCGGCAAGGGCAACGGGAAGAATCCAAGCTTGGTTTTTCCATGTGGTCTCATCTCGGCATCCCGTTGAGTGCCTGTGTCGCCAGTTCACCAATTCCGTCGGAATTCGGTATCTCGCTCACGGCGATGAACGAGCAGAAACCGTTGACTGGGATTGGGCGCTCATCTTCAATTCGGTAGCCGCGCTCGATATGTTGCTGTTTTCGTTTCTCAAACAAGTCGGCCTTCGTGGTCACACGAATCCTCATAGCCATCCTCCTCTCTCATTTGTTGGGGAGCAGCTTGAAAGGCGGGCTTAGGTAGCGAGCTTCAGGTTGAGCAGTACGTTCGCGAAGGGCTAAGCCAAATAGGTTGCCAGCAAGAGGGGCCCGACCTCTTTATCCGGTCCAACTATCCAGCCACTCTGTCGGGTACTGCGTGGCCGAGAGATTTGCCGATTTACGAGACCACGGAATGAGGAGGTGTAGAATCGGGCTGTGTGCAGGTGGCGAACATGATTCACTTCTTTCGCCGGCTCTGGAAGCACGAGGCAGGCCAAGACATAGCAGAATATGCCGTTATGCTGGCGGTAATTCTGGTGTTGGTCGTCGGGACAATTCGTCTGGTCGGCTCAAACGCAAACAACGCATTTTCTGCCGTCGCCAGTTCAATCCAGTGACAATCGATAGAGATATTGGACGAGCGTCGTCCCGACAAACCCTACTTCGGACGCTTCCAGGAATTACGTCTCTTGTTCGAAGACAATTTCACGACCCTGCTGTTGCGCCAGACGTAGACGGGTAGGCCTAAGCGGGTATGTTCATCGATGGCCTTAGCCACTGCGACCTTAAAGGCAATTTCGGCCCGCTTCTCGATCGGCAACTGTAATATCTCTTTTGAGGGTTTGCTCATGTGCGACCGTAGCGCTTAAGCAGTGCGCTGTAAGCGCTCTTGTCTATTATACCGATGGTTCCGTCCCTCTCGAAGGCAATCACATTGGGGACTTCGCCTGAGTTGTCAAATATCGTCCACACCTTAGCCAAGGACCGATACTGAAGCAGGAAATTTCGTATAGATCGATCAAAACGCCGTCGGATAACGGGTTCGGGCACGTCGTGTCCGCCTCTTGAAACTCGTTCTCTGACTCTTGACAACGCAAGGTCGACGCTCCTAAGCCACAAGAAGAAGAAATGAATCTCATAACCTTCGGACTTGAGTTTTCTCAACAGGGTCAGATGACTTCGGCCTGAGAGCGTAGTTTCGAAAGCGAAGGAAACTCGCCTCTCGGCAAATGACCGGATCTCCTCAAGCATTGTTCTGCCGGCTCGCAGGGCGGCAGTCTCGGGTGAAAAGGGCGCTATCCCCTGCGCGATCAAGTCAGCATTGACGAAGTTCTTGCAATCCGCGTAATTGGGGAGAAACTCCCGAGCGAAGGTTGTCTTGCCGGCGCCATTCGGTCCTGCAATGATGTAAAGCTCCATGAGGTTTCCATCCTACCGAATCTGAATGCCTTCGTCCCGCCTGAGCGGGAGATTCTCGTCAGTTTGGAACCGGGTCACGTGTTGATTCGCGAGCGCGAGATTTGATCTTGATGTGTGCACAAGACTGTGGGGGAACTCCTTTGGGTCGCCTCTGACTCGTTTTCTGTCGTCGGAACGAACCTCTCCCAACGGATCGAAAATCTGCGGCAGGGCTGTCCTCCGTCATAGAGCTCAAAAATGAGTTCACCGGAGACATAGAGCGCAATTGGCAGGGGAATTACTGGAGGGCGGGGGCTATCGGCATAAGGCGGAGGATTGTGCTCGACCATACGGATCCTCCTTTCCTGGTGCTCTGTGCCGAGAACGCGGCACTTTACGCAGTGTCAATTACAAACGCTGTGCCTCCAGTGATCGATCGGTTGCCTCAAGAGGCATGGCAGAATTTGCGGACGGTTCACGCCAGTTCGGAAACGGGTTCCGGCTTGACCGACGAAATTCGCCGATCAACTTTCGAATCGCCCCACGGCGCTGATGCAGTGCCTGCACTAACCGATCTAAGCCGTCTCGATCTCCTTCGTACCACTCTTCGGGAATATCAGCGGCGCATCGCCAAATGGTTTGAGCATCCATCTCTGCGGCCCGGCTGAGCGCCGGCTCAAACGCCTCCCATCCCGCGACTCCGTCGTAAACACAGTTGTTCGCGTATGCGCCTCGCAGGGGAGAGTCGGGAAACGTCCACTCGCCGGCATTGAAGCAGTAGCCCTGGTCAATGAAGGTTGCGGCGTATCGCTGCCTTCTCCGCGCTTTCGAGAAGATTGCCTGCCGTCCATCGCTGTTGCACGTCCACTTATCCAGGACAAGGACCCGGGCGAAGTCGCTAAGATTGCGAAGACCCTGCAACAGCTCATGAGGCAAGTAGTCGAGCGTCATTGCGGGACTCCCGCCGCCCACATACAGCGATCCCAATTGCTTGCCACTCCGGCATGGAATCTTGGCGCCACCCAGGGTGATTCGGAGGTCTTCCGTGTGTTCGATGAGCCAATCGGAAACTTCAATCACTTCCACCCGTGGCATCGGCAGCCCCAGCGCCAAACCCAAGTTGGTGGCCAGCATCTCGTTCGCGAGCACGCGGATGTGTTGGGGATTGTTCTGGAACTTGGTGACGTAGCAGGCCCCGTCGGATGCCTTCAACAAGTGAGCTTGCGCTCCGCCGCGAAGGGGACGCAAGTGTTGGATTGCGGAGATGCAAGCGGTCACAGGCACCTCCGTTTCGCTTATCTTGGGGAACCAACAAACAAGGATTGATAAACCACAAAGAATTGTTTGGTTGGAACTCACCTTAGCGGTCGCTACTTCTGCGGAGATGCTTCGAGCGCTATCACGATTTCATGCAGGGTTTGCAGGTTGTCCACCCGATCGACGGACTGCAACTTCAGAGAGCGGAGTATTTGTGACAGCGGTTCCGGCCCGACCCTGTCAAGCGCTGCATCCAGTCGCCGGAAGCCCCGCTCCGCAGCTTGCATGTGCGCCAGGACCTTTTGCTGAGTCGCCGGGTCCTGAATATCCTTGGGGTTCCACACTCGCGCCACCGTCTTCAGCAATCCGCGATACATACGCTTGCCCACTGATCGTTCCATCTGCTCGATCTCGCGCACGAGACTCTCGGCTATGTCGTTCGCTGAGTTGCCGCAGTCATGGCCGTCGCCATTTTCGTTGTTGCCCGCAGTTGTTTGGTCGGACAGTCTCGCGGCAACCTCAGCGTTGGGCCGCAGCCCCTGCCGCCATCCTTCCGGCGTTGCCCAGCCGCCCAGTTTCGGAGTACTCTTCGGCCGCTTTCGCTCATCCAGATCGACCCACGTGCCCGTGAAGTAGTACAGATACCGCCCGAGTCCAAAACAGGAACAGGCCCGTTTGAACGCCTGGGCTTCCGCAATCGTGCCTGCATTCTCATCATCGGCGAATTCTTCTCCCGTCGCAGAGTGTGACCCTATGCCGAAGATGGTTAGCTCACACGTCACCAAGACTTTCGCAACAATCTTCTGGTCTTTGCTCCGCTCAAAGTTTGCGCTGGTATGAATGGTGTACCTGCGGGTCCAGCCCGCGGGAGTGAACAGAGCGTTCAGACGATCTGTGTAAGCTCGCTGGTCGGCGTAAGGCATAACCTGGCCACGCGGCGATCCACCTTTGCTGGTGTTGGTGACGCGCCATTCGATCACGGAAGGATGAAATGGTACTTCCAGACTAGCGATCAGTTCCTTGATCTTTGCCGGGTTCGGGATCAAGGTAGTAGGGATATTTGTGTCGCTACCCGGTGGAGCAAACTGCTGCACGGCGCTAGTGGAGCCATTTGCTGGGTCATTCGCGTGTCCATTGGTTGGGGTCATGACGGCTCTCCCTTCGTAAGGATGTGCAGGGATCTCGCAGACGTTCAGAATGGAATATCCTCGTCTACACTCTCGCTAGAGGTGGCTTGGGACCGCTGACGCTCGTGGTCGTCTGAGGTCGGGCCTTGGTGGTCACCGCCACCATTTTCCCGCGGGCCGAGCAGCAGCAAGTCGCGGGCGACGATCTCGGTGCGATATTTCCTCTCCCCGCTCTGCCGATCCTCCCAACTCGAGGTCTGAATCTTTCCCTCGACGTAGAGTTTGGAACCTTTGGCAACGTACTCCCCAACGATCTCCGCCAAGCGCTGCCAGGCCACGATGCTGTGCCATTCGGTCCGCTCTTGCCATTCGTCGTTGCGATCTTTGAACCTTTCGTTGGTGGCGAGGCTAAAATTCGCGACTGGAGTGCCGCTCTGGGAATACCGGACCTCAGGGTCTTTGCCAACGTTCCCCACCAGGATCACTTTGTTTACGCTCTTTGGCATTTCTCTACCCCGATCTAAGCGCGCTTGCAGGAAAACGACAGAAATCACTGTTTTGCTGTCAGATTGTCCCGCGAGTGATTGCGCTGATCGACCATTGTCGGGGCCGGGATTTCGCATCTCCAGCGACTTCCAGCGTCAATCACTCGCGCGACCATCTGACGGCGCGGGTGTCATCAGTGCGAAGGAGAACAGCCAGATTCCGTCTCTCGCGATGGCGAGAAGGACATGACATAAGGAAGCGAGAATCGGTCGCTCGAACCGCGCTGGCGTAATTTTCTTGGAGTTGCTCTAATGCTTCGTTTGGGAAGGAGATGACGAATCGGAGGGCCCTGTTTTGGAATCCGGCGTCGCGCCGCCTTGAAGAGCCAGCTGCGCTTCAATGTGCTCACGACTCTGCTGGTCTCCGAAATAGCAAAGACCGACCAGTTCCTCGCCGGTTGCGGCGACTAGCCGAATTAGCTGCTCGCTGCGGATGCAATAGGTGGGATGGGACGGCCCGGTGCGGAGCCCAAAGCGTGCGGCGGAAGCGGAGGGATTAACCGGAAAGTCGATCTCAATGTGCCGCCTTCGACGTCCCAGTTCGAGTAGAAAACACGGGATCACAATATTGGAGATCTCCGTGATTTCCTCCACACTCGCATCTTCGGCAGGACTCCCCCTGAACCCGGTGAAGACTTCTGAGATGAGGCGGGCCCTGGTGCGCTCGCCCCAGGAGTCTGGCTGCACCGCAAGTTCCAGGATCTTCTCATCGAACTGGGCCAAGAACCGTGAAAAGCCCGCTTGGCTTAGGTTCCGACACAGAGCGTCTGGATTGCCCAGCAGGTGCTCACAACGTGCGAAGATTTGCTCTGCCTCTTTTGAGGCGATGCGTGGAATTTGTTGCTTATCTCGCCTGCGATTCCCAACTGTGGTATCAGGCATAGGGGTCCTTCTTTCCCGGCGACCTAGAGAGTTCCTGTTTGTGCGGCCGCGAGAGCTGCCCGATCTGTGGACGGCACATTATATATAACGCAGAACAGACCTGTGAATTTTGTGGACTGCCCGATGATCCCGACAATACCACCGTCCGCAAGTCAGGATAACTCGCGAAGCCGAGACACCGTGACCGAGAAAGAACCAGTGAACAGAGACGGTCAACTCGCGGACAGGATTTGATCACACCTTTCTTGTAGCAGGCGCGCCAGGATCTCAGAATCGTGGGCGGCATCTACGGGGTCGCGATTCAGCGCGGAACGAAGCGCCGTTTTAAGCCAAAGGGACGCAGCAGGGTCCGCAAGAACCTCATCAATCCCTGGCAGATCACCGGCTCTCAGTCCGTCGCGCATTCCGAAGCTCCTCACGCTGCTCCGCTCGCAACTACGTCGACCGTGGTGCTCTGTTCGTCTCTTACATCAAGCGCGTTTCGACCCTCCGTCTGGTCCGGAGCAGTCAGCCAAGGTCCGAGCAAATGACAGTGACGGCATCCGAGGCAGCACACTGCAGATGTGATTCGGGCGGCAGCATCTAGGAAGTCGTTTGGCAACACCACACGTTCCCCTCCCCGGGTGTAGAAAACGGGCGAGACGGCTCCGCGGAACGCGACATCGTTTCCCCAGAGCTCCATCTCCAGGCTTCCTCTTCGGCCATAGAAAAGGATCGAACTCTCGAGTCGCGGCCTTTGATTTCCTGCAGAACTTGCCAAGGAATGCCGGGTGATGAGCAGATCGTAGGTCCGTTCAATCCGCAGCATTTCGAGGCGGATTAGCACTGGCGAGACCACAATGGCATGCACGCCGTTCACTCCAATGCTGTCCACGCGCTGCAGCCAAGGCAACGTCTCGCCGCGTTCGCCGACGAAACTCGAATACGCTCCCAAGGCCGCCACGGCCCCGCCCGACTCCACTCCGCGAACGACATATTTCTTGGCCAGATTCTGGTGCTCCACTGACACGGTTGGCTGGCAGTAAATGCCGGCATCCCGCAAACGTTTCAGGACGACTTGAGGGAACCGCAGACCCTGTCTTGCCAACACTTCCGCTGCTTGGCCATTATCGTGCGTCGCTGACTGAGAACTCATTTCCAACCTGCCTCCTGACTCGAATCGGGTGACCGAGCGCGGCACGTATCATTTCCTTCGTGCAGCCAGCCCAGCATTTGTACTTGCGCGGATCGGCAACAGAGATCGCTAGGTTATCTCTGCCGTGGTCGCACCCTTGCTCTGCACACGACGGGCATTGGGTCCAGTAATTTCCCGACCGTTTACAGGTGGGTCGGACATGATCCAAAATGCGAAATTCCCGCCGTGTGGGGTCGTAAGGCGGCAACTCAATCGTTGGTTTGCGCCGGAATTCCTCGGGCATTTCGAGGCCGGTGATGAATCGCACCATCTCGGGTTCTGTGATCTTCCGCAGGCGCTCCAAATAACTCACTTGAGCTTCAAAATTGTAGTCGGCACCGTAAAACCAGTACCGCTTCCCGGTGGCCCGATGGACTCCCAGCGGCCCGCGAATGGCATTACCAAATTCGTGCGGCTCAAGTTGATCCTGGCGTGGAAAGATCTCAATCCCTTCGGCGAGACCGGAGCCTCCCTTTACCGGCACCTTAAGGCGGAGGGCGAGATTGTAGATGTAGATGCGGCACTGTCGCGCCAGCAGTGGCTTGTCGGCAAAGATCCAGAGGTGAGCGCCACGGCGCGACTTCTCCAGTGCCGCATCAACTCCATCCTGGCGGAGCTCCCACTGCAGCTTGAGCAAGTCGTCCAAGGCATTCTCATAGTCGGCATCAATCGCCACCCACTTGGAGCGTTGGGTCCTTTGGTTCAGAGCATAGATACCGATTGTGAGCTGCCCGTTCAGGTGCTCTCGGACGGTCTCCAGCGACAGTCTCCGATCGTTTCGCGGACGGTAATAGTAGTGTTTGCCGTTTCCGTTTGGTTTGTGCGACTGCATGGTGTAGGCCAAGCGATTCACAAACAAGTCGAAGTATCGTCCTGCCATTTCCATCGTCGCTTGGTCTACGCCATTCATACGGTCATCTCCATCACGCCATTGCCGTGTTGCCGATCCTACCTGGAAGAAATGACGGGTTCGCAGTCCACGAAACCAAATCGTATTCCGCGACAAGTTGATCGAATTCCGCAGCGGTCAGAGTGTCGTCCCGCCCGTCAACGAAATCGACAAAGAAGAAGATGTGACGCTCTCGGTCATAGAGGTAGATAGCGCCGGAAGCAGTCTCGTCCGGCACCGCTTGCAAGAGCAAAATGCCTCTTGGCATTTCGATCCAGCGTGCGGCTATGGCCTCGCCTACATTCAGGAAAACCTTGACGACGTGCTCGACACTCGCATCCTTTCGCAATCCGATATCGTCGGTTGTAAATAGTGGTGTGAAACTTACTGCGCCTCGACTTTTATCCATGATGGGTTCCTTTCTGTCCTCGTGGACATGTGATCCGTGGCACCAACACTCCGTGCGCTTCGACTGCAAACGCGCACCTGTTCTTCAGGTTCAACCACATGCACTGCAGGTTCAGCCAACAAGCGCGCGCAGCAACGTGCAGAGGACGTTCTGCTTTGAGGAGACATCCGGCATGTTCTGAAGGGAACGGCGTTCCAAGCGGGCGACCGCCAGACGATGACGAGCGGCAGTGCTTCCGACTTATGCCAACACTAGAGAGATCATGGCAAAGGCCAGCAACTTTTTCTGGAGACTGCGACCAAGACTGGGATAACTTACCGACACTACGACTACCTTCGGAGCGGAGTGCTCGAAACGTGCGCACATACCAGTTCTCAAGAACACTCAAATTCTGGAACCCAAAACAAGCTAAAGTCAGAGGGGAGTCAGAAGCAAAGCTATTGAATCGACACGGCTTGCACGCCTTCCTGCAAAGCCAAACCGGAGGCTTTGCGACGCCATAACGAAGGCAGAGCCAATTCAATAGCCGGGAAACGACAACCGTGCGCCGGGACAACGGCCCTCTTGTCATTGCAAGAGCTCCCGAAAGTTCGTGCCGGCGAGATTGCGGGCGGTGACCACCCTGGTCTCAAGAAGCAATTGCTCAAAATCCCGGGCATTGGCAAATGCAAGTTTGTCGGGCACTGGATTGAGTTCGTGAACGAGATGGACCAGCACTTCCATCCCCGAAGTTAAGAACAGGACCCAGCCGACTTGCCGCTCCGCTTGGAGCGCGGCCCTGATGCGGTCGTATTGTCTGTAACTCTTGAGGCAGCGTTCATATTCGAGTGCAAACCTTGCCGTCTTCTCCCCAACCCACACATCGACAATGGCGTCATAGTCCTTTTGATAGGGTGAGCAGGAGATGGTATTGAAGGACGCAAGTTCGATCTCCGATTGCCAGTTGGCAAGCAAATTCTCGGTCGCCAATGCCAGCTGGATCCGGTTCAATTCCAGCGAATGAAACACCTGCGAAGCGTGCGGGAGGTGTTCGGTTTTGGAGTGCAGAACCGTCGTGAATTGGCCGTGATGTTCGAGCAGGGCAATTCCCTCGCGGGTGATCCGATAAACCGCAGATTCGGCGCCAAACACACCTTCGCAGATTGACAGGAAGCCAGCCTTAAGCAGCCGCCGAACACGCCACCCAAAGCTGTCACGGGAACACTCGGAGCCGCCGAACTTCATCAGCTCGAACAGCTGGCTATGGCTGGCAAATTTCGAGTTGCGGAGCTGCCGTAGCAAGGGAATGTCGCGTTCCGCCTGGATAACAACGCTGTTCTTGACGTAGCGCATACCGAATACCTTCACCCGATAACACCATCCTCCAGCAGTTCGAGCCTTGCACGGTGCGGCGGCGTTAGCCCGGTCTTTAGTTGCCACACTCCGAGCGTCGTCCGCACCCAATCGAGCGGTTTCATGAGCAGCATTGCTTCTTGTTTCTCACGCGATTCGCTGACCGCGATTGGCAGAACAGA
>Ga0335082_10007180_pt1 | contig 12122 bp, 9 predicted proteins | sample Lox_Sample_41_FD_206718 | JGI IMG/M metagenome (GOLD analysis project Ga0335082, IMG submission 206718) | Soil microbial communities from Loxahatchee National Wildlife Refuge, Florida, United States - Lox_Sample_4.1 | ecosystem: Environmental > Terrestrial > Soil > Wetlands | place: USA: Florida...
CTTCGTCCTGTTCGTGATCATCCTGGTAGTGACGGCGCTGACCGCGCGCTGGCGGACGTCGGCATGACTCGAGCCCTTCGTTCCGCTCTCCTGCATGGCGCGCTCGGCATCGCGGCGCTACTGAGCCTGCTGCCGCTCCTGTGGATGGTCTCGGCGTCGTTGATGCCCACGGGTGAAGCCACGCTGCTGCCGCCGCGCCTGCTGCCGAGCGCGCCGACCCTCGACCAGTATCGCGCCCTCTTCACCCGCTTGCACCTCGCCCGCTCGGCCGGAAACAGCGCCCTCGTTGCCGGCGCGGTGACGCTCATCTCGCTCGTTCTCAACTCGATGGCGGGATACGCATTTGCCAAGCTCCGCTTCCCGGGGCGCGACCGCCTCTTCGGGCTCCTCCTCGCCGCGCTGGTGATTCCCGGGCAGGTGTCGATGCTGCCGCTCTTCCTCATGCTGAAGAGCGTCGGGCTCATCGACACCTACTGGGGCGTCATCGTGCCCGGGCTGGCGAGCATCTTCGGCATCTTCCTCATGCGCCAGTATGCGCTGTCGATTCCCGACAGCCTGCTCGACGCGGCGCGTGTCGACGGGGCGGGGGAGCTACGGATCTACTGGTCGCTCGTGCTCCCCTCGTGCACGCCGATCCTCGTCACGCTCGCGATCTTCACGTTCCTGAGCACGTGGAACGACTTCCTCTGGCCGCTGATCGTCCTCACCGACGAGGCAAGGTACACACTGCCGGTGGCGCTGGCCAATCTCGCCGGCGAGCACGTGCAGGACACGGAGCTGATGATGGCCGGCGCCGTGCTGACGGTGCTCCCGGTCGTCGCGCTGTTCATGGCGCTGCAGCGCTACTACATCGCCGGGATCATGAGCGGCGGGGTGAAGGAGTAGGCGTCGCCCGCCTCATGGCTTGCGCGCCCACTGGCCGATCATGAGCCAGGACAGCGGAATGAGATCGCGGGAATCGATCAGCTCGTCATGTAACCGCCGCTCGACGGTGTCGAGGACTTCTTCCTCCGCGTCGAGGCCATACTCCACGATCTTCGGGAGCATGCTGCGTGCGAAGAGGGCCCAGCGACGGTACCCGACGACACCTTGACCCATGCAAACGGCGAATTCGGCGAGCGGCCTCGGGTCCGGCTCCAAGCCGGCGTCACGCATCCGCCAGTAGAGCTCGGCCCCCGTGTCCAGCCGCGCACCCGAGCGCTCGAACGTCGCGGCGATGAGGTTCCGGAACGAGTCGAGAACCGGTTGATTCGTCGCCGACGGTGACGCGACGTTCGCCGCCCACTCGTGGAAGGCGACGATGCCACCGGAACGGACCCGCTGGGCAATGAGGCGCAAGGCCGCCGTCGGGTCGCTCATGAACATGAGGACGAATCGCCCGACCGCGGCGTCGAAGAGATCATCGGAGGGCAACGACCGCGCATCGGCTTGGTGGAACACCACGTTGGCAACCCCCCGAGCGGCGCGCCGTTCGTCGGCGAAGCGGACCGCGTCGCCGTCGAGATCGACGCCGACAACCGAACCGTCGGGACCTACGAGCTCGCTCACGAGCAAGCTGACCTCGCCCACACCGCACCCGACGTCCAGCACACGCATACCGGCACCGATCCCGGCCGCGCGTAGCATGCGCTCGGTGAGGGGCCGCAGCAGCTCGGCCTGCTCGATCAACCGTTCGTATTCGGTGCTCGTCCTGCCGAGCACGTAGTCGGTGTCGTCCATCGGGCTCTCCTCCCTGCTAGAGCATATCTGTCGCGGGTCAACGCCGGCTGATCGCCGGTGACGCGACCTCCGCGTCGGCGACTGGCCGTGCCCTGGTGATGGCGACAGCCACCAGGGTGACGGTAGTTATCTCGACGCCGAGATTCGTGAGGTGATACGCCGTGGGTGCTCGATCGATGAGCATTCCGAGGATTCGCGCCATGCCGGCGCCACCCACCGTCAGTAGCACCATGAGCAGGCCCGCAAATGTCCGTGTTGGCCGACGAAGGCACCAGACGAGGAAGCAGCCAGTGCCTACCAGAATACCTCCATAGAAGGCGCGGATTTCCGTCAGGGCGCTGGGCGCCATGGACAGACCCGCTTGCTGCGCGACGGATGCAGGTACGACGATACAACCGATGCCCGTCACGAAGACAAAAGCAGCGTTGAGGGCAAGGACGACGCGGTCAAAGGTCATGGAAGCCTCCTCACGCGGCAATTGCTGCCGCGATCCGTTTCATCCGTTGTATCCGTTCAATCCGCGGTAAGGTTTGCGATGACCATAGACCCCTCGATTGACCATCAGTCGCTTCCCGCGACTCGCATGGGGAAGGACAGCTCGAGCACGACGCAACCAACGTCTGTCGTGAAGGGTCCGTGTCTCTCACCCGGCGGACGACTCGCATAGTGCCCGGCTTCGAGCCACATCTCGAACGCGTAGTCGTAGAGGCGGCCGCTCACGATGAAGATCTCCTCGGGATAGTTGTGACTCTTCCCGCCGAACGGAGTCGTATCGGCGCCCGGGCGGAACCGCGTCAGCCGTGTGTACTCGCCCGTCGTCGGATCCTCGCTCAGCGTGAGCTCCTCGACCATCCCTTCGAGTCCCGTCACCGGCGTCCACCGTCCTTGGTTCGCGGCGGTCAACGGGTTCCAGTACGATATGGTGGATTTCGTCATTTCGTGGCCGCTGTCTGTCACGTGGTCTTGGAGGGATGGCCCCAACCGCGTGCACGACACCTCGGTCCTTCAGCGCTCAACGTATCTCTCGAGAAGATCCCAAGATCGTCAAGAGGCCGCCCATGCTCGATCCCATGAGAACCGGCGCCGTCATCTCTGTTCCCGCGCGGTCCGGATTCGGCAGGTCAACGTACTGCACTGAAGCCTGCACAACTCGCAGCTTAACACCGGCGGTTCGCACGCCGCAAAGCCAACCCGGATCGCACCCCAGGGCAAATGTCAGTCCAGGCAGTGCACCGCGTCGCCACGGCGAATGCTGCCCGGTTTGACGACGTCGGCGTACACGCCGGCGCACGGCAGTGTTCCGTACTCGCCGAGGTCGCACATGTTGTGGAATGCGACCGTGCGCAAGATGCCGGGGTCGTGCGGCAAGTCGTCCTGGGCCATGATCATGGTGACGCAGCGCGGACAGGGCATGGTGATGCGCAGGACGACTTCATCACCGATCGCGAGCGCCCGGCCAATCCAGGAGTTCTCGACGAACGGCTCACCATACGAACGGACGACGATGTTGGGCCGGAACCGCCGGACGTCGAACCGTCCTTCCGGATACGCCGCTTGCAAGTGATCGATCGTCGATGTCGCGATCAGGTGCACGCAGCCATAGTCAACGAACGCCCCTGGAGACGCGCCGCGGGCGAGTGAAACTTCCGTCACGCCGCTCGATGCCCCGGCCAGAGTCCCCGGAGGAAGTTCGAGCAACAGGCCCGGCGGAGCGGTGGCCATCAGGGTCAGGTTCCGGCCGAAGGCAGCCGAGAGCCGTTGGGCGATGTCGGGGTCGGTGCTCGTGAGCGTGAGGCCGCTCGGCGTACGGAGCCGTACGTCAGGTGGAGGTGCGCCGGGCTCGGGCTCGGTCACGAATTGCGCGCGATAACTCAACAGCGCCGCGGCCCACGTGCGCACGGTGGCGACGCGATTCGAGGCCCGGTCGACCAGCGCGTAGACGCGGTCCCCGAGCACGCCTCGTGCGGTCACGCTCGCGACGGCGAGTTCCTCCCCCGCCATCGACTTGACGGGATAACGCCAGATGGCGTCGACGGAGTCGAGCGTTGCTTCTCGTTGCTGTTGTGCACCGACGCGCCGCACCGCCTCGACCGAGGCGGCCTCACCCTCGCCAATCACACCGCCTTGGTCCCGCGCGTCGAAGCCGAGAATGTCCGCCCGTGGCCGTTCGCTCCGACGCGCTTCCTCCATCTTCTGCTTCACGGCGCTGGTCAGATACTGCACGCCGACGTCGAAGTTGCCGCTCCGGCCATAGTGATGCGCCAGCTCCGCCAGATGCTCGTCGATCGAATTGGCATAGAGCGCCTCGAGGACCGCGCCGATGTGCTCGTGCAGGATCTTGCGTCGCTCCAGCAATACCGAGTTGTAGGCGACTTCCTGCGTCAACGCGTGCTTGAACACGTACTCCGTGTCGCCGACCGCGGGCTGCTCGTAGATGAACTCGCCCAGTTGGAGGGCGGCGAGCAGGCGGTCGAGCTCGTCGCCGGATTTCGAGACGACCGCCCGAATCAGCGCCAGCGGAAATTCACGCCCCATGACGGCGAGCGTCTGCAACAGCGCCTTCGCATCGGCGGGGAGCCGGTCGATGCGCGCGGCGAGAATCGCCTGCACCGTCGGCGGGATCTTCAACTCGGCCAACGGCCGGGTAAGCTTCACCGTTCCGTTTCTGACCAGTGCGCCCTCGTCGAGCAGGCTCTGGACCGTCTCCTCCATGAAGAACGGCGTGCCTTCGGTCTTCTCGATGATCAGCCGCTTGAGCGCGGCCAGATCATCGCCGTCACCGAGCAGCGCCGCCAGCATCTCCTCGGCGCTCGCGACTCCCAACGGGTCCAGCCGCAACTGCGTGTAGTACGTCTTGCTGTTCCATTGGTGCGCATAGACGGGCCGGTAATTCACCAGCAGCAGCAGCTTCACGGTGCCAATCGAGTCGGCCAGGAGATTCAGGAACGCCTGGGTCTGTTCGTCGATCCAGTGCAGATCCTCGAAGATCACCATCAAGGGTTGATTGAGCGATTCGCGCAGGAGCATCCGCTTGATCGCCTCCAGCGTGCGCCGCGTCCGTACCTGCGCGTCCATCTGCGCCAGCGGATCGGCGTCCTCGACGATGCCCAGCAAGCCGAACAGGTAGGGCAGTGCATCCTCCAGCGCGCGATCGAGGATCGCGATCTTGCCCGCAACCTTTTCCCGCCGCTTGCGGCCGTCGTCCCCGGCATCGATACCGAAATAGCCGTGCAGCAACTCGATCACCGGCAAGTACGGCGAGGCCTTGCCGTGTGAAACCGAGAAAGTTTCCAGCACCATCCAACCGGCTCGACTCCGCGCCTTGAACTCGTGGAACAGGCGCGACTTCCCGACCCCGGCCTCCGCCATGGCGGCGACGATCTGGCCGCGGCCCGTCCTGGCCTGCTGCGCCGCTTGCTCCAAGGCGTCCAGCTCGCGCTGCCGCCCGACGAACTTCGTCAAGCCGCGCCCCGCGGAGCGTTGCAGCCGCGTCCGCAGCGGTCCAAGGCCGGTGACCTCGAACACGTGGATCGGGTCGCTGACCCCCTTGACGCGGGTCGGGCCGAGGTCCTTGAAGACGAAATAGCCATCGCACTGCCGGCGCACCGTCTCGGTCGTGGCGATCGAGCCGATGGGCGCCAGCGCTTGCATGCGCGCCGCGAGGCTCGTCGAATGTCCAATCGGCACGTACTCGGTCTGGGACGCGCCCGTCTGGATCGAACGCACCACCACCTCGCCGGTGTTCACGCCGACACGCACTTGCACCGGTAGACAGCCGTCGGCACGAAGGCGGTCCGAGTAGCGCTTCAGCTCCTCCTGCATCCGCAACGCGGCATAGAGGGCACGCTGCGGATGATCTTCGTGCGCGACCGGTGCTCCGAACAGCGCGAAGATGCCGTCGCCAGTGGATTGCGCGACGTAGCCGTCGTAACGATGGACGGCCTCGATCATCACACGAAGGGCGGGGTCGACGATGGCACGCGCCTCCTCCGGGTCGAGATCCTCGATCAACTCCATTGAGCCTTTGATGTCCGCGAACAGCGCCGTCACCGTTCTGCGCTCGCCGTCAGGCGGCGCGTGCAGCGGATCGGGAGTCTGCTGCGGCTCCGCCGAGCCCTTCCTGTCGGCGAACCTCACGGTGACCTGCTTGCGCTCGCCTGCGAGCACGGACTTGGATTGGAGGATCTCGTCGGCCGTTCCGCCCGTGACCGCTGGCCCCTTGGCCCCTGGCCCCATGATTTCTGCCCGGCACTTGCGGCAGAACTTGGCACTCGGCCGATTGGTCGCACCACAGGCCGGACACGCGGCCTCCAGCGGAGCACCGCACTCTTCACAGAAGTTCGAATCCGCGAGATTCTCGGTCTGGCACTTCGGGCAGTTCATGGGAGATCTCTCATCCGGTCGGCCGCCGCAGGATGACACGCCCTGGATCTGCGCATCGCCTCCCGCCTTCCAGCCTTCAGCCCCCCAACTCCCGTCGCAGCCGCTCGACGATCGGCCAGCGCCGATCGCTGCGCGCGCCGTCGAGGCGGATGACGAAGCGCACGGTGCCGTGAGCGGTCGTATCGAGATAGCCGGCCAAAGTTCGAGTCGCTTGCAGCGTGCCCGTCTTGTGCGCGATCCCATCCTGCCGCCGCAGGAGCGAGCGATAGGGCTCGAGCTCCTTCAGCAGGGCCGCCATCGCCGGAGCGGTCACGCGGTTGTCGTACGACAGGCCCGACCCTTCGGTCACTCTGATGTCGCGCAGCTCCGGATGCGCAGCCACGAAGCGGTCCGCAACCGCCACGCTCTTCGCCAGGCTCGCGGGCGGCCCCTCGGCCCGCGCGCCGATGACGAGAAAGATCTGGTTGGCGACGTAGTTGTTGGAATAGAAGAGCATCTCGCGGCAGACGTCGGCGAGCGTCCGACTGTTCTGGTGCACGTACAGCGGCGCACCCGCGGGCGCACGGCCCTCGCCCGCCCGGTTGCCGACGCGCACGCCGGCCTGGCGCAACTTGGCGGCGATGAGCTCGCTCGCGTAGCGCGCCGCGTCACCGTCGGCGCTGCCGAGGTTGATGCGCGTCTCGGCGCGGATGTCCCGGCCGCGGGCCAGACGCGCCGCCAGCGGGGTGAGCGGCGTCTGCGGCTCGGCCGAGACGATCGTCCCGCCTTCGCGGCGGACGCTGATGGTATTGAAGTTCACCCCGGTCGCCGTGTTCAGCGCATTGTACGGATTGTCCGACCCGTCTTCCCCGGGCACGACCATGTGCGGCGCGAAGAACGAGTCGTCGACGACGACGCCGGCGAGCGCGCGGTCACCGAGGCGGCGCGCGAGCTCCGCGGTGGAGCGGTCGAGCTCCTCGGAGATCAGGTACGGATCACCCTGGCCGCGGACGACGAGCAGGTCGCCGTCGAGATAGAACTCGGTCGTGAAGCGGAAGTCCAAGCCGAGCCGCTCGGCTGCCAGCCGGGTGGTGAAGAGCTTGAGAATCGACGCCGGGATGAAGGGCTGATCGCCGCCGATATCGAGCAGCACGCGGTCCCGCTCGTCGACCACGTACACGACCTCGCCCGGGCCCACGAGCCGACTCACCTCGGCGCGTAGATCGGCCCGGGCCGCGACCGCGGCCAGCAGGCTCACGAGCATGAGCGCCACCGGCGGCTTCATGATCCAGGTCTGCAGAAGATGCGTTCGCCTTTCAACGCCGGTCCGCACCCGCTCGTAGCAGACCCCAAGGGAGTTCACCATGGCAACCCGCAACCTCGAGCTGACCCGCGGATTCCAATGTTGACATCGAAAGAAGCCGGCGAATATAGTCGGCACGTCTCCGACATTTGCGTTGTGTCGATTTCGCATCCCGAGGCTCCGTAGGAGCAAGGGGAGAAGGGGGAGTTCATGCTGCGTGCGCTGTCCGCCCGGCGGTTCCTCGCCGTGATCGCGCTGGTCGTTCCGGCGCTGCCGGCGAGCGGGATCGTGGTCGGCGGCGGCGGCACAGCGCGCACCGACTGCCTCGCGGTGTTCGATGCGCCGGTGAACTTTCCCGCGGACGAGCCGCGCCAGGTCGTCTGCACGGACGGCGACCCCAACTGCGACGGGGACGCGGCCGAAGGGCCGAACGGCGTGTGCGTGATCGCCCTCTCGGTGTGCGTCAACAGCACCTTCAGCAGCGCCTGCAACCTGACCGGCGTCGCCTCGATTCTCGTCGAGCACTCGTTCGACACCGGCCTCGATCCGAAGTTCGATCCCGACTTCCAGGCGGTGCGCCAGCGGATCGAGTCCGAATTGCTCATGCCGAACGCCACCAACACGACTCCGAACGCGTGCACGACGCCGATCAACGTTCGCGTCCGCATCAAGGGACCGCTGGGAAACAATCACTGCCACAAGAACAGGAAGAAGCTGCAGCTCACGGCACAGTCGGTCCTCATCGACGGCGACGTGTTCAGCGACAAGGACAAGATCAAGCTGACCTGCCTGCCCAACCCCAACGACGGATGCAACCCGAAGGTGCTCTTCGACGGCACCTTCGATCGCATCCAGAAGCAGATCTTCAGCCAGAGCTGCGCCGTCGGCGGCTGCCACGATTCGCAGAGTCAGACGGGGAACATGATTCTGGAGGCCGGCGCCGCCTACACCAACCTGATCAACGTCACTCCGGACAAGGCCGCCGCCGCCGCGGCCGGCTGGAAGCGTGTCACCGTGCTGATCCAAGACATGAGCGGCGATCCGGACACGAGCTTCATCATGCACAAGCTGACCGGCGACCTGCCTGATTCCAGCTACGGCGCCCGCATGCCGTTCGGGCGGCCAAAGCTGAACCAGACCCTCATCGACATCATCGAAACGTGGATCCGCAACGGCGCCCCGCAGACCGGGTGGCTGGACGGCACGTTCTGAGACGGAGGAGCAACGATGGGCGACGAGAACAGCGTCCTCACCCGCAGCGAGGCGCGCCACCTCCTGCGGCGCACCGGCTTCGGGGCCGACCCGAGACAGCTCGATCATCTCGTCCTCCGCGGCTCGACCCGCGGCGAGGTGGTCGACAACCTGCTGGACTTCGACCCCAAGAAGTTCAAGCCGCGGGGCAAGCAGATCGAGGACGTGCACAACAAATGGGTGAAGTACATGGTGCGGACGAAGTACCAGCTGCAGGAGAAGCTGGTCCTCTTCTGGCACGACCATTTCGCCACCGGCAATGCCAAGGTGAACAACGCGGAGCTGATGACGAACCAGAACCTGCTGTTCCGCCTGAACTGCAAGGGCAACTTCAAGGATCTCGTCAAGGCGGTGAACAAGGACGCGGCGATGATGGAGTACCTCGACACGGTGCGGAACTCGAAGAACCAGCCGAACGAGAACTACGCCCGCGAAGTTGAGGAGCTGTTCACCCTCGGCGTGAAGGACTCCGCCGGCAACGCGAACTACACGCAGGCGGACATCGTCCAGATCGCGCGCGCGTTCACCGGCTGGGACTATGACGACGACGGCCTCGCGACCTTCGACAGCGGCCGACACGATTATGCCAACAAGTACCCGGCGCGAGGCCCGAAGGTGATCTACACGACCGTGGGCCAGTTCGGCTCCGGGGGACGCTCGTTCACCGTCAACGGCGAGGGCGAGCCCGAGATCGACACCGTCATTGATATCATCTTCGATCACCGCGACACCAACTCGCACAACACCGTCGCGCGCCACATCGGCGGCAAGCTCATCTCCTACTTCGCGTTCCCCTCCCCGCCCCTGAGCCTGACCGACGCGGTGATCGCCGACTCCGGCTTCGACACGAGCTTCGACATCAACAGCTTCCTGCGCGCCCTGTTCGTGCGCGACGAGTTCTACGCCAACGCCGACGATCCGGTCTCGGTCAAGTGGCCGGTGGACTACGTCGTGAGCACGCTGAACCTGCTGCGCATGAAGCTGAAGAGCAAGTACCAGTACGTCGACGGCGGGGACGGCGCCGCGATCCGCGACCAGCTGCTCAACATGGGACAGGTGCTGCTCGACCCGCCGAGCGTGTTCGGCTGGGACTGGGAGACCGCCTGGATCAGCAGCGCCACGCTGCTCGCGCGATGCAGCTTCACCCGCGATGCCACCGCCGCACGCGCGGGCGGCGGCACGAGCCTCCGGCCCGAGAAGCTGATCGACCTCACGCTCACCGACCCCGGCGACGTGGTCGACGCGGTCGCCGACCGGCTCGGCGTGAACCTCACCGCGACGGAGCGCAGCATCCTGATCAACTACCTCACCGACAACCACCCGAACACCCCGGTCGATCTCAACGACCCCGACACCCGCGACGGCAAGCTGCACGGCCTGTTCGGCCTGATTCTCCAGTCGCCGGCGTACCAGCTGCACTGAAGGAGGCGCGCATGGCGATCACCCGGCGACAATTCATCACCCGGACCGGCGTGGCGGCTGCGGGCAGCTTCCTCGGTTCGGGATTGTTCCGCAATCCCCTCCTGCGCCAGGCGCTGGCCGACACCATCGGCGACCGGTACTTCGTCGTCCTCTTCCTCGACGGCGGCAATGACGGGCTGAACACGATCACGCCGGCCGACAACGTCGGTGGCCTCCGTACCGCGTACAACGCCGCCCGCAACACCGGCTCCGGCGGGCTGCAGCTCGCCCCCGGATCGCTGCTCGTGCCGACCTCGCCGGCGATGAAGGACCCGAACACGGGGGCACAGCTGGGCTTCCATCCCGGACTGCAGGGGCTCAAGAACCTCTACGACCAGGGCCAGGTGGCCGTGATCCAAGGCTGCGGATATCCGAACTACAACACCTCGCACGAGGTGTCGCGCTCGATCTGGCAGGTTGCCGATCCGCTCGGCGCGGCCGGCTACGGCACCGGCTGGATGGGCCGCTATCTCGCCGCCAACTATACCGGCAGCCAAATCCCCGGCGTGTGCGTGCGCGGTGAGGTGGCGCGCGAGTTCGTGCAGTACACCACCAGCGTGCTGGCGATCGAGCAGCTCAAGGATTTCGGCTTCCCGTACGACGACTTCTTGTCCGGCGACGAGCAGGCCAAGCGCGACGCCTTCAGCGCCATCTATGGGCAGGCGAAGGCGGCCACCGATCCGCTCTTCAAGTACGTCGGCGACAGCGGCTCGGCGATGCTGACCGCGAGCGAAAGCTATCCACCCTTGCATAACGACTACCACAAGGATCGCAAGTCGTTCGAGGACGCCTACAACGCCGTCGGCCGCAGCACGGCACGCGACCTCCTCGAAATCGCCAAGGTCATCTACGGCGTCAAGCGCGGCGTGCCCAACGTGAACGCCCGCTTCTTCGAGATCAGCAACGGCGGCTACGACACCCACTCCGACCAGGGCGGCGCGGAAACCGATGGCCAACAGTATGGCCTGCACAAAGAGGTCGGAGACTCGCTCCAGGTCTTCTTCAACGACCTGCAGGACATGGGCGTTGCCAGCAAGACCTGCGTGATGGTCTGGAGCGAGTTCAGCCGTCGCATCGAGCAGAACGACAACGGCACCGATCACGGCTCACAGGGACCGATGTTCGTGATCGGCGGCGCGGTGCACGGCGGCGTGTACGGCAATCATCCGAACATCGCCGACCTCGACGGCGACGGCAACACCAAGTACTCGCAGGACACGGCCAACGGCTTCCGCTCGACCGATCTCCGCGATGTCTACGGCACCATACTCAAGCACTGGCTCGGCATGACCAATCCGTCGGCAGTGCTGCCGGTCGATGGCGGCGACCCCAAGACGCGCTGGACCGCGCCGAGCTACGACATGGGGTTCCTCTGAAGCAGTAGGCAGTCGGCAGATGGCAGTAGGCAGTCCCCCGCCCCCACCCTGTCAGGACAGCCTCGGGGTGGTGGGGAGCGGGGACTGCGTACCGCCTACTGCCTACTGCCTACTCTCTTCGTACTACTTCCACCACCCGCACCTCATTCTCGTCCCGATCGAGCACCTGACCCCCGCCGGGATGAGCCGCCCGTTTGCGGCGCTGCTGCGCGCCCGTTGCGGCTGGGGCGACGACTGGATCGCCATGTTCGATCGCGCCTTCTCGCTCTACTGGTCGCGCACGCTCGCGCTCGCGCAACGCACCCGAACCTGGGCTCCGCCCCGACTGCGGCACGTCGGCATCGTCCGTGATCGGTCTCGGGTGCGGCCGTACGCGCAGCTACTCAACACCAGCGCCTGGACCGTGTACGAATGCGACTTCGATCCCGGCCTCTCCAATCCCGAGCTCGGCGCGTATGTGCTCGTCCACGGTGACCGCATGGCCCTGCTCGGCGAGGTGAGCCTCGCCGCGGTGCACAACGCGGCCTACTGGTTTGAGCGCACGGCCACCGAACGCGCCGCCTTTGCCGCCGCCGCTGCGCGCTCGCCGCGGCCCGATGCCGACGCCTATCGCGCCCTGGCGGAGGCCACGGAGTGGTTGGCTCGGTTGC
>Ga0335082_10007183_pt1 | contig 12118 bp, 7 predicted proteins | sample Lox_Sample_41_FD_206718 | JGI IMG/M metagenome (GOLD analysis project Ga0335082, IMG submission 206718) | Soil microbial communities from Loxahatchee National Wildlife Refuge, Florida, United States - Lox_Sample_4.1 | ecosystem: Environmental > Terrestrial > Soil > Wetlands | place: USA: Florida...
AAAACGGCGGCTGGAGGATGCCGGCGGGAAAGTTGATGTCATTCATCGGCGGCCTGTAATAGGCGTTGACGGTAGGCGGAGTCATAGTCCAGTCCTTGCGGTCGGTAGGCTTGCTGATCTTCTGCAACGTGCGATGTGTTTCAAAGGCGGACGCTCGTTTGACGTTGCCGGCGTAATCATCGCGTTCCACGCTCACGCTACTGTAGTCACGCCATTTGTCGGGATATCCAATGTTGTTAACGATGGCGTTCAGCTTCTGATAAGCCTGCTGCTTTGTCGTGTCGGACATCCAATCGAGTTGCTGAATGTCCTGGTGCATAGCTTTCTCGATGGCCTCGACCATCTTTAACGTGCGCTGCTTGCCCTCCGGGCCGAATGTGCGGTCCACGTAGAGTTGGCCTAGAGCCATACCCAGACTTTGGTTGGTTGTGCGGACACAGCGTTCCCATCGCGGCTCGATCTCCTGCTGCCCGGACAGATACTTGCCGTTGAACGCGAAGTCTTCGTCAACAAAGGCCTTGCTCAAGCTCGGAGCATAGCTGTTGATCGTCCGCCAGCGCAGATAGGTCTTCCAGTCATCAACTGCAACGGATCCGAGCTGCTCATTCACCTGCCTGAAGAACTCTGGATTGGTGACATTCAGTGTCGTGAACTTCGGTGCTCCGCTCTCAGCGAAGTATTGCGCCAGATCGAAGTTCGGCGCCAATGTCTCGGCCTCGGCAGTCTTCATCAGGTGGTCACGGTTCTTGGGATCGCGGCGAGCCGTGCGGTCCATGGAGGCCTGGGCCAGCCCGGTTTCGACCGCAAGTACCGCCTTGGATTCTTTCGCAGCCACATCGGGAGAGTCGCCCGCCAATTCGAACATCTTCTGCACGTGTTGCTGATACCTTTCCCGGGTCTCGACCGATTTGGCGTCGTCCTTGATGTAGTAATCGCGGTCCGGCAGCGAGATGCCCCCCTGATCGATGTAGGCAATGGTTTTGTTGGCATCATGCATGTCGGGCTGGGAGTAGAAAGCGAACAGTGCTTGCAGGCCATCGCGATGCATCGAAGATACTTGCTTCATGAGCTGCTGACGGTCTTTGATGGCTGCAATGCGCTTCATCTCCGGCTGAAGCGGAGCTGCCCCGGCTCTCTCGATGGCTGCCTCATCCATGCAGGACGCGTAGAAGTCTCCCACCTTCTTCTCGATGGGTGAGTTCGGCTTCGCCTGAGCAGTCTCAAGGATGTCCCGCAGAACGTAAAAGTTGTGCTCTTGCAGCTGGTCGAAGCGGCCCCAGCGGGACTTGTCAGCGGGAATGGCGTTGGTTTTCATCCAATTGCCGCAGGCGTACTGGTAGAAGTCCTCACAGGGATTAACGGTCTTATCGATGGCGGTGGGATCAAATCCCGGGATTTCCTTGATGTTCCCTGCTGATTCGGAAGAGGTTTGTCCGCTACAAAAGACGGCCCAGAGCAAGCCTAGAAGGAGAAGAATACGAAAGCGCATAAAGTCCTCATGGGAGTTATGTGATCTCTGGCCGGCTGCAACCCCTCGCAGTCGCCGCCAGAGGCGATCCCCAGGCCCGCTGGGAGGACTAGCCGGGCCTAGGCAAACACTTCACTATAAACCTTACCCGCCGGGATTGGTGCGGAGCTAGAGTTTCTGGGCCGGACCGCAGGTTTTCAGGATGAATACGCGGATGCTGGCGAGAGGCTGCTCAGAAGAGCTTCAGGTGGATGGTCAGATATCTCTTTGGATCCTTGCGGATTGCAGCGATCAGGTTGCGGGTTTCTACCAGCATCTGGTCGGCATTGTTGTACAGAGAGGGGTCTTTGAGGATTTTGCCGGCTGTACCTTCTCCCTGGTCGAGGCGATCGATAATGCGATCCAGCCTGGTAATGGTGCTGTCTATCTTGTTCGCTAACGCCTCGTCCTTGGCCAGCTTGCCAAGGGTCCCTTTGCCCTGGTTGATGCCGGCAATCAGATCGTCCGCCTGTTTGATGGTGTGGTTGGCGTTGTCGTAGAGCGCCGGGTCTTTCAGAAGTTTTCCAACCGTGCCCCGTCCGCTGTTGACCTCATCGATCAGCTTGTTGACGTTGTCGACGGCAGTGTTGGCTTTGTTGTAAAGCTCGTCGCTGTTGATCAACTTCCCGATACTCCCTTGCGGAGAGTTGATTTGCTGCGCGATGGCTTGCAGCTGCTTCAGGGTGTCGTCGGCGCGGTTATAGAGCGACGGATCATAGATGATTTTTCCGATGGAGCCTTCACCGTTTTGGATGTGGGATACGATGTCGTCAACGCGCTGCAACAAGACGTTGACATTTTGAATCGTACTTTGCGTGGCTCGCACAACGTCTTGCAGTTGCGGCACCTCGCGCGTGGGTAGGACATCCCCCGCCTGCAATGGCCTGCCCTTGGCCTGCCGGCAGTCCAGATCGATAAAAACCTCACCAAGCACTCCGGCGGTGTTGAGCGACGCTTCGCAGTCGTTCTTCATCGCGTCCTCATACCTGGTTGTGATCTTCATCGTGATCTCGACCGGCGCAAGCGCATGTCTTGGGTTGGGGACTACCCGAATGTGGGTTACGTTCCCGATGTCCACACCTTCCAGGCGCACGGGAGCACCGACGCGCAGTCCGCCCGCGTTATCGACGTAAGCGTGGATGGATATTTTCCGGGTGAACAGTCCGGTAGTGCCGGTCATCACGAAAATCAAGACCCCCAACGTGACGGCGGCGAAGATGACAGTCAGGCCGACTCGCAGCTCCGACCATCTCACCTGTTTTTCGCTAGGCACTGGTCTTGCGGATGTCCCTTCGAGCCCCGGTCAGGAAAGCGCCACCGGAGCGCATTTGACGCCCCTCAAACGTACCCCGAATATAACATCCTGGCTTTGGCAGCGTCTTGCTCAAGTCCCCCACGAAATCCGGGTTTGGCCTGCACGGGTCCTAGAGCTTGAGCTCGGCCCGAATCATGTTGTCTTCAAGGCTGGAGAACATCTTGAACCCGAGCTTGGCGCAGAGGGAGCGCATCTCCTTGTTCTCGGGAAGCATGTTCGAGATGAGCATGCCCAGCCTCTCCGCGCGGGCGAGTTCGATCAAGCGGCGATAGAGTTCGGTTCCCAGCCCCTTATGTTGGGCGGCGTCGATCGCCACAGCAGCAAGCTCGCCTTCATTGAGACCGTGAAGCTTGCTCAGTCGGCCCACGGCCAGGATTTCCGGCTCACCCTTCTCGTCGGGCCGCTCGGCAACGAGTACCATCTCGCGGTCGTAATCGATAAAGCAGATACGTGAAAGCCGCTCATGGGCCACACGCTGGGTGAGCTTCAACGGCTGAAAGTACCTAAGGTACACACTTCGTTCCGAGAGCCTCTGGTGGAACTTGATCATCATCGGCTCATCCTCGGGCCGGATAGGACGTATCGTGACATCGTTGCCGTCCTTCATGACCCAGGTATCTACGAGATGCTGGGGATAGGGACGAATCGCCGACCTGGGCAGATCGTCCTCCTGCATTTCTGGCCCATGGACCATCACACGCGCATCGAGCGCCAGCAGCTGCTCCGGCGAGGCGAGCAGCGGATTGATGTCGATCTCCTTGATCCAGCGCTGCTCGGCGATCAACTGGCTGAAGCGGACCAATAGCTCCTCCAGGGCGGCTATATCGACCGGCCCCCGCCCGCGTACGCCCTGTAGGGCAGTGAAGATCCTGGTTTGCTCCATGAGCCGGCGTGCCAGGGTCGAGTTCAGCGGCGGCAGTGCCAGCGCGCGATCCCTGAATACCTCGACAAGCTGTCCGCCGGTGCCGAAGAGCATGACGGGACCGAACTGCGAATCCACGCTGCTGCCGACGATCAACTCGTAGCCTTTCAGCTTTACCATCGGCTGAACAGTGACACCCTGAAAGTGATCGGCGCCCACCTTATCGTTAACGAACAACTGAATTAAGCGGAATGCCCTGCCCACTGCCTCGGCATCGTTCAGGTTTAGCATCACACCACCCACATCGGTCTTGTGCGTGATGGTGAATGAGTAAAGCTTAACGACGACGGGGTATCCGATCGCTTCGGCGGCCTTGACGGCTTCTTGCTCGGTGGTTGCGATTCGTGTCTCAACCGTGGGAATGCCGTAGGCCGTCAGCAATTCCTTCGATTCGTACTCGGTGAGGATCGTGCGGCCCGACGCTCGCACGGTATGAATGATCTGCGCCGCCGCCTCGCGTTGCACGGCTGAATCTGCATGCTGGGGGAGGGCCGGAGTCTCATACAGGCCCCTCAGGTTGTAAGCGTAGCGCCACATGTAGTTGAAGGCTCGTACCGCGCTGTCGGGGAACTGAAAGGTCGGAATGCCCGCCTGATTAAGAATCTGGTCTCCCGCCGCGACCTCCGCACCACCCATCCAACTCGCCAGCACCGGCTTGCCCAGTCCCTTGGCATACGGCTTCAGCTTCTCGGCAATCTGCGTTGGGTGCGTCATGTCCTGCGGAGTCAGGATGACCAGCATGCCGTCGATGCCGGAGTCCTTAGCCGCAATTTCGAGCGACTTTGCATAACGTTCCGGCTCGGCATCGCCCAAAATGTCGATCGGGTTGTTGTGACTCCATTGCGGGGGGAGGATCTCGTCGAAGGCCTTCATTGTCTCGGCGGAAAGCTCGGCCAGTTCGCCACCCCCGGCCACCAAGGCATCGGTCGCAAGCACCCCAGGACCACCTGCGTTGGTCAAAATTGCCAGCCGCTTGCCACGGGGACGAGGTTGCTTGGCCAGCACATCGGACATGAAGAAAATGTCGGCAATACTGTTGACGCGCAGCACGCCCGAGCGGCGGAAGGCAGCGTCCAGCACTTCATCGCTACCGGTCAGGGTGCCGGTATGGGAGGCTGCGGCCTTGGCCGCTGCAGCCGTGCGTCCTGCCTTGATGACAATCACTGGTTTGTTGAGCGAAACCTCGCGCGCCGCTGACAGAAACGAGCGGGCATCGCCGACGGACTCCATGTAGATGACAATGCTGTTGGTGCGGGGGTCGCTTCCGAAATAGTCGATCAAGTCGCCCCAACTGACGTCGAGCATCGAGCCGGTGGAGACGAAGGCGCTGAAGCCGACATTCTCACGCAAGCTCCAATCCAGCACCGCAGCACACAAGGCTCCGCTTTGGCTGAGGAAGGCGACATTTCCCGGGCGCGCAATGCTGCGTGCGAAGGTGGCATTTAGCCCTTTGACGGGGTTCATTACTCCCAGACAGTTAGGGCCAATCACGCGCATCTTTCCGCGGATATGCTCGGAAATTCGCTGCTCCAGTTCCCTGCCGTGATCGCCATGCTCCTTAAAGCCGGCGGAGATGATGATGGCGCCAGGGATGCCAAGTTCAGCCGCTTCGCCAATCACGTCGGGCACTGTATCCGCCGGTGTGCTCACAACTACGAGATCAACTCTGTCCGGCAAGTCAGCGAGTTTGGGGTACGCTTTGATTCCCAGGACATTCGGACGCTTGGAGTTAACCGGAAAAACCGTGCCGCCGAAAGGACTGCTGAGCAGGTTCCAAAGTACCGAACGTCCCACGCTGCCGGGGCGCTCGGAGGCTCCTATCACTGCAACACTCAGCGGCGCGAAAATCGGGTCAAGCGGATTGCTCTCGGAGCGATAAACGTCTGACGATGGATCGGCCTTGATTTTGTCAGGAGACGGCTTAGAGACGCTGCTCATGGTTCCTCGCTTGTTGCAGGAATGGGCTGACAACAGTCTAAATCGCACGACTAGGCGAAGCTTCTGTGGAAAGCCACTCCGGCCAGCGATTGGGCCCGCCGGACGCATTGAGCTGCACTTGGGTACTGTCACGCTAGTGATACAATTGCGCTTCCCCGCGTGAATGTTCTGCGAACGCCTATTCCCGGGATGGATTCCGACCTTTGGCGCAATCCGTGATAGAGAACCGCCCTCTTACCTACGCCGATGCTGGCGTGGACATCGCGCGCGCCAACCGTACCAAGCAGCGCATCAAGTATCTTGCCCAGAAGACCTTCAACCGTGGGGTGCTGAGCGACATCGGCGGATTTGGCGGGCTGTTTTCCATCGACAAACGCAAATATCGCGATCCGGTGCTAGTGTCTTCCGTCGACGGCGTCGGCACCAAGCTGAAGCTCGCCTTCGAGATGAACCTGCACCATACGGTGGGCGTTGACCTGGTCAATCACTGCGTCAACGACATCGCGGTGCAGGGTGCCGCCCCCATGTTCTTTATGGACTACTTCGCCACAGGAAAGCTCGAGGACGAGGTTGCCGAAAAGGTCATCAGCGGCATCGCCGACGCCTGCAAGCAGAACGGTTGTGCGCTTATCGGGGGCGAAACCGCACAAATGCCAGGCTTTTATAGCAACGGTGAGTACGATCTGGCCGGGTTCATCGTGGGCGTTGTCGATCGCGAGCGGATTATCACTGGCAAGGAGGTGAAGCCGGGCGATGTTCTCATCGGCCTCTCTTCGACCGGCCTGCACACCAACGGATATTCGCTCGCTCGCAAGCTTTTCTTCTCGATCGCGCGCTACACGCCGGAAAGCTACGTCAACGAAATCAAAGGCAAGGTTGGCACTGAGCTGATGAAGACCCACAAGAGCTACTGGCCGATTGTGCGGCGCATGATCGACGCCGAAGCTGTAACTGCCATGGCGCACATAACCGGCGGAGGGATCACCGAAAACCTGCCCCGAATGCTGCCCAAGAACTGTTCCGCCATCGTCGAGATCGGATCGTGGCCGGTGCTACCCATCTTCGAGCACCTGCAGGCCATAGGAAGCGTCCCGCCCGACGAAATGCTGCGGACGTTCAACATGGGGATCGGCATGATCCTGGTGGTGCCTGCAGCCAAGTTCAAGAAGGCGCAGCTCATCCTCGATCGCTGCAGCGAGAAGGGCTATACCATCGGCCGGATCGTGAAGGGCGAACGGAAGGTGATCTACCAGTAGCTTGTTTTGCTCCGGCGAATCGGGATATTCTCAACATATGGCGCCAGCAGCGGTATTGACCGGCAAATGGGCGACGGCTGAAGACACGGCTGACGAGTTAGGCGTATCGGCCCGGCGACTCAAGCAACTGAAGAAGCTTGCTGCCGAACTGCTGGGGCCGAAGAAGCGTAGCCAGCACGGCGGGAATGGGCGGCTAGGTTCCAGCCAGAAGAAGACAGCCAGGGCTTCAGGCGCTGCGAAGTCGGCCAAGCGAGCCAAAAAGAATACGCAAAATGCCCACACCCCAACCAGGGCAGTCAAGCGTCCCAAGTCAAGCTAGAGAATCCGTATTTCTCAATGTTCCCTACGATGGCGACTTCGAGGCGCTATTTCTGGGCTATGTTGCCAGCGTGAGTGCCTTCGGCATGGTTCCGCACGCCACACTCGAAATCCCCGGCGGCGAGCGCAGACTAGAGCGAATCCTCAACCTTATCGCTGCCTGCCGCTATTCTGTACACGACCTCTCCCGCGTTCAGCTCGACCGCAAGGCTCCAACCACTCCCCGATTCAATATGCCGTTTGAGCTTGGACTGGCAGTCGCAGAGGGGAAACGGGACCCGCAACACACGTTCTATGTATTCGAGGAGATGAAGCATAGATTGTCGAAGTCACTCTCGGATTTAGACGGTACGGATGTATACATCCACCGCGGCACTCTGAATGGGCTATTCGCGCAGATGGGCAACGCATTCGTTCGATCGAAACGACAGCCAACCGTGACGCAAATGTACGCAATCTACAGAAAGTTGCGAGCTGCTATTCCGCGGATACTTAGTGCTGCGGGGGCCGATTCAATATTCGGCGCCCGTGCATTTCGAGATATATCCACTTTGGCCAGTGCCTTGGCCGACGAGGTCATACCAACAACGCTCGACCAGCAGTTAAGCTGAGTTGAAGCTGCGGCCAGGCTTAGGCCGCCCTACTCCTCCTCCTCCACTTCCTCTCCGCCAGCTGCCTTGGCAGCCGCGATGATCTTTTCCTGCGCCGCCTGGGGCACGATGTCGTAGTGGTCCATATCCATGGAGAAGCTGCCACGGCCCTGTGTCATCGAGGTTAGGTCGGTGCCGTAGCTCAGCATTTCCGCCATCGGCACTTCGGCCTTGACAATCGTCTTGCCGCCTTTGTTGTCCATGCCCTGAATGCGTCCGCGACGGCTGTTCAGGTCGCCCATGATCGAGCCAGCGAACTCGTCGGGAATCGTGATCTCGACGTTCATGATGGGCTCCAGCAGCGTTGGCTTGGCCTGCTCCATGGCTTTCTTGAACGCGATACGCCCTGCCGTCTTGAACGAAAGTTCATTCGAATCGACGTCGTGGTACGAGCCGTCGTAGAGCGTGACCTTGAAATCGACGACTGGATATCCGGCAAGGTATCCACGCTGCGCGGCCTCGACGATGCCCTTTTCCACCGCGGGTATGAAGTTCCTCGGAATGGCGCCGCCGAAGATTTCGTTGACGAACTCGAAGTTGCCGCCGCGTGGCAGGGGCTCCATCTTGATCTTGCAGTCGCCAAATTGGCCATGGCCGCCGCTTTGCTTCTTGTGCCGTCCCTGCACGTCGGCGCGCCCGCGAATTGTCTCGCGATAGGGGACCTTCGGCGCTTTGAGATTCACTTCCGTGTGATAGCGATTCTTCAGTTTGGAGACAATCACTTCGATGTGCTGCTGCCCGGTGCCGGCGATAAGAAACTCTTTGGTCTGCGGGTCGCGAAAGAAGCGCAACATGGCGTCCTCTTCCATCAGCTTGTGAATGCCGTTGCTTAGCTTGTCTTCGTCGGCGCGGGTTTTGGGCTCGATCGCGAACGTGATGGCCGGCTCAGCAAAGGTGACCTGCGGATACTGAATCGGAGCGCTCTTGTCACCCAGAGTATCGCCGGTGAGAGTGTCTTTCAGCTTCGCTACCGCGCCGATGTCGCCGGCGTGCAACTCGGTCACCGGCACCGCCGTCTTGCCCTGCATGGCGGAAATGTGGGAGAGCTTTTCGCTGGTATTACGAGTGAAATTTTGCAGCGTAGCGTCGTTCCTCAGTACCCCTGAGAAAACCTTGAAGAACGAGATGCGTCCGGCGAATGGATCGCTGATGGTCTTAAATACGTACGCCGAAACCGGTTCTGTGTCGGCGATCTTGCGAATTGCCGGCTCGCCATTGTTCGCCGTTGGTGCGGCCTTCGCCTGCCCGCGCTCAACCGCAGTCGGCATATAGTCGACGATGAAGTCCAGGATCTCGTCGGTTCCCATATTGCCGAGTCCGGAGGCAAACAGCACGGGGAAGATTTTGTCCTCGCGAATAGCATTATGCAGGCCGCTGATGATGTGCTCAGGAGCGATAGTACCCTTGTCAAAGAACTCTTCCATGAGGGCGTCATCGCCTTCAGCAACCGCTTCGATCAACTTCTCATGTGCCGCCTGCGCCTGGGCTTGCATGCTGTCGGGGACCGGCCCGACCTTGGCTTTGCCGTTGCCCCCCATCTCGTAGGTGTAGGCCTGCATCTTCACCAGGTCGACCACACCTGTGAAATTCTTCTCGGCGCCGATCGGAAGCTGCACGGGAATCACCGTACGTCCAAAGCTACTGATGAGAGATTCCATGACGCGGGCGAAGTCGGCTCGATCACGGTCCATCCGGGTGCAGACGATGACGCGCGGCAGGGCGAATCGGTCCGAGTAATGCCAGATGCGCTCAGTCACGACTTCGACGCCGCTGACCGCGTCCACTACCACGAGCGCTGAATCAACAGTCGGCAGGACCATCTCGGCTTCGTGGATGAACATGTTGAAGCCGGGCGTGTCGATGAGATTGATCTTGGTCTTGCCCCACTCCACGACGGCTGTTGCCGCCGAGAGCGACATGGCGCGCGACACTTCTTCTTCGTCGTAATCGGTGACCGTGTTACCTTCATCCACGCGCAGCAGCCGCTGTGTGGCGCCGGCGGTGAACAGCATGGCGGATACGAGAGAGGTCTTGCCTGAGTGCGAATGCCCAATCAGGGCGACATTGCGAACGTTTGCGCCTTCGTAAGTCTTCACGTAAGACTCCTTGGAGTTGTGGGGCGTTCCGGCGGCCAATGCGCGTCAACCGGCAGAGGAAGCAGTTCTGTCGATCGCGATCAGGTCGGCCAACTCCGCAGTCTCAGAGGCGGTGTTCCCCGGCAGCACGTGGGTCGTCGTGCTGAGGTCCCCGGGGCTGCCGGTGAGGCAAAAAGGCGGGGCACCATGCCGGCCTGCGCATGGTGAAGCTGGAACAAACTTGCAATCCTAGCACAAGCGATTTCATGCCCTCAACGAGAGAGGCGTGGCAGTTTGTGCCTCCGCTGGGGGTACACCCGAGACGCTTGCCCGTCTATTCAAGTACTATTTGAAAATACTCGCGCGGCTGGGTGGGTCGCGGACCGTGGGAAGGAACGAGAATGACGCGTACTGATCTTCGTCTGCTTTTATCTGCGCTTATGTTGATGATGGCGCTGACCCTTTCCTGGGCGGGCGACACTTCCGTATTGCGCCCGCCCAAAGGCTCCAAGGTGGCGTTGATTGTCTTTGAGGACCTCCAGTGTCCCGATTGCGCCCGCGCCGCTCCATTGCTGCATGAAGCTGCCCAGAAATACAACATTCCGCTGGTGCAGTACGATTTCCCGCTGCCGATGCACAACTGGTCCTTCGTAGCGGCTGTGAACGCCCGCTACTTTGATACCAAGTCGAAGAAACTTGGCGATGAGTACCGGCTCTTCATTTTCCAAAACCAGCCACAAATTACGAAAGACAATTTGCGGGGCATGACGGAACGCTTCGCTGATGACCACAAGGTCACGCTGCCCTTTGTGGTCGACCCGAATGGCGAGCTGGCGGCGAAAGTGCGAGCCGATTTTCAGATTGGCCAACGGGTCGGAATCGAGCACACTCCTACCATCTATGTCGTGAGCGACACCACGCGCGGCAAGCCTTTTGTCGAGGTTGTGGATCGCAGCCAGCTTTATCAGCTCATCGACCAGGTCGAAAAGGAGACGGGAGACGCGCCGTCCGGCAAGACCACCAGCGCGAAGTCGTCGAGTTCCAAAAAGACATCCAAAACGGAATGATTCGTAAGATTCCTGGAACTGAGTAGGTCAGCATGTGCAATTATCAGTGAGAACACCGGCATCAGAACTTTTCCGCCGGGTAAGGGTTTAAATTCAGAAAGTGCTCGATTTCAGCGACATATGAGTACGTCCACGGTTCCCCTCCTCTCCTCTCGAGATCGAATACTGCTTGCGGCGAAGGGTCTTTTTGCCAAAAGCAGCTACGAAAACACCAGCACCGTCGCGATCGCTCGCCAGGCAGGCACCAGCGAATCGCAACTGATGAAGCACTTTGGCAGCAAACAAGGCCTACTGTTCGCGATTCTCGAGCAGGGCTGGTCGGCGATTCTGCACCAAGCGTATGCCTTGTCCAGTGTGCCAGTCCGCTCTCCACAGACTCTCGTGGAAGTCTTGGAATCCCCGATTGTCGAGCTGGACCACGACCCCGAGATGAAAGCGGTCCTGGTGCTGGAATGGCGACGGGCTCGCCGCGAAAATACCGGGGAGCCGGGTGAGGGTTACCTTCAGTTCAGCACGTTGATCGAGAACATACTAAGGGACCTGAAGCAGCGAGGCGCATTCAAGCCTGACCTTAACATCGCGGCCACGGCAGCGGCACTGTTCGGTATGGTCGAGGGGATTCTTTTTGAGCAGATCTTGGGCGCGCGCGATAAGCGTCCTGCGCGTTACGAGGCGGAAGATGTCCGCAGGGTACTGGACGCGTTCATTTTCGGATTGGCACCGGAACCTATGCCGTCCCCGGGGAGTGAGAGCCGCGCCGCGAACTTGAGCCACGCCGGTTAGAACATCTTTCTCCGGTTAGAACATCTTTCTTTAGAACTCCAAATGCAGGCGCACTCCCGGTACGGTCAGGGGACCGCGTACTCGGTTGTAACCTGGATTATTGACATGCTGCAGATCGACGGCAAAGAATAATCCGCGCCAGGCGTGGACGGTATAAAAGGCTTCCTCGATCGTCTCTCTTCCATACGTTAAGCCTCCATCGCCCAGAAGAAACCCGAGTCCTCCATCGGCCAGGTACTGCTGGTGATACGACTTGATGCCGCTGGAGACAAAAACTGCGCCGGCGC
>Ga0335082_10007184_pt1 | contig 12117 bp, 11 predicted proteins | sample Lox_Sample_41_FD_206718 | JGI IMG/M metagenome (GOLD analysis project Ga0335082, IMG submission 206718) | Soil microbial communities from Loxahatchee National Wildlife Refuge, Florida, United States - Lox_Sample_4.1 | ecosystem: Environmental > Terrestrial > Soil > Wetlands | place: USA...
GGCTCCTCGAGGACAGCCTCGCCCTCGCCTACGAGCATCGTGTCTACCTGGAGAATGAGGGCGCGCTGCTGGCCTACCTCGCCGCGGCGTATGTCGAGATCGGCGAACCTGCCCACGCCAAAGAGTTGCGGCCTTGCGGTGGCGCAGGAGTGCGGCTCGAAGATCTACGAGATCCAGAACGTGGTGGTCCTGGCGCGCGCCGAGGTCGCCCTCGGCCACAACGGCGTCATCGATCCGCTGCTCGCTCGTGCCGAGGCGCTGATCACGGACATGGGTGCCCTGGCGTTTCGTCCGCATCTGGCGGAGATCCGCGCCCAGCGCGCCCGGCGGCGCGGCGACCAAGCGGCCTGGCGAGCAGAGCTGGCGGAGGCACAACGGCTGTTCACCGAGACGGGCGCGACGGGACACTCGGCGCGCGTGGCGCGGGAGCTTGGGCTGTGACGCGGATCTCGTATCTCGAATCTCGTGAAGCGCTTCTTCCGGCGAGATACGAGATACGCGCTTCTCGGCCTTTGACCGCACCACGCCATGCGCTAGAAGGACGCCTGAGCGGAGGACACGCATGTACACCCCAGGCGAAGACATCTACGGCAGCCGCGAGCACCAGGCCTTTCGCGAAACCGTGCGCAAGTTCGTGCAGACCGAACTGGCGCCACGGGCGCGCGAGTTCGACAAGCTCGGCCGCTTCGATACGGCGCTCTACCCGAAGATGGGCGAGCTCGGTCTGCTCGGCATCCGCTACGACCCGAAGTATGGCGGCCTCGGCTTGGACTACTCCTACCACGCCGTCTTTCTCGAAGAGCTGGCGCTGTGCGACAACGCCGGCGTCTGCATGGGCATCAGCGTGCAGACCGACATGGCCACACCGGCGCTGCACCGTTTTGGAAGCGAGGAGCTGAAACAGAAGTACCTCGTGCCGGCCATCCGCGGCGAGCAGGTCGCGGCCATCGCGGTCACCGAACCGAGCGCCGGCTCCGACGTCGCCGCCATCAAGACACGCGCGGTGCGCGACGGCGATGACTGGGTGATCAACGGCTCGAAGATTTTCATCACGAATGCCGCCACCGCCGATTGGCTGTGCCTGCTGGCGGTCACCGATCCGGAGGCCGGCTACGGCGGCTTCAGCCAGATCGTCGTACCGACGGACTCTCCCGGTTTCACCTATCAGCTGCTCGACAAGATCGGCAACAAAGGCTCCGACACCGGGCTCCTCTTCTTCGAAGACGTGCGCGTGCCGATCACCAACACCGTCGGCGATCCGCAGCGCGGCTTCCAGCAACAAATGATGCAGTTTCAAGACGAGCGCATGGTGCCGGTGGTGACGGCGCCGGTGACGGCGCGGCACCTCTGGGAGACCACCTTGAAGCACTGTCAGGAGCGCATCGTCTTTGGCAAGCCGCTGTCGAAGATGCAGGTCAACCAGTTCAAGTTCGTCGACATGCTCATCCAGATCAACGCCGCACAGGAAATGGCATATCGCTGCATCCGCCAGATGGTCCGCGGCGAGGACGCCACGCTGGACATCTCGATGGCCAAGGTCTTCGTCACCAACATGCAGCAGTTCGTCGCCACGACGTGCGTGCAGCTGTTCGGCGGTGCCGGCTACATCTACGAGAACCCGGCGGCACGTGCCTTCGTCGACTCGCGCCTGGTGAGCATCGGCGGCGGCGCCGATGAGGTGATGAAGCAGGTGGTGGCGAAGATGCTGCGGATTTGAGAAGTCAGCGATCAGCTTCGGAGCGCACTGGAACGGGAAAGAAAGGCGAGCAATGGGCCTAGTCATAGCTGAGTGCTGACAGCTGACGGCTGAGAGCTATGATCCTCCCCACCCGCATCGATCCGCGCTCGGAAGCCTACCGCGCGAACTACGCCGCGATGGCCGAGCAAGTGAAATACCTCAACGAGCAGCTGGCGCTGGCGAGCGCCGGCGGCGGTGAGAAGTACGTCAGGCGGCACCGCGAACGCGGCAAGCTCATGGTGCGCGAACGCATCGAGCTGCTGCTCGATCGCGACTCACCCTTCCTCGAGCTGTCACCCCTCGCTGGCTGGGGCACCGAGTACGCGCTCGGCGGCAGCGTGGTGACCGGCATCGGCGTGGTGAGTGGCGTCGAGTGCGCGATCTTCGCCAATGACCCGACCGTCAAGGGCGGCGCCAGTAATCCGATCACGCTCGACAAGAACTTCCGCGCCATGGACATCGCGCAGCAGAACCGCTTGCCGGTGATCAACCTCACCGAGTCCGCCGGCGCCGATTTGCCCGAGCAGGCCAAGATCTTCGTGCGTGGCGGGCGCTCGTTCCGCGACCTCACGCGGCGCTCCGCCGAACGCATCCCGACGATCTGCCTGGTCTTCGGCAGCTCCACCGCCGGGGGCGCCTATGTCCCCGGCATGTCCGACTATGTCGTCATGGTGAAAGGCGGCGCCAAGGTGTTTCTTGGAGGCCCACCATTGGTGAAGATGGCCACCAACGAAGACGCCGACGAGGAGTCGCTGGGTGGCGCCGTGATGCACAGCCGCGTCTCCGGCGTCTCCGACTACCTGGCCGAGGACGAGGTCGACGCCATCCGCCTCGGCCGCGAGATCGTCGCCCACCTCAACTGGCGCAAGCTCGGCCAGGCGAAGATGCAGACGCCGGAAGCGCCGCACTACGATCCCGACGAGTTGCTGGGGATCGGCTCCATCGACGTTCGGAAACCGTTCGAGGTGCGCGAGGTGATCGCGCGCATCGTGGACGGGTCACGCTTCGAGGAGTTCAAGACCCACTACGGCACGACGCTGGTCACCGGCTGGGCGCACCTGCACGGTAATCCGATCGGCATCCTCGGCAACAACGGCATCCTGTTCTCCGACTCGTCGCAGAAGGCTGCGCAGTTCATTCAGCTGTGCAACAAGATCGACGTGCCGCTGCTCTTCCTGCAGAACATCACCGGCTACATGGTGGGCACACAGTACGAACAGGGCGGCATCATCAAGGACGGCGCCAAGATGATCAACGCGGTCTCGAACTCGGCGGTGCCGATGTTCACGGTGATGATCGGCAGCTCGTACGGCGCCGGAAACTACGGCATGTGCGGCCGCGCCTACGACCCGCGGTTTCTCTTCACCTGGCCGAACCACCGCATTGCCGTCATGGGACCGGAGCAGCTTGCCGGCGTTCTCTCCATCGTCCGCCGCCAGGCCGCGGAGCGGTCCGGTCAACCGTACGACGCAGAGCAGGACAAGGCCATCCGCCAGATGGTGATCGAGCAGATCGATAAGGAGTCGAACGCGTTCTACGCCACCGGCCGCATCTGGGACGACGGCATCATCGACCCGCGCGACACCCGCACTGTCCTCGGCATCGCACTGAGCGCGGCGTTCAACAACGTCGTGAAAGGCAGCGACAACTTCGGTGTGTTTCGGATGTGAGGGACATGCCGAAGAAAATGGAAAACTGGAAACCGGAAACGGGAGATTCGAAACCGGTCAATGTCGCAAGGGTAAAGGATCACGTAACCCCGCAGTCTTGGTGGCGGGGGGCTGACCAATCCTTTGCCAGCTGCCCTCTCCCGCGCATCGGTTCCGCGCGGGAGAGGACGAAGGTGAGGGTGCTAGCATGCTTGCATCACCGCACAATCGCGCACCCTCACCCTCCCCTCTCCCACGCTGAAATGACGCGCGGGAGAGGACAGCTTGCGGCCTCTCATTTCAGCCCTACCAAGACTGATTCCTGTTTCGTGTTTGCGGCCTTCCATTCTCTTGCTTCGTTTCAGCCGACTCGATGAAGACGTTCCGCAAAATCCTCATCGCCAACCGCGGCGAGATCGCGCTGCGTATCATGCGCACGTGCCGGGCAATGGGTATCGGCACGGCGGCAATCTATGCCGACCCCGATGTGAACGCGCCGTTCGTGCGCGCCGCCGACGAAGCCGCATACATCGGCCCGCCGGTGACCGGCGGCTCGTTCCTGGCCATCGAGAAGATCGTCAAGGCCGCGCACCGTGTCGGTGCCGATGCGGTGCATCCGGGCTACGGCTTCCTCGCCGAGAACGCCGACTTCGCGCAGGCGTGCGCCGACAGCGGCATCACGTTCATCGGGCCGGCGCCCGATGCCATCCGCCGCATGGGCAGCAAGATCGCAGCCAAGGAAATCGCCGTGGCCGCCGGCGTTCCCACGATCCCCGGGTTCAGTGCTGCCACGCTCTCTGATCGCGCCATCGCGGCGCGGGCCGGTGACGTCGGCTATCCGCTCCTCATCAAGGCATCTGCCGGGGGCGGCGGCAAAGGCATGCGCATCGTCCACGATGCGGCCAGGCTCCACGGCGCACTGGAGGCCGCGCGGCGTGAGGCCAAGAGCGCCTTTGGCGACGACACACTGCTCATCGAACGCTATTTCGAGTCGCCGCGACACATCGAGATCCAGATCCTCGGCGACGCCCACGGCAACCTCATTCATTGCTTCGAGCGCGAGTGTTCGATCCAGCGGCGCTACCAGAAGATCATCGAGGAAGCCCCCTCCCCCGCCGTCGACCCGGCGCTCCGCGCGCGCATGGGAGCGGCCGCGGTTGCCATTGGGCGCGCCATCAACTACTCGAACGCCGGCACCGTCGAGTTCATCGTCGACCGCAACGCGCAGTTCTACTTCCTGGAGGTCAACACGCGCTTGCAGGTCGAGCACCCGGTCACCGAAGAGATCACCGGTCTCGACCTGGTGCGCTTGCAGATCCTCATCGCGCAGGGCGCGCCGCTGCTGCTGCGCCAGGAAGACCTGCACCTCAATGGCCACGCCATCGAGTGCCGGCTCTACGCCGAGGACCCGGCAAACGATTTCTTGCCCTCGATAGGGACCGTGGTGTGCTGGCAGCCGTCAACGGCTGCGGGCGTGCGCTACGAAAGCGGCATCGAGACGGGCGCTGAGGTGACTATCCACTACGACCCGATGCTCGCCAAGATCATCGCGCACGGCTCGACCCGCGTCGAAGCCGCGCAACGTCTGGCGCGGGTTCTCGACGCGTTGCGCGTCCACGGGGTACGCACGAACGTCTCGCTGCTGCGCGAGATCTTGCGGCATCCCGAGTTCCTCGCGGGCAACCTCAGCACGCATTTCATCAACGACCACATCCGACTCGATCCGCAGCGCACAGCGGCCGAGCAGGCAGCCGATCGCGTGCACGCCGTCGCCACGGCGTTGTGGATGCAAGCACGGCGGTGCGCGCAAGCGCCGCTGCTACGCGGCATTCCCTCGGGCTGGCGCAACAACCCCAGTCAGATGCAGTCGATCGCCTTCGCGAGCGGTGCGGCCACACTGCACGTGCACTACCGGGTCCACTCCCAGAGCCACATCGACGTGCAGGTCGACGGTGCGGCGCACAGAGCCGGCGTGCAGGCATGGGATGAGGAGCACATCCGCTTCGTGCTCGACGATGTGCAACGCACCTGCACGCTGGTGGCGCAGCACGACACGCACCACGTCCACAGCGCGCTGGGCAACTCCGAGTTGCGCGAGGTGCCACGCTTTCCGCCGCCGGCACACGAAGAGATTCGCGGCGGCTGCCTCGCACCGATGCCGGGGAAGATCCTGGCCGTGCGCGTCGAACCCGGCCAGGCCGTGAACAAAGGTGACACCCTGGTCATCCTCGAAGCTATGAAGATGGAGCACGAAGTTGCCGCGCCGCACGACGGCAGCGTGCGCGAGGTGCGCGTCGAGGCCGGGCAGCAGGTGGATGCCGGCGCTGTCCTAGTGATCCTGGAGGAGACGAAGGATGAGTGAAGCAACCCTCTACGAACTGCGAGGCGACATCGCCTGGATCACCCTCAATCAGCCGGAGAAGCGCAACGCGTTGACTGACGAAATCGTCGCCGGACTGCTCGGGCATCTGACCACAGCGATCCACGACCCACGCGTGCGTGCCATCGTCATCACCGGCGCGGGCACCGCCTTTTGCGCCGGCGCCGATTTGAAGAGCGGCGGTGTGGCAGCCGGAGCTGGCGAGAATCCCTTCGTCACCGTCATGAAGACCATTTGGGAGGCGCCGAAACCCGTCATCGCCCGCATCAACGGCCACGCCTTCGGCGGCGGCGTCGGCTTGGCCGCGGCGTGCGACCTCACCGTCGCTGCCGACACGGCGATGTTCAGTTTCAGTGAGGTTCGGGTCGGAGTGATCCCGGCCATGATCTCCGTCGTCGTGATCCCCAAACTCGGCATCCAGAACGCCATGTGGCTCTTTCTCACCGGCGAGCGCTTCTCGGCACGCCGCGCGATCGAGCTGGGCCTCGTTCATCGCGCCGTACCGGCAAGCGAGCTGGATGCGGCAGTGGAGGAAATCATCGGTCTGGTTCGCCTTGGCGGTCCCAACGCGATCCGTGAAGCGAAGCAACTGGTGCGGCGGATACCGACACTGTCAATGGACGAGGGCTTCCGCTACACGGCGAAGAAAATCGGCGAGCTGTTCGCGTCGGAAGAAGCCGCCGAAGGGATGCAGGCATTCCTGGAGAAGCGCAAACCGCGCTGGGCGGAATGAAACAGGGATCAGCAGTCAGCCCTCGGCTGTCAGCGAAATCCGTTCTTGCTGACCGCTGAGAGCTGACTGCTGATGGCTCACGGAGTGATTATGGGCGACGAGGACGTGCTTCGCATTGCCAACTGCAGCGGCTTCTATGGTGATCGACTGAGCGCGGCGCGCGAGATGGTCGACGGCGGGCCGATCGATGTGCTCACCGGTGACTACCTCGCCGAGCTGACGATGATGATCCTGTTCAAGGATCGGATGAAGAACCCGGACGCCGGTTTTGCACGTACATTTCTACGCCAGATGGAGGAAGTGTTGGGGACATGCGTCCAGCGTGGCATCAAAGTCGTGGTCAACGCCGGCGGCTTGAACCCGGCAGGTCTTGCGGCCGAGATGCAGAAGCTGGCGTCGCGCCTGGGTGTGAAGGCAACGATCGCGCACATCGAAGGCGATGATCTCCTCGCCAAGTTGGCGGACCTGCAGCGTCAGGGTGTGGAGCTGCGTCATCTGGACAAGGACGTGCCACTTTCCTCGCTCACCGCACAGGTAGTTACGGCCAACGCGTATCTCGGTGCGTGGGGTATTGTCGAAGCGTTGCGGCGCGATGCCGACGTCGTCATCTGCCCGCGGGTTACCGACGCCGCCCTCGCGCTCGGTCCGGCGGCGTGGAAATTCGGCTGGGCACGCGACGATTGGGATCGCCTTGCGGCGGGGATCGTGGCCGGGCACATCATCGAATGCGGCGCGCAGTGCACGGGAGGCAACTACTCCTTCTTCCAGGAGGTGCCAGATATTGATCGCATCGGCTTTCCAATCGCCGAGATGCACGGGGATGGCACCTTCGTCATCACCAAGCACCCCGGCACAGGAGGCTTGGTTTCGGTGGGGACGGTCACGGCGCAGTTGTTGTACGAAATCCAGGGACCCCGCTACCTGAACCCCGACGCGACAGCGCGTTTCGACTCGATCCGTCTCACTCAGGAAGGTGCCGACCGGGTGCGTGTCTCGGGCGTCATGGGCGAGCCGCCGCCACCTACCACCAAGGTCTGCATCAACTACCTCGGTGGCCACAGGAACGCGATGACGTTCGTGCTCGCCGGCCTCGACATCGAAGAGAAGGCGCGCCTCGCTGAAGAAACACTCTGGAAGCTCGTCGGCGGCAAGGAGCGCTTCGCCGAGGTGAGCGTCCGTCTCGTGCGTTCGGACCGCAGCGATCCGCAGTCCAACGATGAGGCATTCGCGTACCTGCAGGTGGTCGTCAAGGACGCAGACGCGGCGAAGGTGGGGCGTGCCTTCAGCAACAAGGCCGTTGAAATGGCGCTGGCGAACTATCCCGGATTCTTCATCACTTCGCCGCCGGGGGACGCCGTACCGTACGGCGTCTACTGGCCCGCGCTCGTGCCTTCCGAACTCGTCGACCATCGCGTCGTCATCGGCGACGAGCGGATCGCGGTTCCACCAGTCACGCCGCGGCCGGCAGAGCACGCTGCGGCGGTGCCGGTCGCGCCAGTCCCCGCCGCTCCGGCGGGGCCCACGGAACGACTACCGCTCGGCACCATCTGCGGTGCGCGGTCTGGGGACAAGGGCGGCAACGCCAACGTCGGCGTATGGACCAAGAACGGGGCGGCGTACGCCTGGCTGCAGAGTTACTTGACCGTCGAGCGCTTTCGGCAGCTCATTCCTGAGGCGGCTACGCTCCGGGTCGAGCGGCATCCGCTGCCGAACTTGCTGAGCCTCAACTTCGTGCTCGCAGGCCTGCTCGGCGACGGCGTCGCCGCATCGACACGTAGCGATCCGCAGGCAAAGAGTTTGGGAGAATATTTGCGCGCGAAGGTCGTGGACATCCCGCGCGCCCTGCTGGCGGCGTAGAGGAGGTCGGTCAGCTGCGACGAACCTGCGTCCAGGTGCAGTCTTGTGGTGCAGCATGAAGAACCGATCGATGGTCGTTGGCGCCCTGGCGATCGGCTGTTGGATGTGGTCCGCTGCGGCGTGCACGCACGTGCCGCACATCATTACGCCCGAAACGCGTGGCGTCGACGATGTCCGCTTGACGGCGCTGCTCGCCGCGCATTCGCTGCCCGCGGAGCAAAACGTCAGCGCACTGCTGGTTGGACGCACCGACGCCCTCAGCTACCACCTGGTGCAGATCCGAGACCGCGAGCAGCCGCACATCCACGCAACCCACGACCTGGCGGTCATACTGCTGAAGGGGAAAGGGCAATTGTACGTGGATGGGCAACCCCAGGAGATGCGATCCGGGGACGTGGCGGTCGTCCCCCATGGCGCACCGCACTACTTCGTGAACACTGACGGTGCGCCCGCTGCGGCATTCGTCATCTTCGCGCCACCGTACGACGGAACCGACCAGATCCCCATCGCACCCGGGCCGTGACCGGCGGACGTTTGCCGGGTTCTGGAACGCTGCTACAGTGGCGCTGATGCCTGCCTGTTGGTGAGAGATGGCAGCGCGCGGAGAAGAATACGAATGGCGATACGACAAGTCACACCGGACGAGGCCCACAAGCTGTTGTCGGATGAAGGCTACCGCTACCTCGACGTGCGCACCGAGGGTGAGTTTGCAGACGGCCACCCGGCGACGGCCGTGAACGTGCCGGTAGTCTTTCCGGATCGCGCCACGGCACAGATGGCGATGAACCCCGATTTTCTCACGACCGTCGAGGCACACCTCCCAAAGGACACCAAGCTCGTGGTCGGGTGCCTGTCGGGGGGGCGTTCACAGCGGGCGGCGGAGCTGCTCACGCAGGCCGGCTACGCGCATGTGGTGAACATGCAGGGCGGGTTCGGCGGCGCGCGCGATCAGACGGGACGGACCGTGGTCGCCGGTTGGGCGGAGCGGGGTCTGCCGGTCTGCAAGGATTGCGGCCCCGAAAACTCCTACGCCGGCTTGCGGCGAAAGCTGTAGTCGGGCGGCGATGGCGATTCGTATCACTCGGGTGTACACACGCTCCGGCGACAGCGGCGATACGGCGCTGGTCGGCGGCCGGCGTGTGCCCAAGGATGCCTTGCGCATCGAAGCGTATGGAACGGTTGACGAACTGAACTCCATCGTCGGCCTCGCGCGTGTGTTCAATGGCGAGGCCGCGGCCGGCGCTGCTCGTGATCGGCTGGAAGACATTCTGAAGCGCTTGCAGAACGAACTGTTTGATCTCGGCAGTGAGCTGGCGACCCCCGCGGACGCGACCTACGACGGCATGTTCCGCGTCGCGGAAGCGCAGGTGACGGCCCTCGAACACTTGATGGACGAGTGCCAGAAGGAGCTGGAGCCGCTCAACTCCTTCATCTTGCCGGGGGGTGGACGCGTCAGCGCGTTCCTGCATCAATGCCGCACGGTCTGCCGCCGGGCAGAGCGTATCGTCCTGCGGCTGGGCCGTGAGGAGGATATCGGCCCCTGGCCGTTGCGGTACCTGAACCGCCTCAGTGACCTGTTTTTTGTTTTATCGCGCTGGATCGCCAAACAATCCGGTGAGGCCGAATATCTGTGGGAACGTGGCCTGCGGGCGCATGAAGGCCGCCGGACGAAGAAAGGATGAACGCATGCCACCGCTGTATCTGAAGCAGCTCGAACTCGGACCGATGCAGAACTTCGTCTACATCGTGGCTGATCCGGTCACGCGCGACGCCGTCGTGATCGATCCGGCGTGGGAGATCGACCGTATCGTCGACATCATCGAGCACGATGACCTCCATCTGCAGGCGGCGTTGATCACCCACTTCCATCCCGACCATCTTGGCGGCAACCTGATGGGGCACCATATCCAGGGCGCCGCCGAGCTGCTCGAACGCAACTTCAAGATCAAGGTGCACATGCACAAGTCGGAGGTCGAGTTCGCGGGCCGCATTGCGGGCCTCTCATCGTCGGACATCGTGGGCACCGACGGCACCGAGGAGTTGCGGTTCGGCAGCAGCAGCGTCCGTTTCATCCATACGCCCGGGCACACGCCCGGGTCGCAATGCTTCCTGATCGACGGGCGACTGGTCTCAGGTGACACGCTGTTCATCGGCGCGTGCGGCCGCGTCGATCTGCCCGGCAGCGATGCGGCGCAAATGTACGACAGCCTGGTGAACAAACTCAAGCGGCTGCCCGAAGACACCGTCCTGTACCCTGGCCACAACTATGCGGGCCGTCCGACATCGACCATCGGTGAGGAGAACCAGCGCAACATGTACATGCGATTCAATCGTCTCGAGGATTTTCTCAGCTTGATGGGTTACTGACAGCGCGCGTCTTGATCGCGTTGGCAGGCGTTGTGGACCTCTTCGTCTACGGCTCATTGCTGGAGGACGCGGTAGTCGTCCAGGTCACGGGCCGCCGCTTTCCAAAGCGTCCCGCGCAGCTGCCTGGTTTTCGCAAGCACACCCCGACGGACAGCTACCCCTACATCGTTCCCGACGACGACGGAATGGTCGACGGCTTCGTCCTCCAGAGGGTCGATGGTGACGCGCTGCGGGCATTCGACGAGTACGAGGATGAAGGCCGGTTGTATCGCCGGGTTGAGGTGACGATCACCGTCGCCGGTCGGCCGCAGCATGCCTTCGTCTACGTAGCAGCGACGTAGTTTGAGCTGCCGCAGATCGCAATGACGTGACCGCTCATAACTATGGAGGGAGAGCGACCGCCTTACGCGTGGGCAGCAGACCCCGCGGTCCACGCGCAGCACCGCTCGGACCTGGTCCATACGATCTGGGCGCTGGCATGGCCGGTAATCATCACCTTCTTTCTCGAGTCGTTGGTTGGCTTGATCGACACCCTGATGGTTGGCCGGCTCGGCGCGGCGGCCGTCGCCGCAGTCGGCGTCGGCGCGCAGGTTCTGTCTGCCGTCAGCGTCGCAATGACCGCTGTCGGGACGGGCACACTGGCATTGGTGGCCCGACACGTTGGCGCTCAGCAGCGTGGCGAGGCGGAGCAGGTACTATGGCAGTCGATTCTTGCCGCCTTCGGTCTGTCGATCGTCTGCATCATTCCGGTCGTTGCGTTCGCGCCGGCGGTAGTGCGAGCGTTCGGGGTGACCCCCGAGGTAGTCGGGCTTGGTGCTGCTTTCGTCCGGCTCGTGATGTTGTCGATTCCTCAGTCTGCGGTTCTTTTTGTCATCGGCTCGGCATTGCGAGCCGCCGGCGACACCCGTACTCCGCTACTCATCGGGTTCACGGTCAACGTCATCAACATCGTGGGCAACTACGTGCTGATCTTCGGCAAGCTGGGTTTGCCTGCACTCGGCGTGCGGGGCTCTGCAGCGGCGACCGCATTGGCCTTTACCACTGGGGCCGTCCTGGGCCTGGTGCTGCTGGTGCGCGGGCGGCTGGTATTGCGCGTGGGGCGGAAATGGCTTGGTCCGCGAGGGCGCATCATCCGCCGGGTGCTGGCGATCGGATATCCTGCCGCGGGCGAGCAGATCCTGATGCAGATTGGGTTCTTCTTCTACCTCGTGTTCGCGGCGCGGTACGGCACGAGCGCGGTGGCGGCGTACTTCATTGGCGTGCGCATCCTGGCCATGTCCTTTCTTCCCGGTTACGGCTTTGCGGCGGCCGCAGCGGCTCTCGTTGGGCAGAATCTCGGGGCCCACAACCTCGACTTGGCAGAGCGCAGCGGTTGGGAATCCAATCGACTGGC
>Ga0335082_10007186_pt1 | contig 12116 bp, 10 predicted proteins | sample Lox_Sample_41_FD_206718 | JGI IMG/M metagenome (GOLD analysis project Ga0335082, IMG submission 206718) | Soil microbial communities from Loxahatchee National Wildlife Refuge, Florida, United States - Lox_Sample_4.1 | ecosystem: Environmental > Terrestrial > Soil > Wetlands | place: USA...
GAACAGCGCCACCGTCTGGCCGCCGATGGCCATCCAGCGGAGGTTGGAGAGGGTCCTGAGGCGGACCCGGCCGCGGATCATCGAGGCGCGCGCCACCGGCAAGGGCCGATGCAAGTCGCGGGGCGTTTCCTCTGCCGGCATGGCGCGTCCGAACCCAGCTTCGCGGGGCCGCATCGAGCCCGGCGTGCCAATAGAGCGCAATACGTATTGATGCGCACGCTTAAGGCCCTGGCGGCAGGCCGCGGCGTGTCTATTGCGGCATGAGGGCGAGAATATGTCTGCCGCGGCCCCGGTTGAAGCCGTGGCCGCGCCGACCGCGCGTTTTCCTTAACGGCGCGGCGCGACCGCGCCGTCGTTCGGTGACGCCAGCCGTCACGGCAGGTGCCGCGCCAAATCGCGATCAGATCGCGGGCGCCGGCAGACCGGCCAGCGACGCCGCCGCGATCAGCGTGTTGCGCATCAGGCAGACGATGGTCATCGCCCCCACCCCGCCGGGAACCGGCGTGATGTACCGCGCCACCTCGGCCGCCTCGGCGTAAGCCACGTCGCCGACCAGCCTAGTCTTGCCCCCGCCGGCATCGACCCGGTTGATGCCGACGTCGATCACCGCGGCGCCCGGCTTGACCCAATCGCCCCTGACGATCTCGGGCTTGCCCATCGCCGCCACCAGGATGTCGGCACGGCGCGCCACACCGGGCAGATCGCGCGTCTTGGAATGGGCCATGGTCACCGTGGCGTTGGCCGCCAGCAGAAGCTGCGCCGCCGGCTTGCCGAACAAGAGCGAGCGGCCGATCACCAGCGCATCCATCCCGGCCACCGGCCCCAGCGTCTGCTTGAGCAGGATCATCACGCCCATCGGCGTGCACGACACCAGTTTGGCGCGGCCGGACAGCAACAGGCCGGCGTTGGTGGGCGTCAAAGCGTCGACGTCCTTGGCCGGATCGAGCGCATCGAGCACCGCCTGCTCGCGGATCTGCCCCGGCAGGGGAAGCTGCACCAGGATGCCGTGCACCGAGGCATCGGTGTTGAGCGCGCGTACCAGCGCCAGCACTTCCGCTTCGCCGGCGGTGGCCGGCAGGTGATGATGCACCGACTTGAAGCCGAGGGCCTCGGCCGTCTTGTTCTTGTTGCCGACATAGACGTGGCTGGCCGGATCGTCGCCGACCAGAACGGTGGCCAGCCCCGGCACCACGCCGTGCGCCGCCTTCAGCCGCGCCGTTTCCTCGGCCACGCTGGCCCTGAGCCGCGCCGCATGCGCCTTGCCGTCGATGATCGCTGCCGTCATGGGCCTCGTCCCAATGCTTCCAGGCGGGCGGCGAGCGCCTGGCCGTCGCCCGCGATTTCAATCCGCTTCAGGCGCGCGGTGGCGCCCCGGGCGATACGGATTGCCGACTTCGGCACGCCCAGCGTTGCGGCCAGCAGCGCCACCAGCGCCGCATTGGCCTTGCCGCCTTCGGCGGCCGCCCGCACCCGTGCCTTCAAGTAGACCGCGCCGTCGGCGCCTTCGGCCCAGCCTTCCACCGCGTCGCGCCCGCCCTTCGGCGTCAGGCGTAGCTCCAGGAAGACGCCGCCGGAAGCCAAACGAACGCGCGGCTGCATTGCGTCAGCTGCCGTAGCCGATGGCGCGATAGACCGTGAAATCCAGCCACGGCACGACATAGTCCTGGATGAACCAGATGGCGAGGAAGACGATGATCGGCGAGATGTCGAGGCCGCCGATCGGCGGGATGACGCGGCGCACCTGGCGGAACACCGGCTCGGTCAGCCGGTCCAGCAGGCGCACCGCGGCGCGCACGAAATTGTTGTGCAGATTGATGACGTTGAAGGCGACGAGCCAGCTCGCCACCACGGCCGCGATGACGATCCATTTGTAGATCTCGAGCAGGACCAGGATCAGCGCGGAGACGGGATCGATCGGGGGGTACAACATCGACGTCCGGCGAAGGGGTTGCGCACCCGCCCCTTTTGCCAGCCGGAACGGCCGTCCGCAAGGCGCGCTTGACAGCTTCCCGGACCCCTCCCTAGATACCCGCCCCGCGCCCGAACCGGGCGGCAAAGCTGGGGCTGTAGCTCAGTTGGGAGAGCGCCTCGTTCGCAATGAGGAGGCCAGCGGTTCGATTCCGCTCAGCTCCACCATCCTGCTTCGCGCTGGCGCGCTTGGCAGGACTGGCGCCCCGATAAGACCGCGAAGCAGGATGCTTTCCGAAGCGGCCCTTGGGCCGCGAAGAAGGGCTGCTGGATGCACAGGACAAAGCCATGAGGATGGGCACTTCCGGCAGATGGACCGTTGCGGCCGCGACGCTGCTCCTGGCCGCCTGCGGCTTCGAGGCGCCGGCGCCGACCCGCACGCCCCCGCCCGCGCCGCCGCCCGTGCCGGTTTCGACGCTGACCGCGACGCTCACGCTTCCCGCCGCCGAGGCGGCGCGCCGGCTGAATGCGGAGACGGCCAGCCGCATCGCCGAGCTCCGCGACAAACCGGTCAAATGCGGCATCGGGCGCTGCCGGCTCAATCTCGAAGCCGTGCGCACCGGCCCCATCGCGGTCGAGGCCCGCCACGACGCGATCGAGGTCGCGCTGCCCTTCGCGGTGGAGGCGGAGTTGTCGCTGCCGGGATTCCTCAAGGGCGTGCACGCCAAGGCCAACGCCCGCGGCGAGGCGTTGACCGCCACCACGCTTGCCATCGGCGGCGACTGGCGCCTCCATCCCACGACCAGCGGAACCATCCGGCTGGACGACAGCCATCTACGGCTGGGGCCGGTCGTCACCAGCCTCCGCGACGTGTGGAACGACAACGACGAATTGCTGTCGAAGCCGCTGTTCAAGATGCTCGACCAGAAGATCGCGGCGGACGTTCGCGCAGAGCCGAAGATCGCGCAGCTTTGGCGCCAGGCGTTGGCGCCGATCAAGGTGAGCAAAAAGCCCGCGGCGTGGCTGGTGCTGGCGCCGGAGCGCTTGCGCATCGGCCGCCCGGCGACGGCGAACGGCGCGTTCGTCCTGTCGCTCGGGCTCGAAGCACGCGCCCATGTGATCGTGCAGGACGATCCGCCGAAGACCGAGCCGACGCGCCCGCCGCCGCCCGCGCCACTCGCAGGGCATGACAATCGCTTCGCCGTGTCCGTTCCCGTGCTGCTGCCTTACGACCGCGCCGCCGCCCTGGCGCTCGATTCCCTGGCGAAAAAACCGCCTCATATCGCCGGCACGCGGCTGCGCTTCACCCGGCTTGCGATCCTGCCTTCGGGCCGCGACGTGATCCTGGCAGCGCGGTTCTGCGCCGACGAGAGCTGGGACGTGTTCCACTGGTTCTCGGCCTGCGGCACCGGCTATCTGCGCGGCGTGCCGGTTTTCGATGCGGCAAGCGGAACCATCCGCATCCGCGATGTGCGCTACGACATCGCAACCCAGAACATCATCCTCGGCGCGGCGCACGCGCTGGCAGGACCCGAGCTGGGGCGCGAACTGGAATCCCGTCTGGTGTTCCAGGTCGGCAACGACATCGCCAAGCTGCAAGGCCAGATCGCGGCGGCGCTGGCCCGGCCGCAAGGCCGCGAGGTGACCATCGCGGGAACCCTCAAGTCGTTCGGGCCGGTTTGGCTGACCTGGACCAAGGACGGTTTCGTGGCCTTGTTCTCCGCCGAGGGTAGCGTGCGGACGGACATTCGCCTCTGAGCACCGCCGCGCTAACCGCCGGTTTACCATAGAGGATTAAACCGGCGGGGACCTTGGAGGTTCCGCGCCATGCCGCGTTTGCCGGCTTTGCTGCTAGCCCTGGCCGTTCTGACGGCGCCGGCCGCCGCGGACAACGACAAGAAACCGCCGATCCACAAGATTACCCAATCGGTCAGCTATGTGATGATCGATCCGATCTACGCCACCATCCTGGACGGCAACCGGCCGATCGGGCTTTTGATGGTCGGCATCGGCCTCGACGTGCCCGACGCCGACCTGCGTGCCCGGGTGAACCGCGACATGCCGGCCCTGCGCGACGCCTATGTGCGCAGCCTGATGCTGTTCGCCGCCACCTCGGTCAGGTCGTGGCGGCAGCCCGACGTGAGCGCAGTCGCCGACCGGCTGCAGCGGGTGACCGACCGCATGCTGAACCACGAAGGCGCCCGCATCCTGCTCGCCCAGGTGGCCCTGCGGCTGACGCACTGACCGCCGTTGCGGGTGGAAATCCGGCCGCGTCATCTGCCATACTTGCCCCCTGCGCTGGTTTCGTCGGCGGGCACCATGACCTATCTGATCGCCCTGGGCTGCGCGCTGTTGAGCGGCGCGGCGTTCTATTCCTCCACCGGCCTCGGATCGTTTTGGCCGTTGGCCTGGCTGGCGCCGATTCCGGTTCTGTGGCTCGCCTTCAAAGAGGCGCGTGGCTGGACCGTGTTCTTCGCGGCCTTGGCGGCCGCCGTGCTCGGCGGACTCAATCTGCTGGTCGGCTATGCGGCGGATTTTCCGCCGCCCGTTCTGGCGGTGCTCGCTCCCGCCGCGATCCTGCTGCCGGCGCTGCTGTTCGCGCTGGCCGTGATGGGCGCCCGCTTGGTGGCGCAGCGGGTTTCGCCGCCCGCCGCCATCGCCGCCTTCGCGGCTTTGTGGACGGCATTCGATTATCTTCTCTCGTCGCTGGGCCCGAACGGCGCCGCCCTGTCGCCCGCCTACAGCCAGGTGGGCATGCCGTACCTGATCCAGGGTGCCTCGATATTCGGCGTCTGGGTTGTGAGCTTCGTGCTCGGTTTCTTCGCGGCCGGGATCGCCATGGCGGTGGCCACGCGGCGCGCGGCGCCGGCCGTGCTTGCCGCCGCCCTGCTGCTCGCCGACGGCGCCTACGGCCTGTGGCGGATTTCCACCGCGCCGGCGACGGCCTCGGTGCTGGTCGGGCTGGCGGCCGACGACGCGCTTATCGCCAAACGCTTTCAGGCCGACGAGACGAGCGCGCTGGCGGTGGTGGAGGCCTACGCGGGTGCCGGCCGGGAGCTGACCGCCAACGGCGCCAATCTGCTCGTCGTCCCCGAAAGGGTCGCCGTGCTCGAACCGGCCTGGCGCGGCGAAGCGATGGCGAATCTCGAGACCGTGGCCCATATCGGGCACGCCACGCTGGTGATCGGCTTCGACGAGCGCGGCGCGGAACGGCGCAACGGCGCAGTGATCTTCTTCGCCAACGGCGCCCCGCCGCAGACCTATTTCAAGCGGCATCTGGTGCCCGGTCTGGAGCGCGCGTTCGTGCCGGGAACCGCCTCGTTCATGCTGGCGGACCGCACCGGCATCGCGATCTGCAAGGACATGGACTTTCCCGCCATGCTGCGCCGCGACGCCGTGCTGGAGCCGACGCTGTACGCCGTGCCCGCCTGGGATTTCGGCAAGGACCGCTGGTGGCACGCGCGGCTCGCCATCATGCGCGGCGTCGAGAACGGCTTTTCCGTGGCGCGGGCCGCCAACGACGGGCTTCTCACCCTGAGCGATGCCTACGGCCGCGTACTTGCCGAGAAGCCGAGCCGGCCGGGCGGCATGGTCACGCTGCTGGGCGTCCTGCCGCGCGGCCCGGGGCATACGCTGTACGCCCGCGTCGGCGACGCCTTCGCCTGGGTCGCGGCGGCGCTGGCGGTGCTGCTGCTCGGCGTGGCCTTGGCCGCACCGAAGCGGACCCAGAGCACGATCTGATCAGGTCGAATCGGGTCAGGCTCCGGCTCTTTCAATGGTCGCGCAATTGATCCGCCGAACCGCTGCACACTTCGGCCGATTGCGCTGCCGCGGCCGTGCTATAACGCGGACATGACCGACGCTCTCATCACGACGAAGCGGCTCAGCGTGCGGGCGGGCGGCGTGAGGATCCTCGACGGGGTTTCGCTCGCCATTCATCCGCGCCAGATCGTGACGCTGATCGGGCCCAACGGCTCCGGCAAGACGACCCTGCTCAAGGCGATGCTGAGGCTCGTCCGCGCCGAGGGCGAGATCGTCGAGAAGCCCGGGCTCAAAGTCGGCTACGTGCCCCAGCGTTTCGTGCCCGACCCCAGCCTGCCGATCACGGCGGAGCGCTTTCTTTGCCTGTTCGCCGCCCGTGCGGCCGCCGCGAACGCCATGGAACGGGTGGGAATCGCGGCGGCGCGCCAACGCCAGCTGGCGGCGCTATCGGGCGGCGAACTGGCCCGCGTGCTGTTGGCGCGCGCCATCGCCGGCCAGCCGGACCTGCTCATGCTCGACGAGCCGCTGGCGGGGGTGGACGTTTCGGGCGAGGCCGCCTTCTACCATCTGATCGCGGAAATCCGCGACGAGTTCGATTGCGGCATCCTGCTGGTCAGCCACGACCTGCACGTGGTGATGAGCAAGGCCGACCGCGTCGTCTGCCTCAACCACCACGTCTGCTGCGAGGGCGACGCCCGTTCGGTGGTGCGCGATCCGGCCTTCCTCGAACTGTTCGGAGCGCGCGGCGAACTGGCGCTCTATCCGCATCACCACGATCACGCCCACGCCCTTTCCGGGGAAGCCGTCGATGCCGATCGATGACTTTCTGTGGCGCGCCATGCTGGGCGCCGCGCTGCTGGCCGCCGCCTGCGGGCCGATCGGCTGCCTCGTGTTGTGGCGGCGGCTCGCTTATGTGGGGGAATCCGTCGCCCACATCGGCCTTCTGGGCGCCGCGCTCGGCCTGCTCCTCGGCGTCGACGCGCTGCTCGGCACGGCGGCGCTCGCCATCGTGGCGGCGCTCGTGATGGCGCGGGCGCCCGACCGCATCATTCCTGCCGGCACCTTCGTGGGCATCGTGGGCCATATGGGCCTGGCGCTCGGCTTCGTGGTGCTGGCGATGCTGGAGACGGTGCGGGCCGACCTGCTGGGCTATTTGTTCGGCGACGTGCTGGCGCTCACCCCCCGCGCGCTCTACGGCATCGCCGGCGTCAGCCTGGCGGTGCTTGCCGCCACGGCGCTGTTGTGGTGGCCGCTGCTGCGCTCGGCGGCCGGGGGCGAGATCGCCAGCGCCGAGGGACACGGCGGCCGTTTCGCCCGGACCGGATTTCTCGTGCTGGTGGCAGTTGTGGTCGCCTTCGGACTGAAAGTGGTGGGGGCGCTTCTGATCGTGGCGCTCATCATCATTCCGCCGGCCGCGGCACGGCCGTTCGCGCGCTCGCCGGAAGCCATGGCTGTGCTGGCCGCCGTGCTGGGCGCGCTGGCGGCGCCGGTGGGACTGGCGGCGGCCTATCTTTCCGATGCGCCGGCCGGGCCCTCGATCGTTCTGGCGGCGGGCGCGATTTTCGCGCTTTCCGCCGCTCTTTCGCGGCTGGCCCGAGACCGCGTGGCGTGACGCCGCAAATTGCCTCTTCCGCTTTTGGCTCCGGCCCGTGATAGATTGACGCCGCCGGCAGGACCGGTGGGACTTCGATGAATCACGACCGACCGTTTGCCGTCTGGGCGGTGCCGCTCATCATGCTGGCGCTCGCGCTGGGCGTGCTGGGCAGCGATGCCGGCGGAATCGCGGCGTGCCTGCGCGGCTTCCTGTTCGATTCCCTCGCCGTTTCCCATCCGCGCCCGTACGAGGACACCAGGCCCGCGACCGGCCATCCGGTGCGGATTCTCGACGTCGACGCGCCGAGCATCGCGCGCTTCGGACCGTGGCCCTGGCCGCACGGCACCCTGGCGGAGCTGACCGACGCCATGAAAGCGCAGGGCGCCTCCGTCGTGGTTTTCCTGATGCCGCTCGACCGGCCCGATCCGGCCTCGGCCAGGAGCCTTTTGGGGATGGTCCCGCCCGGCCCCTCCTACGACGCCGCCCGCGCCGCGCTCGAACGCATGCCCTCGCCCGACGACGCGCTGGCCGCGGCGCTCTCCGGCATCAAATCGGTGACCGGCTTCACCTTGGGCGACGCCCGGCCCGCCCGCACCCAGACCGTGAAATCGACGGTGCAATGGACGGGAGCCCGCGATCCCTTCGGCCGCGTCCGCGCCTTCGACCAGTCCTCGGGCTCGCTGCCGGCGCTGGAAGCGGCAAGCGCCGGGCTCGGCGCCGTCAACCTCGATCCCGATGCGGACGGCAGGGTGCGGCGCATGCCGCTGGTCTTCCGCCTGCGCGACCGGGCGGTGCCCTCCATCGACGCCGAGGCGCTGCGCCTTGCCGAAGGCCGAGACGCAACCACGCTGAAGAGCAACGACGGCTACAGCGGCCTGTTCGGCGGCCGGCCGGGCGTGGCCTCGATCGAGACCGCGCACGGCGCCCTGGCGGCGGCGCCCGACGGTTCGATCTGGATCGCCTATGCCGGGCCGGCGGCGGCGCGCGCCGTTTCGGCCGCGGCCGTGGTCGACAAGACGTTGCCGCGCGACGCCCTCAAAGGCGCCATCGTCTATGTCGGGGCGCCGGACGCGCTGGTCGACACGCCGCTGGGCTCGATGCCCGTGGCCGAAGTCCACGCCGAGGCGGCCGAAGACCTTCTGCTCGGCACCGTGCTCAGGCGGCCCGCCTCGGCGGAACAGGCCGAGCTGCTCTGCCTGCTCGTGTTCGGCGCCGGCTGCATCATCGTGATGGCGCGGCTCAGCGTACGCTGGGCCGGCGTCGCGGTCCTCGCCGTCATCGCCGGAACCGGCTACGCCTCGGTGCGGCTCTATTCCGGCGAGCACGTGCTGTTCGACGCGCTGGGGCTGAGCCTGGGACTTGCGGGGGTGTGGCTGGCGGGGGCCGGCGCCCGGCTGTGGAACATCGCCGCGACGCGGACGCGGCTGCGCCTGGCCTTCGCCGACATGCTGCCGGCGCGCGTCATCGACCAGATCGCGCGCAGCCCGCAACGCCTGAAGCTCGACGGCGAAAGCCGGACGGTGACCTACCTCGCCTGCGGCGTGCGCGGCTTCGCCGAGCTGGCCTCGTCGTTCCGCGGCGATCCGGCGGCGTTCACCCGGCTGATGCAGCGCGTGCTCGATCCGTTGATGAACGAAGCGCTGCAGCACGGCGGCGCCATCGACAAGCTGGCGGCCGACGGCTTCACCGCCTTCTGGAACGCGCCGCTCGACGATCCCGAACACGCCATCCACGCCTGCGAAGCCGCCACCGGCATGATGGAGGCCATCGCCAAGATCAACGAATTCGTCATCCACGAGCGGCGCATCGACGGGGTGGCGCTGTCGCCGGTCGAGATCGGCATCGGCCTGTCCACCGGGCCGGCCATCGCCGGCGGCTTCAGGGCGCACGGCCGCACCGCCTATTCGGTCAACGGCGACTGCGCGATGCGCGCCGCGCGCATCCAGCAGATTTCGGGGCAGTACGGCCCGGCGGTGATCGTCGGCGAGGACACCCGCAAGGCCTCCGAGCGCGGCTTCGCCTTCCTGGAAGTCGACTACATCGCGCTCGACGGCAACGGCGAACCGCTGAGGCTCTACGCCATGCTGGGCAATCCGGTGATGCGCGCCAGCCCCAAGTTCCGCGCCCTGGCCACCTTCCACGACCACATCTTCCAATCGATGCGCGACCAGCAATGGCGCAAGGCGCGCGAGCTGATCGAGCAATGCCGCAAGCTCTCCGGCGCCAGCCAGAAGCTCTACGACCTGCACCTCACCCGCGTCGCCTATTTCGAGGACAACCCGCCCGGCACCGAATGGGACGGCGCCTTCCGCCCGATCCTGAAATAGGGCGAATAGCGAGTGGCGAATAGCGAATAGCGAATGGCGACAAGGCCCAGCCTATCTTCCCTATTCGCTATTCCCTATTCGCTATTCCCTATTCGCAATTCCCTATTCGCTTTTGCCCTTGATTGCGAAACATCGGCTGGCGGTCTATAGCTTGAACGGCCCGCACCCGTAGCTCAGTTGGATAGAGTGCTGCCCTCCGAAGGCAGAGGCCACAGGTTCGAATCCTGTCGGGTGCGCCAGCCTGCGCCGCGCAATGGCGGAGGCTGCCCTCCGAAGCTCGTCAGAGCGAAGGAGGGCCCGTCGCATCGCACACGCGGCTCCGGCCGGCAGGCCAGCTCATTTCGCTCACGCCGATCGCGCTTCGCGCGACGGCTCCGCGACGGCGGCGGACGACCGCCGGCGCCAGGTCGGACGTTGGGTTCTGATTCTCATTCCGTGCGGCGTGGTAATCCTTCCGCTCGCAACAAGCGCGCCTTGATCGCGATCCTGCGCCCGTAGGTCTTGCGCTTGTGCTTGGCTTCGGCGGTCTTGCCGTTGGTTCCGGTTGCCGCGGCCGCCAGCGCTTCGAGTTCTTCCCTGCCGGGATATCTGGCGCGGCCGACCAACAGGAGCGGCTCGCGGCCCGGCGCGTCGCGCACCCGCGCCTCCGCCATCTTGACATAGGCCGGGTTGATGTCGATGCCGACGAAGCGCCGGCCCATGCTCTTGGCCACCGCGCAGGTGGTGCCGGTGCCGACGAACGGATCGAGCACGACCTCGCCGGGGAAATCGCCGACCGCGCCGTAGGTGTAGAGGCGGATGAGGCGCGCCGGCAGCTTCTCCGGAAACGGCGCGGGATGATCGCCTTCGCGCTTCACGTCCTCGGGATACATGAACCAGACCTGCTGGGTGAGATCGAGCCATTCGGCGCGGGTCAGCGCGTTGGCGGCCTTGACCTCCGCGGGGAATTTCGGCGGCTTGCCCGGCTTCACATAGACGTTGATGAACTCGACGGTGTTGTTCTCGATGAGGTTGCCCGGGTGCGGATAGCTGCCGAACATCATCTTGGAGGTCTGCTTCTGCCACACGAACAGGCCGTAGCGCTCCAGCTTGGTTGCGGCGAGGATGCCGTGCTCCATGTCGAAGGCGATGTTCTTGAGGTGCCGGGTGTGCTGGTCGATCACCGCTTTGGGAATCGGCATCACCGGCGCGTTGATGCACAGCTTGCCGTTGGGCCTCAGCACGCGGGCGCACTCGGCCCACACCCGCTGCATGTCGGCGAGGTAGGCATCGTAGGATTTCCAGGGGCCTTCGCCCTGGTCGTATTCCACCGCCGTCCAGTAGGGCGGCGAGGTGACGATCAGATCGATCGAGCCTTCGGGGAATTCCGCCATGACGTCGGCGGCATGGCCGGTGAACAGGCGATCGACGAACCGGCTCGCGCCGCGCTCGACCCGAAGCGGCTGCCTTTCCCGGCGGACGGCCTTGCGCATGAGAAATTCCGGACGGCTGCGCCGCGCATTTTAGCGGGCGCCAGGCCGGCAGGCGAGCAGGCGGCATCTGGTTTCGCCGGGCGCCTTGGCGCTAACATCATCCGACTCGCCAACCGCTGCGACCGCCATGTCTTCCGACAACCCGATCAAGCCAGCCAGCATCTACGACGTCGCCAAACGCGCGGGCGTTTCGATCAAGACGGTGTCGCGGGTGGTGAACCGCCAGGCCAACGTCAGCGACGCCACGCGCGAGCGCGTGCTCAAGGCGGTGGAGGCGCTGTCCTACCGCCCCAACATCTTCGCCCGCGGGCTGGCCAGCGAGCGTTCGTTCCTGATCGGCCTGCTCTACGACAACCCGTCGGCGGGCTACATCGCCGCCCTGCAGCTCGGCGTGCTGTCGCGCTGCCGCGACGAGGGCTATCACGTCCTGGTCGAATCGCTGGACGCCCTCAGCCCCCATATCGGCCGCCAGGTGCAATCGCTGGTGACCGAATCCGCTCTCCACGGCGTGATCCTGACGCCGCCCTTGTGCGACACGGCCGCGGTGATCGAGGCGCTCGAGGGCGCCGGCACGCCTTTCGTGCGCATCGCGCCGGAAAGGGCGCTGCCGGGCACGGCGGACGTGCGCATCGACGACTTCAAGGCGGCCTACGACATGACCGCCTATCTCGTCGGCCTCGGCCACAAGCGGATCGGCTTCATCAAGGGCCACCCCAGCCACGGCGCCGCCATGGCGCGGTTCGAGGGCTACCGCGCCGCCCTGACCCAGGCCGGCCTGCCGGTCGCCGAGGAGTACGGCGTGCAGGGCTATTTCTCGTACCAGTCGGGCATGGAGGCGGCGCAGCGCCTGTTGTCGTTGAAGGTGCGCCCCACCGCGATCTTCGCCGCCAACGACGACATGGCCGCGGCCGTGCTTGCCGCTTCGCAGCGTTTCAATCTGAAGATCCCGCAGCAGCTCTCGGTCGCTGGTTTCGACGACTCGCTGGTGGCGCAGCTGGTGTGGCCGCGGCTGACCACCTGCCGCCAGCCGATCCGCGAAATGGCCGAGGCGGC
>Ga0335082_10007187_pt1 | contig 12113 bp, 8 predicted proteins | sample Lox_Sample_41_FD_206718 | JGI IMG/M metagenome (GOLD analysis project Ga0335082, IMG submission 206718) | Soil microbial communities from Loxahatchee National Wildlife Refuge, Florida, United States - Lox_Sample_4.1 | ecosystem: Environmental > Terrestrial > Soil > Wetlands | place: USA: Florida...
CTTCCTCTTTCGCACGCTCCTCGGCTTCGATGCGGGCGCGCATCTCCGCCTCCAGCTTCTGCCGCAGCGCCTCTTCCTCTTGCGCCTTGCGCTCGGCTTCGGCGCGCGCCGCACGTGCCGCTTCCTCCTCGCGCGCGCGCTGCTCGGCCTCTTGCTTCGCCCGCTCCTCGGCTTCGATGCGAGCGCGCATCTCGGCTTCGACCTTCTGGCGCAGCAGCTCTTCGTCTTTGGCTTTACGTGCCGACTCCTCTCCGCGTGCGCGCCGCTCCGCCTCCTCTTTCGCACGCTGCTCGGCCTCTTGCTCCTCGCGCGCGCGGCGCTCGGCTTCCAGGCGCGCCATCGCTTCGGCGCGGATCTTTTCCTTGCGCTCGGCCTCTTCGCGAGCCTTGCGCTCCGCCGCCTCCTTCGCACGCTGTTCGGCCTCCTGCTTCTCGCGCGCGCGGCGTTCGGCTTCTTCTCGAGCCTTCCGCTCCGCCTCTTCTTTCGCCCGGTCCTCGGCTTCGATGCGCGCGCGGATCTCCGCTTCCAACTTCTGCCGCCGCAGCTCCTCGTCTTTGGCCTTACGTTCCGCCTCGGCGCGCCCGCGCCGGGCCACTTCCTCTTCCTGCGCGCGGCGGGCAGCCTCGGCACGCGCTTTCGCCTGGTCGGCCTGCTGCGGCTTTTGGTCGGGCTGGCGGCGCTCCGGCGCGGCCGGTTTTGCCGGCCCGAGAACCTGCGTGAAATCGAGGTCGTCGACCGAGGATGTGCTTACCGAGGGAGGCGCGGCCACTCCGGTAGCCTCGCCGCTGGCGGGGTTGGCGAACTCCTTGATGAAACCGCCGTCGGACAGCATCGTCAGGACTTTGCGCAGCTCGACCTCGCTGAGCCGGCCCTTGTCGACGAGCTCGGCGAGCGTAGCCCTGCCATCCACCAGGTTCAGAACCCGGAATTGATCTTTCGCCAGACGGTTGGACTTGCTCTTGATCTCGAGCAAGCCCTTTCCGGTCTTGGAGAAAACCGTGGTTCTATCCATTACCCGATGATCTTGCTCGGACTCAGACGGCGGAGTTGGACCTTACCGGGCATCGGTCGGAGCGAATCTCCGCGGTCAGTGCCTGGTGCAAGTTTTCGCCAGCCCGCTTGCCGGTTTGTGTGTACACCGCTGCCCCCTCAGATCCCTGGTTGCGAAAGACCGGGCATCGCAGTGGCGCCAATCGGCAAATCTTCCCGCCAACGCCCAGTCGTACCGTAGCGTTAACGGCCAAAAACGGCGTTCGAATAGGCACCTACGCGTCGTCCCTAGAGTCCGGACCTGCCCCGTCCGAGCGCACCGGTCATCGCGTCCGCTGGCCGATGTGTGCCGGATCCAAGCCGATTGTGGCCTTGACCGGCGCGGCGGAAAGATAGCCGAACATGGGATACGTGCCGCGATTACGCGCGGACGGGAGCAGGGTGTAACACGCCGAATTGGCCCAAGGACTTACGGGACGAACGACGCCGGCGCTGCTGCCGGTCGAGTCCGAGCCGGCGGATGCGCCGCCCCCGCGACCCAGGCCCGAGGCGCGTCAGGCGCCGGGCTGCCGGCTCCCTCAGGCAGACCGCCGAACGTGATGCGTGCATCATCGCCGCCCCGAACGCCACGAAGCTCGACCGCGTCGAAGCAGGAAATGAGCCGGCGGGTGGCTACCCGGGGATGGATGTGGAACAGCCTCGGATTTGGCTTTGGGCGACCAACCTCAGCGACTGGAAGGATCGGCCGTCTCCCCGGCGTGCAGCTCCGCTCGAGGTTCGTCCCGTCCAGACCAGCTCGCCCGCGATCGGCGAAGAAAAAGGGCAGCGTCCCGTGGGGACGCTGCCCTCAGCTCGAAGGGGGAACGGGGTTAGAGAACACCCCCGCCCTGGCGGGTCGCTTCTGGCCTCGCTCCTGTCGATATATTCGTTTAGATATAGCGAGTCTGTCAAGCGTCGCTGTGCCCACCGGAGCGTGCCCGGCGACGCGTCCGCGTCAGAACGGAGCCCGCGCGGTGATGATCCAGCTGTTGTTGAAGATGCGAAACGTGCTCACTGCCTGCTGGTAGCCGACCCCGATCACGAACTTGGACCGCCCGATCAGCTCGTAGCGGCCCAGGATGAGCCCCGTCGTGATCACCGTCTGGCTCTTGCCTGCGTTTTTCCCTTGCTCATAGTGCGTATAGTTGACCTCGACCTCCGGCCACAGCTTGTCGAAGATATGCGCCTGGAATGCCGTGTTCCAGACGATCGGCTCGCCGATCTCTTTCTGGTTGCTGTCTCCATAGCTGACGCTGAGCGTGCTTTGTATGTCGAAGCCCTGTTCCCTCGTGCCCCAGCCCTTCCCGGCCGCGATCGTGGGCGTCCAGACGGTCTGCGTGGTGGTGAACGGGAGCCCGGTATTGCCCGTCGGCAGCGCTACCCCCAAGAACCCCGTGACGATGTAGTTCCCGTTCTCTTCGTTCTCCGACAGCAGCCGCAGCTTGAGCAGTAGCGTTTCGTCCGCCCATCCGTACTCGGTCCCCTTTGGCGTAGTCTCCTTGAGATAGCCCGGTACCGAAATGATGACTTCGCTATGCTCGGTGGGGATCAGCTCCAGACCCTTGTTGAATCCCCAGTCCTGCAGATAGACACCGTTCGGCCTGTTCTGCCACAACTGGTCATAGCGATATTCCTGCTCCAGCCGCGGCGTTACGGTAACCACCGGGGTCATCCAGTGCGGCTGCGATTCCTTGGCACGGTCGGAGCGCGCGAACCATTCGCTGAAGAATTTGGAAATGCTGTCCCCGCTCGAGCCGCTGTCAGCGGCCGCCGTCGACTTGTCGGTGGACTTGTCATCTTCGGTTGCCGCCAGTGCGGGCTCGGGCGCGCAGGCGAAGTTCACCGCTGCGGCCACTGCGAAGGTCAGGAGCAGGTGTGCACACCGATGGCGCGGTGTGGCATTGGCGAGATCCCCCATTTTTTCTCCTCCCAGGTCTTGTTATCGGGTTTCGTGGCGCGTCGGCGATGACGCGCCGCACCGCCCGCCGTGGTCGTCAAAGCGCGAGGCGGCTCGTTATATCTGCTAATATATGTCGCCGCTAGACATTTAAGGATATAGCGCTCGGCATGTCAAGTCTCGCCGGGCGCCGCCCGCCCGGCTGCAACGGCGCAACTTAGATTGGCGCACCCAAGAGGAGAACCGCATGAAGCTCAGTGCTCGCAACCAGCTCCAAGGTATCGTCAGTGAGGTCCGTAAGGGCGCGGTGACAACGATCGTGAAGATCGACGTGAAGCATCCGGCCGTGATCTCGGCATCGATCACCAACGAGGCAGCCGACGAGCTCGGCCTCAAGGTCGGCGATCAAGCGCTCGCGATCATCAAAGCCTCGGAAGTGATCGTCGGCAAATAACGCCGTTCAGGTCGGGCGCCACAGGGCCGCGCGACGCTCGCCCGTCCCCGCTGCACTTTGATCCCAGGCTGCGACCTCGACGGTCGCAGCACTTGGCGTCGCGCGCCGAAATCCCCTCTGGCGCGCCAGCCCGATCTCGCCCGTCTCATCGCGTCGCAGCATTCCCAGCCCTGCGCACTAAACCGATGCATCCCGATCAGAAGGCGTACCAAGACAGTGCGGTCTCGCCTCGACCAAAGCGCCCCAGATCCATCGATGTGCTCGCGGCGAATTCGAAAACAGCCCGGAGGTTGCGATACTTGCGTGGCATGTCCGCTCGGCCGCACGGCCTCATCTTTGGCCCGCACGAATTTTGCGCCTCTGTGAACTCCGCCTGCTGCGGTTCACAACAAGAGGAGCAGAATGAACAGGCTTGTTGCGGGCGCACCCGACGCGTTATCGCCAGGCCAAGACCGCTCGTCCTTCAACAAGGAGGCGGTCAAGCGAGCCTTCCTGGACAAGCTCTTCTACATGCAGGGCAAGTTCCCGGCGCTGGCAACCAAGCGCGATTACTATCTGGCGCTCGCCTACGTGGTGCGCGATCGCTTGCTGCAGCGCTGGGTCAGCACCGCGGAGGCCTACACCATGCAGCGGTCGCGCACCGTGGCCTACCTCTCGGCCGAATTCCTGATCGGCCCGCAGCTGGGCAACAACCTCGTCAACCTCGGCATCTACGGTCAAGTCAAGCAGGCGGTCACCGAGCTGGGCCTGGATTTCGACGAGCTGCTCCAGCAGGAGGAGGAACCCGGCCTGGGCAACGGCGGCCTCGGGCGGCTCGCCGCCTGCTTCCTCGATTCCATGGCGACGCTGCAGATCCCCACGATGGGATATGGCATCCGCTATGAATTTGGCATCTTCGAGCAGGAGATCGTCGACGGCTGGCAGGTGGAGCGCACCGACAAGTGGCTGCGCCTGGGCACACCCTGGGACATCCTGCGTCCGGAGTGGGCAGTAGAGGTCAAGCTCGGCGGCCGGACCGAACATTGGACCGACGAGCGCGGCCGCTACCGCGTGCGTTGGATTCCCGACCGTGTCGTGGTGGGCATTCCTCACGACACTCCGATCCTCGGCTACCACAACAACACCGCGAACACGCTGCGCCTGTGGCGCGCCGAAGCGCCGGAGTCCTTCGACTTCGCGGTGTTCAACCGGGGCGACTACTACGGAGCGGTGAACAAGAAGATCGTCTCGGAGAACCTGACGAAGGTCCTGTATCCCAACGACGAGGCGATCCAGGGCAAGGAGCTGCGGCTCGAGCAGCAGTACTTCTTCGTGTCCTGCTCGCTGCAGGACATGCTGCGCATCATGCGCGGGCAGAAGATCCCGGTGGAGCGGTTTCACGAGAAGTTCGCCGTCCAGTTGAACGACACGCATCCCGCGGTGGCGGTGCCCGAATTGATGCGCCTGCTGGTGGACGAGCACGGCATGGCCTGGGATCCTGCGTGGGAGATCACGCGCCGCAGCTTCGGCTACACCAATCACACGCTTCTGCCGGAGGCGCTCGAGCGTTGGCCTCACGCCATGTTCGGCAAGCTGCTGCCGCGGCACCTGGAGATCATCCAGGAGATCAACGCCCGCTTTCTCGACGATGCGCGCGTCCTCTGCTGGGGCGATGGCCAGCGCATCGCGCGCCTGTCTCTGATCGACGAGACGGGCGAGCGCTACGTGCGCATGGCGAATCTGGCCTGTGTCGGCAGCCACGCGATCAACGGCGTTGCGCAGCTGCACTCGGAGCTGCTCAAGCGGGACGTGCTGCAGGACTTCCACGCGCTGTGGCCCGAGAAGTTCGGCAACAAGACCAACGGGGTCACGCCGCGGCGCTGGATGGTGCTTAGCAATCCCAGGCTGGCCGCGCTGATCACCGATTCCATCGGGGAGCGCTGGGTCACCGACCTTGACGAGCTCGCTCGACTGGACCCGCTGTCCGCGGACTCCGAATTTCGCAGCCGGTGGCGGCGCGTGAAGCGGGCGAACAAAGCCGAGTTCGCCGCATTCGTCCGCCAGCGCACGGGGATTCCCGTGGATCCCGAGTCGCTGTTCGACGTGCAGGTGAAGCGCATCCACGAGTACAAGCGGCAGCACTTGAATATCCTCCATGTGATCGCCCAGTACATCCGCATCAAGTCCGGCGCCGATCGGGGAACCGTGCCGCGCACCTACGTGTTCGGCGGAAAGGCGGCGCCGGGCTATCACATGGCCAAGCTCATCATCCGGCTGATCACTGGGGTGGCCGAGACGCTCGAGCGAGACCCGCCGGCACGCGAGCGTTTACGCGTGGTGTTTCTGCCCAACTACAACGTGAGCAGCGGACAGCGGGTGTACCCGGCAGCGGACCTGTCCGAGCAGATCTCCACCGCGGGCAAAGAAGCATCCGGCACCGGCAACATGAAGTTCTCCCTCAACGGCGCGCTCACGATCGGCACGCTCGATGGTGCCAACATCGAGATCCGCGACGAAGTGGGCGCCGACAACTTTTTTCTCTTCGGGCTCGCCGCCGAAGAGGTCGCCGAGATCCGAGCGAGAGGCTACCGGCCGATGGGACTCTACGAAACCGACGCGGAGTTGCACGAAGCGATCGATCTCATCCGCTCCGGGTTCTTTTCCCGCGGCGATGCCACGCTGTTCCAGCCCCTCGTCGACAACCTGCTGGGGAGCGATCTGTACTTGGTGCTCGCCGATTTCCGGTCCTACGCCGAATGCCACGAGCGGGTGGGCGAGGCTTACAGGGATGCCGAACGCTGGACGCGCATGTCGATCCTCAACACGGCGCGATGCGGCAAGTTCTCCTCCGACCGAACGATCCGAGAGTATTGCCGCGACATCTGGCACGTCGATCCGGTGCCGATCCGGCTGCTCTCCGGCGACGAAGTCAAAGCCGGGTTCTTGCAATAGGTTCGCCCCGCCGGCGGCAGCCGCGGGGGGCTCGCCCGTCAGATCGCGCCGGACCGATTGCGGCTGAGGTATTGACCCATCCCTTCTCTGCCGCGCCAGCTCTGCCCGTCGACGATGCACTGCCCGCGCAGGAGCACCTTCTTCACCCGCCCGGTCACCGCGCGCCCCTCGAACAAGCTGTAGTCGACGCGGCTGTGATGATCCGCGGCGCGAATGGTCCACTGCTCTTTCGGATCGAACAGGACGATGTCTCCATCGGAGCCCACGGCGATCGTCCCCTTGCGCGGAAACAGTCCGAAGAGCTTGGCGGGCGCGGTCGCCGTGATCTCGACGAAGCGGTTGAGCGACATGCCGTGCTTGTGGACCGCGCCATCGAACACGAGCGGCAAGCGGGTTTCGATGCCCGGTGCGCCGTTCGGGATCTTGCTGAAGTCGTTCTTCCACTGCTGCTTGGAGAACTTCAAGCCGTAAGGCTGCTCGTTGAAGCAGAACGGGCAGTGGTCGGTGGAGACCACCTGCAGATCGTCGGTCTTGAGCCCACGCCAGAGCTGCTTCTGGTGAGCATGATCGCGCAACGGCGGCGTCATGACGTACTTGGCGCCCTGGAATTCGGGACGCTCGTACTCGTCGGCGGTGAGGAACAGATAGTGCGGGCAGGTTTCCGCGTGCACCGGGATGCCGCGGTCTCGCGCCTCCGTCACTGCCGCCAATGCTTCGGCAGCCGATAGGTGCACGATGTAGATGGGAGCACCGGCGAGTTCGGAGAGGCGGATGACCCGATGCGTGGCTTCTCCCTCGAGGAGCGAGGGGCGGGTTGTCGCGTGGTACTTCGGCGCGCGCAACCCCTGCGCCACGGCCTCCTGGGTGAGCACCTGGATCACCGGGCCGTTCTCCGCATGGATGCAGGTCATCGCACCGTTCGCGCCCGCCACGCGCAGCGCCTTGAACAGCGCTCCGTCATCGACCATCAACACGCCCGGGTAGGCCATGAACAGCTTGAAGCTGGTGACCCCCTCGCGGTCGATCAGCGTTTTCATGTCCGTCAAGCTCTGCTCGTTCACGTCGAGCATGATCATGTGCGCGCCCACATCCACGCAGGCGCTCTCGCGCCGCTTGTGCCAATCCTCGAGCCCCACGAGCGGGCTCTTCCCCGCAGTCTGATTGCAGAAGTCGATGACGGTCGTCGTCCCGCCGAAGGCAGCGGCCTTGGTCCCGGTCCCGAAGGTGTCCACCGTGCGCGACGGGCCGAACTCCCAGTCCAGGTGCGTGTGCACGTCGACTCCGCCGGGCAGGACCAGAAGGCCGCCTGCGTCGTGCACCTCGACGCCTGGACCCGCGGCGATGTTCTTGCCGATGGTCTGAATGCGCCCGTCATCGACGAGGATGTCGGCGTTGTAGTCGTCCACCGCCGTCACGATCCTGCCGTTCTTGATCAAAGTGCTAGCCATCCGGTCCTCCTGCTCTGCGCGCTAGTTCGCCCTCACGGCGCGAGCGCCGCGACGGTCTCCGCGATCCGCGCTCTCGTCTCTGGGCTTGACAGCAACACCATCAACAACAGTCTCGCCTTGGGCCCCTTCAAGTCGCCCGTGAAGATCCCGCCCGCGTCGGCAAGATCGCGTCCTCCGCCGCCTCCACCGTAGATCGGCTGCACCCTGCCCGCGGGACAGCGCGAACAGATCAGAACGGGAACGCCCTTGCGGGTGGCAAGCCGCACCAGCTCGCCCAGACGAGCCGGCCCGTTCCCCCGCCCGAACGCCTCGATCACCAGTCCGGCTACATCCCGTTGCAGCGCGGCTTCCATGGCACTCAAGTCGATGCCCAACACCAGGCGGATGAGCTCGACGCGATCTTCCAATTGCTCGATCCGGAACGCACGCCGGATCGCAGGCCGCCGGTAGATCACCACCTTTTCGCCGTCCACCTCGCCCAGCGCGCCGTGCTCATAGGACCGAAAGGTCTCCACCGCGCTCGTGTGGACTTTGGTCACGTCGCGCGCGGCATGGATTGCGCCGTTGAAGCAGACCACCGCGCCCAGCCCACGCACCTCCGGGGACGCCGCCACGCGCAGAGCGTTCAACAAGTTGAACGGGCCGTCCGACTGCGGATCGTCGTGCGCGCGCTGCGCGCCGGTGAACACCGCCGGCTTGTCGGCTGACAGCAGCAGATCGACGAGATAGCTGGTCTCCTCCATCGTGTCGGTCCCGTGCGTGACCACCACACCGGCGACATCGGGTCGAGCCAGCAGCTCGTCGATGCGGTTGGCGAGACCGAAGGCGAACTGCGCGCTCATGTCGAAGCTGGGGATGGTCGCGAAGTCCACCACCTCGAGCTGCGCTACACGCGAAACCTGAGGCAGCGCTTCCAGCAGATCTTCGGCGCGCTGGGATGCGACCGTGCGACCCAGCGCGGGATCGTAGCGTGACGCGATCGTCCCGCCGGTCGCCAACAGCACCACTCTCGGCTTCACGCCGCGACTCCGGCACGCTCGAGGATCACGCGCAGGAGCACGTTGCACCCCGCCGCAAGGTGCTCGGGCTTGGCGTTCTCGACCTCGTTGTGACTGATGCCGCCCTCACACGGCACGAAGATCATGCTGGTCGGCGTCACGCGCGCCATGTAGATCGCGTCGTGCCCCGCGCCGCTCACGATATCCAGGTGACTGTAGCCCAAGCCGCCTGCAGCGTTTCGCACCGCCGCGACACAGCCGGCGTCGAACCTGCACGCCGGATAGTTGGCGACGCGCTCGATGGCCGAGCTCACGTTGTGCGAGCTTGCGATCTCGGCGACCTTGGCGCGCATGTCGCTTTCCATCCGGTCCAGATCCTCGTCTCTCGCGTGCCGCAGATCGACCGAGAAGCGCACTTCTCCGGGGATGACGTTGCGCGAGTTGGGCTTGACCTGCATGAACCCGACCGTGCCGCGGCCATCGGGCTGATAGCGCAGGGCCAGCGCGTTGACCTCGGCCACCATCTTCGCTGCGGCCACCATGGCGTCTTTGCGCAGCCGCATCGGCGTCGGGCCGGCGTGCGCGTCCTGCCCCGTAACCACAGCGTCATACCAGCGCAAGCCCAGCGCGCCGGTCACCACGCCGACGACCTTGTTCGTATCCTCCAGGATCGGCCCCTGCTCGATATGCGCCTCGAAGTAGGCGCCGATGCGCCGTCCGCCGACCTCCGTCTTCCCGGCGTAGCCGATCGACGCCAGCGCGTCGCCGACCTTGATGCCGTCCAGGTCCGCACGTTGCAACGTCGACTCGAGTGTAAACGCGCCGACGAACACCCCGGAGCCCATCATGACCGGCGTGAAGCGCGAGCCCTCCTCGTTGGTCCACACCGCCACTTCGACCGGAGCTCGCGTCCGGATCTGCCGGTCGTTGAGCGTGCGCAGCACTTCGAGCCCGGCCATGACGCCATAGTTGCCGTCAAACTTTCCGCCCGATGGCTGAGTGTCGAGATGGCTTCCCGTGATGACAGGAGGCAGGCTTTCGTCCTCGCCGGCGCGGCGCGCGAAGATGTTGCCGATCCGGTCCACGGTAACCGAACAGCCCGCCGATTCGCACCACCGCACGAACAGGTCGCGTGCCCGCCCGTCCAGCTCGGTGAGAGCCAGGCGGCGCACGCCGCCTTTCGGCGTCGCGCCGATCTCGGCGAGGTCCATCAGCGACTTCCACAGCCGATGGGCGTCGATGGCAACATCACTCATGGCTCACACTCCTCCTCCTCGCGCATCCCGGTCGATCGCGCCGGGCGCGCATACACTGCGGCGCTCGCGCCCCGCAAGATCAGGCGTAAGAGGCCTCGGACACCCGCACCTTGGTGAACGCGGCCAGCGAGCGCTGCAGCCGTTCACGGTCGACTCCGCGCGTGATGAACACGATGCGCGAACGATGATCGTCCGTGGGCCAGCTCTCGAGGTGCTGCGGCGGGTGCACGATGTGCTGCACGGCGTTGATGAAGACTGGAGCCTGCAGCTCCCGCACCTGAAGGATCCCCTTCACACGCAGCACGTCGTTTCCGTACCGGTGCAGCAGCATGCTGAGCCAGACGCCGAAGGCGGTCCAGTCGAGCGGGGCGTCCAGCACCAGGCTGACGCTGCCCACGTCTGCCCCATGACGCTCGAGCGCAGCGAAGTGCGCCTGACCTGCCTGCGTGCCGAGGGTCGCATCGGACGGAGGAGCTGCGCGTGAGTCGACGCCAGGCGGTTGCGCAGCCAGGAGCAGATCCGGATCCGTTCCGACGTCCGCCGCATCGAGCAGCCACGCCGTTGGGTTGACGCGGCGGCACAGCGCACGTGCTGCGGCGATCTGCGTCGGTTCGGCAAGGTCCGTCTTCGTGATGACCACACGATCCGCGGCCGCGAGCTGCCGGACCCCCTCCGGGTTGCGCGACAGATGCAGATCCGCGTTGACGGCATCCACGGTCGTGATCACCGTGGCAAGGCGGAAGTGGTGCCGCACGACCGGTTCGCTCACCAGGGTGTACAGGATCGGCGCGGGGTCCGCGAGGCCTGTGGTCTCGATCACCACGCGGTCGAACTCGGGCACCTCGGCCCGGTCGCGCCGGCTCAGCAGCCCTCGCAGCGCGGACTTGAGGTCATCGCGGATGCTGCAGCAGATGCAACCGCTCTTGAGCAGGACTACGGATTCCGCGACATGCTCGAGCAGCAGATGGTCCAGTCCGACCTCGCCGAACTCGTTCATCAGCACCGCCGTCCTCTGCATGCATGGAGAGCGCAGCAGGCGCTGCAGCAGCGTAGTCTTGCCGCTGCCCAAAAAGCCAGTGATGACCGTGACCGGGATCAGACCCTGGCCGCGCTTGTCCGCTACGCGGTCCACGCTAGCCTCTCTCCAGCGCTTCGAGCAGCGCTTCGTCGAAGGGGTCGAGCGACGTCTTGCGCAACTGCTCGGCGGCCGGCCATACGGCCGCGACGCTGGGCACGACCGCTGTCTGGCCAGTCTGACCGCTGAGCAGGTAGGCGCTGCCCTGCCAATCGGCGAGCTTCAGCCCGTAGTGTCGCAGGACTCGGTTCGCCACCGCCACGCGGTGCGCGCGTTCCTGGCGTCGCGTTCGCCCACCCGCTTGTGGCCCCGCCACGGAACCATCAGACCAGTGAGTCTCGCTCAGGAAGACACCGCAGAATCCGCACATCAGCGGCCCCCCGCCGTCGCCATCTCACTGCGCTCAGCGTGCGGCGAGCCATCGGACCCGGCCACTGCGCCCTTCGCTGCGGTGCTGAGGAAATGGAGCTCACCCGGGTCCCATCGCGCGATCACGGCATCCCCGATGGCAAGCGGATCGGCGAAGAACACGGCGTCCGGAACATTGGCGACGAACTCCTCGCCGCACGCCTCTTCCAGGGTGATCTTCAGCCACGTCCCCTGATACTCGATTGCCGCGACGCGGCCGGTTACGGCGTTCGGCCCGGTCGGTGCGCCCTCCGCGTCTGCGCGCGCCAGGCGAACATGATCGCGGCGTACTGCCGCTTCGAACTTCGAGCCCACCGAGACCGCCGCGCTGGGCGCCGAGAGCGTCACCTGTTTGGGCCCGCTGTCGATTGTCACCGTGGCTGCGTCACGGCTTGCCACCGTACCGGACAACACGTTCTGTCCGCCCATGAAGCGCGCTACGTATCCGGTTCGCGGCAGATCGTACACTTCGCGCGCGGAGGCGGCCTGCTCGATTTGCCCCTGGTCCATCACGACGACCATGTCGGCGAGCGCGATCGCTTCCAACTGGGTGTGCGTCACGTGGATGAACGTGATGCCGACATCGGCCTGGATGCGCCTGAGTTCGCCGCGCATCT
>Ga0335082_10007188_pt1 | contig 12113 bp, 13 predicted proteins | sample Lox_Sample_41_FD_206718 | JGI IMG/M metagenome (GOLD analysis project Ga0335082, IMG submission 206718) | Soil microbial communities from Loxahatchee National Wildlife Refuge, Florida, United States - Lox_Sample_4.1 | ecosystem: Environmental > Terrestrial > Soil > Wetlands | place: USA...
AGATAGCGCCGGGAAGATCCGCTGGATGAATCTGACCGAGGACATTCGTGTGCGCGCCCGGCCGCAAGTCGTTTTACAACAGGCTGCCAGCTTGCCCTGAAGATAGCGCCGTATAATGGCTGATTGTTAATCCGAAAGCTTCTGATCGCGAACCGCGGCGAGATCGCTGTTCGCATCGCCAGCACCTGCCGCGAGATGGGGATCAGCCCGGTGGTTGTGTATTCGGACGCGGATCGGAATTCCCCGCACATTCGCGCGGGCGACGAAGCTATCCACATTGGCGCATCGTATCTAGACATTCAAGCGATCATCGACGCGGCGCGCAAGGTGAGTGCCGGCGCCATTCATCCTGGCTACGGATTCCTTTCTGAGAACGGGGATTTCGCCGAGTCGTGCGGCCGCGCGGGTTTCGTCTTTATCGGACCATCCGCTGAGGCCATTCGCGCGATGGGATTGAAGAAGGCGGGGCGGGAAATCGCGCTTGCGGCAGGCGTTCCTGTCGTGCCGTCGTTCGAGCCCAGCGGGGAGATGGAGTTTCCGGTGCTGATCAAGGCTTCGGCTGGGGGCGGTGGCCGTGGAATGCGTATCGTGAGCGAGCGGTCGCAGCTCGGCGAGGCGCTCGAATCGGCCCAGCGCGAGGCAGAGCGCGCATTCGGCGACGGTTCGCTGCTGATTGAACGCTATATTGAAGGCGCCCGTCACGTCGAGTTTCAGATCTTCGGTGATACGCACGGCAATCTGATTCATCTATTCGAACGTGATTGCTCGGTGCAGCGCAGGCATCAAAAAATCATCGAGGAGAGCCCTTCGCCCGCGCTCAATGACGATCTGCGGCGGCGTATGGGAGAAGCTGCGGTTGCGATCGGGAAGGCGATCGGGTACACGAACGCGGGGACGGTGGAGTTTCTTACCGCGCCTTCGAGTGCGTTCTTCTTCATCGAGGTCAACACGCGAATTCAGGTGGAGCATCCGGTGACCGAACTTGTCACTGGGTTGGATTTGGTGCGGTTGCAAATCGAGGTCGCTGAGGGAAAGCGGCTTCCGAGGAATCCGCGCATGATGGGCCACGCGATCGAGGCGCGGTTGTATGCGGAAGATCCTCGGAACGGGTTCCTTCCATCTACTGGCAAAGTCCACGTGTGGCGGCCGCCGAAGGATGTGCGGGTGGACACAAGCCTCGAAGAAGGCGCTGAGATCGGCATTCATTACGATCCGATGCTGGCCAAGATCATCAGTTACGGCATGGATCGCGAGACCGCGCTGAGGAAGCTGGTGTATGCGCTGCGATCTACCTCTGTGTTCGGCGTGCAAACCAACCGTGAATACTTGATTCAAATTCTAGAGAGCGAGGAATTCCGAGAAGGGCGCGCCCATACGGGCTTTTTGCCGGAGCCGAAAAAGGAGCCCGGTGATGCTCCTATGCGCGCTACTGCCGCTGTTCTTTACTTGGAGCAAACGCGCAAACGAACACTGTCCGGCGTCCCATCGCATTATCGGAACAATCCGTATCGCGACCCCATGATGAAGCTAGGGATCGGCGCTGACGAGGTCACAGTGCAGTGGAAAAGCCTGGGGAAGAATCGGTTCCGTGTTGGTCCGCAGGAAGTGGAGGTGCTGGCGGTTTTGTCCGGCCGCATCGTGCTATCGAGCGAAGGAATCGCCCGTAACTACGAGATCACCGAGTCGGGCGAGTTCTTGTTTGTACAATCGCCGACCGGTGCATCGACCGTCCAGCGCCTGCCTCGCCACCCACGATCCGCTAGCGCGAGCCAACGCGAGACCGCGAACTCGCCCATGCCCGGGCAAGTGCTTCGCATTCTCGTCAGCGAAGGCCAGCGGGTCAAGACCGGCGATTCGCTGGTGGTGCTGGAAGCCATGAAAATGGAGCAAACGATCCGCACTACAATCGACGGTGTAATCCAATCTATCCTGGTAGAGACCGGACAAGTGGTTGCGCCAGGTCAGATGCTGGTCCAAATCAGTGCGCAGGAGAGTGAATCATGAGCGACGTCGCAATTGCCCCACAAGTGACGCAGGAATTTCCGTACTTCACCGAAGAACACGAGATGATCCGGCAGACCGTAAAGCGGTTCTGTCTTGAGGAGATCGCGCCTTATGCGGAGGAATGGGATCTCGCGGGAATTTTTCCGAAGGAGCTGTTTAAGAAAGCGGCTGATCTCGGACTATTCGGCATTCGTATCGATCCGGAGTGGGGCGGGCTCGGGCTCGACTGGTGGGCCAGCGCTGCGTACATGGAATCGATGGCCAATTCCGACAGTGGCAGCGTAAACATGGCGCTGATGGTGCAGTCGGAAATAACACTACCGGTGTTGGATGAATTGGGAACCCGAGAGCAGAAGGAGGAATTCCTTCGCCCGGCCATTGCCGGCGATCTCATCGCGGCGCTCGGAATCAGCGAGCCGAGTGGCGGGTCAGACGTGGCGGCGCTGAAGACGCGTGCTCGCACGGATGGCGGCGACCTGGTGATCTCCGGTCAAAAACTCTGGATCACCAACGGTACGCGCGCCGACTTCATCATCCTGGCGGTGCGCACGGGCGAGGAGGGACACAAAGGCGTTTCCCTGGTTCTGTTCCCCACCAAGACCAAGGGCTTTTCGGTCGGGAAGAAGCTCAAGAAGGTCGGCAATATGGCCTCCGACACAGCGGAGCTGTTCTTTGATGAATGCCGGATTCCGCAGCGGTACATTCTGGGCGAGAAGAATAAAGGCTTCTATTACGTGATGCACAACTTCCAGGGTGAGCGGCTCGCAGCTGCGATCGGAGCCATGGCCGGATGTGAGAAGGCGGTGCGCTATGCTCTCGAATACGGCGCCGAGCGGACAGCATTCGGCCAACCGATAAGCCACTACCAGGTCTGGCGGCATCGCTTCGCCGAGCACCTGACCAATATCGAAGCAGGGAAGTGGCTCACCTACCGTGCGCTCGACCTGATGAATCGCGGCAAACGTTGCGTGCGTGAGATCACCATGGCCAAGCTCTACAGCTCCGAGCTATCACAGAAAGTGACCTACGATTGCATGCAGATGTTCGGCGGATTTGGCTACACCACGGAATATCCGATCGGCCGAGCATGGCGCGACGTGCGACTGCATACCATCGGCGCAGGGACCTCGGAGATCATGAAAGAAATCATCGCGAAGGAAGAAAAGCTTTGATATCCGCGTTCATCCGTGTTCATCCGTGGCCATGATTCGAATTGCGAATGGCCAAGGTTTTTGGGGAGACTCCCTCGAAGCGCCACTCGAGCAGCTCCGTCGGGGCCCGATCGACTATCTGACGCTCGACTATCTGGCCGAGGTCACGATGTCGATTCTGCAGAAGCAGCGCTCGCGCGATCCGCGAGCCGGTTACGCGCGCGACTTCGTCGATATGATCGGGCGTGGTGCGAGCGACATTGCCACCCGCGGTATCAAGGTGGTCGCCAATGCCGGCGGCGTGAATCCGGAAGCCTGCCGCGACGCCGTGGCGAAGGCACTGAACCGGCCGGGAACGAAGATTGGGGTTGTGGCCGGCGATGACATCATGGCCAGCCTCGACGGGCTGATCGCGCGCGGCGTCGCGCTGAAGAGCATGGATACCGGCGAGCCGCTCTCCTCCATTCGGCCACGGGTGCAAAGCGCGAATGTGTATTTTGGTGCTGCGGCGATTGCCAACGCCTTGGCGCAAGGGGCGCAAATTGTCATCACTGGCCGCACGACCGATACGGGTCTGGTGCTTGGCCCGATGATGCATGAGTTCAATTGGCGATGTGACGATTGGGACAAGCTGGCGGCGGGAACCATCGCCGGTCACACGGTCGAATGCGGCGCGCAATGTACTGGCGGCAATTGCCAGGTGGATTGGCAGAGCATCCCGCACTTCGAGGATATTGGCTATCCGGTGATCGAGGCTGAAGCGGATGGCACGTTCGTTGTTACGAAGCACGCAGGCACGGGCGGGCGCGTCACGGTGGCCTCGATCAAGGAACAACTGCTTTACGAAATGGGCGATCCGCACGAGTACATCACGCCGGACTGCGTCGCTGATTTCACAACGATTCAACTTCAGCAGGACGGCCCGGATCGCGTCCGGTTTTCCGGCATCCAAGGCAAGCCGGCGACCGCGATGTACAAGGTTTCCATCAGCTACTCGGCGGGATTCAAGGCGATCGGAACGCTGATGTACTCCTGGCCGGGAGCCTACCAGAAGGCGAAGGCGGCGGATACGATCTTGCGCCAGCGTCTGGAGCGGCTTGGCTTGCGGTTCGATGCGATACGGTCGGAATTCGCAGGTGTCAATGCATGTCACGGATCGCTTGCGGGTGAACCTGCTCCCGATATCGCCGAGGTGATTCTGCGGTTCGGCGTGCGCGGACAGGACAAGGCGGCCATCGAGCGGTTTACCAAAGAGATCGCGCCGCTCGCGTTGAACGGGCCGCCGACTGTCACTGGTCTGGGAGCTGGCCGGCCGAAGGTGGAAGAGATCGTCGCCTACTGGCCGGCGCTGATTCCCAAGACCGAAGTGTCACCGCAGATTTCGGTGCAGGAGACCTGATGGCACGGGTAAAGTTGGTCACGATTGCGCACGCCCGCTCGGGCGACAAAGGCGATACCGCAAACGTCGGCCTGATTGCTTTGAAGCCCGAATATTATCCGGTTCTGGTGCATGAAGTCACGGCCGAGCGCGTGAAGAAGCACTTTGCCGAAATCTGTCTGAGTACAGTGGAGCGGTTCGAGCTGCCCAACCTGGGAGCTCTCAACTTTCTGCTTCACGAAAGCCTGGATGGCGGCGGTACGCTCTCGCTCAAGGCTGACGCGCAAGGCAAGACCTACAGCGCCGCTCTGCTGCGCATGGAGATCGATGTTCCCGATGACCTCCTATCAAAAAATCCTGTATCAGGTTGAGCAGGGCATCGGCCGCATCACGCTGAACCGCCCGGAAAAGCGGAATGCGCTCGACTCCGAGCTGATCAGCGAGGTCAAGGATGCTGTCCGCTCGTGCGCTCGGGATGAGGCAGTTCGCGTGGTGGTGTTCAGCGGTGCTGGAACCGACTTTTGCTCTGGCGCGGATCTCAGCGGCTTGCAGCGAACGTTCGAAGCTGGACCGCTCGAGAACATGGCAGAAGCGCGCAACATGGCGGAATTATTTGTCGAGATGCGGCATCATCCCCACCCGATCGTCGCTGCGGTGCGAGGGCGAGCGCTCGCGGGCGGCTGCGGTCTGGCGACGGCCGCCGATATCATCCTGGCTGCGGAATCGGCGAAGTTCGGATATCCCGAGGTGAACATCGGATTCGTGCCAGCCATGGTGATGGCGATTCTCCGGCGGTCGCTCTCTGAGAAGCGCGCTTTCGAGTTGATCACCACCGGCGAGACGATATCCGCTCAGACGGCTTTCGACTGTGGGTTGGTCAATCGCGTATTCGCAGACGAGACGTTCGATCTAGACGTCGAGGCCTACGCGTCGAGACTTGCGGCGAAATCAGCTTCGGCGATCACACTTTCGAAAAGACTCCTCTATCACATGGACTCGATGGGTTTCGAAGCAGCCATCGAAGCCGGAGTCGAAACCAATGCTATCGCCCGCATGACGGATGACATGCGGCGCGGAATCGAGAGATTTCTGAAGAAATAGTTATGAAACACTTCCAACTCGCACAGCTCAACATCGGAAGAGTCCTGGGGCCGATCGGGTCGCCCATCATGGCGGGCTTCGTGGCTCAATTGGATGAAATTAACGCATTGGCCGAAGCGACGCCTGGATTCGTCTGGCGATTGAAGGACGATACCGGCGATGCCACCAATTACCGGCCGTACGCGGACGATCCCATGATGCTAATGAACATGTCGGTTTGGGAGTCGATAGAGTCGCTTCGCCAGTATGTATACCAAAGCGCCCACCGGGAACCGCTGAGAGATCGTCTGCAGTGGTTCGAGCGGCCAAAAGAGGCGCACCTGGCGCTGTGGTGGATTCCGGCCGGCCATATTCCGAGCGTCGAAGAAGCGGTAAAGCGGCTCGAGTTCCGCCGGGCTCATGGCGATACGCAGGCCGCATTCTCATTCTCCAAACCGTTTCCATCGCCCGAGGAACCCGCAAGCGACGCGGTGGACCTTCCCGTGTCTTTCGACAAGCGCCAGCTAATCTCGGCGGCGAATACGGCAAATGCCGACTGTAGCCCCGGGACTCGTTTCCTCTATCGCCAGCATGGGGCCCGAGTCTGGGCGACGTACGAAGGAGAACGTGTGCAGTTTGGCAGCCTGGTCGCGGTCGGTGATCGCGAGGGGCGGCTGGACATGCGTTATCACCACGTGGACATCGCGGGACATTTTCGAACAGGGAAATGTCAGGCTACACCGGAAGTCTTGCCGGGAGGCCGGTTACGACTACACGAAGAATGGCAGCGGACCAACGGTGACTTATCGGTCGGCCACTCCATTGTTGAGGAAATTCCGGCGGCTAATTGATCTCCGATGCTTAATGATTTAGTTAGCGGCGGGGAACTATGCAAACCGGCTCCGACAAAGATCACGCGCACGAACTGATCGAACGCCTGCCATCCTCGCAGATCGCAATGGTTGTCCGCTTCCTAGAGTTCATGCTGCTCGATCCCGTAGCTCGAGCGGTCGCGACGGCGCTGCCCGACGATGAGCCCGTGACAGAACAAGATCGTCGTCGTGTCCATGCAGGTCAAGCTTGGTTTAAAGAACGGGCGAAAGGAGTTCCGATGGAGGACGTGATGGCTGAATTCGACCTCAAACCGGAAGACTTTCCGCACCGCGCGCCCGATGACCCGCACTGATGCCCCTGTTAAGCGAAATCGCTGCTACTAACTAGTCGGTGCCGCCGAAATGATGCCACTGACCGTCGCCATAGTAGGACTGGTTCTGCGGTTGCAGCGGTTGCTGTTGTGGCTGCTGCGGAGCCGGCCGGGGGTACGTATACCTTGGAGCAGGCGCTGGAGCTGAGGGCGGATCGTCGTAGTAGTAGGGATCGGAGTAGGACGGATAGGCGTATGGATACGCGTAGCCGTAGGGATATCCGTAACCGTACCAATAGGGATTGTAATAGTAGCCCCCATACCAGGGGTAGCCATAGCCATAACCGAATCCGAAGAAGAAGCGGTTTCCGTATCCGTATCCGCGTCCATATCCACCAAACCCGCCGCGGAACCCGCCGCCACGGAATCCACCGCCACCGCCGAAGCCGCCATGACCACCACCGCTGAAGCTGTGCCCGCCACCGCCGCCGAAGTGCCCACCTCCACCGCCGCCATGACCGCCGCCACGTTGGGCGAAGCAGGTACTCGCGGCAAACAACATCACCAAGAGAACGATATGCAACTTGCGCATACAGTAAGCCTCCACACACAGGATAACGCAGACGTCAAGAAGTGGCGCGAACTGTTACGACCGGGTTAGATAGCTCGCCGATTTCAGGAACTCGGATGGTCACGATGTCGCCAACAGCGAGTGCGGCTTCTTCGGTGACGATGATTCCGGTTCCAGTTAACAACACGGAGCCTGCCGGTACTGGGTTCGCTAGCAGCAAATATTCGATCAGGGTCTCGATTTCGCGTTGCAACGCGCGAGTGGAGACCGAACCGGAAAAGATCACCTTCTCGCTGCGCTCAATAGTGCAGGACATTTCAAGAGCGTAAGGATCGGGAAGAGCGTCGGCTGTTACCATCACGGGCCCAAGCGCGCAGGCCCCTTCGTAGATCTTCGATTGAGGCAGATACAACGGATTCTCGCGCTCGATATCCCATGCTGATACATCGTTGGCGAGAGTGTACCCCACAACTCGACCCTTCGATCCCAGTACCACCGCAAGTTCCGGCTCGGGCGCGGTGAAGCGGGAGTCGGGACGCAGACCAATGGGTTGGCCGGGGCCGACGCAGATACGGGCAGTTCCCTTGAAGAAAACCTCAGGGCGCGGGGAACGATAGACGTGTGCATAGAAGCCTTCGCGCGTGCCGTGCTCCGCGTCGCGAAAGGCAGCGCTCGATTCATACGTGCAACCGCACGCCCAGACCTCCTTGGGATGCAGCGGGATCAGCGGAATGGCACGTTCGCGGTGAGTTGTAGCCAGATCCGCTGCCAGCGCCGAAATCGGCTCGCGCTCAGTTTCTGACAAGGCGATCAAGTCGAGTAACGTGTAATCCGGAATCGGCCGCGCCCCGTCGTCATCAAAAACGGCGGCGGTGGTCGCCTGATTCCAGCGGATTTGTCCTAATCGCATTTGTCAGTACTTTAGGTAAACGGTCTTGTAATCGCTGTAGAATTCGAGCGCCGCCGGGCCCTGTTCTTTAGCGCCGAAGCTCGAATCTTTGGCGCCGCCGAAGGGCAACTGGTATTCGACGCCCGCGCTCGGCAGATTCACGGTGAGCAGACCCGCCTCCATGCGGTTCACGAATTCGAACACGCGGCTGACGTTGGTGGTTTGGATGGATGCCGAAAGTCCGAAGGGGATGTCGTTAGCGATATGCATCGCATCATCGAAATCGTTGGCGCGCATAACGGCGAGCACCGGACCGAAGATCTCTTCGCGCGCAATGGTCATGTCGGGAGTGACGCCTGCGAAAATCGTCGGCTCGACGAAATAGCCTTTGTCGTAGCCGTCGCCGGTCAGGCGCTTGCCGCCAATACACGGCGGTCCGGCTTCGCGGCGGCCGATGTCGATGTACTTCAGGTCGGTATCGAGTTGCGATTGATCGACTGCCGGGCCGATCTCCACGCCGGGCTGCATTCCGTTGCCGACCTTCAGCTTTCTGGTACGTTCGACCAGCGCACTTACGAAACGATCGTAGATCGGCTCTTCGACGATCGCACGGCTGGTTGCAGTACATTTTTGACCGGTGGAAAAGAACGCGGCGTTCACCGTATTTTCGACGGCCTGGTTGAAATCGGCGTCGGCGAGGATGATGGTCGGGTTCTTGCCCCCCATTTCGAGCTGGATGCGCAGCGAGCGTCGCGAAGCTTCGCCATGCAGCCAGTGGCCGATCTCGCAAGAGCCTGTGAATGAGACGGCCTTCAATGGAGCCGCGCCGACAAGCGCCTTGCCCAATTCGCCGCCTGAACCTGCGACGAAATTAACCACGCCCTTCGGGATGCCGGCTTCGTGGCAGGCCTCCACGATTCGCCACGCGCTGAGCGGCGCAGCCGACGCGGGTTTCACGACAATTGTATTGCCACAGATCAATGCCGGCGCCATCTTCCATGCCGGAATCGCGCTTGGGAAATTCCAAGGGGTCACGAGCCCGACTACTCCGATCGGCTTGCGGATCGCGAACATGTGCACGCGCTCGCGCTCGGATGGCACCAGCAGGCCCGGCAGACGTGACCCTTCGCCGGCGAAGTAGCGGAAGATGTTAATCGATCGGCGAACCTCGCCTTTTGCTTCGGGTAGCGTCTTGCCTTCCTCGCGCGTCATGTCGGCGGCGATTTGATCGAACTTCCGGTCGAGAATTTCGGCGACCTTGAAGAGGAAATTGCCTCGCGCCGGACCCGGCAGCGCGGACCATGCGGGAAGCGCGCGAGAAGCGGCATCCGCGGCGGCTTCCACATCAGCGGTCGAGCCTTTTACGAACAGTCCAACGACTTCATCGATGTTCGCCGGGTTGCGATTCTCAAACGTCGGGCCTGCGGTCCATTGGCCATCGAGATAATTGCGAAATGTCTCCAGCATCTCTTAGAACGTGACCTTCGGTGCGTTCCTGGCGCCGCCTTCGGTCTTGAAGTACGCATCGTTGCGCTGGAATCCGAAGATCGATGCTGCGATGTTGGTGGGAAACAGCGCAATGTCCGTGTTGTACTTCTGCACGGTCTCGTTGTACTTGCGCCGCTCCACAGCGATCCGGTTTTCAGTGCCGGCCAGCTCGTCCTGCAGACGCATGAAGTTCTCATTCGATTTGAGCTGCGGGTAGTTTTCGACGACCACCAGCAACCGGCTCAACGCGCCATCCAATTGGCCATTCGCTTGAATTTTCTCCTGTGGCGAGCGAGCGCCGCCGAGAGCCGCGCGAGCATCGGTGACTTCCTTGATCACGGCTTGTTCCTGCTTGGCGAAGCCCTTCACGGTCTCCACCAGGTTCGGAATCAGGTCGGCGCGGCGCTGTAAAGCGACGTCCACTTGCGCCCAGGCCGCATTGACAGATTCGCGCTCCGTCACCAAAGTATTGCGGGCCCCCATGGCCCAGCCGAAAATCCCCAGTCCAAAAAGGACCACAACCCCAATTACGATCAGTGCAATCTTCATCTTTTCCTCATTTCTCTAAGCGGTCGACATGCGCGACCATTGCTTCGATCTGTCTAAGATACGACGCAAACAGCGCCGGGGTGTCTACGTCAACAGCTGTTTTCTTTTTCTCCCGCAAATCAAGCAGCGTATCAAACGGCGAGGCATCGACACCGATAGAACTCAGATTTCGCACGACGTCACGCTTCTGCCGTCCCGCTTGCGAACCCGACAACAAAAGTGAATGGCGAGCCAAGACAAAGAAGCTCGACACGGAATCGATCATCAGCCGAAGCAGCGCCGCTTTATCGCCGAGTACGGCTGCTGCTTTCTGCCGCAACCGCAACAGCTTGGCGCGCAGTTCGTGTTCCACCTGGGCGCGGTAGAAGACGTTGTCGATCACCAGCGTCTCAACCACATCCTTGCCGAACAAAACCTTACGGCGCTCCTGCATGTCATGAAATTCGATGGGGAAGCAGTCGGTGGAAGTGCGAACTTCTTCTTCGCTGAGCAGCAGGGGCGCGGGATTGCCCTGCTCGCGCCACCAGCGGAAAACGGGCTCGCAGTCGCCGAGCTCAGCCGGCGTCACCTGCGAGAGTACGCACAAAACATTGAGATCGGAGAAGTCCTCGTGATGATCACCGCTGGCCGCCGATCCGTAGAGAATCACCGACAACAGACGGTCCTGCTCGGCCTGGCGAAGACGCGTAACTAATTCCTGAAGCTTTTGATCCATGATTTACCAGTCGCTGGAAGCGCCTCCGCCACCCGAATCACCGCCGCCGAATCCTCCAAAACCACCTCCACTATCGCCGCCGCCAAAGCCTCCACCGCCACCCCAACCACCGCCACCGCGTCCGCCCCCTAAGAGATTACCGAGAATGAGGCCGGTCCAGAAACCTCCGCCTCCACCGCGAGATATCAGAAGCAGCAGGATGATGATGCCGATAACGATCAGCGGGAAGGGAATCGAACGTCGCTGGGTTGCAACCCGTCGGTGAGTGGCGCCAAGACCGAAATCCAGCGAAACGCCTTTCGCCGCCGCGATCCGGGTACCCATTTCTTGAGCAGCCGCTAGAAACGCCTGTCCATAAGCGCCCTGCCGCATCAGCGGCCTGAATTCTCGAAGGACGCCGCCGACGAACCCATCAGGTAGGATCGGCTCCAGTCCGTATCCGACTTCGATGCGGTCGCGATGGTCCTTCATCGCGGCGAGCAGCATGATCCCTTCGTTCGTGCCTTTTTTCCCGACTCCCCACTTGCGGTACAAGGTGTTGGTGACGTCCTCGATCGGCTCGCCATCGAGAGAATCGAGCGTCACGAAAGCCATTTGCACGCCGGTGGCTTGCTCAAAGCGGCCGCAGTAGGCTTCGAGCTGCGCCCGGGATTGTGCATCGAGAGCGTGCGCGAAATCACTCACGTAGCCCTGCGGCTTCAGGCTATTCAGGTCGAGCGCAAACGCGGACGAAGCGAGGGCCAATAGAGGCAAGAATGCACTTGCCAGGCGGCGCCCAAATCTTGTTAGCAGAATGATCCCTCTACGTTAGCAGGCCAGGTCCTCGCGCCGGATCTTGAAATCGCCGAGATTGCCAAGCATGGCGAGAGTGACGTTCTTCGGATCGAAGAATTCCTGCGCGATCCGCTGCACCTGATCGGCGTTGACCTCTTCGATGCTGCGGATCATCTCATCCAGCGAGAAGAAGCGCTTGAAGTACATCTCCTGACGAGCTAAGTTGCCCATCCGGCTCGAAGTGGATTCGAGTCCCAACATGAAGGAGCCCTTCAGGTGGTCTTTGGCCCGGCGTAGTTCTTCTTCGGGAACCGGATTTTCCTTTAGCTCTCGAAGTTCGTTTACGATCGACTCGATGACCTTACCGGCG
>Ga0335082_10007189_pt1 | contig 12113 bp, 10 predicted proteins | sample Lox_Sample_41_FD_206718 | JGI IMG/M metagenome (GOLD analysis project Ga0335082, IMG submission 206718) | Soil microbial communities from Loxahatchee National Wildlife Refuge, Florida, United States - Lox_Sample_4.1 | ecosystem: Environmental > Terrestrial > Soil > Wetlands | place: USA...
GCTGGTCGCCTGGCTCGACCACGAGATCGGCGAGATCGAGAGCCGCAGGGACTGGTTCCGGAAGCTGCGCGGCGTCTAAAACAGATGCTGCCCACCGGTGAGGAAGATCTCCGTCCCGGTAACGTAAGAGAAATCCGAGCCGCAGAGCTGATAGACCACGCCGGCCACTTCCTCCGGCGAGCCCATGCGGCCCATCGGGATGCGCGGGATCAAGGCCTCGTATTCCGGGCCTACCATCGCCGTCTCGATCTCGCCCGGAGCGACCGCGTTGACGCGGACGCCGAGCGCCGCGAACTCGACCGCCATTTCCCGGGTGAGTGCCGAAAGCGCCGCCTTCGAGGTCGAATAGGCCGAGCCGGCGAAGGGATGGATCGCGTGGCCGGCGATCGAGGTGATGTTGACGATCGTGCCCTTGCCCCGGTGCAGCGGTTTTGCGAAGCCGCGGGAGAGAATCAGTGGTGCGAAGAAGTTCAATTCGAACACCTCGCGCCACGCGGCGACATCGCCGTTGAGGATGCCGAGGCGCTCCTTGAACGCGGTCTTCGGGCTGACCGCAGCGTTGTTCACGAGGGCGTGCACCGGGCGATCGCCGAGGATCGCGTTCGCCTCCTCGACGAAGCGCTCGATGTCGGCGGTCTTGCCGAGATCGACCGTGATGTGATGGGTCCAGTTCGGATCGCGCTTGCATTCCTCCGGCACCGCCTCACGAGAGCAGGTGACGATGCGCCAACCCTCGGCGCTGAAGCGCTGCACCGTCGCATGGCCGATGCCGCGGCTGGCGCCGGTCAGCACGACGGTCTTTCTGTCTTCGCCCCCTGGATTTTCAGTCGGCATGGCGTCCTTGAGAGTTGTGAGTTATCCGAACCGCGCGCGCGGCTCATCGATGCCGTAGGGATCCTGGTGGATGATCACCTCGGCATCCGGGAAGGCTTTCATCAACCGCTCCTCGACGTCATCCGAGATGCGGTGCGCGGACTTGAGCAGGATGTCGGGTGCCAGCTCCAGGTGGAACTGGATGAAGCGGTGCTGGCCGGCGACACGTGTCCGGAGGTCGTGCAGGTTCACCACCTCGGGATGGGCGCGCACGATCTCCTTGATGCGGTCGCGGTCGGCGTCCTCCATCTCCCGGTCCATCAGCATGTCGAGCGAGGCCTTGCCGATCGAGAGCGCCGTGTAGCCGATGAAGAGAGCGACCAGCAGGCCGAACAGCGGATCGATCCACCACCAGCCGAAGGAGCTGGAGAGAATGAGGGCGGCGATCACGCTGATGTTGACCAGGAAGTCGCTGAAGTAGTGCGTGGCGTCGGCATGCACCGCCAGCGATTCCGTCTGCTTCACCACATGGCGCTGAAAGAGGATCAGCGCCAGGGTGACCGCGATCGAGACCACCATGACGGCGATGCCGAGGTCCTGCCGCACCACCGCCTGGGGATGCAGGAAATGCTGCCCGACCTCGACCAGCAGCAGGACCGAGGAGCCGAGGATGAAGGCGACCTGCACCAGCCCGGCCAGCGGCTCGGCCTTGCCGTGGCCGAACCGGTGCTCGGAATCCGCCGGCGTCAGGGCATGGCGGATCGCGAACAGGTTGACCGAGGAGGCGCCGAGATCGAGCGCCGAATCGAACAACGTCGAGAGCATGCTGACCGAGTTCGTCTCAAGATAGGCGAAGAGCTTGATCGCGATCAGGACCGAGGCGGCGGCAACCGAGGCAACCCCGGCCGCCCGCATCAATCTCGCGGTGCGCGGGTCGATCGGCGTCACGGGAACAGCTTCTCCGTGGTCCAGCCCGGCCCGCCTTCCGCCTTGGAATAGACCAGGCGGTCGTGCAGGCGGAACGGCCGGTCCTCCCAGAACTCGATCCGGAGCGGCAGGACGCGAAAGCCCGACCAATAGGGCGGACGCGGCACCTGCCCGATCGCGTACTTGGCGGTGAATTGTGCCACCCGGGTCTCCAGCTCGAACCGGCCTTTGAGCGGCCGGGACTGCTGCGAGGCCCAGGCGCCGATCTGGCTCGCCTTCGGCCGGCTGTGGAAATATTCGTCGGCCTCGGCGTCGGTGACGGTCTCGACCTCGCCCTCCACCCGCACCTGACGCTTCAGCGATTTCCAGTGGAAGCAGAGCGCCGCCTTGCGGCTGCTGAGGATCTGCCGGCCCTTCCGGCTTTCGTAGTTGGTGTAGAAGACGAAGCCCCGCTCGTCATGGCCCTTCAACAGGACCATGCGGACCGACGGCATGCCGTCCGGCCCCACCGTCGCCAGCGACATGGCGTTGGGATCCGCCGGTTCGGATTCCGAGGCCTTGGCGAACCAGGCCTCGAACTGGCGGAACGGCTCCGACCAGGGGTGGATGGTCTCGGCGGAATCGACGCCAGGGAACGCGGTGGGGGACTCTGTCATCTTCGGACTCTGAAAAGCGGTTCTGCGGATCCGGGGAGAGAATAGCCGCCACCCCGCGGGCCTGCCAGCTTTCCCGCCCCGCCCCTATCTGGTGTCTTGTGCTTGAGGTCACAACCTCTTGTGGTCGTCCCTCTTGTAGCGACCGGGTGCAGCCCTTAATTTGGGCGCCGGAGGAGACCGTCAGGCTATGGCCGACCCCTATAAGACACTCGGCGTCGCGCCCGGGGCGACGGCGGACGAGATCAAGAAGGCGTATCGCAAGCTGGCGAAGCGCCTGCATCCCGACGTCAACCCGGGCAACAAGAAGGTGGAGCAGCAGTTCAAGGAGGCGACCGCCGCCTATGACCTGCTGTCCGACGTCGACAAGCGGCGCAAGTTCGACGCCGGCGAGATCGACGAGAACGGCCAGCCCCGCGGCTTCGGCGGTTGGAACAGCAGCCAGCGCAGCTATGGCGGCGGTGCCGGAGCGGGCGCCGGCATGGGTGGGCGCCGCAACTATCGCGCCGCCGATGTCGGCATCGACGACGATTCCTTCGCCGACGACCTCTTCCGCGACTTCTTCAACTTCGGGCGCGGCGGCGGCCGGACCGGCGTCAAGATGCGCGGCGCCGACGTCACCTACAAGGCCGACGTCGCCTTCCTCGAGGCGGCGCGCGGGGCGAAGAAGCGCCTCACCCTCTCCGACGGCAAGACCCTGGACATCACCGTCCCGCCCGGGACCGACGACGGCCAGAGCCTGCGCTTGAAAGGCCAGGGCCTCCCCGGCCAGGGCGGCGCGCCCAACGGCGATGCCTATGTCGAGATCGCGGTGAAGCCGCATCCCTATTTCGAGCGCCAGGGCAGCGACGTGCTGCTGGAATGCCCGATCTCGCTCGCCGAGGCCGTGCTCGGCGGCACCATCACCGTGCCGACCATCGACGGCAACGTCTCGTTGAAAGTGCCGAAGAACAGCAACACCGGCACGCAGCTCCGCTTGAAGGGCAAGGGGATCCCGAATCCCAAGACCGGCCAGCGCGGCGACCAGTACGTGCGCTTCGTGATCGTGCTGCCGCGCCAGATGGATTCGGAGCTGGAGCAGGCGGTCGAACGCTGGGCCAAATCGCACGCCGCCGAGCAGGACGTGCGGGAGAAATTCTCCAAGAGCTAAGTTGCTGAATCGGATGGCGTCTTTCGCCTTCTCGCGGGGCCCGGCTTGATTGACCGGTCCGGTCAATCGTGTAGGATGCGCGCGACCTCAAATCTCCCTCTCGGATCCAAGGTTTCAGAATGACGGAAAAGCGTGGGCTGATGACCGGCAAGCGCGGCCTCATCATGGGCGTCGCCAACGACCGATCCATCGCCTGGGGCATTGCGAAGGCCGCCGCCGACCAGGGCGCGGAGCTCGGCTTCACCTTCCAGGGCGAGGCGCTGGAGAAGCGCGTGCGGCCGCTGGCCCAGTCCGTCGGTGCGAAAATCGTCCTGCCCTGCGACGTGACCGACGATGCCAGCATCGACGCCACCTTCGCCGCCCTCAAGTCGGCCTGGGGCAGCCTCGATTTCGTGGTCCACGCCATCGCCTTCTCCGACAAGGATGAGTTGAAGGGCCTCTACGTCGATACCTCGCGCAGGAACTTCGCCCAGACGCTCGACGTCTCCTGCTTCTCCTTCACCGCGGTCTGCGCCCGGGCGCGGCCACTGATGCCGAACGGCGGCAGCCTCCTCACCCTCTCCTATTTCGGCGCCGAGCGGGTGATGCCGCACTACAACGTCATGGGCGTCGCCAAGGCGGCGCTGGAATGCTCGGTGCGCTACCTCGCCGCCGATCTCGGACCGGAGAACATCCGGGTGAACGCGATCTCCGCCGGCCCGATCAAGACCCTGGCCGCCTCCGGCATCGGCGATTTCCGCCACATCCTCAGGTGGAACGAGTTGAACGCGCCGTTGAAGCGCAATGTCACCACCGACGAGGTCGGCGGCGCCGGGCTCTACCTCCTCAGCGATCTCTCCCGCGGCGTCACCGGCGAGCTGCATCATGTCGATGCCGGCTACAACGTCGTCGGGATGATGCGCACCGACGCCGCAGCCGATCTCGCCGAGATGCTGAAGACCTTCAGCACCCGCGGCGACTGAAGCCCGGCCTTCCGCCATGTCGCACAACAGCTTCGGCCATCTCTACCGGTTCACCACCTGGGGCGAGAGCCATGGGCCGGCGATCGGCTGCGTGGTCGACGGCACGCCGCCCGGGATCGCGATCAAGGCCGAGGATATCCAGCATTGGCTCGACCGGCGGAAGCCTGGCCAGTCGCGCTTTGTCACCCAGCGCCGCGAGCCCGATGCGGTCGAGATCCTCTCCGGCGTGTTCGAGGGCAAGACCACCGGCACGCCGATCTCCCTGCTGATCAAGAACGAGGACCAGCGCAGCAAGGACTATTCGAAGATCAAGGACGAGTTCCGCCCGGGCCACGCCGACTATACCTATTGGGCGAAGTACGGCATCCGCGACTATCGCGGTGGCGGTCGGTCCTCCGCCCGCGAGACCGCGAGCCGGGTCGCCGCCGGCGCCGTGGCGCGGCTGGTGCTGAATCATCTCCTTCCCAAACCCGTGGAGATCCAGGGTGCCCTCATTCAGATCGGTCCGCACCGGATCGATCGCGCGCATTGGGACTGGGCGGAGACCGAGCGCAATCCCTTCTGGTCGCCCGACGGCGAGATCGTGCAGCGCTGGGAGGGCCATCTCGACGAAACGCGCAAGGCCGGCTCCTCGACCGGCGCCGTCGTCGAAGTGGTGGCGCGCAACGTGCCGGTCGGCCTCGGCGCACCGATCTACGGCAAGCTCGACGCCGACCTCGCGGCGGCGATGATGAGCATCAACGCCGTCAAGGGTGTCGAGATCGGCGCCGGATTCCGCGCCGCCGAGCTCTCCGGCGAGGAGAATGCCGACGAGATGCGGATGGCGGGCGGCAAGGTGAAATTCCTCTCCAACCAGGCCGGCGGCATCCTCGGCGGCATCTCGACCGGGCAGGACGTCGTCGTGCGCTTCGCCGTTAAGCCGACGAGCTCGATCCACACGCCGCGGAAGAGCGTCACGATCTCCGGCGATGAAGTTGAAACATCCACCACCGGTCGCCATGACCCCTGCGTCGGCATTCGCGCGGTTCCGGTCGGCGAGGCGATGATGGCCGTGGTGCTGGCCGACCACCTGCTCCGGCATCGCGGACAGATCGGGCTGTAGTTCAGCGTCCGGCGAAGGCGAGCTTGTCCTCTGACGGCTCCGCGGCATCGGACGGATGGTCGCGCATCACGCAGTCTTCCGGGAAGGCCAGGATGACGGTCGTCCCCTTGCCGAGGGTGCTGGTGATCTCGAGATCGCCGCCATGGAGCCGCATCAGCGAGCGCGAGATGTAGAGGCCAAGGCCGGTGCCGGAATGGCTCCGGTTGTAGGCGGCCTCGACCTGGTGGAACGGCTTCCCCAGCTCCTGCACCCGGTCGGCGGGGATGCCCGGCCCGGTGTCCTCGACCAGCAGCCGCAGTCCCGGCGCCAGCCACTCGCCCGAGACGATGATGGCGCCGTCCGCCGGCGTGAACTTCACGGCGTTCCCGATCACGTTCATCAGGACCTGACCGAGGGCGCGGTGATCGACGTGGAGGTCCGGGCAGCCGGCCGCGAGCCGGACACCGATGGTCGCCACCTCCGGATAGGCGCGGCGGATCAGGCGCAGCTGCTCCTCGATCACCGAAGCGATGTCGCAGCGCTGGCGGTCGATGTGGACCTTACCCGCCTCCACCCGCGCAACGTCGAGCACGTCGCTGATCAGGGACAGCAAGCGGTCTCCGCTGCTGTGGATGTCCTTGGCATATTCCACGTAGCGCTCACGCGCATCGGGGCCGAGCGCCTGGCTCGAGATCATCTCGCTGAAGCCGAGGATCGCGTTCAGCGGCGTGCGGAGCTCGTGGCTCATATTCGCCAGGAACTCCGACTTGGCGCGGCTTGCCGCCTCGGCGCGGTCGCGGGCGGCGATCAGCTCCGCGTCGAGCTGGCTGCGCTGGATCGCGATTCCGGCAGAAGCGGCCAGCCGGTCCATCACGCCGAGATCGTGCGCGCTCGGCCGATAGGGCCGGCGATGATAGGTGGCGAAGGTGCCGAGCACCTTGCCGCTCTTGGCGATCAGCGGCACCGACCAGCAAGCGCGCAGGTCATGCTTCAAAGCGAGATGCTTGAAGTCCTCCCACAGCGGATCGGTGGCGATGTCCTCGACGATGACCGGCTGCTTGCGGAAGGCGGCGGTGCCGCAGGAGCCCACCTTCGGCCCGATCGGCGCACCGTCAATCGCCTTGTTGTATTCGTCCGGCAGATGCGGGGCGGCGCCGCTGCGGAGACAGCGGCCGTCGGTCGAGACCAGGAGGACGGAACAATATGCGCCGGGCAAGACCATCTCGGCGGCGCGGCACACGTGGTCCAGCACCTCGGTCAGCGGCCGGCTCTCGGCGATGCCGGTCAGGATGCGGCGCTCGGCCTCGCGCAGAGTCTCATCGCGCCTGCGCTCGGTCACGTCGCGCAAGGCCGTGACTCGGGCGGGGCCGCCGGCATAATCGATCTCGCGAGTGATGACCTCGACGGTGCGGATGTCGCCCGACTTCACGACGACGTCGAATTCCTCGATGTCGAAGCGACCCGCCTCAATGCGCTCGATCAAGCGGTCGTGGCTGCGGGGGGCGATGAACTCCGTGATCCGGTGGCCGATCAGGTCGCGCTCCTCGCAGCCCATGAACGCGCAGAGCGCCGCATTCACTTCGAGGATCACGCCGTCGCGATAGACCAGGACGCCGCTGAACGTCGCCTCCGCGAGCCGCCGGAAGCGTGACAGCTCCTTCTCTTCCTGCGCAGTCAGCTTGGAACGCGAAACCATCCAGAGCCTCGAAGCGACGCTGCCCGTTGCCGGGCGCCGCTCATCGACCATCCGCCGATGATGCTAGCGCCCGCGCCATACCCGACCATCAACCCTGCGACCCCGACGGTCGGAACAACCCCGTCGACTGTAGTGGAATATCTCGGTATGTCGAGCCCGGCCAGTCTCATCAAATGAAACCGTCAGCGCCGCAGCACCTGACGGCAGGCCGCCTCGCGGGATTGCCAACCCCGCTGCTGCAACTCCGGTTCCGCATGATCCTCGACCGGCCAGCCGATGCAGAGATAGGCGACCAGGGTCCAGTTCTCCGGCACATCGAGGCTGCGCTGCGCCGCCGCCGGATCCAGGATCGAGACCCAGCCGAGGCCGAGGCCCCGCGCCCGCGCCGCCAGCCACAAGGTGTGGACCGCGGTTACGGTGGAATAGCGCAATGTCTCCGGCATGGTGCGCCGGCCGAGACCAAGCCCCTGCCCGGTGGTCTCGTCGCTGAATACAGCGAGATGCACCGGCGCTTCCTTGAGGCCGGAAAGTTTCAGCGATGCATAGAGCGCCGCCCGCTCGCCCCGATATCCGCCGAGCGCCTCGGCGTTCGCCGCCTCATAGTTCGCGATGATCGCGGCACGTCGCTCCGGCGACGCCACATCCACGAAGCGCCAAGGCTGCGCATTGCCGACCGATGGCGCCAGGCAGGCGAGATCGAGCAGCCGATCGATCACCGCCTGAGGCACGGGATCGGTGCGGAAGTGCCGCACGTCGCGGCGCCAGGCGAAAAGCTCGGCGAGCTCGGCCTGGAACGGCTGGCCGAAGCCGCGATGCCGCGGCGTCGGCGCCTGCTTGTAGCTTGAGGTCGGCATCACGCCGCTTTCGGCCGCCGCGCTTCGACGAGATCGACGATCTCGTCCATGATCGCGTTGAGGTCGTAATGCTTCGGCGTATAGACCCTGGCGACGCCGGCGGCGAGCAGGCGCTTCTCGTCCTCCGGCGGGATGATGCCGCCGACCACGACCGGGACATCGCCGAGCCCGAGCTTCTTCAGGCGCTCCATCACGTCATCGACCAGCACCACATGCGAGCCCGAGAGGATCGAGAGCCCGATCACGTGCACGCCCTCCTCCAGCGCCGCGTTGACGATCTCGGCGGGCGTCAAACGGATGCCCTCATAGACCACCTCCATTCCGGCATCGCGGGCGCGCACGGCGATCTGCTCCGCGCCGTTGGAATGGCCGTCGAGGCCGGGCTTGCCGACCAGGATCTTGATGCGCCTGCCGAGCCGCTTCGAGACCGCGTCCACGCGGCTGCGGAGCTGCCCGATCTCCATGCGTGAAGTGTCGATCGCGGCGCGGGCGACGCCGGTCGGCGCGCGGTATTCGCCGAACACGCGGCGCAGGCATTCGCCCCATTCGCCGGTGGTGACGCCGGCATGGGCGCAGGCGATCGAGGCTTCCATGATGTTGGCGCTGGAGCGGGCATCGGCCTCCAGCCGCTGCAGCGCCGCGGCGACGGCGCCGGCGTCGCGGGCCGCGCGCCAGGCCTTGAGCCGCTCGACCTGCCGGGTTTCAGCCGCCTCATCGACCTTCATGAACCCGCCGTCGCTACCGGCGGTCAGCGGCGAGGGCGCGCTCTCGGTGAACTTGTTGACGCCGACCACGACCTGCTTGCCGGATTCGATCGCGGCGAGGCGGCGCGCGTTGGATTCCACCAGCCGCTGCTTCATGTAGCTGCTCTCGATCGCCGCCACCGCGCCGCCCAGGCCCTCGATCCGCGCCAGCTCCCCGCGCGCATCGCGCTTCAGCGCGTCGACCGCCTCGGCGACGACTTTGGAGCCGTCGAAGATGTCCTCGTAATCGAGGAGATCCGTCTCGAAGGCGACGATCTGCTGCAGCCGGAGCGACCATTGCTGGTCCCATGGCCGCGGCAGGCCCAAGGCCTCGTTCCAGGCCGGAAGCTGCACCGCGCGGGCGCGGGCGCTCTTGCTCAAGGTGACCGCGAGCATTTCAAGCAGAATGCGATAGACGTTGTTCTCCGGCTGCTGCTCGGTCAAGCCGAGGCTGTTCACCTGCACGCCGTAGCGGAAGCGGCGCAACTTGGCGTCCTCAACGCCGTAACGCTCGCGGGCGATCTCGTCCCAGAGCTCGGCAAAGGCCCGCATCTTGCACATCTCGGTGATGAACTTCAGGCCGGCATTGACGAAGAAGCTGATGCGGCCGACCACCTGCGGGAACTCCGCCGCCGGCACCTGCCCGGAATCCCGCACGCCGTCGAGCACGCAGATCGCCGTCGCCAGCGCATAAGCGAGCTCCTGCACCGGCGTCGCCCCCGCCTCCTGCAGGTGATAAGAGCAGACGTTGGTGGGATTCCACTTCGGCACTTCGCGATAGGCGAAGCTGATCACGTCGGAGATGAGGCGCAGCGACGGCTTCGGCGGGAAGATGTAGGTGCCGCGGGAGAGATACTCCTTGATGACGTCGTTCTGCACCGTACCCTGCAGCCGGTCGCGAGCGACGCCCTGCTTCTCCGCCGCCGCGATATAGAGCGCCAGCAGCCAGGGCGCCGTCGCGTTGATGGTCATGGACGTGTTCATCTCGCCCAACGGCAGGCCGTCGAACAGCGTCTGCATGTCGCCGAGATGCGCGATCGGCACGCCGACCTTGCCGACCTCGCCCTTGGCCAGCGGGTGGTCGGCGTCGTAGCCGGTCTGGGTCGGCAGATCGAAGGCGACGGAGAGCCCGGTCTGGCCGCGTGCGAGATTGGTGCGGTAAAGCGCGTTCGACGCTTCCGCGGAGCTGTGCCCGGAATAGGTCCGGAACAGCCAGGGTTGATCCCGCTTCTCAGCCGTCATCGACGCTTCCTCGCTTGTCGTGCGGCGCTATTGCCGAAGCGCCCTATTGTGCGCCGCAATATTGCCGCGCCAAAAGCCCCGCCACAAGAGCGGGGCTTTCCGGGGAAGCGGGCGCGGCTCTAGGCCGCGCCGAGCGCCTGCTCGATGTCGGCGATCAAGTCCTCCGGATCCTCGAGGCCGACCGAGACGCGAATGAGGCCGTCGTCGATCCCCTGCTGCTGGCGCTGCGGTGCCGTCAGGCGCTGATGGGTCGTGGTGGCGGGATGGGTCGCCAGCGACTTCGAATCCCCGAGATTGTTGGAAATCAGCACCAGCTCGAGCGCATTCAGAAACTTGAAGGCCGCCGCCTTGCCGCCCTTCAGGCTGAAGCCGACCATGGTGCCGCCGCCCTGCATCTGGCGTCGCGCGAGCTCCGCCTGCGGGAAGCCGTCGAGGGTCGGGTAGAGCACCTGGGAGAGCTTGGGATTGCCGGCGAGCCGTCGCGCGATCGTCTCGGCGCTCTTCGACTGATGCGCGACCCGAAGCTCCAGCGTCTCCAGCCCTTTCAGCAGGATCCAGGCGTTCATCGGGCTCAAGGACGGGCCGGTGTGGCGCAGGAAGGGCTGCAGGGTCTCGGTGATGAACTTCTGCGAGCCCAGCACCACGCCGCCCAGCGAACGGCCCTGGCCGTCGATATGCTTGGTCGCGGAATAGACCACGACGTCGGCGCCGAGCTTCAGCGGCTGCTGCAGCAGCGGCGTCGCGAATACGTTGTCGACCACGACGGTGGCGCCGGCCTTGTGCGCGAGACCGCTCACAGTCTCGAGATCGACCAGGCGCAGGCTCGGATTGCTGGGGGTCTCGAGGAAGACGGTGCGCGTCGGCTTGCTCAAAGCCTTCGCCCAGGCGGCGTTGTCACGGCCATCGACGAACTCGACCTCGACGCCCCACTTCGGGAAAATCTCGGCCTGGATGTACTGGCAGGAACCGAAGAGCGCGTCGGAGGAGACGATACGGTCGCCGGATTTCAGCTGGCAGGCGAGCGCCGCAAAGACGGCCGCCATGCCACTTGCGGTCGCGCGCGCGGCTTCGGCGCCTTCGAGATCGGCCATGCGCTCCTCGAACATGGCGACGGTCGGATTGCCGAAACGGGAATAGACGAAGCGCGGCTTGGAATTGTCGAAGGCGGCTTCCGCCTCCTCCGCGCTCTCATAGATGTAGCCGGAGGTGAGATAGACCGCCTCGGCGGTTTCCTTGAACTGCGAGCGGCTCTGGCCGGCATGAACCAGACGCGTCGCGCTCCGCCAATGCGGTTTGGTTTCCCGTTTGCTTGTCATGTGAACCCCTTCGGACACAAAAACACCTCGACCCGGAAGGTCGAGGTGCAAAAAATGCGTGTCCCTGACCCTTTTAGCTGCATGTTTAACGTGGCCGCAAGCCGGTTCAAATCGCCACGATCGGTGGTGAGTATCCATGCCGAGCCTCGAATGTCAATGCAACGGCCAGGGTCCAGAAATGCGTGCTTCCCCGGTCGAATCGCCACCTTTTTGCCATCTTCTCTTGCCATTCCGCTCACAACGAAGTGAGGAACGGGTCCGGTCCCGTCGCACGTTGTATGGAATGAGACGGACCGCGAGCCGATCGCGGCCTGCGCAGGGCAGGAAGACGTCTCGACAGAAGTGGAGAACGACCATGTTGCGCCTCAGCGCACTGAAACCGAAGGGCTCGAAGCTGATCGCGGCAGCCGCAGCCGCCGGTATCGCTCTTATGGCCACCGGCGTCACGGCGGCCCAGGCCGACGGCTGGCATCATGGCGGCAATGACTGGCACGGTGGCGGTTGGCACGGCGGTGGCGGCTGGCACGGCGGGTGGAATTCGACTGTGATCATCGGTCCGGGCTATCCGGGCTACTACTATGCGCCCCCGCCGCCGCCGGTCTATTACGCGCCCCCGCCGCCGGTCTACTACGTCCCGGCGCCGCCTCCGCCGCCGGTCTACTATGCACCGGCCCCG
>Ga0335082_10007190_pt1 | contig 12111 bp, 6 predicted proteins | sample Lox_Sample_41_FD_206718 | JGI IMG/M metagenome (GOLD analysis project Ga0335082, IMG submission 206718) | Soil microbial communities from Loxahatchee National Wildlife Refuge, Florida, United States - Lox_Sample_4.1 | ecosystem: Environmental > Terrestrial > Soil > Wetlands | place: USA: Florida...
ACCGGGTGCGTCGGCGACTGCGACGGCAGCAATGCCGTCACAGTGCACGAGCTGATCATCATGGTGAACCTCGACTTGGCCGACGCACAAGCGTCAGCATGCCCACAAGGACTTCCGAACGGCTCCAGCGTCGATATCGCGCTCATCGTCAGAGCGGTGAATAACGCCCTGCACGGGTGCCCTGACTCCAATCCGGGAAAATAATCACGCTGACTCGCCCGGTCTACTAATTCGCGGCAGTATGGGGTCAGCCCTTGAGAATAGAGTTGATCCGAGATACGCTCTCGCTATGGCACGGCCGCTGCGGGTGGAGTTTCCGGGGGCGCTCTATCATGTGACCGCACGAGGGAATGAGCGCAAGCCGATTTATCGGGACACACGGGATCGGGCGCGCTTCCTGGAACGCCTGGCCAGCGCCGTTCAGCGCTATCGGCTGCGGCTGCACGCGTACGTGCTCATGCGCAACCATTACCATCTGCTGATCGCGACCTCGGAGGCCAACCTGGCGCGCGCGATGGGGCAGCTGGGCGGCGCCTACACGCAGGACTTCAATCGCCGGCACCAGCGCACGGGCCATCTCTTTCAAGGGCGCTACAAGGCACTGCTCGTCGACCGGGATGCCTACCTGCTGGAACTGAGTCGCTACATTCACTTGAACCCGGTGCGGGTCGGGGAGGTGCAGCGGGCGTGGGAGTTTCCGTGGAGCAGCGCCGGGGCATACGTTGGCAAGACGGCAGTGCCCAAGTTCCTGTCCGTTGCGGAGGTGCTCGGACATTTCGGGCGCAGGCTCGGGACAGCCCGCCGGCGCTACGCGGAGTTTCTGGCTGAGGGGACGGCCCCAAGAGCGACCGCGCCGTGGGCGGCGGTCGAGGGGCAACTGCTGCTGGGGGAGCGGCGGTGGGTGGAGCGGATGAAGCGCCATGTGTCCAGACGGTCCCTGCCGCAGGAGACCACCGCAGCGACGACTTTACGACCGCGCCCGCCGTTGTCGGTGGTGATCACCCAAGTGTGTCGTGCGGCGCGGGTGGACAAACCGGCGCTGCTGCGCGCGCGTAGCGACCGTGGGGGCTGGGCGCGCCCGGTGGCGATGGCCCTGGCCTGGGAAGTGTGCGGGCTGCCGCAGCGTCAGATTGGGCGGGAGTTTGGGGTGAGTCCGTATGCCGTCAGCAAGGCTGTGGTGCGGGCCAGAGCGTTGGCAGCGAGCCAAGGTAAACCCGGCAGCGTCATTCGAAGGCTCAACTCTAACTTCAAGGGCTGACCCCATTCGTGGCGGACGGACGTTTATACCGGGCGGAGAAACCGCCTGTCAAGCGTTTTGGGTGGGCATTTGGGAGCCAAGGGGAGGGCGAGCCTGGCGCCGAGCGCAGACGGGCCCGGACAGGTCACTCGGGGATCCAGTCGGCGGGGGTATCGACGCCGGGCAGCCACCCGGCGACCTGCGCCGGCATCGGTGCCGGCGCGTCGGTCGGTAGACCGAGATGACCCGCACTCCGGAGGCCTCCGGCGGACGTGCCCAGAATCTTCTTGATGACGGCGCGGTCGTTGATCGTCGCAATCAACGGTCTTCTGGGGGGTCGGACCGTCGGACCTCGCCAACTCTTGAAGACTACTTGACAATATACCTCTTGGAGTGGTTGATTTGGCGCTTAGCCGGCCATTTTCGCCCGCCCAAGTGGCCCGTCAAGCAACCTCGCCGCGCTCCCGCGCTCCCGTACTGCGCAGGCCCTGGGCGGGAGCGGCGTTCGGTGGCAGCGTGGCGAAGGGCGCTCAACGATTCAGTTCGACGATGCCTCGTTGGAAAGAGGTGGCGGCAGTCGGCTGGCGAGTGCCGAGAGTGCCCGTTCCATCTCCGGAAGATCGCGCCGGATCTCCGGAAGATCGCGCCGGATCTCCGGAAGATCGCGCCGGATCTGGTCGCGGATGCGGCGTGCCAACGCTTCCTTGTAGGCGTGCGAGGTCTGGTTGCGCGCCCGCAGCATCCGGAAACGTAGATCGTCACCTTGTTCGCCTCGGCGAGCCTCAGGCCGCGCGAGAAGTGGGGTAGGTAAAGGCCGTGTCTACGCTTCGACTCACGGCTGAAGCTCCAGCCGGCCGGTCTGCAGCCTCGTGTCTCCCTCAATGGAGAAGTCATGGTTGAAGTCGATCGCCACCAAATGCCCATTTTGCAGGACCGGCGTACCTATGAGGGATGTACTTCCGCTGATCTCCGACACTACCGTACTGAAGCTGCAATCTTCAATATTCAGCCTCTGATTTGTGACGGTCCCGGAAGAAAACAGCTCTAACAGATCCTCGTTGGGGCCGGGCGCGTGCGGGGTATACTTCCCGCCGTCGAAGGTGATGCTTTGGGTGTTCTCATCAAATGTCACATGCACTATGTTCGGATTGTTGGGGTCGGGAGAATTGGGGTCCGTACACCCCCCCTCCCCAGTTGCCACACTGCTTAAGCTGCCGGTTGCCTCCAGGACTGCGACCGTCCCATCAGCTCGGGCCTCAACTCTGACAAACGCCGAGAGTGCTGAGTGAAGCCCGGGCGCGTCCTCCATGAAGCCCAATTGCCCGGCCAAGACCTGCACGGCGCTGACCTGCACCGTCGCGTCGGCGAACGCGCCGGGATCGACTACGCTGGTCGCTCGCACGACGGAGGTCCCGGCGCTCGGGCCCGCGGTGAAGAGCCCGGTAGCGTCAATGCTGCCACCCCCCGACACCACCCGCCATGTGACCCGCGGATCGGCCGTGCCGCGCACCGTTGCACCGAATTGTTGGGAGCCCCCGGGCGGCAGCGTAACCGCCGAGGGGGTAATGGTCACGGCGATCGTGCAATGACCGGCGGTGAGCTGCGTGCGCGTCTCCAGGTCGCCCTTGTAGAGATCCGAGTAGGCGTAGTAGCAGAGGATGTCGAGGTCGGTGAGCTGATTCTCGTCGAACGACACTGTCTCGCCCTCAATCGATTGCGTTACCGTGGAGTAGCGCGTCGCACCGAACTGTGTGGAGCCTACCCGATCGAGGTCGAAGTACTCTCTGGTGGAGCCACCGGTGAACCCGTCCCCGTTGAGGTCGAACCGGCCGAAGTCTCGTGTCTCGTTGCCCGTGAACAATTTGTCGAGGAAGGTATCGAGGTCGGCTTCATCGAATCTGTCCCTGCTGTCACCGTCCACGTTCACGTTCAATATCGCCAGGCGGATCGGTGCGCTTGCTGCAGTCGGGAGCACTGCCGCGTCCAGCGAGAGGGCAGCCGCGTAGGCATCGATCGCACCGAATCCGTCCACGTTCGCGAGAATGGCTCGCCGGGTTGTCGCTATGGGCCGGCTCTGCAAGTCCGGCGAGAGCAGCCAGAGGTAGGACGCGAGGCCCGCCACCTGAGGAGCGGCGAAGCTGGTGCCTTGCGTGAAGCCGCCTAACGCAAAGACCTCTTCGCCAACGGCAAGCAGATCGGGACCGCCGCTGGCCTCCGGGTCCGAGGTATCGGAAAAGTCCGACTCCAGCAGCGCGTCAAACGTGCACCCGGCCGTTGTACCGCCGTCCGTGAGTGGCGACCGGGTATTGACAGGGTCCGCCAACGCATCAAACGTGCACCCGGGTTTTGTGCTGCCCACAATCAGCACGTTTTTGGCGGACCCCGCGGCAGCGAGCCCCGCCGCTTGCATGTACCGTTCGAACGCCTCCATCTCCGTGGCACTGGCGGTCAGTTTCGGAAACCCTGGAAACCCTGGCGGGGCATTCCACAGAAAGCCGTCGAACAAGAAACCATCGTCGGGCAAGAGTGTGGCAACGCTCATCCCGGAATCAAACACAGCAATGCCGAGTCCCCGATAGACTGCGGTGCCCGCCTCGTCTGCCTCGTTGCCGGCCGCAACCGATAGCAGAAAATCATCCGAGCGGTTCGCCGTCAGGCTGATCCAGTCCGCGCCGTCATACGCCCTGGTCAAGGGAAGAGCGCCGATCTCCGTCTCCACCTGAGACGCCGTACATCCGTTCGCTGTACAATCATCAATGATGGTCTGATCTAGCTTGTCCCTATACCCAATGGAGTAGTTCAGGAGGAACTTTCCAGGGGGAAACTTCAGCGCAATAGCCTCCAACCTCTGCGACTCGGTCAACCCGCTAAGCTGGATCGCATCGATTTCCAGACAATCCGAAAAGGGGTTCGCCCCGGTCGGATTCGTCGTATTGAACAACGCCGCCAGCGTCGTCGTGACGTCGTAGCCGTGCGTCTCGTCTGCAGGACCCCTACCCCCGGAGAGCGTGAAATTCGCTTCAGGGATCTCATCAAGGAAGTTCGCGTACGCGCCCGTTAAGGGGGGCCGCTGGAATATGTCAGCGACAAGGAGGCGGACTTTGCGTGCAGCGCAGAATTCGGTGGCCAATTGGGAGGCATTCCATGCGGCCGGGAAGCGCGTGGGAAGGAGATGCGACAGCTGGGGCTGATTGTTACCCGCCGGGCTGGGCGGCAACACTTTCGGGTCGGCCACGTGCGCAATCGCGGTCCAGCTGATCCCCGAGGCCGCGCGCAACGTCTGCACCACGGTCGCGAGCGCGTCCAGGTCTGCGGGGCGTGGGATGGCAATGGTGAGCGTGGGATATCCGTGCAGCATCGACACCACCCCACCGTGCACCAGCGCCAGCGCCGCGTTGACCTGGCCGACCGCCGCGCCCGGCGTCAAGTGCAGGTCCAGTCGCGTCATGATCACCCCGTTCTCGATCTCGCTCGCGTCGACGGCGACCGGTGGTCTGTCCGTCGTGGCGTCAACCGCCGGCATGTCCGCAGGACCCTGCAGGAGCACCCCGGACGTGTCTGGCGGACACCCGTGAAGCGCGTTGTTGACCGCGGTGATCAGTTCAGCGATCGTCACGCTCCCTCGTTGGTCGGTGTCGAAGCTGGGACATTGGTTCTGGCCCGTTGTTCCGAGGGCCATGTCGACGCCGGCGATCAGCTCGGTGATCGCGACGGTGCCGTTCCCGTCACAGTCGCCCACGCAGACAATGGCTGCCCGCACATCCCCCGCCGTGGCGGATACGATCGCGAGCGCGGCGAAGAGTACGCCGGCGACCATCTGCTTGCGGCAGGTGAGCGCGGTATTCATGGCCTCGGCTGCTTCATTGTTCTCTCTCGCTAGCGGACTTGGCACCATCTAGCGTCCTAACGGGGAGCGGCCCACAGAAGAGACGCCGACCGCAGGTCCTAGAGGAAGCAGCGCGACGGCTTCCGCTTCACAGAGCAGCTCGGGCCGGCACAGCGGCGCCTCCACGATCGCGCACGGAAACTCCTCAAAGCCGCGCCGGTGACACATCGAACGCAGCACCGGCGCGTCGCTCGGGTTCCTCAGGTACGTGACCCCAGAGACCAGGTTTTCGAAGGTGGCCCCCTGCTGGGCAAGCAGCGATGCAATGTTGTCCAGCATGCGATCAACCTGAGCCTCGAAATTGCCCACGTGGACGGTCCGCCCCGCTTCGTCGATGCTCGCAGTTCCGGAAACGTAGATCGTCACCTTGTTCGCCTCGGCGAGCCGCAGGCCGCGCGAGAAGTCCGCACCGTAGCTCCATGCCTCGTTGAGAAACGGCGTCGACATCGGGGTGACGTCGAGCGGTCGGGGGGACTTCACCGCATGTAGACTCAAGGAAAAGTCGTGCGCGGCAGGAAACGGTATGCCCTGGACACCGGTGCTGGCGGGGCTTTGTTCGATGCCGCAGTGCTGGAAGAACTCGCGTCGGGCTTGGTTCAGCGCCTCATAGTCCCGGTCGATGTCGCGCAGGTGGATCCAGGTGCGGACGGCGTCGCGGAACCCCATGCCACACTGGTCGAGCAAGCGCTCCGCCGCGCAGAACATGTCCCAGGCCTGTTCGAACGCATCGCCACCGGCGCCGTAGACGTTCGTCGTGTGGAGCGATACCTGGTCGCCCAGGCGAACGAGCCGTGCACCGGATCGGGCGCATCCCTCACACGCGCACGACGGCGCCGCCCGGACGTCGCGCACCGACCAGGCGTCGCGACGGCGCGGGATCACGGCCGACGCCGAGAGCTCGAAGCTCGCGCCGTCGTCGACGGGCGCCTGCTGGATGAACGCGGGTAGCGGCGCGCCGGCGCTCTGGCCGAGGTCAGCGAGGACCCGCGTCCGGGCACCGAGCACCAGCGGAAGCTCGCGCCGGACGTCGCGCAGGAAGAGCGTCTCGCAGGTGAGTTCCCGGAACGATGCCTGATGGCCGGCAAGGAGCGCCGCCAACGCTCGGTAAGCCGCCTCGGCCTGGCGGACCGTATCCGGCGATCGGGCATCGGGGCGACAGAGGATCGCGAGTTCGTCTGCCTGCGGGCCGGCGAACCGTCGCAGGACGGTCGAGCAGCCGCTTGGGTGAACCACGTCACCTCCCAGGCGACGTTCCGATCGCGCGCCGCGCACCCACCCGACCGCCGGCGCCGACCCTAGGACCTGCGGTCAGCGTCATTTCTATGGCCCGCTCCCTCCTTCGACATCGCTCAGGACAGGGTTGGTCGCCGTGGGCTGCCAAGTCCGACAGGTTGCTAGCTAGTTGCACGCGGGGAGCTGTTCGGGGAGCGTTTTGACCTCGAGGGGTGCGGTGTTGGTAATCGTGTTCTTACTGTAGCAGTCGCCATGTGTTTCAGGTGTTCCAGAAAGTTGCAATTCCACTATGTCCGATGCGACAGCCTTGAAGGGTGATTCCGGCGGGTTGCCGTGGTTGTCGGCCAGCTTGTTCTTGATGAACTGATTGTTGTCCGGCGCCGTCTCCGGCAGTGCCGACGGCAGTGGACAGCTGTCCGCCAGTGGAAGGCAGTAGTCGACCGTGGCAATCCCGTAGAAGCCGTTGTTCTCTATCTGGTTCTTCTGAACATCAACGTGGTCCACGCCCAAGACCAGAATGCCGCCACCGGACGGCAGCTGCTTGACCAACGCTCCCTCCCCGTTATTTGGGGCATTGTTGTCGTGCACGTGATTGCTGACGATGTGCCAGGGGCCATTGTCCGCGTAGGGTGGTAGCCCCGGCGTGCCAGGCCCCAGCCCCGCAGCCGCAGGATGGTAGAGGCCGATTCCCACGGTGTTGTCGTGGATCTCGTTCTTCTGCGCGGTGACCAATTTGGACACTGTGATCTCGAGACCCGTCGGGCTGTGATGGAGATCGTTGTCGAGGACACGGACGTTCTCGGAACCCTCGACCCACAGGGCGCTGTCCAGCGAGCCGTAGGCGACGTTTTTCTTCACCAGGCCGTTCGCGGAAAGGGTCGGCCAGATGCCGTTCTCCAGGTTATCGATCGACTCGTTCTTCTGGATCGTGAAGTTGTCCACGTAGCGGGTAAAGATACCGTTGTGGGGGAAGCCCTGCACGGTGAAGCCCTGGATCTTGACACCGTTGATGCGCTGGCCGTCGACGGCGGGCTCGACGACGATCCCGTTGTCTTGCCCCGGGTGCGGTACCAGGATGACCTTTTTGGTCTTCGTCGACTTGCCGATCAGTTTGATGCCGTTCTTGGTGATGTGCACGGCGGCCGTCCCGTCGTGCGTCTCCTCGTAGGTCCCGGGCAGCACGGTGACCGTGCCGCCCTCCGCAACCGCGTCGACCGCGGCTTGAATCGATTCTCCAGGCTTCACCTTGATGCTTTTCTTGGGCTTTCCGGGCGTCGGGGTTGCCGTCGCGGTCGCTTTCGGGCTGGGGGTGGTTGTCCGCGCCTTACACGCGGGATCATCAGCGTCACGCAAGCCGTTGCCGTCGTTGTCCAGGCCGACCGTGCCCTCGAACCCCTCCTGGGCGGCGCTGCACGGGTCGGTCAGGTTGTTATTCGACAGGAGGTAGTATGGGGGCTGCACGGTCTCCGGCAGAACCGCCGGCGCGGGATTCGGCTCGCCCGTGGTGGCCGAGCCGGGGAAATGGCAGTTCGCGCACACCGTAATCCCTTCAGCCGCATGGACCTTGCGCAGCCCGTAGGCCGTCGATTTCGGCTTGCCGCTGTTGGGGGATGTCTCGCCTTGATCTCGGCCGTGACAACCCGCGCACCCGTAGCCGTCGCCGCTGTAATACGTGAGGACCGGTTTGCTTCCTCCCGCCGAGTTCGAATGACAGAGGGCGCAACTGGTAATACCGAACTTGGTCAGGTGCAGGATATGCAGCCCACCGGCGTTGCCGCCGGTAAACCCGCCGTCCCCGGTCGAATTGTTGTGGCACTCCACGCAACCGTGGCCGGCCCCGTCATCGTACTTTGGGTAGGCCGCTGCTCGCGGGGCCCACATCGCAAGAGCCATCAGAGCTAGAGTGGCGATTAGCGCACCACCATTTCTTGCGTTTGATTCCTTCATCTCGTGTCCTTTCGCCACCTATGATTGACTCTGCGGATCGCAGATGCCGGGTCACCGCTGCGTGAGGATACGGTAGGAGCCCCCCCGCTGACCACGTCACTGCGCCCTTATTCTTCTCACAATGGCACTGCATTCGTCTAGAGAAAATTTGTTGAGGGCACCCTGCCAACTGCGGGCTTCAAATCTGACCAATGTCAGCAGCCCGGATGGCTGGAGTTCCTCTGTCATTGGTCGTTCACCTCGGGTCTGGTAGGAGTACACCGGCATAGGTGCATGCATGACGTCGCAGGATTTTCCGACCCGTTTCGAGAGCCCGTCGGGCTTGAGTGTGCAGATGAATGCGAACGGCTCGATCCGGCGGATCGATCATCGTGACATCATTCTCAACCTCTTCCTGGGAACCGAGGCCGAGGGCGGCCCAACCAACATCTACCTGCGCCGGCATGGCACCGCGATCGAGTTGATTCCCCTCCTCGGCCCGCGCAGTCCGGCAACCATACAGATTGATGAGCACGGTGTGACCATCGATGGCGAGTGGAAGCAGTTGCGCTTCCAGGTCTCGCTCGTCCTGGCCCAGTCCGCGCCCGCATGGCTGTGGCATGTGGTGTTGGAGAATACCGGCACGAGCGCCGCTGCGGTCGACCTCATCTACGCGCAAGATTTGGCCCTGGCTCACTACGGAGCCGTGCGCATGAACGAGTACTACGTCAGCCAGTACATCGACTACACGCCGCTGACCCATGCTGGCGGCGGCGCCGTCCTCGCTGTCCGCCAGAACTTGGCGATGGGCGGGCGCCATCCGTGGGCGGTGCTCGGCTCGCTGGGCAACGCTGTCAGCTTCGCCACGGACGCACTGCAGTTCCATGGCTTGGCCACGCGCGCCGGGGCGGTCGCCGAGGGGCTGCGAGCAGCGGTGTTGCCGGGCAAGCGTCATCAACACGAGCACTCGATGGCGGTGATCCAGGATGCCCAGGTGCGGCTCGCACCAGGGGCGACGGCGCGGCGCGGCTTCTTTGGTTGGTTCGAGGAGGATCACCCGGCTGCGTCGTCGTCGCCCGCCGATCTCACGTTCGTCGACCAGGCATTGGCGTTGCCGGAGACCAAGGCCGCACCGGCGGGCAGTGCGCGCTCAGGCAACGGATCCGCGTCCGCCACGCTGTTCAGCGCCCGTCCCGTGCTTGCCAGCCTCGATCTGAACGACACTGAAATCGCCGACGCCTTCGGGACGGACTGGCACGACGTGGAGCGCGACGACGGTGGCGTCTTGTCGTTCTTCGCCGGCGCCAATCGACATGTGGTGCTCAAGGCGAAGGAACTGAAGGTCTTGCGTCCTCACGGCCACCTGATTCGCAGCGGTGATCACCTCGTTCCGGACGAGGCGTCGCTTACCTCTACCACATGGATGGCCGGTGTGTTCAACTCGCTGGTGACGCAAGGGCACGTGAGCATCAACCGCCTGCTGTCGACCACGCGCAGCTACCTCGGGCTGCTGCGCGCCGGCGGCCAGCGCATCTTCGTGGAGCTGGAGGATGGCTACCACCTGTTGGACGTCCCGTCGGCGTACGAGATGACGCCGAACGGCTGTCGCTGGCTCTACAAGCATCGCGGCGGTGTGATCCAGGTGCGCAGCTGGGCACCGGTCGATCGTCACGCGCTGCACCTGTCGATCGAGGTGCTCGCCGGAGCAGCCTGCCGCTTCCTCATTTCACATCATGTCGCCATCAACGGTGACGACGGCGCCGACGCGATACCCGTTCAGTTCACGCCGGAGGCCGACGGCGTCGTCATCCGCCCGCCCGCCGATTCCGACGTCGGCCGTCGCTTCCCGGACGGCTTCTTCCGCATCGATCCGCAGCCTGGCACGGCCATCGAGCGCGTCGGGGGCGACGAGTTGCTGTTCGTCGACGGACGCTCACGTCGCCAACCCTTCGTTACCCTGGTTGGCGCGCAGACAACGTCGCTGCACCTGCGGATCACCGGACATCTAATCCCCGTCGCGGATCTGCCACCCGAACGCACGGCGCAGTACGCTGCGGACCAGGACACGGCCGAAGAGTTTTGGAAGGGGCTGCTCGGCCCTCTCGCCGTACACCCCGGCAGCCAGGGCGATGCCGCTGATGGCGTTGAGCGCATGCAGCAGATCCTCCCCTGGTTCGCGCACAACGCCATGATTCACTATCTCGCCCCGCGCGGACTGGAGCAGTATTCCGGCGGCGGTTGGGGAACCCGCGACGTCTGCCAAGGCCCGGTCGAGTTGCTGCTGGCACTCGGCAAGCGGGAGCCGATCCGCGACCTGCTGCTACGCGTGTTCCGCGCGCAGAATCCCGACGGCGACTGGCCGCAATGGTTCATGTTCTTCGAACGTGAGCGTGACATTCGGCCGTCCGATTCGCACGGTGACATCGTCTTCTGGCCGCTGCTGGCCCTGGCGCAGTACCTCATCGCATCGGAGGACGCGGCGATCCTCGACGAAGTCGTGCCGTTCTTCCATCCGCAGGGCGACGACCAGGCGGAGAACGCCACCGTTTGGGCGCACGTTGAACGCGCCCTCGCGGTGATTGCCGGGCGCCTCATCCCCGGGACGAACCTGGTTGCCTATGGCCACGGCGACTGGAACGACTCGCTGCAGCCGGTGGACCCGGCGATGTGCGAGCGGCTGTGCAGTAGTTGGACCGTCACCCTGCACTACCAGACGATCACCACGCTCGCGACCGCCTTGCGCCGCATCGGTCGCGCCGAGGCCGCCGACCGATTGAGCGCACCGGCGCTGCACATCCGCGACGACTTCCAGCGCCTGTTGATCGTCGATGGGACGATCACAGGCTACGCGTACTTCCGCGAAGACGGACGCATCGATTACCTGCTGCACCCGAGCGATCAGACCACCGGCATCCGTTTCAGCCTGCTGCCGATGACCCACGCCATCATCAACGGCCTGCTGACGCCGCAGCAGGCGAAGACGCACGTGGAGCACATCAAGGCGCATCTGCTTGCCGTCGACGGCGCGCGCCTGTTCGATCGTCCGTTCGACTATCGCGGCGGCCCCCAGCGTTACTTCCAGCGCGCCGAGAGCAGCACCTTCTTCGGCCGCGAGATCGGCATCATGTACACGCACGCCCACCTGCGGTACGCGGAGGCGATGGCGCGCTACGGTGATGCGGACGCTTTCTTCCTCGCGTTGCAGCAAGCCAACCCGATCGGCGTGCGCGCGGTGGTGCCGCCGGTGCGGCTGCGGCAGGCGAACTGTTACTACTCCAGCTCCGACGCGCTGTTCGCGGACCGGTACGAAGCGCTGTCTGCGTACGCGAAGGTGAAGACCGGCGAGGTCCCGTTCGAAGGCGGCTGGCGCGTCTATTCGAGTGGCGCGGGCATCGCGGTGCGCCTGATCCACGAGTGTTTGCTCGGCATCCGCACGACGAAGTCTATGCTGGTCATCGACCCGGTGATCCCGAAGGTGCTCGACGGCCTGTGCGCCGACGTCGAGATCGCCGGCAAGCCGGTCAAGATTGTATATCGCATCACCAGCGTCGGTCACGGACCCACGTCGCTCACTCTGAACGGGACCGAGCTGCCCTTTCGGCGCGAGGCGAACCCGTACCGTTCGGGTGGCGTGGAGGTGTCGATGGCGGCACTGAGCCAGCTGCTCACCGCCGGGCCGAACACGTTACAGGTGCAGCTGCCGTGAGTCTGAGCAGAGCGGTGCTGTTGAGCAGCGCTGACGATCCACTCAAGCCCGCTGCGCTCCCAAGGGGACGTGATGATGCCAGAAGCAAGATTAACCGCTTCGAGCTTGAGGGCGCCGCGAGCC
>Ga0335082_10007195_pt1 | contig 12109 bp, 9 predicted proteins | sample Lox_Sample_41_FD_206718 | JGI IMG/M metagenome (GOLD analysis project Ga0335082, IMG submission 206718) | Soil microbial communities from Loxahatchee National Wildlife Refuge, Florida, United States - Lox_Sample_4.1 | ecosystem: Environmental > Terrestrial > Soil > Wetlands | place: USA: Florida...
CGGAGTAAACGAGAAGATCGAAGGATTCTATTCCGTCTGTAAAGCCCTGGGATTGTCCGGGGACCAAGGGGTGATCATTCCCAGTCGGAATCTCAAGCACCTGATGTTGAACGACAGGGTCGTGGACGCTGTGGCCTCGGGCCAATTCCACGTGTACGCGGCTTCGACGGTGGATGAGGCGATGGAGGTTTTAACGGGTCAACCCGCCGGAGAACTCCAACCGGACGGAAAATACCCGGCCGGCACCCTCAACGCGGCGGTGATGAAGCGCCTGACCGACATGGATGAAAAACTGCGCGCATTGGAAGCCGACCGGCCCCACTCCCTCCAGGCTTCGGATTTGGAGCCGCTGGACGAAAGCCTGACGGAGTAGTCCGGCCCTGCACGCCCCGTTCGGGTCCTTTCACAAATGGTCAAGGATCAACGCCCGATGGAATCCGACTCCAGCGTCCTGCTCACCGATCTCTACCAGTTCACGATGCTCCAGGGTTATTTTGACCGGGGGATGGAAGAGACGGCGGTCTTCGAATTCTTTGTGCGTAAACTTCCCCCAAGCCGCGGCTTCCTGATGGCCGCCGGACTCGAGCAGTCGCTGAAATATCTGGAGCGGCTTCATTTTACTCCAAGGGAACTGGAATGGCTGGCGGGGAGCGGACGGTTCAGTCGGAGTTTCGTCGACTATCTTGAACGGCTCCGGTTCACCGGCGACGTCCATGCCATGCCGGAAGGGACCCTCTTCTTTCCCCAGGAGCCGATCCTGCGGGTGACCGCGCCGCTTCCACAGGCGCAACTGATCGAGACCCGTCTGATCAACCTCCTCCACTTTCAAACCCTGATCGCTTCCAAGGCAGCGCGCTTTGTTTTGGCGGCGCCCGGGAAACTCTTGGTCGATTTCGGATTGCGCCGGGCGCACGGCGCGGAAGCCGGGCTGCTGGCGGCGCGGGCTGCATACCTCGCAGGATTTTCCGGGTCGGCCACCGTCCTGGCCGAGCTTCTCTTCGGTGTGCCGGCGTACGGGACCATGGCCCACTCATTTATTCAGGCCCATGATGATGAGTGGGAGGCCTTCATCAATTTTGCCCGTGCGCAGCCGAACAACGTGATGCTCTTATTGGACACCTATGACACGGAGGCGGCGGCCGAGAAGGTGGTCGCGCTCGCCCCGCGCCTCAAATCGGAAGGGATCCGGATCAACGGCGTGCGGCTCGACAGCGGCGATCTGGGCGACCATGCACGGAAAGTGCGTCGAATTCTGGACAACGGGGGGCTGGTTGATGTGAAAATCTTTGCCAGCGGTAACCTGAGCGAAGACCGCTTGCGGAATCTGATCGAGACCGCGGCCCCGATCGACGGTTACGGAATCGGTTCGGATCTCGTCACCTCGGCCGACGCGCCGCATCTGGACTGTGCCTATAAACTCCAGGAATACGCCGGCCGCGCGCGGCGCAAGCGCTCGGAAGGCAAGGCGACGTGGCCCGGGCGCAAGCAGATCTTTCGACGCTACGGCCCGGACGGCCGGATGCGGGAGGATCTGCTCACGCTCGACGACCGTTCGGAGGCGGGCGAGCCGCTGATCCAAGCGGTGATGCGCGCCGGCCGGCGTCTGGCGCCGCCCGCGCCGCTGAACGAATTGCGCGCCTACGCCGCCGATCAACTCGCGCATTTGCCCGAGCCGTTCCGCGGGCTTCGAGATGTTCCTCCCTATCCCGTGAAAATTTCGGATGCCCTTACGGCCTTGGCCAACAAGGTGGACGCGGAGACGCGTCGTGAAAAACCTCGATGACGGCCGTCCCTTCCATCGTCGTACTGGGCGTAGGCAACACGCTGATGCGGGACGACGGCATCGGCGTTCGGGCCGTTCGAACACTGGCCGAGACGTATGACCTGCCGGCCCATGTCCGACTGGTGGACGGGGGCGTGGCCGGCCTTCGCTGCCTGTCAGCATTCGAAGGGGCGGAATACCTCCTGATCGTCGATGCCGTGTACGGGGAAAAAACGCCGGGGGCGATCGACCGCCTTGCTCCGGAGGAACTGCCCGAACGTCAAGGAGCCGTTTTCTCGGCGCACGAAATCGGTGTATCGGAACTGCTGTCGGTCGCCCGTTTGCTGGGGAAGCTTCCCCGGACCCGGATCCTCGCGGTTCAGGCGAAGGAGGCTCAAAGCGTCGGGCTCGATCTCACCCCCGAACTCCAGTGCGCCCTTCATCGCGTGGTCGAGGTCTTGGTAGAGGAGCTCCGCGCGCTCGGCGTGGAACCCGTCCGAAAAGAGGGTTGCGATGCATGAACTCCCGATGATGACCCGATGCGTACTGATCGCCCTCCAGGGAGCCGTGCAGGGGATCGGTTTTCGCCCGTTCGTCTACCGGCTGGCCGCCGAGTTGGGGTTGTCGGGTTGGGTCATGAATTCCCGCCGCGGGATTTTGATCGAAGCGGAGGGAAGCCCGTCCCGGCTGGAGGTCTTCCTTCTCCGGATCGAAAAAGAAAAGCCGCCCGGCTCTTTCATCCAGAGCTTTGAATTTTCGTTCCGGGATCCGGTCGGGTATGCCGGTTTTGAGATTCGGCCCAGCGACGATGCCGGGTCCCCGGCGGCGCTCGTGCTTCCGGACATCGCCACCTGCACGGATTGTCTGGACGAGCTGTTCAATCCGACGAATCGGCGCTATCTCTACCCCTTTACGAACTGCACCCGGTGCGGGCCGCGGTATTCGATCATCGAATCGCTTCCGTACGATCGCGCCAACACGACCATGAGAAAATTCGAGATGTGTGACGCCTGCCGGAGCGAATATGAGGACCCGCTCAACCGGCGTTTCCACGCCCAGCCCAACGCCTGTCCGATCTGCGGCCCCAGTCTGGAATTGTGGGATGAGTCGGCCAGGCCTCTTTCCAAATATCAAGAAGCCCTCGTTGGGGCGGCGGACGCGATCCGCGCCGGGATGATCGTCGCGGTCAAGGGACTCGGCGGTTTTCACCTGATCACCGACGCCCGTAATGAAGAGGCTGTGGTCCGTTTGCGAAGACGAAAACGTCGGGAAGAAAAACCCTTCGCGCTGATGGTCCCGTCCATGGAACGCATTCGGGAAGTTTGCGAAGTTTTCGATCTGGAGGCACGCCTGCTTCTCTCTTCGGAAGCGCCCATTGTTCTGCTGCGTCGAACCTCTGAAATCTCAAATTTGAAATCTCCGATCGCCCCTTCGGTCGCCCCCGGCCATCCGGATCTCGGGGTCATGCTGCCTTATACGCCGCTCCATCACGTCCTGATGCGGGAGCTGGGCTTCCCCGTCGTGGCGACCAGCGGGAATGTTTCGGACGAGCCGATCTGCACCGATGAACGGGAGGCCGCCGATCGACTGGGCGGGATCGCGGATCTTTTCCTCATTCACAACCGTCCGATCCGCCGCCACGTGGATGACTCGGTGGTCCGGATCATGATGGGACGCGAGCAGGTCCTGCGGCGATCCCGCGGCTACGCGCCGCTTCCCGTGCGTCTCAAGGAGACGGCTCCGTCCCTCTTGGCCGTCGGAGGGCATTTGAAGAACACCGTGGCGGTAACGGCGGGAAGCGTAATCTTTATCAGTCAGCACATCGGCGACTTGGATACCCCGGAAGCTTTCGAGGCCTTCCAAAAGGTGATCGCCGACCTACGAGCGCTCTACGATGTTCGGCCGGAGCGAATCGTTTGCGACCGTCATCCGGATTATCTATCCAGCCAATTTGCCCGGAAGCAAGGAGAGGCCGTTACAGCGGTTCAACATCATCGGGCCCACGTGGCGTCCTGCATGGCCGAAAACGAGCTCGACGGTCCGGTCCTCGGCGTTTCATGGGACGGGACCGGGTACGGGGACGACGGAACGATCTGGGGCGGTGAATTTTTCGTGACGGATACAGCTTTGTTTCGGCGTGTCGCCTCCTTTCGGAATTTCCAACTGCCCGGCGGAGCGGCCGCCATACGAGAGCCCCGACGGGCCGCTGCCGGTCTATTATACGAGATATTGGACGACCGACTGTTTGATCGGGACGGCTTGTTTCTGCCCCGATCATTTAGTCCTTCCGAACGGAAAGTGCTTCGAACGATGCTGACCCGTGGAATCCATTCGCCCCGGACCTCAAGCGTTGGACGTCTGTTTGACGCCGTTTCCTCAATCGTCGGGCTCCGTCAGCAGGTCCGCTTCGAGGGTCAGGCGGCCATGGAACTGGAGTTCGCGATCGGGGGCGTTCGGACAGAGGAGGCGTATCCATTTCAAATCTCAAATCTCAAATTTCAGATGGACGAGCGTCTGATCATTGATTGGGAGCCCATGGTATCGGGGATTCTTGATGACTTGGAACGGAGTGTTCCGGTCGGAAGAATCTCGGCCCGATTCCACAACACGCTCGCCGGTATTATTGTCGATGCCGCCGAGCGGGTCGGCGAAGAGCGTGTCGTTCTAAGCGGTGGATGTTTTCAGAATAAATATCTGAGCGAACGGGCCGTTCGTCGGCTCGAATCGGCCGGGTTTCGTCCCTACTGGCACCAACGAATTCCCCCCAATGACGGAGGGATCGCCTTGGGACAGATGTTTATCGCGCTTCGGCAATCCGAAGCGGTGAAGAAACGCATCGCCGTGATTGGAGCCAGATGAAAAAAGGAGTGATGGGATGTGTTTAGCGATCCCCGGTAAAGTGTTGGAGATCGAAGATGAGGTCCGGCCCAAAATGGGACGGGTCCGTTTTGGAGGGATTCAGAAGCGGGTCTGCCTCGAATGGATTCCAGAGGTCAAGATCGGGGATTATGTGATCGTCCATGTGGGTTTTGCGATCAGCAAGATGGATGAGGAAGAAGCCTTGAAGACGCTCGAACTGTTCCGGGAAGTCGACGGCGCCCTGGAGGAGCTCAAGATTCCGGAGCCCGAGGATCATCGGGGTTTTCCGCGACCGACCGAGGGAGGCACGGATGCGCTTCGTTGATGAATATCGGGAGGAGGCCCCGGCACGGAAATATTCCGAGCACCTTCATGCGATCACGACCCGCCCATGGACGATCATGGAAATCTGCGGCGGCCAGACCCATACGATCGTCAAATACGGAATCGAGTCGCTGCTGCCGGAGAAAATCACCCTGGTGCACGGTCCCGGCTGCCCCGTATGCGTGACCCCGTTGGAGATGATCGACAAGGCCATCGCCATCGCATCCCGCCCGGACGTCGTTTTCACCTCGTTCGGGGACATGCTTCGCGTGCCCGGCTCGAGCCGGGATCTGCTCACGGTGAAGGCGGAGGGCGGTGACGTGCGAATGATCTATTCACCGCTCGACGCGCTGAAGATCGCAAAACAGAACCCCGATCGGGAGGTCGTCTTTTTCGCCGTCGGTTTTGAGACGACGGCCCCGGCCAACGCGATGGCGGTCTGGCAGGCCAAGCGGCTGGGTTTGAAAAACTTTTCGATTCTCTGCTCCCACGTGCGCGTCCCGCCGGCGATGGAGGCGATTCTCTCGTCGGAGAATCGTCGGGTGCAGGGATTTCTTGCGGCCGGACATGTCTGCACGGTGATGGGATATGAAGAATATATCCCGATCGCCGAACGGTATCGCGTTCCGATCGTCGTGACCGGATTCGAGCCGGTGGATATTTTGCAGGGCATCGCCATGACCGTCCAACAGCTTGAAGCCGGTCGCGCCGAGGTCCAGAACCAGTACGCCCGGTCTGTCCGCCGCGAGGGGAATGTGCTGGCTCAACATGTATTGACGGAGGTGTTCGAGCCGACCGACCGCAAATGGCGCGGAATCGGCGAGATCCCGATGAGCGGGTTCCGATTGAACCGGGCCTATTCCGAGTATGACGCGGAAGCGCGATTTAATCTGACCGAGGTTCAGGTCCAAGAGTCTTCCGTCTGCATCGCGGGCCTCGTGCTCCAGGGATTGAAGAAGCCGCAGGACTGTCCCGCCTTCGGAGCGGCGTGCACGCCCGAGTTTCCACTCGGCGCTCCGATGGTCTCTTCGGAAGGAGCCTGCGCGGCGTATTATCATTTCGGAAGGGTGGATTTGAAAACTCAAAGGGGGGCTTGATGAAAAGGAGCGACGATGGACAAGAAAGCGGTCCTTGATCCGATGGCCGGATTATCCTGTCCGATACCCATCACCGAGTATAAGAAGGTGCTTCTGGCTCACGGCGGCGGGGGAAGGCTCACGCAGCAGATGATCCGGAAGATGTTTCTCCCCTCGTTCCGGAACGAGTATTTGGAGCCCCTGCATGACGGCGCCGTTGTTCCATTCCCGGGTGCGCGGATGGCCTTCACCACGGATTCGTATGTCGTGAACCCGATCTTCTTTCCCGGAGGGGACATTGGCGCGCTGGCGGTCAACGGCACGGTGAATGATCTCGCGATGTGCGGCGCCCGGCCCCTCTACCTGTCGGCCGCGTTCATCATCGAAGAAGGTTTCCCGATGGAGGATTTATGGCGGATCGTTCTTTCGATGGAGACGGCATCCCGGAAGGCCGGTGTTTTGATGGTGACGGGGGATACCAAAGTCGTGGACCGAGGCAAGGGAGACAAGATCTTCGTCAACACCTCGGGGGTCGGCGCGATCGATCCCGGCATCGATATCCATCCGAAGCGTGTGAAGATCGGCGACCGGATTATCCTCAGCGGGCCGATTGCACAGCACGGGATTGCGATTATGTCCGTGCGCGAAGGGCTGGAGTTCGAGACCCGGATCGAAAGCGACACGGCCGCGCTCCACGATCTCGTCATGACGATGCTGGACGCGAGCCAAGAGATCCATGGGCTTCGTGATCCCACCCGCGGAGGCCTGGCCAGCGCCCTGAACGAGATTGCCGAGGCGGCCCGGATCGGCATCTCGATTTCGGAAGACCGGATCTTGATCGGCGAAGAGGTTAAAGGCGCCTGCGAAATTCTGGGGCTCGATCCCCTTTACGTCGCGAACGAGGGTAAGCTCGTCGCGTTTGTCGATCCCGACGCGGCCGACAGGGTGTTGGCGGCGATGCGGCGGCATCCGCTCGGAAAAGCGGCGGCCGTGATCGGAGAAGTCGTGGCCGATCACACCGGCACCGTCGTCATGAAGACTCGAATCGGGAGCCGACGTGTCGTCGATATGCTATCGGGCGAACAGCTTCCGAGGATTTGCTGACGGCCGCACTCCCGGTCCTCGATTGCGAAGCGGCCATCCAGGCCTCGAAATGTTGGAACGAATCCATGGAGATTACATTTTTAGGCGCCACCGGCACCGTGACCGGTTCAAAATATTTGATCGCCTCGGGTTCCAAGAAGGTGCTGGTGGATTGCGGTCTGTTCCAGGGCTTCAAGCAGTTGCGGCTTCGAAACTGGGAATCGCTGCCGATCCGTCCGGCCGAAATTGATGCGGTCGTCCTGACGCATGCCCATCTGGATCACAGCGGGTATCTCCCTCTCCTGGTCAAAGATGGGTTTTCGGGCAAGATCTGCTGCACGCCGGGCACGCGCGATCTCTGCGCGATCCTGCTGCCGGACAGCGGATTCCTGCAAGAGGAAGACGCCGAGCACGCCAACAAGCACCGATATTCAAAGCATACACCGGCGCTTCCTCTCTACACGCAGCAGGATGCCGTGCGGTCACTGCGGCAATTTTTATCCGTCGATTTTGATCGCGACCACGATTTGGGAAACGGCCTGATCCTGCGGTTCTTGCCCGCCGGCCATATCCTGGGTTCGGCCCTTGTTTCTTTGAAAAATGGACAGACCTCCATCCTCTTTTCCGGAGACTTGGGGCGTCCGCACGATCCCATCATGAAACCTCCGGCCATCGTCCACAAAACGGATTATCTGGTGATCGAGTCGACCTATGGAAATCGCCGTCACGACCCGACCGATCCGAAGGCGGCGCTGGCCGCCGTGATCAATCGCACGGTTGAGCGCGGGGGAGTGATTCTGATTCCATCGTTTGCGGTCGGCCGCACGCAGTCGGTGCTTTACTACATCCACCTCCTCAAGTCCGAGCGCGCCATTCCCGACATCCCGGTTTATCTCAACAGCCCCATGGCGGTCGAGGCAACCGATATTTACAGCGACCATTTCCGGGAGCATCGATTGACGCCGTCCGAATGCAAGGCGATGTGCGGCGCCGCGCATTTCGTCAACAGCGTGGAAGAATCCAAACGGCTGAGCAGTTTTCCGCCGCCCATGATCGTGATCTCGGCCAGCGGCATGGCGACCGGCGGCCGCGTTCTGCACCATATCGAAGCGTTCGCGCCGGAGCCGCGCAACACGATTCTGTTTGTCGGGTATCAGGCCGGCGGAACGCGGGGGGAGGCGATGGTCAACGGCGTCCCGTCAGTCAAGATTCACGGCGAGTATGTTCCCGTGAAGGCCGAGATCGTGGCGATGGAAGGCCTGTCCGCGCATGCGGACTATGCCGAGATCATGGATTGGCTGGGCCATTTCGACGCGCCGCCGACCAAAACCTTTATTACGCACGGCGAACCCGTTGCGGCGGACGCGTTGCGCCACCGGATCGAGGAGCAGCGGGGTTGGAGCTGCCGTGTTCCGGATTATCTGGAACGGGCCGTGCTGAAATGAAACCGAACGGACGAACGTGAACGGCCGGGTTTTCCCGACGGGCGTGGTTCATGCCGTCCCGTTGATTTTGGAATGGATTCGTGCGAACATTAAACGACCCGTTATCGGACCATGCCGCGAGAGCGCCCGGTGGACGGCGAATGTGGCCGACGGGGTTGATCCCGCGAGCCCCCAAGAATTGGAGTCAAGGCAGTGAATAAAGGCGCCCGATCGTTCAGAGTGGGACTCGCGGATCTGAATCGCTTGAGGAAGATTCTCACAGTCGTCAGCGAATCGGGCGGGGGTCTGCTGATCGATCAACTCCGGCTGAAGTACCTCCTTCCGCTTTGGTCCCGGTTCACGGGCTTCTTGACACGGCGGCCGTCGGAGGCGCGCCTGATCCGGATCGAAACGGGAAGGCCGGTCCTGTCCCCCGACGTTCTTCGTTCCGTTTTGGAACGGCTGGGTCCGACGTTTATCAAGTTGGGGCAGGTCCTAAGCCTGAGGGCGGATGTGGTCGGCGAAGGCTTGGCCAAAGAACTTTCCAAACTTCAAAGCGACGCCGAGCCTTTTCCGTATGAAGAAGCCCGGCGCATCTTTAAGGAGCAGACGGGCCGGTTTCCCGAAGACGTTTTCAAATCGTTTGAAGAGAAGCCGGTGGCGGCCGCCTCGCTGGCTCAGGTGCATCGGGCCGTCTTGAACGACGGAGCCGAGGTGGCCGTGAAGGTCCAGCGGCCGGGCATCCGAAAAATGATCGAGCAGGATGTCCACCTCTTCTATTACCTGGCCGGCCTGGCAGAGCGTTTTATTCCCGAACTGAAGATCTACCAGCCGGTGCGGGTGGTCAAGGAGTTTGCCGATTGGACCTTGCGGGAACTCGATTTTGCCATCGAAGGTCACAATGCCGAACGGTTTGCCTTTATCTTTAAAGACAATCCGCAAATATTCATTCCGAAAATATTCTGGGACTATACGACCTCCCAGGTGGTCACGATGGAATTTTCTCACGGAGTGAAGGCCGATGACCTGGACCGGATCGGGGCGCTTGGATTGGACCGGAAGGAATTGGCCTCGATCGGAGTGGAGGCGCTGTTTCACCAATTTTTTATCTCGGGTTTTTTCCATGCCGATCCGCATCCCGGAAATTTTTTCGCCATGCCGGACGGACGGCTTTGCCTCCACGATTTCGGGATGGTCGGATACCTCGATCAACGGACGCGCAAAGAACTCCTGAGCTGTCTGGTCTCGTTCGTCAACAAGGACGTCGACGGTTTCACCAAGCACATCCTGCATATGGCCTTGATCGACGAGAAGAGCGATGTCGTCAGTTTTGAAAAAGACGTGGCCGGCATTCTGAGTGAATTTTTCTTCTCCGAGCGCCGGCCGAGCGTGGCCTGGGCCTTCTTCCGCGTGATCAACCGGGGGGCGCAGAACGGCATCCGGTTTCCGGGAGATCTTGCGTTATTCGGCAAGGCGCTTGTGACGACCGAGTCGATGGGTCTATTGTTGTACCCGGAATTCGATTTTAATCGGGAGTTGGAACCTTTTGTGAAAAATGCCGTCCTCAAACATTTCAGTCCCACAAAAACGGTTCAGAAATTGGAAGCGGATATCCTGGACTACTTGGGATTCATCCAGGAACTGCCCGAGCGGGTCCAGGGCGTGCTGACGAAGCTGGAAAGGGGGGAGATCGGAATTAAATTTGATGCGGGCGACTTGAAAGAGATCGAGCGGGAATTCGACCGTCAAAACGATCTGAGGATTCTGGGGATCGTCCTGACGGCCGTCTTTTTCGGAATGCTCGGACTTCTTTATCTGGAGGGCACGAGAACGATTCTGGGCTTCTCGCTCAGCGCCCTGGCGGTTCCGTTGTTTGTCGTGTTGCTGGCCTGGTTCTTTATCCGATTGCGACAGGGACCCGGCCGGTAGGTTACTATAACTGGGATATCCCAAAGGAGGAAGAAATGTACCGAAAGTTGATCTTGCTCGTGTGTGGTCTGGTGTTGGCACTGGCTCCGTCGGCCGTCCCGGCTCAAATGCAGGGAATGCCGGAGGAAGGAATGCACGGCGGTGAAATGGGCATGCATGGGGAAATGGGGATGCACGAAGAGATGGGCATGGGTATGCATGAAGGGATGGGGATGGACGGCGGCATGAGAGGCATGATGCGGATGATGATGGCGATCAACCATCTGGATCTGACGCCGGAGCAGCAGAAGAAGATCCAGGCCCTTCGGATCCAGCATCAAAAAGAGGCGATCCCGATTTTTGGAAAAATCCGGATGGCCGGAGTCGAGATCGAGGAACTCCTGATGGCCGATACGGTCAACATGGATAAAGTGAAGGCGAAGACGAAGGAAAAATACGATGCGATGGCCGATCTGGAAGTTCGTCATTTTCAGCTCCAGCAGCAAATCAAGGCGATCCTGACGCCGGAACAGCGTCAGAAGCTTCAAGAGATGGAGATGAAGATGGGGCACGGCATGGGCCGCCCGATGGATCATCCGATGGGATCGCCGGGAGAAATGCCGACGCATCCGAAAATGGGCATGCCGTCGCCGGGCTCGCAGGCTCCCAAGACGGAAGATCCCTACAGCCGTTGAGCCATGCCGATTCTGGATCGAAATTCTCTGGATCTCCTTTTCGAGGCGTTGAAGCGTCGGGGCTTTAATCTGGTCGGCCCGACCGTTCGCGACGGCGCGATCGTCTACGATACGCTGGCCTCGACGGCCGATCTGCCGGTCGGATGGACGGATGAGCAGGAAGGGGGCCGTTATCGGTTGAAGAAACGCGACGACGAGGCGCTCTTCGGCTACGTCGTCGGGCCGCAGTCCTGGAAGAAGTTTTTGTTCCAGCCGGTGACGCGTCTCTGGCAGGCCCGGCGCGATGAAGAAGGGTTTCGGATCATTCCGGAGGATGAAAAACCGTCCAAGTGGGCGTTCGTCGCCGTCCGCTCGTGCGAGCTGCATGCGATTGCGATTCAGGACAAGGTTTTTATCGGCGGCCCCGCCCCGGATGCCTCTTACCAGGCGCAGCGCAAAGATCTCTTTATCATCGCGGTCAATTGCGGACAGGCCGGCGGGACCTGTTTCTGTGTCTCGATGAACACCGGTCCTAAAGCGACGGCCGGTTATGATCTCGTCCTGACCGAGGTCTTGGAGCCTGCCCGAGCACCCGATGGGGCCCACCGTCACTATTTCGTGGTGGAGGTCGGAACCGAACGGGGCGCCGAGATGCTGCGCGATGTTCCGCACACAGAGGCAACCGATCAGGACAACGCGGCGGCGGCGAGCATCGTGGAAAAAACGGCGTCACAAATGGGCCGGACGATGGATACGACCGACATAAAAGATCTTCTTTATCGAAATTTTGAACATCCAAGATGGGATGAAGTCGCGACGCGCTGCCTGACCTGCGCCAACTGCACACTGGCCTGCCCGACCTGCTTTTGCTCCACGGTCGAGGACGTAACGGACCTGACGGGCGACCACGCCGAACGGTGGCGGAAGTGGGACTCCTGCTTCACGATGGACTTCTCCTATGTTCACGGCGGAACCGTCCGGTCATCCGCGAAATCCCGC